>Ga0207771_100298_pt1 | contig 33290 bp, 35 predicted proteins | sample A23M2SouthBayCA_2_FD_187731 | JGI IMG/M metagenome (GOLD analysis project Ga0207771, IMG submission 187731) | Aerobic enrichment media microbial communities from Eden Landing Ponds, California, USA - A23 M2 (2) (SPAdes) | ecosystem: Environmental > Aquatic > Marine > Unclassified | place... | reverse complement strand
CCCGCTCGGGTATCCTCGGTCGCTGCGCTCCCTGCGGGTACCACTCGCGGCAAAAACATGGGTGAAAAAGGCCGGACGCAGCGGTCGCACTGCTCCCTCGCGTCCGGTGAACCGCCTCGCTCGCTTTGCTCGCTCGGCGGACGTTTCGGTGTTCCCTACATCCCCTGTACTGAACACACAACACTGGAGAGACGCGTTTTCTGTGCAGCGCTACTTTTCCAGCCACGTCTCGTGGATGTGGATCCACTCGACGCCGTTAGGCGTCTCACCCGCCCGGCGAAAGAGGGCGCTCGACAGCCGAGCAGTCTCCCCCTGGGGCGCGGACTGGCGTTCGACGTACGTGACCAGACAGTGCCCGCCCTCGGTCAGGCGGTGGTCGAACGACTCGATGTCGATGGTAAAGCGTGGGTCGGCGTCGGCGTACTGGCCCTGGTTGTCCTCGACCCACTCGACCACGCTCGAACGGTCGCTTGTCGCGCCGCCGGGCGAGACCAGTTCGAAGTCCCGCGCCAGCACCCGTTCGAGGCGTTCGACGTCTCCGCGGTGGCCGGCGTACCACTCGGCGAAGAAGTCGTGCAACTCGTGAACCTCGCGTTCGCAGTCCTCGACGAACGTCATACACGCGCTCGGGGCGGCCCCGATGAAAGCGTTTGGCTGTCGGTCGTCGAAGACCACGGAGTCGTCCAAATCAGGAGTAGGCGTCGTCGAATTCGCGTTCGCGACGCATCAGTTCCTCGACCCCGTGTTCGAGGATGTCTTGCCCCATCGCTGTTGCTCGATAGTATGTGTAGAAGCCCTGGCTATCGGCGGTCCGTCGCTGGCGCTTGTCGACGAGCCCGACGTCGACCAGTTCGTCGAGATGGTAGTGGAAATTGTGAGATTCGACGTCCACCGCGGCCTTGAGGTCGGCCGCACTCAGTTCGTCGTTGGCGACGAGTGTGCGCAGGATTCGAAACCGTGTCGGGTGGCCGATCGCCTGTTGCATCGCGAGGTACTCCTCGAGCGTCAGCCCACTCTCTTCGGGAAGGGGTGGCTCGGGCTGACGAACCTCCTCTGTCTGATGACGATCGGTTTCGGACATCTGGAAAGCCCTTGATTCGAACGTGCGGGTGCCACGTACTTAGCCGTTCTCGACTAGAATACTTTTGAGAAAGCCGATATTTATATATCTCTGTCCGAATCGACGGTTCGAATGCGGCAACGGATCATCGATGCCCTCCCTCGTGGTGTGGGTGACTCGGACGCGCTCGTTCCAGTCAGGCGGGAGCAGTTTCTCGTCTATCTAATGGGGCCATATCGGACGTTCGACGTCGACGAGCTGTTACCAGCGGACGCCGACGTCGAAACCGATGCCCCGTCGTTTGCGACGTGGGACGAGACCAGCGGCGAGTACGCCGAAGACGAGGTCTTACGCCTGCTTCAGGCGACGCGGGACTGCCTTCGTGACCGTGGATTCAACGCTTTCCTCGCGATCGATGTCGGAATCTCGCTCAACGAGATGGACGCGGCCACACAGAGTATCGCCTTCGCACAGGCGAGTAATGCGACGGTTTTCGTCGCTCCACAGGTCGGCGACAACCTCGGTGTCGGGATCGAGATCGGGAGCGTCCTCGAAGACCTCCTGTCGACAGCCGAAATGCAAGGACCAGCGGCCGACGCAACCCCACCAGAACACACGCGACGGGTCATGGTCACGACCGAACCGTCGGTTCGAAGTGCGATGCTCGGAGCCGTCAACGCGCGCTGGGACGCTAGCGTTCGGACGTTCACCGACGTTGCGGACTGCTGTCGACTGTGCGCGCAGTTCTGTACCCACGTTCAAAACGAGGAACTCTATGACTCGCTCGACCGCCTGTGACGAGACCACACCTGAAACGTTCTCGGCGGACTCGTCTCGCTACTCGTCGAGGAAGTCGGGTTCGAGGCGTTTCTCCGCGCGCTCGGCGCGGAGGTGGTCGTAGAACGCGTCGCGGTCGACGTCGTTTCGGGTGCGTTCCTTCCGGTCGCGCACCGAGACGGTGCCCGCTTCGCGTTCGTCGGGGCCGACGATCAGCATGTAGGGGAGGTTGTCGTCGTGACCCGCCCGGATCTTCCGCTGGAGCGTGTCGTCGCCCGTCGCGACGGAGACGCGGAATCCCTCGTCGTCGAGGGCGTCTGCGACCTCGTGGGCGTAGTCGAAGACGTCCTCGTTGAGGGGGAGCACGCGCACCTGTTCGGGCGCGAGCCACAGCGGGAAGCGACCGTCGAAGTGCTCGATGAGCACCATGAAGAATCGCTCGTAACTGCCGTAGAGCGCCCGGTGGATCATCACGGGGCGGTGGTCGTCGTTGTCCTCGCCCGTGTAGGTGAGGTCGAAGCGCTCGGGCATGTTGAAATCGAGCTGGACCGTCGGGCCGTCCCAGTTGCGCCCGAGTGCGTCTTCGAACGCGAAGTCGATCTTCGGGCCGTAGAAGGCGCCGTCACCCTCCTCGACGACGTAGTCGACGTCCTCGCCGTCCAGCACGGCCTGGAGCTGGGACTCGGCTTTCTCCCAGATCTCGTCGCTCCCGACGGACTTCTCGGGACGGGTCGCCAGCTGGACCGTGTACTCGAGATCGAACGCGTCGAGGATGTCGAGGATGATCCCCATGATCGACAGGACTTCTGCCTCGATCTGGTCGGGGCGGACGAAGAGGTGACCGTCGTCGATAGTGAACGCCCAGGTTCGCGAGAGTCCCGAGAGCTCGCCGCGTTGCTCGCGTCGGTAGACCTTGCCGTCCTCGAAATACCTGATCGGGAGGTCGCGATAGGACCAGGACTTCTGGTCGAAGATGGTGGCGTGGCCGGGACAGTTCATCGGCTTGAGGCCGTACTCCTCGTCGTTGACCTCCAGCAGGAACATGTCGTCGACGTAGTTCTCGTAGTGGCCCGACTTCTTCCAGAGTTCGGTCCGGAAGACGTGGGGCGTCTCGACCTCGTCGTAGCCCGCCTCCCGATTCAGGCTCGCGACGTACTCCGAGAGCTCGTTGAGGACGGTCTTGCCGTTGGGCTCGTACAGCGGCAGCCCCGGGCCCGTCGTCTCGTCGATGGAGAAGAGATCCATCTCCTGGCCGATCTTGCGGTGGTCCCGTTCCTGGGCCTTGCGGCGCTGTTCGAGGAATTTCTCGAGTTCGTCCTCGGTCGGGAACGCCGTCCCGTAGACCCGCGTGAGCGTGTCGTTGTCCTCCTCGCCGCGCCAGTACGACGCGGATATCTCCAGCAGGGCGAACCCGCCGATCTCGCCCGTCGAATCGACGTGGGGACCCTGACAGAGGTCGTAGAACTCCCCCTGCTCGTAGAACGAGACGGGGTCGCTCCCGGCGGCCTCCGTCTCCAGAATGTCGAGTTTGTACTCGTTGTCCGCGTAGCGCTCGACGGCGTCCTCGCGGTCTATCTTCGCCTGTTCGATGGGCAGGTCTTCCGCGATGATGTCGTGGGCTTCGTCCTCGATCGCTTCGAGGTCGTCCTCGTCCAGGTCGACGCCCGTGACGTCGTAGTAAAAGCCCTCGTCGGTCGACGGACCGATGGTGAGTTTCGCGTCGGGATGCAGGCGCTGGAGCGCCTGGGCGAAGACGTGGGCCGCCGAGTGGCGCAGTACCTGAAGGTACTCGTCGGCGGACGGCGTGACGATCTCGATTGCGGCGCCGTCGTAGACTTCCGCCTCTTTGGCGACGAGCTCGCCGTCGAGGATACCGGCGGCGGTGTCGCTGCCGAGGCCGGGGCCGATCTCGTAGGCCACCCCCTCGACTGTGGTGCCCGACGGGACGTCGAGCGTGCTTCCATCGGGCAGTTCCACCGTGACGGTCGTCTCCTCCTGTTGTGACATAGTTACCTCCGGGGCCACGCGCCGCTTCCCGTGAGCGGTCTGCGAGCGCGAGAACGTGGTGGTGACTGGTTATGGGGCACGGAGCCCGCCTGTAAAGCAGTCACCTGCCATCGTGACCGTTCGTAACGCAGTCCAGTACAAAAACATTGTGAGACTGCGCCAACGCCACGTGTGGGCAGGTATCGGGCCGAAAACGGCCCGTCGTCGAATCGAGTGCTATCGCGACCGATCGTGTGGTCACTTGCGGCGCGTTACGCTTCGTCGTCTACGTCTTCGGGCGCGTCGGCGAGCAACTGCTCGGCGGTGACGAGGGCGTCGAGTTCGAGGTCGTGTTCGGCGAGGTTCTCGGCGGCGCCCTCCTGACGGTCGACGACGACGAGCACTCGCGAGACGGTGGCACCCGCGTCGCGCAGCGCCTCGGCGGCGTCGACGGCGCTCTGTCCCGTCGTCGCGATGTCTTCGAGGACGAGGACCTCCTCGCCGTCGACGAACTCGCCTTCGACCAGGTTCCCCGTGCCGTACGCTTTCTGTTGCTTGCGGACGATGACGTAGGGCGTGCCGGTCTCGACGCTCGTGGCCGCGACGAGCGGGACGGCACCGAGTGCGACGCCGCCCAGTCTCGTGTCTTCGAGGCCGAGTTCGGCGATGCGGTCGGCGAAGGCCTCGGCGATCAGCGCGAGACACTCCGGGTTCGTCTCGAAGAGGTACTTGTCGACGTAGTAGTTCGAGGTGCCGCCGTGGGAGAGTTCGAACTCCCCGAACTTCACGGCCTCGGCGTCCCCGAGCGCGTCGATGAGCGCCTGCGTGTCCATACTGACCCCTGTCGGGCCCGTCGCTTAGGCGTTCGGAAAGCGAGTTGCCCGCCAGGGCGACCGCCCCAGTCCCGGACTCTCGGCCGTTGTTCCGGGGTGTGTCGTTCCGACCGTCGCCCCGTGGGCCTCGTCTCGATCGTCGCCTCGGAGGCGTCGTGACGACTGGCCGAAACGAGGGTGCGCGCTCCGGAACCACTAACAGACCCGGCCGCCGAGGTGGGGTATGGAGCTGTTCGGGTCCAGCGGGATACGGGGCGTCGTCAACGCGGAGTTCGGACCGGACGACGCGCTGGCGGTGGCACAGGCGGCCGGGACAGAACTGGACGCCGACCGGGTGGCACTCGCCCGGGACACCCGCGCGACGGGCCGGATGCTCGTCGACGCCGCCGCCAGCGGGTTCGCCAGCGTGGGCGTCTCGGTTCACCGCCTCGGCGTGCTCCCGACCCCGGGCCTGCAGGCCTACTGCGAGCGCGAGGAGCTGCCGGGACTGATGGTGACTGCCTCGCACAACCCGCCCGAGTACAACGGCGTCAAACTCGTCGCCGCCGACGGCGTGGAACTGCCCCGCGAGCGCCTGGAGGCAGTCGAGCGTCGCCTGTTCGAAGACGGCACCGAACCCGTCGCGTGGGACGAAACCGGCGACACGCGCGAAATCGCCGACGCTCGCGAGCGCTACGTCCGCGACCTGCTGGCCGCCACCGACCGCGAGGCCGTCGCCGCCGCCGACCTGACGGTCGCGATAGACCCCGGCAACGGCGCGGGTTCGCTGACCAGTCCCGACTTCTTTCGCCGCCTCGGCTGTGCCGTCCGGACGATACACGCCCAGGCCGACGGCCACTTTCCGGGACGTGACCCCGAACCGGTCGAAGCTCAACTCGGTGACCTCCAGCGGTTCGTCCGCACCACCGACGCCGACCTCGGTGTCGCCCACGACGGCGACGCCGACCGCGCCATCTTCGTCGACGAGCGCGGCGAGTTGCTGGCCGGCGACGCGACGTTCGCGGCGCTCGCGGCCGCCGAACTCGCTGCCGGCGACACCGTCGTCTCGGCGGTCAACGCCTCACAGCGTCTCGTCGACGCCGCCGAGAGCGCCGGCGCGGAGTTGTCGCTGACGCCCATCGGGAGCACGTTCATCGTCACGCGCATCCGCCAGCTGGAACGGGACGGCGAGACGGTGCCCGTCGCCGGCGAGGGCAACGGGGGCGTCATCTTCCCGCGCTACCGGATCGCCCGCGACGGTGCCTACACCGCCGCACGCTTCCTGGAGTTGCTCGCGGACGCCGACGCCCCCGCCAGCGAGGTGACTGCCGCCTACGACGGCTACGAGAACGTCCGTCGGGACCTCTCTTACGACGACGACGCCGAGCGCGAGGCGATGCTCGCCGCCGTCGAACGCGTCGCCGGCGAGGCCGACGCCGACCTGACGACCATCGACGGCTACCGGCTGGACTACGGCGACGCCTGGGTCCTCGCACGTCCCTCGGGCACCGAACCCGTCGTCCGCGTCTACGCCGAAGCCCGCAGTGCCGACCGCGCGAGCGAACTCGCCGACGGGATGGTCGAAGCTGCCCAGGGGGCGGCCGCCGACGTCTCGTGACTGTCTCGGGGGCGAGCCCCGACGCACTCGGCCTGTACTGCCTGTCACCCCTTCGCAGGCAGACACGAACCGACAGTGGATTCGGCGAATGTCGCGACCGGACCACTTAGGCCGGGCGACGCCCACCGCTCGGGTATGCAGGTCACGCTCCTGGGGACGGGCGACACGACGGGCACGCCGACGCCGGGCTGTGACTGCGAGACGTGTCGCCGGGCCATCGACCCCGATGACGCCCTGGTCGAACACATGGCCGACCGCGGCGTCGACGTGACCGACGGCGTCGAGCGCTCGCGCTTTTCCGTCCACGTCCGTAACGAACGCACCGGCGAGTCACTGCTCGTCGACACCAGTCCCGACTTCCGCTCGCAGTTTCTCGACCACGACGTCACCCTCCCCGACGCCGCCCTGATTACCCACATCCACTTCGACCACCTCGACGGACTCGGTCACGCCTATCGCCTCTTCGAACACCTCCCCGTCTACGCCGCCGACGAGCGAGACCCAGCGACCGGCGAGAGCGTCGCCGAGAGCGTCGACGGCCGCTACGACTACCTCGACACGGTCAGTATCCACCCCCAGACCCCCTTCGAACCGTTCGAGACCTGCGGGTTCGAGGTGACGCTCGTCCCCGTCGACCATCCGCCGCTGCTGTGTTACGGGCTCGCCGTCGAAGACCCCGAGACCGGCGCGAAACTCGCCATCTCGGGCGATTCGACCTACGGGATAGGCGAAGACGCCCGCGCGGTGCTCGCCGACCCGGACCTGTTGCTCGCCGACGGTATCGTCCCCGCGGCCTACTGCGAACACCACCCCGCCGGTGGCGATCACTTCGACGCCGACGGCGTCGCGCGGACCTTCGGGACGAAACACATGACCGTCGAGGGCGCACGGGCCCTCGGCGAGGACCTCGACGCCGACCGCACCCGCGTGGTCCACGTCTCTCACTTCCTCGGTGCCGAGGAAGCCTTCGCGGAACCGCTGGCCGTCGACGGCGAACAGTACCACCTCTAACCTGCCACACACCGGGTGCGGTTACTCCGGTAATGCCGAGACCCGATCCAAGCCACTCGCCGTCGAGTTGCCGTGACGGAACCGAGATGACCGCAGATCAAAACGCAATGCTCGCGTTACTTGTACACTCCCGAGGCGATACCAAACTCGATCGACCCGGCCTCGTATCGGATGGTTAGCGTCGTCGAATCGTCGTCACCGTCGACCCACTCGAAACGCTCAGTCGGGCCGTCCTCGACGTCGAACGTCGCTTCGACGGTCGATTTGCCGACGACGTCGTCGTACTCCGCGGTGCCGTCCGGGTCCAATCGAACTGTCTCATCCAGCAGTTCCGTAGCGTCTTCTGTACGGACGATCCGGAGTGTCGCACTGAGAGTGTCGTCCGACTCGTTTTTCACCCTCACATCGACGAGGCCTTCGGAGGAGAGACACCCACCGAAACCGAACAGAGATACCACACAACCGGCGACGACGGTTCGTCTCCGAAGAGTTCGAGCGCGAAGCATAACTCGATGAACTATCTTCGAATCGCACTTTTCGCTTCTCGTAGTTGAGGGCACCGACCGAACACACGTTTTTGTCGGGCGAGTCCCAGGCGCGAGCATGGACGAGAACGTGCTGGGCGAGCCGATGGCGGCCTGTTCGGAGGATCCGATGACGGGATTCGAGCGTGACGGCTTCTGCCGGGCGCTGGCCAGGGACCCCGGCCGCCACGAGCTCTGTGCGGTGATAACCGAGGAATTTCTCACCTTCACCCGCGCGCAGGGCAACGACCTCTCGACGCCCCGCCCGCAACTGAACTTCCCGGGACTGGACCCGGGCGACCGCTGGTGTCTCTGTGTCCCGCGCTGGATCGAGGCCCACGAGGCCGGCGTCGCACCCCCGGTGGTCCTCGAATCGACCAACGCCGACGTCCTCGACGACGTTTCGCTCGAAACCTTGCGAGAGTACGCCGCCGAATCCTGATCACGCCATTCTGACACGAGAGCGCCCACAAGGGTTATGCCTGCCAGTCGCCGCGTGTGAGGCATGAACATGGACGCCGACGACGTCGTCCTCGACCGACCGGTCCTCGCGGCGGCGGTGGTCGCGACGGTGGCTGCCGTCGCCTACGTCGGGATCCAGTTGGTCCTCGGCGAGTCGGTCGCACCCCTGGAGACGGCGGTGTTCGTCGTCGTCTTCACGGTCGTCTACGTCGCCGGGAACCGGTACCTGCGCGGCCGCGAGCGAGCGGACGAAGAGTGATCACCCGAAGCGGTCGAGCCCGACCTGTCGGCGGTCGACGCCCTCGGGGTCGGGGTCCCAGGGGCCACGCCGCGAGCGAACGGTCCCCAGGTCGACCGCCGGTGGGTCCGCCGCTTCGTAGCCCGCACAGTCGGGACCACACTCCGCAGTCGGGTGGACCGCCCGTCCGTGGTAGGTACACCAGGGGAGGCCGGCCGCCGAAACGTCGGTATCGTCCGGCGGTGTCGCCTCGCTGTCCCCGGTTTCGGTCGGCGCCCCGCTGTCCCCGTCGTCGGTCGTCGCCCCACAGGTCGCCGATGTGGGCTCACATCGGGCACAGCCGGGTAACTCGTAGGTCCGCCAGCCCTTGCCGTAGGCGCGTTCGGCGACCCGCCGGCGCAGCCGCGCCTTCTCGTCGGCGGTGACCGGGCGCACGTCCGTCCGGCCGGCGTGGCGTTCGAGCAGTTCGATACCCGGTTCGTCGACCGGCAGTCGGGCGGGTTCGCGGACGACCTCGCGCTCGCCGGTTTCGGGGTCGAATCGCCAGATTCCGACGGCGTCGGGCAGGCGATTGAGGTGGGCACGGGTGACGTATGATTCGGTACAGAGGACGACCTCGTCGAACAGCCCCAGCGAGACGTCCGTTCGGAGCTGGTCGCGCAGGTCTCCTGGACGCTGCAGGTCGGGTTTGTTCTCGACGGCGACCAGCGAGTCGACCCAGTCGGGGTAGCGCGTCGTCGCGCGGACGGCGGTGTGGCCGTCGTCGCGCTCGCGCTCGAAGTAGCCCACCTCGACGGCGTGGTCGGCGACAGCGCGGGCGCGCTCGGGGTGACAGTCGAAGGCCTTGGTTGGCCGGACGGCGCTGCCGGGGCCGACGTCGCTCTCGACCGCCAGTGGCGGGATGGTCTCGGCGGTGACCGCCCGGCGGACGCCGAACTCCGGGCCGGGGTCGACGGCGACGACGTCGACGACCCGTCGGCCGTGGACAGCACCGCCGAGTTGGCGGGCGTAGAGCCGGTCGGGTCGCTCGCGCTCCAGGCTGGCACACAGCGCGAGTTCGAACGCGAACTCCTGCACAGCCCCAGTGAGTGACGAGCGAGTAAAAGTGCGCCGGCCTGGTTGGACCACCGACACATTTTTGCGCGCCGCCACCACAGTATCTCGGAGATACCTGGGGATACGATGGACAGTACCACGCCCGTAACCGGACGGAACGAGAATCGGGGGCAATCGGGGATGATCGGATTCGTCATCGTCGTCGGGATGGTGATCGCCGGTGCGGTGGTGGTCGTCTTCGCGGGGAGCACCGCACTCACGGACCTCCAGCAGGAGCGCTCGGACGCACAGGCACAGGTCGTCATGGAGGAAGTCGACTCCCAGCTGACGACGATCTCGAGTTCGGACCGGTCGGCGACGGGGTACTTCTCGCTGGGCGACCTCGAGGGACAGGAGTCTCGCGTCGTCCGCCAGGGGTATCTGAACGTGACCGTCAACGAGCGCACCGGCTGTCGGACGAACGTCACGCTGAGTTCGGTCCGCACCGAGAACGCCGATGGCGAGACCGTCGCCTACCAGGCCGGCGGCGTCTTCGTCGCCAACGACAACGGGAGCGCGGTCCAGACGCCACCCAGTGTCCAGTTTCGCAACGGCAGTCTCGACGTCACCGTCACGAACATCACGGGCGAGGTCTCGAACACGCGCAACGAGGCGTTCTACAACGCCACGAGTTCGACGCGCGAGTCCCGGCGCCGGTCGGCGAAAGTCGTCTCGGATGAGTGTATCCGCCCGGACAACGTGACGATATCGGTCCAGAGTGACTTCTACAGGGCCTGGGAGACGTACTTCCGCGGGGAGTTCGACGCCGACGACAGCGCTGTCGAGGTCGGTTCCCACCCGGGTAACCAGACGGCCTACGCGTTCGTCCCACAGAGCGAGTTGCCTCGCCGGACCGACGACGAGCGCAACAACGTGGTCAACATGTCCAACCCGGACTACATGGACGCGGTGGCGATCGACGACAATACGGTCCGGGTCAAAAAAGGCGTCTCGAACACGTACAGCGTCTACGTCGAACCGATGACCCGGAACCGGCTCGATATCGGCAAGCTCAGCGACATCGAAGGGGCGACCAACGTGAGCGGGCCACCGGTAGACGTGGTATTCGTCATAGACGAATCGGGGTCGATGGGCGACCCGACCAGTGACGGCACGAACGACAAGGACGAAGCCGCACGGTTCGCGATGAAGAACTTCGTCGGCACGCTCAACGAGACCAACGACCGGGTCGGGCTGGTCGGCTACTCGAGCCCCGGTAACGGTCCGTCTTACGCGCCGGATTTCGCGGCGGCCTGGATATACAGGACGAACGGAGATTATCTTGTTCCCCCGAATAAAACTTTCAGCGGGGGTGTGAAATTCAACGACACTATCGATAAAACGGGGGCAAACGGCAACACCTACGGCAGTTCCGGGCTGAAAAAGGGCAATACCGTCCATCACCTGAAGAGCAACCAGACGCGCAAGCGAATCGTCATCTTCCTCTCCGACGGGTTGTTCAACGGACCTGGGAACCCGAGTAACGCCAGGCAGGAAGCCCTGGAACGTGCGAACAACTCGCGCGGACAGGACGTGACCGTCTACACCGTCGGGTTCGGGAGCGGTGTCAACTCGACCCAGCTCTCGATGATGGCCAACCGAACCGGCGGCGAGTACAAGTTCGCAACCAATCAGGAAGAGCTCGACGACATCTTCCAGAACATCTCACGAAACATCGCGACGACACAGCAGTTCGCGCTAATTCCGACGTCGACCAACGTCTCGACCGGCAATGGAGGTACCTACGCCCCGCAGATAGCCGGTGACACGGACGATATCGCGTCAAGCACCCGGGGTGGCCAGCGATTCCTCAATATCAACGACCCCACTGCACCGACGCATTTCACCCACGCTTTCGCCGTCTCGGACAACCAATCGGTCACGTTCAACGCGTCGACGTACGGCTGTGCCGACGACGGATGGGAGGGCACTGCGTACACTGCGACGCGGAACATCAGCGGAACGAGCGAAGAGTACCAGGTGACGCGGTGCACGGACATGACTACCCCCGACTACACGCTCTCACCGGACGAGGTCAAGGTCTACACTGATGGAGAGAACGTCAGTACGCTGTTGAACAACAGTGAAGACCCGATAGAGTGGCAGGACGACCTGCGGAGAGCCATCGGGGACCGGTCGGACGTCGACCTCAATGCGAGTGATTTCCTCGAGATGAAAAGCAACCTGGCGCTGGTCGTCCTCGATTACCCCGACAGCGGCAACTCGACGAACAAACTGGTGTTGCTCTATCAGATCGGTCGTGCCGAATCGAACGCGAAAGCCGACGACGTTGTCAACGTCCGCGTCAGGAACGTCGGGGTGAGAGACTAACGTCGTTTCGGCCACGATCGACCGGACGGAAACCACATACCAGAGGATAGCTCCAAATCCTCACAGCGGGGGGTGGTGAAGTAGCTGTGTGAGACAGCCAGACTCCGGTCCGACCGTGGGGACGGGAAGGTCACCTCGAGCAATCGGGTCGTGTCGTGGACCGGCAAATATCCCGACCGATAGTAGAGAGACTTCGCCGTTCACCGCGACGAGGATATCACCCCTGGAAGTCTATCGAGACGTTCGTCCGGCGGACGTACACCGCGTCGACGGCGTCACAGACGTACGTATCCGGGAGTGAAGACGACTGGGTCCAGTTGCCGGTCGTCTCGAAGTAGCGTTCCCAGGCACGCGAACGCGGCGAGCCGACGGTAATGTTGGCCTCTTCGGCGTCGCCAGCGGAGTCCTGGCCGGTCCGGTTCAGCGGGTACATGAGTTCGGAGGTTTGGGCCGTCGCCGACACCGAGACGACCTCGCCAGCGAACTGCGACGACGCTTCCGGTTCGACGCGTACGACCGAGATGACTGCTCGGTCGCTCGTACAACTCATCGTCGGCTGGGCGATCATCACGCTGTTGCCACGGCTGTCGGTCCGGAACAGCGCGCCCGCCTCGTAAGTGAACGACGCGTCGCCGATCCGGTATCGTAACCCGCCAGTCGACACTGTACGATTGAAATTCTCCGTCGATCTGAGCGTCATCGTCGTCCCGTTCGTCACCGTCAGCGACCCCCCTGCGAGGTCGAGTTCGTTCGTCGCGACGACCGAGCGCTGTTGCTGGAGGCGTTCGAGGCTGCCGGCGACGCCCTCGAAGCCCGCCCTGGCGTTCTCGACGCGCTCGGCCTGGCTCACGTCGTCGAGTTGCTGGTAGCCCAGCGTCGCCGTGAGCCCGACCGAGACGATAATGATTGAAAACGTCAGCGTCAGGCCAATAATGTTCCGGACCGCGCGGTCGTCGGTGTAGAGACTCATGAGTCGTCCGTGAGGCCGATCTTGTACAGGACCGGTGACTTGACCGCAGCCTGTGTCTCGAAGTCGATCCGGAGCATGTACCGGTCGGCGGTCCCCGTTCCGAGGCTCTCGACGGGTATCGAACGTTCGCCGTCGGTCAGCGTGATGGTCTCGCTGGTCCTGTCGACGGAGCCGTCGTCGACCTCTACGGTGACGTTGATCGTGGTGCCGGGCGGGATGTCGGCACCGTACTGGAGACGCAGGTCTTCGAGGTCGAGCGAGGACCCCGTCTGCCAGTCGGTGCTCAGGTCGCCGCGCTTGCGGGCCAGTTCCTCGACCTCGTCGTCGTCGAGTACCCTGTCGTAGGACCGAACTTCGTCGATGCGCCCCTCGAAGTTCGACTCGGTGAAGAAGTCCTCGATCTCGCCGACCTCCGAGAAATCGTCCCACCAGTATCTGGGGGCGCTCGTCCAGCCGTCGTTGGAGAGTTCACCGTCGACGTAGATTTTCGCGTATCCGTCGTCGCGGAGTGTCAGCACGACGTGGTGCCACTGACCGTCAGTGACACTGACTTCGCTTCTCGGTCCCGCCCGACCGCCGGTCCGGATACCGATCCGACCCGTGGTGTCGATCCAGCCCCACCAGATATCGTTGCCGAAGATGCTGGGGATATGCTCCCACCTGTAGGTGTACCGGGCAGGAGTGGTCGTCTTGATCCACATCGAGACCGACGATTCCTCGTTGTGGATATCGCCCATTTCGTCGATCTCGACGGTGTCGTCGTCCCCGTCGAAGACGTATCCACGCGTCCCGAACAGGCCGTAGCCGGGCCTGGCTCCGTCGACACTTCCGTCTCGACCGTTCCCGGAGATGTCCTCAGCCGACCCGTCGAAGTGCCAGTAGCCGGCGAGGCCCGGCCCGTCGTGGGGATAGCCCAGTCGGACCTCGTCTTCCGAGCGGTTCCCGTAGGAATCGTGGACAACGCCGTCGTCGGTGCTGGCATCCCAGTCGCCGGCGTCTCGCCAGACGTAATCACCCCCGAGGGTGACGATCGACCTGTCGATCGATTTCGAGCCGCGCGTCTCGAAGGCCGAGACGCTGTCGTTTTTCGCGACGGTGAGATTCGCCGTGGCGACCCCCTCCGAGACCGGACCGAGGTCGATCCGGTATCGCCACCGGTCGGCCGAGAGTTCGGTCGGCGTGCCCGGCGTCTCTTCGGTGCCGCTGAGAGTTCCCCCGAGTTCTATCTCGAGTGTGTCTATTTTCTTGTCTGTCGTAATGACCGCGTCGACTCGCCCGCCCGCTCGCTCGAGTCGGAACTCCTCGACGTTCATGCCGCCGGCGACGTCTGTGACGACCGTCGAGTTCCGTCTCCCGGCGACCTCGTATCTGACGCCCACCTCGAACTCCCGCCCCTGCAGTTCGGTGAAATCCTCGAACTCCCCGGCCCAGATACGCGCGCTCTCGTCGCTGAAGAGCGTGATCGGGTCCTCGAGTTCGACGATCATACCGTCGGGCGGGACCTCGGTGTCTGCGAGGTCGATCGACCGCTCGGCCAGACCACCGTCTCTACCCCTGTCGATGATTATCTCGCCGTAGTTGTTGTCGTTATACGGGCAATCTCCCACGCGCTCACAGTTGTTCCTGACCGTGAACGAAGAGCTCGTCCAGGTCGGATTGACCAGCACGTGTGTGATCTCGATCGACTGCGAGACGTCCCGGTCCCACTCGTTCGTGACGCTGAAATGGATGGCGTCTCCGGTACCGGTACCCTCGCTGGTGTCGTCGAGGTCGTTTCCGTAGGCGAGGCCCGATACCTGGAACGTTACTGACGTTTCACTCGTCGACCCGTCGTCGTCCACGACCTGTAGCGCCACTTTGTGGTCGCCCGGTTCGAACTCGCGGTCGATGGTTTCACCTAGGTCGTCGAAGACACCGTCGTTGTCGAAGTCCCACTGATAGGTGGAGATATCCCCGTCCGGGTCGAACGAGTCCGAACCGGAGAACGTGATCGGGTCACCGGTCCGGGGCGTACCAGGCGAGAAGTCTATCTTCGCGACGGGTGGTCGGTTGCCAGGGTTCGGAACGGAACCGTACTGGTTGCCCTGGAAGTCCTCTCCGACGCCGATCCGCAACTGCCGGTCGACGACAGCGGCCGTGCCACCGCGGGAGCCGTCACCGTCGACGGCGAGGCGAAGGACACCACTTCCCTCGTCGTGAATTGTGAAGCCACTGGAAATGTTCAGCGGCACCTTCGCCTGTGCTGCCTCGTCGAGCGTCTCGAGGACGAGACACTGGTTCGAGTCGAAATTACCGGTCACACAGGTAGACCCGGTCCCGATACGTACGTCGTAGTTTTCGCCCGCCACAGTCGCCTGGACCTGCATTCTGGCGCTAGCGTTCCCACCCTGCCGACCGAGTTCGTCGACGCGTTCGACCTCCGACGCCAGTCGGTTGCCGATCGTCTCCAGTTGCGTCTGGGCGACGTCTGCGCGCTCGTTCTGGACGTAATCGGCCGCGCCCGTCAGGATGACCGTTATCAGCACCGCAGTCATCGCGATCCCGAAGAGGTGTGAGAGCTGTGTCGACTCGGCGCGTTCGGACGGGCTGTGGATCATGACGTGACTCCGTAGATGCTGACGTTGTAGTCGTTGCTGAAGTTGAGTTCGCTACTGTCGAACGTAGCGCTCACGTTGGCGACCCAGACGACCGGTGACGTACACGGTTCGATCCGGTCGACCGACGTGCTACACAGGCCGTAAGGCGTCGACACGGATTCGTTGTAGACGAGGTCGTACTTCCCGACGAGTTCGTCCCCGTTCTCGATCGCGACAGTGGAAGGACCCTCGATGGCCTTGGTGCCGTTGAACTGGCAATCCGCCGAGAAGGAGGTTCCGTCGACGAGGTCGAGCAACACCCGAGTGCGCGACGGGTCACAGATCCCGGTCGCCCTCCCCGTGACTGTCGCCCCGTCACTCACCACTGAAGTGACGTTCAGTTTGTCGTTGCTCGTCTCGTTGAGCCGGTACTCGACCGAATGGGTGCCGTTTTCCACGATGATCTCGGCCTGTTCACGGCTAGTATTCTCGACGTCCACGTTGAGAACGAACCAGCCCAGGAGCCGCTCGTCCGGGACGAGATCCCGGCGGTTCTCGTTCTGAGTCAGGTTGTCGTTTCCGGCCTGAACGAGTCGCTCACCGTACGCCGAGTCCCCGTCGTGATACGTGATCGAGACGTACTCGGCGTGGGAACTCGCGTACGATTCGGCCAGTAACTGCGAGTACCTCGTCACGTTTTCCGTGATCTGAGTGCCCAAGTCTCCGGCGCTCACGTTCCGGTAGCGGTGGTTGAGGCGGAGGACGAGCGAGCGCGTGCCCTTGCGCGACTCGAAGCCGAACTCGCGGGCCTCGTCGATCTGTGGTGAGGCCTGGGAGGGTGCGGCCGTCCGGGTCGTCGTGAGACTGTTGACGACGATACTGACGCCGACGATGAGCACCGCCAGGGCGATGGCTCCCAGCAGGATCATCTGGGCTCTGTTGCGGGTTCGCTCGGTCACCATACGACGACGCGCACCTCCACGACGTTGTAGACCGGGCCGTCGACGGCGTTCGGGACGGGATAGAAGCCGTCGACGTTGTTGGTTGCGTTGGTGTCGTACTGCCAGAGTTCGACGTTCTGTGAGACGTTGCGCGCCGTCAGCGTCTGGTTGTCGTACAGCGTCACCGTGTAACTCGCAGTGACCGCCTGCTCGGAGGGGTTCCCGCGGTCGACCATCGGGACACGACCGGTGCCATCCGAGACGTTCGCGGGCCGGTAGACGACGTAGACGTTGTAGAGATACCCTCGCTGGGTGAACGTCTGGTTGAGCATCGCGCCGAACCCCCCAGGTGGCGTCCGCGGTCCGTAGCCGATGTTGCGGTTGATCGCGCCGTCGAAAGTCTGCTTGGCCTGTGACCAGTTGCGCACCAGCGTCGAGAGGTCGTTGTCCTCGGCGCGGGCTGTCGTCAGCAGGATGTCGCTGGCCTGCTGGCGCAGGTCCGACTGGGTCGAGGTGTCCAGGTCGCCCCCGCTCCCGGGCGTGACGACCACCGACTGTACCGCAAAGAGCAACGCCCCCAGCAGGACGAGCGCACTCACCAGCCCTTCGAGCGTGAACGCCTGTCCGCGACTGTCCTCGCGCACGGTTACCACGTCCTCACGACCAGTCGACACGAGGGGTCACAGCTCCCGTCGTCGAGTGTCACGACCCGCGAGGCCGTCGCCGTCGACCGGTTCGTGTAGCCCGAACCGACCGCCAGCTTGACGCCGTCGCGTTCGACGATACGGGTCCCGTTGAGCGTCGAGAGCGTGACGTTGAGATTAGTCGTCGACTCGAGACCCCACCGCGAGCGGAGCTGGTCGGCCGACCGATTGAGCGTCGTGTTCAACCGAACGGCGTCCAGTTCGTTGGGCTGGCGCCCCGTCGAGAGGTTCTGGACCATCGCGGTCGTGATCCGCTGGGACTGGGAGACGTCCTCGCTCGTGACCCCCGCCGACAGCGGGCTCGTAAAGCCGAGCAACCCGGCCAGCACCGCCGAGACAGTGATGATGAACAGGCTGATACCGATGGTGTAGTCCTGAAGCGTCTGTCCGCGCGCCCCCGAAAAGTACCGCTGTCGGGCCCCCGAGCCCGGTCTCCGGTCAGTCACCTGTATACACCTGTCCGTACTACTCGTCAGTTCGTTACCCGATGATAATCATTGTTACGGTGAGACTGGTCAATCGGCGGGACGGTCACGACGAATCACGTTCGTAGGTGGGTTCGGTCCCGCGGATATCCGGCGACAGCCTCGAGTCTCGCCACCAGTATCGCGACCGGCAGCCCCTGTCGTGAAACGGGCTCGTGGGGTGAGAGGTGCGACCGGCGGTAGAACGGACGGGCGATGGTCGGAACCCGGAGTCAGTGACACCCGTACCGGTTCGTCTCGACGACCGAGAGGTCGCCGTCGAGGACGACGGTGAGGCGTTCGTCGGCGAGCGGGATCGTGACGGCGACACGCCAGGGGTCGCTACTCCGGACCTCGGTGTACTCGTCGTCGACACACCACGGGAGCGTCCAGTACGGGCGCGAGGAGAGGTCGATGTCGTGGTCCTCGTAGAACGCCGAGACGACCGACTCGTCCAGCAAGACGAGCCCGACGGGCGAACAGAGTTCGTTGCGACAGCGCTCACAGACGTGTTCGGCGCGTAGTGAGACGTCGAGACAGCAGTCGCCGCCGCGGACGATCTCGGTGTGGATGCGCCCGGCACAGGCCGGACAGACGCCGTCGGCGGCGAGACAGTGGAGGTGACGCACCCGCTCGTCGAAGGCCGTCGCCACTTCCTCGGGCGAGCGGTCGACGAGGCCACCGGGCGGGAACTCGTACTCGCCGTGGGACTTCCCGCAGTCGACACACGCGATACGGAACTGCTCGTCGCCGTACCGGGCTTCGAGGCCGCCGCCACAGCGGGTACAGGCACCCTCGACGGTGAACGGCTCGACCTCCGGTTGCTGGGTGAACGTGCCCGCCCGGACCGCACGGACGACGCCCGCGCCGGCGTGGCGCAGGTCGTAGCCCTCGTCGGTCTTGACGACGAACTGGTCGGTGAGCTGCTGGAGGTGGTAGTTGAACTGTGCGCTGTCGCGCATCTCGACGCTGTCGTGGAGTGCTGAAAAGGAGACCGGCGTGTCCTCGGCGCGCCACAGGGCTTCGAGGATGTCGAGTCGCGTCTCGCTGGCGACGACGCCGAACGCCTCGGCCGGGTCGACGTCGGGGTCGTGTTCGGGCGCGTCGCCAGCCTCGTCGCGAATGCCGCTCATACTCGTGGGATCGACCGCGTGCCACTAAACGGTTCCCTGAAACTCGTTTTTGTTACGTATCTGATTGTTGAAAGAGGAATCGACAGGTTCCGGCGGGTACTTTCAGCGTCGGAAACCACTGGTCCGGGGTTAAGTGGAGTGGGTCCGATGGCTACGTCGATGTGTGCGTCTCGCCAACACAGTCCCGAGAGCACGAGCACGTTTACCCGGGGGATCGCCGAGCAGGAGACAGTGACGGGGGTAGCGACGGTCGTGGTCGTCGACGACGAGCCCCAGATCGGCTCGCTCGCGGGTGCGTACCTGAAACGACTGGACACGGACGTCGAGGTCGTCGTCGAGACGGACCCGAGAGACGCGCTGGCGTACTTCGAGGCGGGCGGCGTCGACTGCATGGTCAGCGACTACGACATGCCGGTGATGGACGGGCTGGAGTTGCTCGGGGCGGTCCGCGAGTGCGACGCCACGACGCCGTTCGTTCTCTTTACCGCGAGTAACGACCCGACGGTCGCCGGACGAGCCCGCGACCGCAACGGGGAGTACTTGCGAAAAGAGGGTGACGCGGGCGGGTTCGACCGGTTGACCGAGCGCGTCGAGACGCTCCTCGTCGGGGACGAGAACTGACGACGCGGTCTCGACGAGGGAAGCGAGCGGCGGGGACAGGCAGCGCGGAGCGGAGACGCAAACAGTAGGTTTATCAGGCGCACAGGGCGAAGATTCTCCAAGATTACTCTCGAGATGACGAACACACAACACCCGGAGGTGAACATCGGACTCGTGGGCCACGTCGACCACGGCAAGACGACGCTCGTCCAGGCCCTCTCAGGCGAGTGGACGGACCAGCACTCCGAAGAGATGAAACGCGGTATCTCTATCAGGCTGGGGTACGCCGACGCGACGTTCAGGCACTGTCCCGACTGTGGCGAACCCGAGGCGTTCACCGTCGAGGAGACCTGCGGCGAGCACGGCGTCGAGACCGACGTGTTGCGAACGGTCTCGTTCGTCGACGCGCCGGGTCACGAGACGCTCATGGCGACGATGCTCTCGGGCGCCGCCATCATGGACGGCGCCGTCCTCGTCATCAGCGCCAGCGAGGAGGTCCCCCAGCCCCAGACCGAAGAGCACCTGATGGCACTGGACATCATCGGCATCGACAACATCGTCGTCGCCCAGAACAAGATCGACCTGGTCGGCGAGGAACGCGCCCGCGAGAACTACCAGCAGATCCAGGAGTTCATCGAGGGTACCGTCGCCGAGGACGCCCCCATCGTCCCGATAAGCGCCCAGCAGGGCGCCAACGTGGACGTCCTCATCGACGCCATCGAGCGGGAGATCCCCACGCCCGACCGGGACCCCGACGCCGACCCGGAGATGCTCGTCGCCCGCAGTTTCGACATCAACCGGCCCGGGACGACGTGGGACTCGCTCGTCGGCGGCGTTCTGGGGGGTTCGCTCGTCCAGGGCGAACTCGAATCCGGCGACGACCTCCAGTTGCGCCCCGGCCGCGAGGTCGAAGAGGGCGGCCAGACCGAGTGGGTACCCGTCGAGACGACAGTCAGGTCGCTCCAGGCCGGCGGCGAGACCGTCGACACCGCCACGCCGGGCGGCCTGCTCGGCGTCGGCACCGGACTGGACCCGGCGACGACGAAAGGCGACGCGCTCGCGGGTCAGGTCGCCGGCGAACCCGGCACCTTGCCGCCGACCCAGCACGAGTTCACGATGGACGTGGACCTGCTAGACCGGATCGTCGGCCAGGAGGAGGGGTCTGTCGACGAAATTTCCACCGGGGAACCGCTGATGATGATCGTCGGCACCGCCAAGACAGCCGGGTCGGTCACCAGCGCTCGTGACGGCGAGTGCGAGGTGGCGCTCCGGCGGCCGGTCTGTGCCCGCGAGGGCGCGAAGATCGCTATCAACCGCCGACTCGGCGGTCGGTGGCGGCTCATCGGTATCGGCACACTCCGGGAATGATCGTGTTGGACGCCAACGCACTCATGATGCCCGTCGAATGCGGCGTTCGCGTGTTCGAGGAACTCGACAGGGTCGGCGCCGACCTGACTGACGCCGCCACCGGTGGCGCTACCGATGCGGCCGACTACGTCGTCCCGAGGGCGGTCATCGACGAACTCGAACGGCTCTCGACCGGAGCGGGCGAGGCGGCGACGGCGGCGGGTGTCGGGCTGGACCTCGCGCGCGAGCAGTGCCGGGTCACGGAGCACGACGCCGACCACGGCGACGGTGCCGTCTTCGAGTGCGCCACGCGCGAGGGCGTCACGGCGGCAGTTACGAACGACAAGCCCCTGCGGAGCCGGCTCTTGGACGCCGGCGTTCCGGTAATTAGTTTACGGGGCGCGAACAAACTCGCAGTCACTCGACCATAACATGTACAAACGGGTTAGACTTCGCGACACGGTGGAAGTGCCGCCGGCCTATCTGGCGGACGTGACGCCTGGGCTGGTCAAACAGCTCCTGCAGGACAATCTGGAAGGGCGGATGGACGAAGACGTCGGCTCTATCGTCTCGGTCATCGAGGTCCACGACATCGGTGAGGGCTCGGTCGTCCCCGGCGAGGAGGGGGTCTACTTCACGGCCGAGTTCGACGCCCTGACCTTCGACCCCCAGATGCAGGAGGTCGTCGACGGCGAGGTCGTCGAGGTGGTCAACTTCGGCGCCTTCGTCGGCATCGGCCCCGTCGACGGCCTGCTCCACGTCTCTCAGATCTCCGACGAGTACCTCGCCTACGACGAGGAAGGCCAGATGCTGGCCTCGCGGGACACGAACCGGACGCTGGGCGTCGGTGACGCCGTCCGGGCGCGTATCGTCACGAAGAGTATCGACGAGCGCAACCCGCGGGACTCGAAGATCGGTCTCACCGCCAAACAGGTCGGTCTCGGCAAGCACGGCTGGCTCGAAGAGGACCGCCAGAAGCGCGAGACGGCGAGCGAACCGGGTGAGGACTGACAGCCATGGCCGACAGACTCGTCTGCCGCGAGTGTCACCGCGTTCAGGATTCGGCGGAGGCCGACACCTGCGTCGCCTGTGGCTCCTCGTCGCTGACGGAGGACTGGGCGGGCTACGTCGTCATCACCCACCCCGACCGCTCGGAGATAGCCGCGGAGATGGGCGTCACCGAACCGGGCAAGTACGCGCTCAAGGTCCGATAACGACCGTGACGACGGTTCTCGAACTCCAGCCGGCGCTCCGCGATCGGCTCAAGGAGCCCTTCGGCCCCGTCTCGACAGACACGGCCGCCGTGCTCGCGGTCGCGGGCGCGCCGCTGGTGACCGTCGGCGACATCGTCACCTACCACGTTCTCGAAGCCGGTCGCGTCCCCGACCTCGCACTGGTCGACGAGCGCACCAAGCGCGCCACCGTCGACGACGAGGTCAGCGACGCCGTCGCCGACGACCGCTTCGACCGCATCCTCACGGTCGACAACCCACCTGCGACACTCACTGCTGCGTTGCTCGACGCCGTCGTCGAGGGTCTGGGTGAGGGGACGACGCTCGTCCGCGTCGACGGCGAAGAGGACCTGGCCGCGCTCCCCGCCATCGCCGCCGCCCGTGACGGCGCGAGCGTCCTCTACGGCCAACCCGACGAGGGCGTTGTCCACGTCACCGTCGACGACGCGGTCCGCGAACGCGTTCGTTCTCTCCTCGCAGCGATGGACGGCGACAGCGACCGGGCGTTCGCGACGCTCGGTGTCGACCCCGAGTAATCTGTTCTGTTGTCTGTCGACTGTCGATGGGGGCCACCCTACAATTTAACAACGATGGGGGGCAGACCATCATACGTGGATGGTACCCTACGACACCGTCGAGGAGTATACGACAATGCGCACGAACGGACGAAAGGCCACGAGCGCCACACCGAAGACGAGATCGAGGAGATAGCGTTCCCAGGGATGGCCGATTTGCTCGCCCGGTTTCAGCGGGAAGTCGAGGCGTTACCGCCATGATGGTCTGCCACCGGAGAGCGGTGTCGTCGGATACCACCTTCCACCCCTAGCCATGACCGAGCACACCACACTCACAGTGCGAATCGGCAACGGTGAGGAGACGCGTCGAGAGACGCTCGACCGCGTCCGCACGCTCGAACGGGGCGCGAGACTGGACGACCGATACGTACTCGTTCTGGAGGACGAGGCCGACCTGCAGCGACTGCTGAGTCCAGCGAATCTCGGACTCCTGCGGGCGATCCGGGCACACGAACCCGAGAGTATGCGAGCCGCGGCGGATCTGGTCGACCGTGACTTCAAGGAAGTACACCGTAACCTCACCGAACTGGAGACGCTGAACGTCGTCGAGTTCGAGGAACGGGGACGCTCGAAACGACCCGTCGTGCGATTCGACGAGATCGACGTCGAAGTCTCGCTCACCGACGACGGTGACGGGAGCGAGTCCGTGGCACCCTGACTTCTCGTCGTTCACCGTCACAGACTGACCTGCAGCTCGAACGGAACGGAAACCGCGAGACAGCGACCGTCCCCCCAGGACAGTCGCACTGTGGCTGACGCCTTATGACCGTGACGACCGGGCCTCGCGCACCTCGGCGCCGTCACGGAGTTTGTCCTCACAGAACGGGCAGACGCGGGGGCCGTTGTAGCCGTCGGGCGTGAACACGCGCATGTACGCCTCGGTTACGAACGACCCGCAGTTCTGGCACTCCGGCATCCCATAAACAACTCTAATCATCATGCATATTTGTTGCGGCCGGTCTGGTCGATCCTGTTCTGTCCTACGACACGACTGTCTCGCGTACGAGAACGGTCACCCCGGTCGGTGGTCCGCCCAGAAGGCGTCGCGTTTGGTCTCGACGAACTCCCCGGTGAGGCGGGTGAACTCCTCGCGCTCGGCGGGCGAGAGGTACTCGTGGACGGAGTGGCGAGTCCCGGGCGCGTAGCGCCGGTCGGCGAACGCGCGGACGCCACACTCCTCGGTCCCGCGGATGACCCGCCCGATGGCCTGGCGCGCGCGCCGGACCGCGGGGACCGTCAGCGCGTACGCGAAGGCGTTGTCCTCGCCGAAGGCGTCGGCGTAGGCCCGTCGAACGGCGCGGACGCGGGGCGACCCGACGTTGACCAGGGGGACGCCGACGACCAGCGCCGCCGCGAGTTTCTCGCCGTCGTAGTCGACGCCCTCGGTGAGCGTCCCGCGCGTGCTCGTGACGAGCACCTTCCCCGGCCCGCGGAAGAAGTCCTGTTTCAACTCCTCGGTGGCCTCGTTGCTCGAACTCTCGTCGACCAGGACGTCCTTGTCGACGGTTTCGGCGAGGTAGGCGCCGGCCCACGTCGCCTCGCGGTAGTTGGGCATCGCGACGAGGACGTTCCCCGGCGAGCGCGCCACCGCGCGCAGGACGTGGGCGTACTCGTCGCGAGTCCGGTTCCACCCGTCCCCGAGCGGGTCCATCTCCCCGGGGTCGCCCCGATTACGCGCGGTGAACGGGTCGGCGTCGACGAGCCAGCTCGCCCTGTTTTCGGCCGGGAAGCGCAGCGGATAGCTCTTCGTGACGACCGGCCGGCCGGCGTCGTCGGGTGTCTCGGAATTCTCGCTGTTCGCCGCCGATCCACCGTCATCGCCGGGCCCCGACCCGCCATCGCGGAGCGATTCCAGCCCCGAGACTTCGGTGAAGACGTCGAGTGGCGAGAGCGTCGCGCTCATGAGGACGCCGCCGCCGAGCGCGTCGAAGACCTCCATGAGTGACTCGCTGGGCATGCAATCGAAACACACGAGCCCGGCGGTGTAGGCCCGCTCGTAGGCCGGGCCCGCCGAGGTCGGGTCCTTGGGGGCGTGTTCGAGTTCGATCTCACGCAGGTAGCGGGCGTGGTCGCGCTCCCACCAGCGGGCCATGATAGCGCCGGTGGGCGCACAGACCGACGAGCGCGAGAGCCCGAGCCCCTCGATGGCGTCCTCGACGGCGGCGCCCACTGTCGCGAGCGAGCGCCACACGTCGCCGTCGTAGCCCTCGCGTTCGGCCCACCGGGTGAGTTCGTCCGGCTGTTCGGTCTCGGGGTCGCGCAGGGGTACTTCGACGTCGTACTCTGGCAGCGTCTCGGCGGGGTCGCCGACGCGCCAGTCGCGCTCGAACTCCTCGTCGAGGTGCGAGGCGACGCGCTCGTCGAGCCACCCGAGGACGTCGTCGTAGAACTCGCGGGCGCGCTGGACCGCAGAGAGGGGCACCTCGTGGCTGGCGAGGCGTTCGCGGACCGCTTGCTTGTTCTCGTCGCTCTCCCGGGCGCGCGAGACCAGCGTCGCACAGTCGTTGCGGGCGCGGACGAGCGTGTCCCGACCCACTCTGTCCGAGAGCATGTCGCGGACGCGCTCTTCGACCCGGTGGGCCTCGTCGACGACGAGGAACGTGCGCGAATCGAGGATCGACTCGACGAGCGGCCGAGTCCCCGGGTCGAAGAGGTGGTTGTAGTTACCCACGACCACGTCGGCGTTCTCCAGCAGGACGCTCATCACGCGGTGGGGACAGGTACCGCGCTCGGTCGCCCCGGGCAGGTAGTCGTCGGCGGTGACGACCGACTGTGCACCCGCCGAGAAATCGACGGGCGACCCTTTGTTCCGGGCGTACCAGTCGGCCTCGAACGGGCAATAGAGGGGCGGGTCGTCGCCCTCGACCATCGACTCGGGGGCCTGGGGCTGGCTCCGGGGGTAGGGGGATTCGGCGCCCGCCGTTTCGAGTGCGGAGTCGAGCGTGCGGTAGGTCTCGGCGTCCCGACGGGCCTCGCGAACGAGGTCGCTCGCGCGTTCGGGGTCCCACCAGACGTCGTCGGGTTCTGCCGGGATGGCCGCCTCGGCGACCGGCGCGTCGTCGGATTTCCCTTCGGATTCGACGAGTGCCGCGGTGTCCTCGCGCAGGTCCTCACAGCGGTCGTGTGTCGAGGCGTCCTCGGGGAACGCGCCCTCGCGGCCGTAGGGACAGAGGTCACGTTTACCCGTCAAAGCGACACCCCGCAGGGGTTCGGGTGCGTCCTCGTCGGCGTCGAGGCGGGCGTTCATCGCGCGCAGGTCCTCGACGAACTGGGCGCGTTGCTGTTTGACGGGCGTGACGACGACGACGCGCTCGTACTTGCGAGTGTGTTCGACGAGCGCCGCGCCCGCGGTCAGGGCGGCCATCGTCTTGCCAGTCCCGCAGGGGCCTTCCATGGCGAGATAGCCCTCCCGTTCCCCCACTTCGATAGCCGTCTCGATGGCGTCGGCCTGGCTCTCGTAGGGCTCGTCGAACGCGAAGAAGTCGCGCCAGCCCTCGGCGGGGTCGGCGGTCTGCCCGTCGCTACTCATCTACTCTCCGCTCGGGCGTCCTCGCCTATGAACGATCGGATACGCTCGATGGACGAGACTGGGACCGACGGTGAACCAGACCGGGATCGACGATGAACCAGCCACCGTGGCGCGCGCCGTCGAGCGTTTCATCGCGAGACGTATCGTGCGAGGGATGAGCATCGAGCGGGCGGTGCAGAGAGCGAGACGCGCAAGAGGCTGGGGAGGCGTGAGGCCGTCGCGGCGCGGTGCTGTGCGGGGCGGTGCGGGGCGGAGCGGTTGCGGTTTCCTGGTGGACTGAAAGGGCGAGGCGCGCTCGCGTTCGTGTAGTCGCCTGCGCGGGCCCTATTCTCGCGAGTGCGGCGCGGTGCGGGTGTTCGAGCGAGAATATCCCGCGCAGCGACCGCGAGCGGGGCGAGGGCTTTCATCCATCACTGTGAGTAGCGTTGCTGTCGTCTCGTAGCGAGCGGGGCGAGGGCTTTCAGCCATTACTGTGAGTAGCGTTGCTGTCGTCTCGTAGCGAGCGGGGCGAGGGCTTTCAGCCATTACTGTGAGTAGCGGTCGTTCCAACCGCTAGCGAGCAATCGACAGAATATCACCGGTTTTCGTCGAGCCAGCGTTCGATCTCGTCGACGTTCGGGCCACGACGATGGATCGTCCCGGCGGACACGTCGACCACGGTACTGCCGCTCCCGCCGGCCGTCTCGCCCGCGTCCACGACGGCCGCGACCCCGTCTCTGATCTCGTCGCTCAGTTCCTCGACCCGGCGGACGCTCCCGGTGCCACTCAGATTGGCGCTGGTGGCCGTGACGGGCACGCCGGCACGCTCGTAGAGGGTGAGTGCGACGTCGTGGTCCGGGATCCGCACGCCGACGCGGTCGCGACCCGCCGTGAGGATATCGGGGACCGCGTCGCCGCGTTCGACCACGACGGTCACGGGGCCGGGGAGGAACTCACGCATGAACGCGAGTTCGCGCGTTGTGGGACGGGTGTACTCGCGGGCAGCCTCAACGTCCGGCACACCCAGCGAGACGGGTTTTTCGCGGGACCGTCCTTTCAACTCGAACACGCGCTCGACTGCCTCGGGGTCGACGGCGTTGGCGCCCAGTCCGTAGACCGTCTCGGTCGGATAGACGACGAGTTCGCCTTCCCGGAGTGCCTGTGCGGCCGCGTCGACGTCGCTCATCGCTTTCGAGTGAGATGGTCGCCGTGAAAAGCGTGGCGTGATTTCCCTGTCTTCGTCGCTGTCGACGGCGTCGTAGACGACTCGGGACGAGTCAACTCGACCGCACTCGACGTGGTGAGGTGAAAGCCCTCGGCCCGCTCACTAGCAATTGGAACGGCCGCCACTCACACTGCGAGCACACCGAGGGCTTTCATCAGACGAGGATGACCGCGGTCGCGATGTCCTGAACACCACCAATCCGCACCTCTACTCCTCGCACGTACAGATTCGTGCGCGCCAGAGAGCACAGTACGAGGGCTGTGGACCGAGACGCTCGATATCGCTACGGTTCGTCGAACATCTCTTCACCGTCTTTGAGGTTGGCTTCGGCGACGTCGCGGTCGAGGGTGACGCCGAGGCCGGGTTCGTCGGGGAGTTCGAGACGGCCGGGTTCGAGGACGTTCTCCTCGACGACGTCGCTCCACCAGTCGACTTCGCGGGCGTGCCACTCGAGGGCGAGGAAGTTCGACGACGCCGCACCGACGTGGGCGCTGGCGACCGTCCCGATGGGCGAGGCGACGTTGTGCAGTGCCAGGGGCATGTGATAGGCCTTGGCCATGTCCGCGACTTTCTTGGTTTCGAGCATCCCACCGGTTTTCGGGACGTCGGGATGGATGATGTCGAGGCCGCCGTTCTCGATGAGTCGGCGGGCGCCCTCGACGCGGTAGGCGTTCTCGCCGGCACAGATGGAGGTGTCGGTCGCCTGCGTGACGTCCATCTGGATGTCGTGGTTCTCCGGTGGGACGACGTCTTCGAGCCACCAGACCGGATACGGTTCGAGCGCGCTGGCGAGGCGGCGGGCAGTGTCGGGCGCGTACGACCAGTGACAGTCGAAGGCGACGTCGGCGCGGTGGCCCACGCGGTCGGTGACCGTCTCGACTATCTCCTCGCGGTAGTCGATGGCACGGGCGTTCATGTGCTTGTTTTTCGGGTCGATCTCGTGTCGGTCGGGGCTGTCGAGGTCGAACTTGATACCGTCCCAGCCCTCGTCGACGACTTCCTCGGCTTTGTCGGCGTAGGCCTCGGGGCGGTAGGGAGCGTCGTCGTCGGACGCCTCGGCGTCCCGGAGGTGCTCGCCGGCGTGGACGTCACAGTAGACGCGTACCTCGTCGCGGTGTTTCCCACCCAGGAGCTGGTAGGCGGGCACGTCCAGCAGTTTCCCCGCGAGGTCGTGCAGTGCGATGTCGATACCGGAGATGGCGGTGACGCCGATGCCGTTCATCGCGCCGAGATACGAGAGGTGGTCGTACAGCTCGGTCATGCGGGCGTCGAGGTCGACCGGGTTCTTGCCGATCAGGAACTCCCTGACGAAGTCGACGTAGGCTTCGGCTTTCGGGCCGATGACGAACTCGCCGGTGCCGGCGACGCCCGCGTCGGAGTAGATCCGGACGAGTGTCCACGTGAAGTTGCCCCCGATCCGCGTCGTCTGCACGTCGGTGATCGATACGTCTCGGACCTCCGCTGGTGTGGCCATATTCTCACCCATCGACCCCCGGGACAAAAGCCTCCGCCTTGGGGAAACGTGCGGTGGCTACCGCCAGCGTGACCGTCCGGGCAAGCGGCGAATGTCGGAGCGCGTCTACAGCGTCTCGTAGCGCTCCCAGACCTCGGTGACGCTGTCGCCGTTCCGCAGGTCCCGTCGAACCTTGTTCTCGGTTTCGAGTTCCTCCTCGCCGCGCTCGATGACCTCCTCGACGATGTCGGGGTCGATGACCGCGATAGACTGATAGTCGGCGAATATCACGTCGCCGGGGGAGATGGTGACGTCGTGGACTTCGACGGGGACGTCCCACTCGCGGAAGCCGACGCGGCCGAAGGACTCGATGGCGCTGTGGCCGTCCGACCAGACGGGGAACCCGTGGTCTTCTATCATCGTCGAGTCACGCGTCGGGCCGTCGATGAGCGCGCCCGTCGCGCCGTTTTCCTGGACGACAGTACTCAGAATCTCGCCCCAGAGGCCGACCTCGGTGTCCTTGGGCGCGGCGACGACGACGAAATCGCCGTCCTCGGTGGCTTCGAGGTACTGGAAGAAGTCGTTCTCCGCGGCGTCCGAGGAGTCGCCGTCGGGTTCGTAGCCGATGTCGACGCGCTGTGCGGTGTGTGCGGTCCCGACGGTCGGTTCCTTCGACCAGACGGGCCGGATCCGTGTCCCGGGGATGACGTTGTCGTCGATGCCCATCTCGTCGGTGATGTCGTTGATGAGGGCGCTGTGGAAGTTTTCCAGTGTGTCTCGCTGCTCCGCTGTGAGCGTCATACCGGGGCAAGTCGAAGACAGATGAAAAAGGTGCGTGTGCCGGCAGGGCTCTCCTTCGGCGGTTCGCCGTCAGTGTCGACTCCCTTCCGGGCAGCTCACAGTTCGTCGAGGACCTCGTCGGCGAACTGAGCGAGCACTTCGCGCACGTCGCGGTCGGGGTCGGTCTTGCGGACGTTGACCATGACGTGGTCGACGCCAGCGTCTCGCAACTCGCGGACGTGCTCGCGAAAGAAGTCGGTGCCGGCGGCGAATCCCTGATGGATCCGGACGGGGTCGGCCGTGGGGTCAGAGTCGACGGCGGCGTGGAGCACCTGCGTGTAGGGTTTCTCGCCCGCCAGTTCACGCCAGTCGGCGACCTGGGCGGCGACGTCCGCGGGGTCGCGCTGGTAGTAGACCCAGCCGTCGCCGTGCTCGCCGATCCACTCCGGGCTCTGGCGGGCGTGGCCCGTGACGAGGAGGGGAAGCGTCCCGGTCGTCGGCTTGGGGACCAGATCCAGCGACCCGTCGAGGTCGCCGAACGGTGACTCGATCTCGGGGTAGGACTCGCTCCAGAGTCGCCGGAGGACGCGGACGTGCTCGCGGAACAGTTCGCCGGTCTCGTCTTCGTCGACGCCGAAGGCCGGGAACTCCGGCGGCCGGTCGCCGCTGGCGACGCCGAGGACGAGCCGGCCATCGGAGAGACGGTCGACCGATGCGGCGGCCTTGGCGACGTGGACCGGGTGGCGCACCGGGAGGATGATACTCCCCGTCGCGAGCGCCACCTCGTCGGTGCGGGCGGCGACCTGCGAGAGGAACACCCAGGGGTCGTAGACCTGCCCGGCGTCGTCGAAGTTCGGCCAGAACAGTGGCACGTCGCGAAACCAGAGCGCCTCGAAACCCAGATCCTCGGCGAATTCGGCGAGGTCGACCTGCTCGTCTATCGGGATAAAGGGACCCTCAGCGGTCGTGATCGGGAAGAAGAGCCCGACCGAGAAGTCGTCGCCGAACATGCGGCGATAGCCCGCGTTCGCACAGTCCTCGACCGACCCCGGCTCCGTGTACTCGGCCATCGATCCGCCGTTGGACGCGCCCGCCCCTGTACCTGATGGTACCGGCTGACCGGCCACCCCGAAATCCGGTGTCGCCCCGTCGCTCGTCCGGTTTCCGCCCCGCCGAAACATTTAAATTCGAGGCGTCCGAAGTTGTAAGTGAAGCATAAACTAAATCTAGATAATAACTCTTTTCCGGGAGCACCAGCTACAGACAGAAGCCGTCAGTAGCGCGCCCAGTTCGTCGAACGCGGCCCGAACGCACAGTCGAACGACCAGCCACAGCTACGCCAACATGACAGATATAGTTTCATTCGAGCCCGCGAGCGAGTCCGTATCGACCGAGTCCATCGACCCGCGAACGGTGGCCGACCGACCTGGTGTCGACTACTGCGAGGAGACGTACACACACGAGGAGCGCGACCACTGCGAGGCCGGTGCGGCCGGCCGGGCTATCGTCGGGGTGACCGACGCCGAGGGGGCGCTCTTGCTCTGCGTTCGTGAGAGTGGCGACCACGCCATCCTGCCCAACGGCATCGTCGACAGCGACGACGCGTGGACCGACGTCGCTCGCGAAGCGGTCGAGACGCTGGGTGTCGCCGTCGAACTCGCGGGCGTCGAGCGTGTCCGCCGCGTCGAGCACGTCCACGAGGACGGCACCCATCTCGACACGACCCACCACGTCGTCCTCCGGGGGTCTCATCCCGCAACGGAACGTGACGGGGACGAGAGCCAGGACGGTTGTGACGACTGTGACGGACCCGGCGGTCGCGACGAACCGACGATCGCCTGCGACGACGAGTGGACGGCGACGTGGGCCGCCGAGCCGCCGGTCGATCTCGAACGCGAGAGAGACGGCGTGTTCGACGACATCCGACTGTTCGTGGAGTGACCGACTGTGACCGACACAGCGTCCACCGGAACCATCGACTGGAACCAGTACTGGGCCGAAGCCGACGAGGAAGACCGCGCAGGCGCCACGCCCAGCGCGCACCACGCGACGGGCGTCGTCGAGCGATTCCTCGAGGCGACCGGCGTTCCCGAGTCGTTCGCCGACGTCGGCTGTGGCACCGGCCACGTCGCCTTCGACGTCGCCGAGCGCCACCCCGAGACGACTGTCGTCGGCTACGACGCTGGCGAGCCTGTGCTCGCGGAGAATCGCGAACGCGCCCGGGAGCAGGGCATCGCTAACCTCGAATTCGAGCACACAGTCCTCCCCGAATTCGACCCAGACCGGGAGTTCGACGTCGTCTTCTCGTATTTCACGCTCTGTTACGTCGCCGACGTCGAACAGGCGCTCCAGAACCTCTACGACACGGTCGCGCCCGGCGGCTATCTCGTTTGCAACTACCAGAACCGCCTTGCGCGAGCCCACTGGCAGCAAATGGCCGCCGACCCGGACACCCACCTCGGCGAGGAGTCGTCGTTCGACCCCGACCGCTTCGAGGAGCGCTTTCGACTCTTGCTCGACGGCGAGAACCTGCTGTCGTACGACCGCATCCACGACGCACTCGGGACGTGGCCCCAGAGCGTCTGGTCGGTCGTCGAGAGACCCGACGTCCGCTGGGCCTGGCGCCACCACCCGCTGGTGTACGTGCCGAAGTAGCCGATGACGGACCCGACCGACCACCCCTTCGACTGGAACGCGTTCTGGCGAGACGCATCACAGTCCGCACGGCAAACCGCACGTCCCGGCCGGTTCGACAAACCCGACCAGTTCCGGCGTTTCTTCGACTCGCGGGGCCGACCGGCGACGGTCGGATCCGTCGGCTGTGGCCCCGCCGACGCCGAGTTCGAACTCGCCCGGCGCTACCCCGACATCGACTTTCGGTGTTACGACGGCGCCGAGTCCGTCGTCACCGAAAACCGTGAACGCGCGGCCGCCGAGGGACTCGACAACATCTCGTTTCGCGTCGCGACCCTGCCGGATCCCACCATCGGCCGGCAGTTCGACCTCGTCTACTGCTACGCGACGTTGACCTACGTCCACGACATCGAGCGGGCGATACGGAGTCTCTACGACCTCGTTCGCGAGGACGGTCACCTCGTCTTCGACTATCCAAACCGGCACACGCGGTCCACGTATCGAGGTCTGCTTCCCGACGAGGTGCCCGAGGAGGGCCGCTTCGAGGAGCGCTGGTCGTTCGTCCTCGATGGGGAGAACCTGCTCTCACACCGTCGGATCCACGACGTGCTCGGGACGTGGCCGCGGAGTTTCTACGCCGAGATCGACCGCGAGGACCCGCCGCGGGACAGTCCCTGCGTGTTCGTCCCGAAGTAGGACGGATCTCAGACCGGGGAATTTCGGTCGTGGCGCGCGCTGTCGCGGGTCTGAGTGGTCTGCAAAACTGCGGGATACAGAAGGACTACACGAACAGTGTTCAATACAGGTGCGTAGGTATCAGGTGTTTCGTATTGAGTAGGTGTGAAAGAAACAGCGACCGCTGACTGCACCGCACTCGCAACTGAGAGTTGAAAGCCCTCGGACCGCTGGCGGTCGCTGAGCGGGATATTCTCGCTCGGACACCCGCACCGCGCCGCGCTCGCGAGAATAGGGCCCGCTCAGGCGACGCTCCTCGCTTCGCTCGGCGCCACCGGCCCTCGCCCTTTCAGTCCACCAGGAGCGATTTCGTTGTATAGGCAGTCTCGACGTGGAAGGTTCGGTAGCCGTCGCCACAGACTGAATCTCCTGGCGGACTGGAAGGGCGAGGCGGGCTCGCGGGCGAAGCCCCGTGGTCGCTGAGTGAGCAACTATCTGCGCGGGCGGTGCTGAGAGCGCGGATATCTCACTCAGCGGCCGCGAGCCCGCCGAGGGCTTC
>Ga0207771_100297_pt1 | contig 33307 bp, 19 predicted proteins | sample A23M2SouthBayCA_2_FD_187731 | JGI IMG/M metagenome (GOLD analysis project Ga0207771, IMG submission 187731) | Aerobic enrichment media microbial communities from Eden Landing Ponds, California, USA - A23 M2 (2) (SPAdes) | ecosystem: Environmental > Aquatic > Marine > Unclassified | place... | reverse complement strand
CTGACCGATATCCCCAAGCACAAACGGCTTGTTTATGCCGAGGAAGTATTATGCCGAACAGGAATGGGCGATTATAAGGATCGTAATCCCAGTGAGCTTTCGGGTGGACAGCAACAGCGTGTAGCGTTGGCACGGGCCATAGCCCCCAAGCCGAAGTTGGTACTTCTGGATGAGCCGTTCTCTAACTTGGACGCGATGTTGCGCGATTCTATGCGTAAAGAGGTGCGGGAAGTGCTCAAGAAAGCGGGTATGAGTGCCCTGCTTGTTACCCATGATCAGGAAGAGGCACTTTCATTTGCAGATCGTATTGCGGTGATGAACGATGGAAAAATTGAGCAGATCGGTACGCCAGAAGAAGTCTATTACAATCCCAAGACAAAGTTTGTAGCACAGTTTCTGGGTCGAACGAATCTGTTCCATGCAGATGCAAACGGCGGATCGCAAGTAGCCACCAAGCTGGGACCGATGAATCTGAATTGTAATGCCTGTGGACGAGTACTTTGTTCCATTCGTCCCGAGCATTTAACGTTGGAGAAGCCAACCAATCAAAAGCCGGAAAATGTGGGTACCGTATTGGGACGCGAGTTTAAGGGGCATGATATTACTTATCACGTGCAGCTCGGGGAACAGAAATATCTGGTACATACTGACAATCGCGTGCTTTTCGAACCGAATGATGCCGTAGTTATCAAACCTCTTGAATCTGCGGTGATTTTGGATGAATCCGACTAACGCAAAGTTGATTATATGAGTTTTTTATTACTTCTCGTTATTGCCGCTATCTGCGGAGCTATTGGTCAAAGTATTGCAGGCTATTCAATGGGAGGATGCCTGATTTCTACGGTTGTAGGATTTATTGGTGCTTTGATTGGCAAGTGGCTGGCTGCTGAAATGGGGCTCCCTTATATTTTTGACTTAGAAGTGGGCGGAGAAACTTTTCCAATTATCTGGTCTATTTTGGGATCAGCACTCTTTGCAGTTGCAATCGGATTATTATCTCGCGGAAAAGATCAGCTTAAAAAATAGTGACCTTTCTGTGAAATAATGATATTCACCCAATATTTTTCTGCCAAAATTATTTGGGTGCAGAGAAATCCTGATTAAAAGGATTAATATCAAAGCCGGGAGTAATTTTTACAAAACCGTGATCTGATGCTCCATGGCATGAGTTGCAGGAATCGACAAGCTTGATAGTTTTTTGGCGCACGTTATTCCAATCCTTTTCCTTAAGCGCTTCTTCGGTGGATTCCATTTGAGGTTCTAAATATTGTCCCATCAGTTCAGCAATGTTATATCCCTCATAGGTAGGAACCTTTTCGGTAATAGTTTCAGCTGATTCTTCCATTTCATGCATATAAAATGAGGCCAGTTCATAATTTTCAGCTTCAACAGATAATGTAAATTTATGAGTGTGGGTTTGCAGCTGGCTCATAACTACGGCCAGTTCTACTTCTTCATGCTCGTCTGATTTTGTTTCCTTTTCATCCTGAGCTGTTGAGTTGCACTGTATTGTCAGAGCACACACTGCAAAAATTATTAAAACAGATAACAATCGATAAGCTGATTTCCGTATGAGCATAAAAAATATTTTGATCCCTGTTTCTAATAGTTCAAATGATACCAAAAATTCGTCAAAACTGTGAACTGAAAGTGGATGTGCGATTCGCCAAAATTGATCGAAAACAGCTAAAACAGACGAGCGATACTAATATTTACTAAAAAAGCAGGTTCATCCAAGCGAGTGGCAAAATCGACCCGGAACAGGTCTAAGATTCCATTTAGAGAGGCGCCTGCTTCCCAGTGTACGCCATTAGTTACTCTTGCTGTATAGCCGGGCTGATTGATTAAGAAGCTGTCCTTTACCCACGTTTTGGCTGTGCCGGCAAAGACAATAAAGCCAATATTGTTATTGACTAACGGACGTAATCCCAATAGTTCAAAAGGAATAGTGCGGAAGTTGTGTTCAGCAGTCATGGACAGGTACTGCTGCCCTTGATAAGGGCGATTTCGGATTGTTTTCATCACCCCGTATGGAGCTGTAGACCCGATGGTACCGTCAATAATGCCCCATTTCTGTGGAGGAAGGTCTCCGCTGTAGGTCCCTCCTTTAATATTGAAATCAAGCGTGTTGGCTAAAAATCTACGCTGATAGAATGTGGGAAATGACCATGAAAGAAATCCTGTATAACGGGTGAATTTAAAGTCGCTGCCAAGCGCGTCTGATGAATGCTCGATGCTAAGTTGTATCTTCTTTTGTGTTGTAACTCCAAAATTATAGCCTTCATCTATATTATAACCTGCAGTAATATCAAGGGACTTCATTGTGCCTTCGGGGATGGAAGGGTTTAGTAAAAAATTGGAATTGCCCAAAATATCATAAGCTGTGGTTGTGGGTAGGGACGTGTGATTTTCATGGTTAAATCCCATTTCAAGGGAGAGGTTATGAGGAAAATCCCATCCCGAAAAAATTCGAAAACCTTCCGATCGATAGTAATCAAAATAGCCTTGGTGACCCAGCAAGTTGGGAATAGTAGTATAGTATGGATTATAGATGTGGGAGTAGTACCTTGTTTCGGTACCGGCGCGATAATTGCCGCCAATAACTGCCGAGGCCCAATTCTGCTGAAGCCATTCTATAGTGAGCCCGCCGCCGTAATTCCACTTGCGGTAACCGCTACTGTATCCACCATAGCTTCGAATATTGAGCCAATCGGTGGCATCAATACTATAGCGTAAACCCACAAAAGCTTGGTCTACCCGATTGTATCTCCCATCTGGAGTAATGTTGCCGGGTACTTCATCCAAAAAACTAAGAAATCCGGGATTGGATTCATTTTCTTCACCTTTCTCATCATCTATAAATTTCGCTAAAAAGCCGCTGGGTTTAAATGCTTTTTCGAGCGTAGCAGTGCTATCGAGGGTGGCGTAAGCCAGCTCTTCTTCGGATGATAATGGAACAGTATTTACCTGTTGAGCAATCAATGAATCGGATTGAAAGGTGGTACTGTCAACACTGAATCGGTCTTCTTTTTTGTAAAGGGAATCGGGAAGTGAGGTGTTGACTCGGTAGTTGGTAATGCGGGAAAGCTGTTTAAACTTGATCATAGGAAAGTCAAGGCCCACCATCTTAATTTTGATGTCGCCTCCGATGCGTACATCTACCGGCAACCAAAAATCCTGACCAAAATTATTGAACTGTTGTTCGTAAGATGTTTCAAATGATTTTATTGGGGCCGGAAAAGTTAAAACATCATTTGGAACTAAATCTACTTCAAGCAGCGCGTATTCATCAGCCAGTACATAAGCGGTACCTTTAAATAATGGCTGAAGTTTTCGCGCAGGTGTTACTTCAATCTCGTAAACGGTTTGATTATCAAGGGAGGTTTGATCAACAAGTTTAAAATCGTAATAGTCCAGTGCATCGGGATGGGTAATACCTACTAAATTAAATTCAGCAATTTCGATGTTATCATCATAAAAGTTTGGTAGATAGCTTACCCCCGCAAAGTTACTTGCCGCCTCAATATTGGCTGTCTGGCGCTTGGATTTTTGCACTTCTCGGTGTCCCCGTTGTTTATCCCAGAAAACTTCCGAAACGGACTCCGTGATAGAAACAATAGCCGTATCGTTTGATAATGATTGCCGGGTATAGGCTTCGGCGCGATAGGTTTCGAGCTGTTTTCGCCACTGCTGCTTTCGTTTGATAACTTCACGCATAATACGCATCCCGGGATCTTCGTCCGTAACTACAATTTCCTGCATTTTGGTTACTGACGGTTTCAGCGAGATATTATGCTTGGCTGATGAGTTCTTGGTAATGGTCAGCTGCTGTGTTTCATATCCGATATAGCGAATAAGAAGCGTTGCCGGCAGCAGCGATTCGGGAATCGTAAAAGAAAAGTTACCATTGCTGTTAGTGATGGTGCCACGATAGGTATCCTTGATTAAAATATTGGCAGAGGGCAGCGTTTCTTCTGTTTGGGCATCAGTGACTGTGCCGCTGATTGTCTTTTGAGCCTGTGCGGAAGAGCAAACAAAAAGAAGAAAAAGGATTGTGGATAAGAATTTTCGGCTTTCGGACATTGATCTGTTTTTGGTTTGAATACAACAGCACAGTTCTACTGATATTATATTTTTTTGTTACAGGATATAGGATAAGTCGGTTAAGTTTTTCCGTCTGATTACCAAAGTAAAAAACGATCTGCTGTATAGTTCAAATGGCCTAATTGATAAACTGTTTATAGATTGCCATAAGTTTATTTTGATCAACTCCGATGTAATAAAGTAGAAGAATTAGGGTAAAGATTAACTGCAGCTTTACTATTCCATTTTTCCTGTATTTGTGAGCTGATGTGGTAACTGCCTTGTCAAGTAAGGCAAATGAAAAGCTGTTCTTAATACGTCGAACGAATTCCTGATCCTCCATCACGATATGATCCTCCCGGAAACCTTGTAGCTCGTGGAATGTCTCTTTTCTGATAAATAGGCTCTGATCTCCAAAACGAAAAAGATCAATATCGAAGCGAGTAAACCAGCTGTAAAACCGTAGTAGAAAATGGTCATAATCAAAAGCGAGCTGAAAGCAACCGGCTTGATGAGCTTGATTCATAGCTTTTTTTATAGCGCTGTCAAAGTTTTTTGGCGGATGGGTATCAGCGTGTAGAAAATAAAGTATTTCTCCCTCTGCATGTTTTGCGCCAACATTCATTTGGGCCGACCGACCTTTCTTAGAACTTTCGATTATGCTAGCGCCCGCAGCGTTGGCTTTTTCAAGGGTTTGATCCGCACTTCCCCCATCGACCACAAGAATCTCCTGAATATGGTCATTGCTGTATCTCCGTACTGTTTCTATGGTTTGGGTTATTGAGTCGCCTTCATTAAAAGTAGGAATAATAACGCTGATACTCATGAATCAATAACAAGGTTTGAGGCTTTAAGATCTTCCTCGGTATCAATGTCATTAAGCACGGGCAACTGTTTGTATGAGATATTCATCTCTTCAAACTGTCGGGTGGTTTCTTCAAAAACCGAAGAGGTGCTCCAGGGTTTATCTTCAAAAAGTGTGGGATAGAAGGCTGACATTCCCAACAGGTAGTAGCCGCCATCACTGGCAGGGCCGATAACAGCCTCATGACTATTCAGGATCCGAAAACTTTGTTCAATCAATTCAGGATTGAGGGCGCTACAGTCGCTTCCGATAATCACTACGTTTTGATATCCATCGGCAAAAGCTTTTTCGAATGCATGTTGCATTCGCAGCCCGAGATTTTCTCCTTTTTGGAGCTGTTTTTCGTAATTGCCATCCGACCAGATATCGTCATTATCGACAAAACGAGAGTACCAAATCTGCTTGGATACGTCCAGTTGATCCGTAACAGATTTAGTAATTCGTAATAGTTTTTGATAAACCTGTAGCGCTTTTTCGTTACCAACAGTTTTGGCAAGCCTCGTTTTCACCTTGCCCTTTTCAGGATTCTTGGCAAAAACCATAATCACGCTGCCATGGCCAAACGAGTTATTTTCTTTATATATATCCATAGATTTTATTGCTCAGTAGTAGCCCCTCCACAACTGCTGCCGGCACCGGCCGTACAACCAAAACAGTGCTGGTTGATCTTGATTTCTCGTTCGTTAAGCTTGGCTTCATTCCACTCGCTGATGTGTTGCGGGGCTTCCTCTTCTACCGGCATTTCCAGCATCTGGTTGAAATCGCAATCGTAAAGCGTACCGTCCCAACCTACCGAAATGGTATCGCGACACATAACCCCTTTGGCGGCAGCGGGATTAAAAGAGGTAATCAATCGATCCATATATTCATCCAGATTGTCGGATTCCAGTAAGAAGTTAAGGTATCGGCTGATGGGCAGATTGGTAATAGTGAATAGATTATTAAAAACAATGTCGTGTTTGTTGTCGAGCTGTCGCTTGAATTCTTTTTCAAGTGATTCTTGTCCGCCGGGTAAGAAAGCACCGGTAGGATTATAAACCAAGTTCAATTCGAGATCGCTACCTTCTTTACCATAACCGATTTTGTTGAGCTTTTTTAATGCTTCGATAGAACGATCATAAGTGCCCTCTCCACGCTGTCTGTCGGTACGCGACTTATTATAAAAAGGCAGAGAACAAGTGACCTCTACACCATGTTCGGCAAAAAAATCAGGTAACTCCTGATATTTGGGAGCTGTGGTTAGGATAGTCAGGTTTGACCGCACGATGATATCTTTGCCAAGATCTGAAACCTGCTCAACGAACCAGCGAAAATGGGGATTCATCTCCGGAGCACCACCGGTTAGGTCTACTGTGGTGGCTTTCGAGTTTCGTAATGCTTCAAGGCATTGTTCAAAAGTTTTTTTGGTCATAATCTCGTCACGATCCGGACCTGCATCCACATGGCAGTGCTTACAGGTCATGTTGCACATATACCCAACGTTCATCTGGAATATTTCAATGCCGGTGGGACGAAGCGGATAGAGGTCAATCTCTTCAAGTTTCTCTTTGAATTTGGGCTGTTGCCGCAGTGATTCTGAATAATTATTGAGTACATCTAACTGATAGGCCGGATCGGATAGATCGTGGTTAAGAGTTTTAAGAGATTTGATCATAATGTGTTTAATACACTAAAATGGTTGGGACTCATTAATCAGGTCAAGATTCTCGAGAACATTTACATGCTCAGATCTTTGGTTTTATTCATCATCTGTACGCCATGTACAAGTGATGATCCGCCACGGATAGCGGATGCTACATGAACCGCTTCCATCATTTGCTCTTCACTTGCTCCTTTTTCGAGGCTTTCGGTGGTGTAGGCGTCAATACAATAGGGACATTGCACCGTGTGGGATACTGCCAGAGCAATCAAGGCTTTTTCACGAGCACTCAGTGCTCCCTCCTCAAAAACAGCTCCATAGTAATCAAAAAACTTTTCGGCTAATTCGGGACCAAATTCGCCAACATCTTCAAACTTTTTCAGATCCTTGGGATTGTAGTAACTGTCACTCATAATAAGTATGATTTAAATTTTATATTACTAAGAATTTCAGATGTAAATAAGCAACATTAAAATGATTATACCAACAGGATGGAATAAGTAAGATAACTTGACGAGTATAGTGTTCTTCTTCTTACGATTTTAATTGTGATGAAAGTGTAAAACCAAGTACGATTAAAAACGATTTTCAAACAGATTGCAAATGGTAAGAAGCTACCCGGGTGGAGCATCTAATTTTCATCATGCTTTTGTCGATGAGACCTACGTAAATAATCAACAGATAAAGATTTAAAAAGTGCTATATGAAATACGATTATGACTTACTTGTAATTGGCGGTGGAGCAGGTGGACTCACTGCGGCAGGAATGGGCGCCAATTTTGGGGCGAAAACGATGATGGTGGAAGCCGATAAGTTGGGAGGCGATTGCACTTGGCACGGCTGCATCCCAAGTAAAACATTATTACACCTTTCGAAAGTGGCGCGAAACGTGAACGAAGCCGAAAAGTTCGGTTATCAAAAGTCGCAGGGACTGGATTTTTCCGCTGTGATGGAGCACATCAGATCCAAACGAGTAGAAGTATATGAAGAAGCAGATGATCCCGATATCTTTCGTCAGATGGGCGTGGATATTGCATTTGGTCAGGCGATATTTGTAGACGGCGATACGGTTAGGATTGTAAATGAGGAGGAAAACAGAAAAGTGTCCTCGCGCTATATTATTATTGCAACGGGCAGCAAGGCTTTGGTTCCTCCCATCAAAGGAATTAAAGAGATATCGTACCATACCAATGAGACGATTTTTGAACTTGAAGAACAGCCTGAAAGCCTGGCGATTATTGGGGCCGGACCTATCGGTATTGAGATGGCACAAGCGTTTCAACGGCTGGGTACAAAGGTAACTGCCTTTGATATGCTTCCGCGTATTCTCTCTAACGATGATGAGGAATTAGCCGGAATGCTCCAGGATTATTTAGCAAATGAAGGCATTGATTTTAAGCTTTCTGCGAGTGTAAAAAAGCTATCTGAAACGCCAGAGGGAGCTGTGAAGATAGAGACACAAATTAATGGAGAGCCTTCAGTTTGGGAGGGCAGTGAAGTGCTTATTGCTGCCGGACGTTCGGCTAACTATGAAGAATTGCAACTGGAAAATGCGGGTATCCATCATCAAGAGAACGGTATTACCGTTGATGATCGGTGCAAGACAAACAAAAAGCATATCTATGCTGTAGGGGATGTCACAGGACGATATCAGTTTACCCACATGTCTGAGCATATGGCTAAAGTTGCGGTGACGAATGCACTGCTTAAAATACCGAAAAAGATTGATCAGAAACATGTGCCGTGGAGTACCTATACCGATCCTGAACTGGCGCATGTAGGAGCAACGGAAAAAGAGTTGCGAGAGAACAATATATCATATAAAACCTACCGATTCCCGTATGATAAAATCGACAGAGCGATTACTGATGAGTCAACTGACGGACTTATTAAAGTATTTGCGAAGGAGTGGAATGGGAAAATATTGGGGGCTACGATTTATGGAAAGCAAGCCGGAGATCTCATTGGGGAATATGCTCTGGCAATGCGAAATGGGGTAACACTCAGAAATATTGCTGATACTATTCATCCGTATCCTACATATGGGCTTGGTGTCCGCAGGGCAGCCGACCAGTGGTATGTTCAGAGTCAGTCGACTTGGATGGTTAAATTGATAAAATGGGTATTTGGTTACCGGGGAACGGTCCCGGATTTAAGCGATGAGGATCGTATTATTTAGTTCTGAAAAAATAAAAAAGCCCGCCGGCTAAGGCGGACTTAAAAACTACTCTCTCTTGACTATATTCAACGGCTTATCTGTTAAGTATGACCATTGAAAACGGTAATCCTTACAAAACTCCATCTTTTTAGACCTTATAGTTGCCTTTAGGGACGTAGATTTCTGCACCCTTTAATGCTTGTCAAGAGTGTTCAAATACTCTCCCCTTTCTATACTATTTTACTTTTAGTTTATATTATAACAGTCTTTTGACCACTTTCTAGCGTCGGTAACAGGACATCAGCATAGTTTGCGACCTCCTATATTGAGATTTGCGAGAAACGCGACTGGGTGGCCTAAATTACTGAACCTGTTGAGGTTAATGTTATAGATTTTATCATTGTCGTCGAAAAAAACCAGCTTGCTGCCATCCAATGACTATCTAATTGAAGTTTTCTAAAGCGAATTATTATTGGGGCGGACTCCAATACGGGAAAGTATTATTAGTCAGCTATTCAAACTATTATATCCATCAGTATAATTTCAGGAGATTAATTTATATTACTAATTCAATGTAATTGCAAAATTTATTTAAGTAAAAATGGTTATTTGATTTTCTAAAAAAGTTTAAATAGTCTAAAATCGAAGGAAGAAAAAATATCGGGGCAATTTAAAAAACATAGAGTCTGTAATGTCAACGGATGTATTATCTCAATTCAAATATCTTGTACCTATGAATAATAAAATTATAGTTGCTATTATCTCATTCCTGTTTTTGGGAGGTGTATTAACATCTGTACAAGCACAAACGCAAGAAATTACAGGGACAGTTGTTTCGGCGAATGATGGGCAAGTTCTACCAGGGGTTACAGTAATGGTAAAAGATACTACAAATATTGGAACATCTACTGACGCTGATGGGAGATATACATTAGAAGTTCCTGCCGAGAAGAATGTGTTGATATTTTCTTATGTCGGTTTTCAGGAAAGAGAAATTATGATCAATGGCCGTTCTGAAATTAATATTGAATTGGAGGAGGATGTACAGCAATTAGAAAATGTAGTAGTTGTTGGATACGGTTCGCAAATTAAAGAGAATGTAACAGGGAATATTTCCAACGTAAGTGGCGAGGACATCCAAAATACTACTGAAAATAGTGTTGAGAAGACCTTGCAAGGTCGCACTGCGGGTGTTCAAGTGACAAGTGGAAGTGGAACATTGGGAGAAGGTATTAGTGTTCAAATCCGAGGATCTTCATCGATTTCAGCTGGCAATCAACCTCTTTACGTAATTGATGGGGTACCGGTGACTTCACAAAGTCTCTCTTCAACGGGAGATCCTAGGAGTAATCCCATTGCTAGCCTTGATATGAGTAACGTAGAATCTATTTCAGTTCTGAAGGATGCATCAGCCGCTGCGATTTATGGATCACGAGCTTCAAATGGTGTGGTTATTATAAATACAAAAACAGGTCAGGAGGGTGAGACGAACTTTAATGCTTCTTACCAGGTGAGCAGCAGTGTTCCTACAAATAAGCTGGATTTTATGAATGCTGAACAATATGTGGATTACTTCCGTCGTGCAGCAATCGGAGGGGGAGAATATGACTATCGTATGAATCCTGGTGCTTGGAATAGCGAACAGGAAGCGGTCGATTATTATTTGACTCAATTCTATGAACCCACGATGAATAATGTATCAGAGGGTAATGATTGGCAAAGTAATCCTGTTAATTATAATTGGCAAGATCAGGCATTTCAAGATGCTATATCCCACAGTTTTCAGTTTAGTGCAAGTGGTGGAAATGAGAATACGACTTTTATGATTTCTGGGGCTTACAGTGACAAGGAAGGTATTATGCTTGATAATACCTTTAAAAAATTTAGCGGGCGCTTAAATTTAAATCACGAGGCAACTGATAAACTTGATTTAGGATTGCGTGTTAATATCAATAGGACATTGAATGATAGGTTACCGGCTTCGTCTGGTTTTGGAACGCCAATGCAGACGATTGCCCAAGCGCCCATTTCACCAATATATGCAGATGCGGATCCAAATCAACCGGGCTATCAGCGGGGAGATACGTATAATAAAAATACGTTGTATCCTAATAATGTAGATATTGTTAAGAATTCGGACTTTCGAGCTAGAATGTTCCATACGTTGACCAATGTGAATGCAGAGTACGAGATATTGCCGAATTTAAGTTTTAAGACTCGGTTTGCAATGGATCTTATTGATCAAAATGAAGAGCGATACAGTGAGCCTAGACTCAGTTATTTTACAGGCGCTGCTGGCACTGGTTATAATGCATGGACAGAAGTTCAAAATTATACCAACGATAATATTTTTACTTATCAGAATACATTTCAAGAACAGCATGATTTGGAAGTCGTTATGGGTACGAGTTACAACTGGGTGATGCAGAGTTTTACAGCGACAGCGGGGGAAAATTTTCCAAGTAAGAATTTCAGAAATATCGAAAATGCTGCAACCATCACATCAGGTAGTTCCAGCGATACTAGATACCGGTTCATGTCATACTTTACACGAGCAAATTATAGTTATAATGATAAATATTTGTTATCGCTTAGTGCTCGTACAGACGGCTCTTCTCGTTTTGGAGAAAATAACAGATATGGTTTTTTCCCTGCTGGTTCAGTAGGCTGGATAGTTACAAATGAAGAATTTATGCAGGATACCGAAATGATTAGCTTTTTAAAGTTAAAAGCTAGTTATGGGGTTACAGGTAATGCAGAGATTGACAACTTCCCGTCTGCAGGGCTTTTTGAAGGGATTTCATATTCAGGCAACTCGGCATTAAGTCCAACACAAACTCCAAATCCTGATTTAAAATGGGAAACAACAAACCAACTTAATATTGGAGTTGAATATGGATTTCTCGAAGACCGTATTAATGGTAGTTTAGATGTTTATCATAAAAATACAACTGATTTACTTCTAGCTGTTGATGTGCCGGGAACTAGTGGATACGCTACTCAACTTAGAAATGTAGGTGAGCTAGAGAACAAAGGTCTGGAGTTTGTGGTTAATAGCACAAACATTACAGGGACATTTTCTTGGTCCAGCAGTTTTAATATTGCATTTAATCGAAATAAAATAACGAATTTGAATGGCCAAGTGCTTACGGTACAAAGTTATGCAAATCGGTATGTGAATCGTGCACTTGAGGGTGAGTCTATTGGTGTTTTTTATACTAATGAATATGCAGGAGTTAATCCCGCAAATGGTGATGCGTTGTTTTACCTAAATCATGACCCATCACAACAGGAGATTAGTAATGGTACCGCTTTTAAAGTGGATGGAATGTTTGGCGATCGCTATGTAACTCGAAATGTCAACCAAGCCACACGGAAAGTAGTAGGTAATCCCAATCCAGATTTTACTGGCGGATTTAATAATACCTTTTCTTACAAGGGAGTAAGCCTGAATGTATTATGGCAATTTGTTTATGGGAATCAAATATACAATGCTAATTACTTTTCTAGAGCTAGCGGCAAGTATTTTGATAATCAGCTTGTAAGTCAGTTGGATGCTTGGCAAGAGCCAGGTGATATTACTGATGTACCACAAGCAAGGCTTTATGGAAATAATGGTGTTGCGCCAAAATCGAGCAAGAAGTTATCAGATGGTAGTTATTTGCGGCTAAAGAATTTAAAGTTAACCTATCAATTACCAACTCAATTTCTTTCTAAGATGGATTTACGAAGTCTGGAAGTATTTATTACGGGAACTAATTTGCTGACTTTTACTGAGTATGATGGCTTTGATCCTGAAGTTAGCCTTAACTTTGCTCAAAGTAACCTCAATATAGGAAATACCTTTTATACAGCACCACAGGCTAAAACAATAAGTGCTGGTTTAAATATTGGTTTCTAAATGTAGATTATAGTTTTAATCATAATGTTGAATTGCAGTAGATATGAAAAACACAAAATATATTATTGCAGCTTTTTTACTGTTCACCTTTTTGGGATGCGATAATGTCCTTGATGTAGAACCTCAGCAGTCAATAAGCGCAGATGCAGCTTTGAGTTCTTCTGAAAACGTTAAGAAGACGCTTGTTGGGGCCTATGATAATATGGGAGATGTTGACGTTTACGGAGGATGGATGTATGTACTCCCAGATTTGATGGCGGCTGGTAGAGAGGCGCAATTTACAGGGACCCAACCTCCTCCTGGGGAAGTCTACCAGAAAGATATCACGGTAACAAATGCATTTATTCGTGATATGTGGCTCGATAATTATGCCACTATTAATGTGGCAAATAATGTGCTTTCAGCCGTAGGTGTAGTAGAGCAAGGAGATCAAGATAGAGTTGAAGGAGAAGCTAAGTTTATTCGAGGGTCACTCTATTTTCAGCTTGTTCGTTTGTTTGCCAAAGATTTTAATGACGGTGATCCCACCCAAAATTTGGGTGTTCCGTTAAGTTTAGAGGCTACAGAAACTATTGATGAAACTGCTAATATACCCAGAAGTTCAGTGCAGGAAGTTTATGACCAAGTTCTGAGTGATTTACAAACAGCAAAGGATCTTCTTGGCCAAGAGTCCCCCAGTTATATTTATGCTGACAGTTTTGTGGCGAGTGCATTTCTGGCGCGCGTTTATCTGCATATGGGAGAATATGAGCTTGCCCGAGATGAGGCGAATCGTGTGATAACTGAGGGTCCGTATTCTTTGGTTAGTGAATACTCTAGTGCTTTTAACAACTCTAATAATAATACATCCGAAGATATTTTTGCGACTCAGGTCTCTACTCAGGATGGCGAGAATGCACTCCACGGTTCATATGCTTCTTTGGATGAGGGAGGGAGTAATGCATTTTCGACTGTTATAACTCAAACTCATCTGGATTTATATGAGCCTCAGGATGATCGACTTGCATTATTCTATGAAGATAACAACGGAAATTGGCACTCTGGAAAATGGAAGAATCAATATGGAAATGTGAATGTGATGCGACTTGCTGAGATTTATCTTATCCGTGCTGAAGCTAATCATCGATTAGATGAAAGCGTTGGAGCCACCCCTACTGAGGATATCAACAGATTAAGAGACCGTGCTGGGTTAGATGATCTGTCTTCGCCTGTTACCTTAGATGAAATCCTTCAAGAACGACATCTCGAGCTGGCCTTTGAAGGACATTTTCTATTCGATTTAAAGCGAACCCAAGGTTCAGTAGGTGGTGTGGCATGGGATTCTCCGCGTTTAGTTTTTCCACTTCCACAGCGTGAAATAGACGCAAATGACGAGCTAGTCCAAAATGAAGGGTATGGAAGCTGATTCTTGAATTCATTAACTCGTAAATATTAATGAGAGATGGTGTGAGAAATTGCAAGCTTGCCATTTCAAAGTGGCATACAGTGTCAGATATAGTTTTAGTTACTATCTAATATTCGGGGTGTTATGTTTAAGGGATCACTATTTGGCAAATCAATAATTGCTGTTTTTCTATTCTGCTTATGTGAAGTGGGCTTATTATATGGGCAGGTCAATAGTAATCAAGTTGTGAATAAACAACATTACCAAAGTCTCGATTATCGTCAGATTGGACCTTTCCGGGGAGGGCGTGTAACAGCTGTTGAAGGAATTTCAACAAAACCATCAACCTATTATATGGGTACGACGGGAGGTGGAGTATGGAAAACAACTGATTCTGGAAAAAGATGGGAGAATATTACGGACGGATTCCTTAATGTGGGTTCAGTAGGTGCAGTTACGGTAGCCCCTTCTGATGATAATGTTATCTATGTAGGAACAGGTTCTGCTTGTCCCCGAGGTAATATTTCAATGGGGGATGGAATGTATAAATCTACTGATGCCGGTAATAGTTGGCAACATATTGGGTTGCCGGATGCAGGATTAATCGGTGATGTTATCGTGGATCCTAATGACTCAGATCGGATTTATGTAGCAGCGCTTGGTGATATCTTTGGCCCTAATGAACAGCGAGGAGTGTTTCGGTCTGAGGATGGTGGGGAAACTTGGAAGAAGATTTTATTTGCCAGTGATTCTACCGGAGCGGTTGATCTTGCAATCAATCCCTCTAATCCGAGAATTATGTATGCCGCTATGTGGAGGGCCGAGAGAAAACCTTGGACACTGATTGATGGAGGTCCTGAAGGAGGCGTATGGAAAACAGTAGATGGAGGAGATACGTGGGAAAAGTTAAATAAGGGACTTCCAAGTGGGACATTGGGACGAATAGGAGTTACAGTTTCACCTGCTGATCCAGATCGGGTATGGGTTCTGCTAGAAGGAGATGAAGAAAAAGAGGGCGGGCTGTATCGCTCTGAGGATGCTGGGCAATCTTTTGAAAGGATTAACAGAAACCATAAACTGCGGTCCAGAGCTTGGTATTATATGCATGTACATGCTGATCCCCAGGATGCTGAAACTGTATATATTTCTAATGCGGGTTTTTACAAGTCAACAAATGGAGGAGAGGATTTTAAAGAAGTTGATACCCCACATGCTGATAACCATGATCTTTGGATTAATCCTCACGATAATCACACAATGATAAATGGTAATGATGGAGGGGCTAACGTCTCTAAGAATGGTGGACAATCTTGGTCAACGCAGTACAATCAACCGACAGCTGAATTTTATAGGGCTACAGTTGATGACCAGTTCCCTTATCGGGTTTATGGCGCACAACAAGATAATTCAACAATATCAGTACCTAGTTGGAATCCCGGTGATATAACTCCAAAACAGCATTGGTATAGTGTAGGGGGAGGGGAAAGTGGTCATATCGCAGTAAAGCCTGATAACCCGGACATTATTTTTGCAGGTAACTATATTGGTACCATTACGCGGTTGAATCGTGAAACAGGACATCAGCGGAATGTTGTTTCTTATCCGCAATTGCATGATGGAATGGCTCCTCGAAACATGAAATATCGTTATCAGTGGAATGCTCCAATTCGTATTTCGCCTCACGATTCTGATGTCCTCTATCATGCCTCCCAATATGTTCATCGATCTACAAATGAGGGACAAAGCTGGGAAAAAATCAGTCCTGATTTGACAACAAACGCTGATGAATACCAAGACATTCCAGGGGGACCTATCCAGCATGATCATACTGGTGTTGAGGTATATACAACAATTTTTTCATTTGAAGAATCACCACTTGAAGAGGGGATATTATGGGCCGGAACAGATGATGGCCTTGTTCACCTTTCTAAAAATGATGGAAAAACTTGGGAGGAAATTACGCCAAATAGTATGCCTGAAGAAGGTACGGTTAATACAATTGATTTATCCCATCATAAAGATGGGCGGGCTTATATGGCTGTCTACAAATATCGCGAAAATGATAATACCCCTTATATTTTCAGAACTGAAAATTATGGTCAAGACTGGGAGCTTTTGACAAATGGCCAAAATGGAATTCCGGATGATCACTTTGCACGTGCCGTTCGAGAAGATCCTCACAATGAAAATATATTGTATGCGGGAACAGAGTTCGGCATGTATATCTCTTTTGACAGAGGTGATCACTGGCAATCTTTTCAGCAAAATCTTCCCAAAACTCCCATCACAGATCTTCAAGTACATCGCGACAATCTTATAGTTGCTACACAGGGGCGTTCATTTTGGATTATGGACGATATATCGGTGTTGCAAGAGTTGGAAAATGAACAAATCGCAAATGCTCCTTATTTGTTTACGCCAGTTAACGGATTGCGCACTCAGTTGGGTGAGTCCGGAGGTCATGGAGTACCCGAAAGTCCAAGCCCGGGTGCTAAAATCTACTATAACCTTAATGAGGAACCCGATTCGCTGTCAATCAAAATTCTGGATGAAAATAAGCAAACAGTAAAAACATTTAAGCAGGAACAGCATGAAAATGTAACAGCTAATAAAGGATTAAATCGTTTTGTTTGGGATATGAAATATCCGGCACCTGATATTGTTGACGATGCTGTTATGTCACTTAGTTATACGGGCGGACCTAAAGCGCCGACAGGAACATATAGTGTACGCCTTACGGTTGATGGTGATACTTATGAAAAACCGTTTTCTATCGAGAAAGATATACGATGGGATGATATAACCGATCGTGATTTACAGGCACAGCTCGATTTAGCAATAAAAGTGCGTGATGAACTGACTAAGGTTAACAGCGTTATACGCGGTATTAGGAGTGCTCGAAAACAGCTCAAGAACACTGCGAATCTTATAGCAGAAGCTGAATATGAAATAAATAGTCAAACCTCTGTAGATAGTTTGATTAAGGAACTCACGGAATTAGAAGAAGAGCTTATACAAACAAAAAATGAATCGAGCCAAGATCCTATTAATTATCCTCCCCAACTTGATAACCAGTTAGCCTATTTATATACGGTTGTGAACGGGCAGGATACGCGTCCGACAGAAGGTTCATATCAACGTTTTGAAGACGTAAAAAACAAGTTGGAGCCACATTACGATCGGTTTAGTGAGCTTAAAAAGGAAATTGTTAAATATAATACTCACCTGGATAAGGCAGATATACCATCCGTTATTATATCCCGAAAATTTTAATATCCACTGAATATTAATTTCGCATTATTATGAAAACTCAAAGTTTCTCTTGTTTCTTGGCGCTTTTTGTACTTTTTACCTTTCCATTTACAACACAAACAAAGGCCCAGTCTACAGATGAAAATCAGGTTGTGGATCCATCTTTTCTAGAAGGATTAGAATATCGGTCAATTGGTCCATATCGAGGAGGACGGGTTACGGCTGTGGAAGGTGTAACATCAAAGCCTCACACATTTTTTATGGGGTCTACGGGGGGTGGAGTTTGGCAAACAAAAGATGCTGGGGAAACTTGGACCAATATTTCTGATGGCCAAATTAAAGCGGGTTCCATTGGATCTATCGAAGTATCACAATCTGATCCAAATGTAATTTATGTAGGTACCGGTTCTGATGCACCAAGGGGCAATATTTCTGCAGGTATTGGTATTTACAAAACGACTGACGGGGGAAAAACTTGGGCGCATGTAGGTCTTCGAGATGGAGGACAGATAGGAGAAATTAGAGTTCATCCTAAAAATCCAGATTTAGTTTATGCCGCAGTATTAGGTAATATCTTTGGTCCGAACGAACAGCGAGGAGTATTTCGATCTGAAGATGGTGGGGAAACGTGGGAGAAGGTGATGTATATTAGTGATAAAACAGGTGCTGTTGATGTTGAAATTGATCCAAATAATCCTCGAATTATTTACGCTGGATTTTGGAGGGCAGAACGTGATCCATGGGCATTAATTGACGGAGGACAGGAAGGCGGCGTGTATAAGTCCAAAGATAGTGGGGAGACATGGGAGCGAGTATCTGGGGGTTTGCCGGAGGACGAGCCGCTTGGTAAGGTCGATATTGCTATTTCACCTGCTAATTCAGATCGTTTATGGGTTATGCAGCAGACGCAAAGAGATGAGTCGGGCGGTTTATACCGTTCGAGTGATGGCGGTGAGACGTGGAAACATGTCAATAATGAACATAGGTTGCGGCAGAGGGCTTGGTACTACACGCATATTTTTGCTGATCCACAAGATCAAGAAACAGTGTTTGTACTAAATACTGGGTTTTATAAATCTACTGATGCCGGAGAATCATTTGATGAAATTGATGTGCCTCATGGAGATGTCCATAGTCTTTGGCAAAATCCCAATAATCCGGATATCATGGTAAATAGTAATGACGGTGGGGCCAATGTATCGGTTAATGGTGGAAAAACATGGACAACGCAGAGGAATCAGCCAACGGCCGAATTTTATCGTGTTGAAGTCGATGACCAGTTTCCTTATAGGGTTTACGGTGCACAACAGGATAACTCAACAATATCGGTACCTAATAAAATGCCCGGAGATGTAAGTCCTAAACAGTACTGGTATTCAGTTGGAGGTGGGGAAAGTGGTCATATTGCCGTCCATCCAAACGATTCTGATGTCGTCTATGCCGGATCATACAGCGGGGAAATTACACGTTTTCATAAGGGGACTGGACAAACTCTTCAGATGACAGCTTATCCTCATTATACTGAAGGCACTAATATGACTGAGCTGAAATATCGATTTCAGTGGAACTTTCCAATCGTAATATCTGAGCATGCACCTGATACGATGTATGTAACATCACAGTATGTGCATCGATCTACCGATGGGGGATTTACATGGGACATTATAAGTCCTGACTTAACGACAAATGATCCGGAGTATTTGGATCGCATTCCAGGTGGTCCGATACAGCATGATGCTACTGGTGTAGAGGTTTATAGCTCTATCTTCTCATTTACCGAGTCGCCACATCAGCGTGGCGAACTGTGGGCTGGAAGTGATGATGGACTAGTACATATTTCGGAGAATGGAGGTGAATCTTGGGAAGATGTTACTCCTGATAATATGCCTGATGGAGGTACGGTTAACGTTATTGAGCTATCAGAACATGATCCGGGAACAGCATATATCGCTGTGTACAAATATCGAGAGGCTGATTTTAATCCCTATATTTTTAAAACGGGAAACTATGGGCAGAGCTGGGATCTATTAACAAACGGTAATAATGGGATTCCAGAGGGTCATTTTGTACGTGTGATCCGAGAAGATCCCGATCGTGAAGGATTATTGTATGCGGGAACAGAGTTCGGCATGTATATTTCTTTTGATGATGGACAACATTGGCAGCCGTTTCAACTAAATCTGCCTCATACGCCGATAACAGATATTGAGGTACACCGCGATGATCTTGTGTTAAGTACGCAAGGGCGTTCTTTTTGGGTTTTAGATGACTTGTCTCCGTTACATCAATTGGATAACCAGATTGAAAGTTCAAATTACCATCTATTTAATCCCAGAGATGCATATCGAACACAGTTCCGGGGATCAGCAGGATCATCAGGGCCTGACAGCTATCCAACTGGGACATTGGTAAATTTTTATCTGGATAAAGAGGCAGCTGATAAGAAAGTGGATCTTGATATTCTGAACGAGTCTGGAGAAGTAATACGTAGTTTTTCGACAGATTCAGAGGATTTGAAAGAACGAAATAAATTAGAGGTGACCGAAGGTTTGAACCGTTTTGAATGGGATTTAAATCACGAAGGCCCATTTACCGTTGATGATCTGGTAACAATGGTAATTGGAAATCCTCCTCGTGGACCTGAAGCAGTCCCTGGAACTTATTCGGTTAGACTTACAATTGGGGAGGAACAATTGCAAAAATCTTTTCAGCTCAAAGCCGATCCACGCTGGGATGCAACTACAAAGGATCTTAGAGACACTTATACAATGGCGAATGAAATTGCCGGCATGATTACGAGTTTTCAACAGGCCATTGACCAGATACGCTCAGCTCGGGAGCAGATAGAATCTATTTTAGAAAAGAAAAGTGATTCGCAACCAATTCAGGATCAAGCGAAAGCGTTAAGTCAAAAATTGACAGAAGTAGAAAACAAGTTTATCAATAATGATATCAAAAGTGGGCAAGATCCAATTGGTATGGAGCGTCGATTAAGTAACCGGATGGGGAGGTTATACCAGGTTGTGCGGGATCATGATGCAAGGCCTACTGGAGGAATGGAAGAAAGATTTAAAGATTTAAAAAAGGTATGTGAAGAGTATATGAGGGAGTTTAATACAATTGTAAGCCAAGACGTCCAAAAGTTTAATAGCCTGCTTGATCAGCAAGGGGTAGACCATATAATTCTTGACAAATAATAGAGGTCCTATAGGTAAAAGTTTATGCCAGTTTTTGTTTGCTATGCCTCCTGAATAAATTATTCAGGAGGTTTTTTATTAACTGGGTAGTTTTAAATAATATAATTCCATAGGATTCTTACAGAGATCTCCCATGGTTTCCAAACCAGAATATGCTGACTAGCATACAAAAAGCCCGCCAGCTAAGGCGGACTTAAAAACTACTCTCTCTTGACTACAATCAACGGCTTATCTGTTAGTAAGACTATCGGGAAAGGAAATCCTTACAAAATTTCTTTTCATATTTCATATTTTATTTCATGCATTTATTCATGTGATACTGTATAATTAGTTCTATGAAATCACTTGCCGACAAACAGCGACAACTTTGGAAATACATATTAACCTTTTACGAATATTACGGTCAATTTTCCAGCCATGAAAATATAGGGCAAGCCATCAGCGAAAATATTAGGCCCCTTCTTGTAAAAATTCATCACTAAAAATCCGATCACTACTTTGCCCTGATTGTATATGGTGAGAGCATGAATGACGCGGGTCTCCTGTAAAAAATCCTCTATTTCTCCACTTGTACCATGCGTAACATGATGACATCATATACCGCATGGGCACTCATGGCTGCAATTAAGCCAGAATATTCAAAAAGATAGCCGAGCAGCATGCTGAGTCCAAACATTGTCAGGCCAAATAGCATGTGTCCCACTGATGTAAATTTAAAATAGCCGTGGATACCGATAAAAATAAATGAGGTAATCCAGATACCGAGTAATGGTTGTATGGCTCCGCGGAAAAGAAGCTCCTCTCCCACTCCGGCAAATGCTGAAAGCTGAATTCGATCAAATCTGGAAAGCTTTAGTTTTGAAACCATGTCAACGATATAAAAATCATGTAAGATTTCTGAAACGGGAGGGCGATTTATAATGAAACCGATTATACCTGCCGCTGCGCCACCTGATATAATCCCGATAAGAAGCTGGATTGTAACGGGATAGCCGTGTTCAAAAACAGACTTGAGGTTTTCCTCGTGAAAGTATTGGAAAATAAGAATAGCAAGAATCAGATAGAAGAAGGTAGAAACAAGAGAGAGTAGTAGTAATTTACTGCTTGGAGTTTGGCCGTCTTCTTCGGTAATAGGGTGAGAATTGTTTTCTTCGTCTATCATGAAATTCCAAATAGGGTAATTTATGTAAGATCTTGTGGAGGTATAATTTGACTTTCAAAAAGTAATAAGATGTGAATTCAGTTCGCATAAAAGTTCGAATTCCGTAAGTTGTCAAAAATTGTTGCCAAATTTTATTTCAACAACACCAAATAAATCTTTTTCATTATGAAACGTTTTTTGCTCTTTCCACTGATTCTGCTCTTAGCCTATTCGCATACAGCTCAGGGACAGGATCTCACCATTGATCCACAGATGTATGATATCATTGATAAGGTAAGCGCTGATCGGCTGGAATCGGATATCCGAACGCTAGCCAATTTTGGGACGCGCCATACCATGTCTGATACCACTTCTAACGAGCGTGGCATTGGGGCCGCTCGCAGATGGATCAAGCAGGAGTTTGAAAAAATAAGTCAAGAGTGTGGCGGATGCCTGGAGGTTAAATATCAGCGAACGCTGGTAGAGGGTGATCCCGACAGTCGTATTGACGAAGATACGTGGGTTGTGAATGTGTATGCTGTATTAAAGGGAAATACGCATCCCAATCGCTATGTGATTATGAGCGGTGATATTGACAGTCGCGCCTCGGATGTGATGAACGATACTATTGATGCCCCGGGTGCCAACGATAATGCCTCTGGCATGGCGGGTGCAATTGAAGCTGCTAGGGTCTTATCAAATTATGAGTTTGAAAGCAGTATTATTTTTGCCGGATTATCGGGTGAAGAGCAGGGGCTTTACGGCGGCCGTCATATGGCCGAGATGGCCAAAGAAGAAGGCTGGGAAATTATCGGTGTACTGAATAATGATATGATCGGGAATATAAAAGGTATTGATGGAGTGGTTGATAACCGCGAATTCCGAATTTTTTCAGAGCCTTACTCCTCGCAGGCCACCGAACGTGAGTTGCAGATGAAACGCTTTTTCGGTGGAGAGAATGACGGAATATCTCGTCAATTGGCTCGATATATCTACGAGACTACCGAACTTTATATGCCGCAGATGGATCCCATGTTAATTTACCGATTGGATCGTTTTGGTCGCGGCGGACATCACCGTCCGTTTAACGAAGCCGGTTTTGCCGGGGTTCGTATCATGGAAGCGCATGAAAACTATACTCAGCAGCACCAAGATATCCGCACCGAAGATGGAATAGAATATGGAGATGTGATTGAGCACGTCAATTTCGATTATGCTCAAAAGCTAACGGCTGTAAATGCTGTGGCGATGGCATCATTGGCCAAGGCGCCACCAAAGCCCAAGAATGTAGAAATTGGAGGTGCAGTTGAGCCATCCACAACCTTACGCTGGGAAAAACCGGACAGTGATCTTGTTAAGGGATACAAAATTTACTGGCGTCCAACGTCAAAGCCACTATGGGAAAGTCAGCGATATGTAGGAGATGTTAGTGAGTTTACGCTAGAAAATATTGTTATCGACAACTATCTATTTGGGGTATCAGCAGTTGGAAAAGATGGACACGAAAGTGTGGTGTCCTATCCCTCCGGATTGATAAGGGATTAGAAATCCTCAAGTACAGAGATAAACTCATATTTATATAATAAAACTATGAAAAACCTACTTCATTTATTCCTGTTAGCGATTTTTACTTTTGTGTTTTCAATGGATGCAAAAGCTCAATCAGATATTTTGACACTTGAGAATGTATTTGACCTGGAGTATGTCTCCGATACGCAGATTTCCCCTGATGGCGAGCAGATCGTCTATCAGCGAAATTTTATGGATATTATGGATGACCGACGCCGTTCAAATTTGTGGATTGTTAACTCTGATGGGAGTCGTCACCGCCCGCTGACTTCAGGCAATAATAATAATTTTTCACCGCGATGGTCGCCCAGTGGTGATCGTTTGTTGTTTGCATCTACAAAAAGCGGTTCAAGCGAACTGTATATGCGGTGGATGGATACTGGAGAAACGGCTAAGATTACCAACCTGACACAGTCACCAAGTTCGATTAGCTGGTCGCCCGATGGCAAATATCTTGCTTTTACGATGTTTATACCCCGCGAGGATAAGCCGATGGTTTCATTGCCCGGCAAACCCAATGGAGCGGAATGGGCTGATCCCGCTAACGTCATTGATGATCTGGAGTATAGGCGGGACGGATCATCCGGATTTGTCAAGGATGGATTTATGCACGTATTTGTAATTCCTGCTGAAGGAGGTACGCCGCGGCAGATCACTGAAGGCGATTACAATCACAGTTCGCCCGAGTGGACTTCCGATGGTGAGCATCTGATTATCTCATCCAACCGAAAAGAAGATTGGCAGTATAAAGAGCGAGATACCGAACTCTATAAGGTTTCGGTTGATGATGGGGGAATGATGCAGCTTACCGACCGGCGCGGACCGGATTCGAGTCCGAAGGTTTCACCCGACGGAAATCACATTGCCTATCTTGGTTATGACGATAATATGGACAGCTATCAGCTTACGAATACGTATATAATGAATGCCGATGGTTCTGGGAAACGAGCGCTGACAGATAATTTTGATCGGAGTGTGAGTAATCTGCAGTGGGCTGAAAATGCTGACGGTCTGTATTTGCAGTACGATAATGAAGGTAATGGGAAGGTCGGTTTTATATCCATAAATGGAAATGAGGGGATTCAGAAAGTTGTTGATAATCGCGGCGGAACAACGATAGGACGTCCCTACGGTAGCGGATCATATACGGTAGCATCTAATGGAAATATCGCTTATACCTATGCCACACCCTACCATCCAGGCGATGTGGCCGTTACAGATCAAAACGGAAATATGAATCGATTGACACAAGTAAACGAAGATCTATTTGGTCATAAAACGCTGGGTCAGGTCGAGGAAATCTGGTACGAATCATCCTATGATGGTAAAGAGATTCAGGGCTGGATCATCAAACCGCCCAATTTTGATCCCGATAAAAAATACCCGTTGATTTTGGAAATTCATGGGGGACCGCATACCAATTACGGTGATCGCTTTACAGCTGAGCTGCAGTTAATGGCTGCGAAAGGTTATGTAGTGGTTTATACGAATCCTCGCGGCAGTACAAGCTACGGAAAGGCGTTTGGAAACTATATCCATCATAATTACCCCAGCGAAGACCACGACGATTTAATGTCGGGTGTTGATGCAGTAATTGAAAAAGGATATGTAGATGCTGATAGTTTGTACATCACCGGTGGAAGCGGTGGGGGCGTGCTTTCGGCCTGGGCTATTGGAAAGACGGATCGCTTTAATGCCGCGGTAGTTGCAAAGCCGGTAATCAACTGGTACAGTTTTGTGCTGACTTCGGATGGATCCTCCTATCACAAATACTGGTTCCCGGGGTTTCCATGGGACAATCGTGACCACTACATGGATCGTTCTCCGATTTCTTTAGTTGGCAATGTTACAACGCCAACTATGTTACTTACCGGAGAAGAGGATTATCGTACTCCGATGTCTGAAACTGAGCAATATTACAGAGCGCTTCAGCTACAAAAAGTTGAGTCGGCCATGGTACGTATTCCCGGATCAGGACATGGAATTGCCAGTCGTCCCAGCAATTTAATGAGCAAGGTTGCACATATTTTGGAATGGTTCGGTAGCCACTGATGGTTTATTGTTATATATATTTGATAACGAACCCCGATGGGATGACCTCATCGGGGTTTTTGTTTAGAATTACAATATGAGAATTGGCCTTTCAATAAAGTGATGCCTCCAATATCTTCAGCACCTTTAAAAAAGGATCTATCAAATAAAGCTCTCTATAAAAAATGGACTTATCGAATAGGATCAGTATATCTACTATATTCTTGTCAATATTTACCAGCGTATTTTTTGTGCTGGGTCTTTGTAATATTACTCAGGCTCAAGAGGTTGAAACCCTTGATACGCTGGTAGTTTCAAAAGAGGTGGTGATTTCTTCCAGCAGAGTCCCCCAAACAGCAGCAGGTTCAGGTCGTAATATTACAACAATATCGGCGCAGATGATTGAGGATACTCCTGCTCATACGCCCGATGAAATGCTGCGTTATATCCCAGGTGTGGAGGTGCAATCGCGAGGTGCTTTTGGTACGCAGTCGGATTTTAGCCTGCGGGGAAGCACATTTTCTCAAGTGCTGGTGTTGGTAGACGGAATGAGGATAAACGATCCGCTGACAGCCCATTTCAATTCAAATATTCCGGTAGCTCCAGACGAAATTCAGCGTATTGAAGTTCTGCACGGTCCGGCGGCAGCACAATATGGTGCTGATGCAATGGGTGGTGTCATTAATATTATTACCCATACATTTGGTGGCCAGTCAAATGAAAAGAAAACGAACGCCCGCATTAAAGGCGGTTATGGTCAGAATGATCTTAAAATGGGACGAGGCGGATTTTATCACAGCACCCAAAACTACCGTATCAGTGGCGGTGGTATGTGGCATCAAAGTCCCGGCCAGGAGTTGGCCAACGACTATAACAACCGTTTTAATATTGCTAACGGTTCAGTTTCAGGTGGAGTAAAGCTAAATAATAACTGGGATTTAGCACTCCGAACGGGTTACGACTATCGTGACTTTAATGCGAAGTATTTTTATACCGCGAGTCCATTAGATGAAGCCACCGAAACGATTTCAATGTGGTGGAATCAGATGCGCTTACAGCGAAGTACCCAAAATAGTATAACAACTATAAAAGGATCATTTAAGCGCACGAAGGATGAATTTATTTTCAATCCGCAGTTCCCGGGTAATAATCATACAACCTCCAGAGGGGCGTTACAGCTGTATCAGTATCGTCAATTATCGGACAGCTGGGATCTTACTTATGGTGCACAACTGGATAACCGGATGATTAGAAGTAATGATAGGGGGGACCACAGTAACTGGCATTACGCAGGTTTTGCAATGGTGCAGTGGCACCCAACTAATCCGATGACCCTATCAGGAAGCATTCGGATGGATCATGATGATAATTATGGCACAGAGTTGATGCCACAGGTCAGCTTTTCCTATCAGCAAGAACAGTGGATATTACGGGCATCAGGAGGGCGCAGTGTTCGTGCTCCGAGCTATACAGAACGTTTTATTTCAACTAACTTATCAGGTCCGTTAACTGAAGGACGAAATATCGGTAATCCGTGGCTAAAGGCCGAACGTGCTTGGTCGGGCGAATTGGGTGCTGATCTTTTTCTCCGGAAGAATGTGCGTTTTTCTGCAACTGGATTTGTTAGAGAGTCAACAGATTTGATTGACTACGCGTTGACGAATACAGCACATATTCGTAATGATGACAATCTACAATCAGGAGGAAATTACCTGTATGCCCGAAACATCAATAACGTTACGACCGCAGGTGTAGAAACAGAGCTTTCTATGAGTAAAAATCTGGGTAATAATTGGCTGTTTAATAGTACTATGGGTTATACTTTTACCGACTTTTTTGGGGATGAGGATGTAGCCTCGAAATATGTATCCAATTATGCCCGACACCTTGTGAATGGAATTGTCAGCGTGAGCTATGGGCCGATAGAAGGATCGGTAAGTGCGGTTTGGAAGAAGCGAGAACCTTCAGCTAATGAGAATATTGGAGCGTTTAAATCATCAGTGTACAGCTTGTGGAATGTAAAGCTTAATTATGATATCACTAAAGGCGTGTCGGTCGGGTTGCAGGTTGATAATGTATTTAACCAGGATAATCAGGATGTGCTTGGTGCACGTATGCCAGAACGATGGGCGCTGGGAACACTTACCTGGAAATTATAAGTCGGCAACGCTGGAAAAGCGAAGCCTACCTCTAAATTTCGAATCCTCGCAATAAAATACTGCGGGGATTTGTCTTTTTTTGATATACTGTATTTAGCGCTTTTGTTGCCATTGGCTTTTGTATCGGGCGTACTGTTCATCAAAGAAAGCCCAATGGGGTTATCTGCTGGCACCTTTGTACGTCATTTTTCTATCTATTTTGATGTTAGCCCTTACAGCAAAAGTAGTTGGAATGGGGCTGTTGGGACAGAATATTATGCCTGCCATTATCATAATTCCTTTATTTAGTTTCGTAGCTATTGTTTGCTCGGTCTTGATTGTTCGGAATATAGAAGAGTCTTAATGAGCAAATAAGCTAAAGTAAGACTATTGTAATCTATGGATGCAGATTTTGTACCCTTAACTATTGATACTAGAAATGATCAGTAGTCATAATAAATAGCGGTAGCTAATAAGTACTGTTGATATAGAAGGGGGATAGAAGATTTATCTATAGTGCAAAGGGCAATACTATTGCCAGATTGGCTGAAAGGTTTTATGAAAGAAAATAAAAAAGGCGATCTCGAAAAGAGATCGCCTTTAATAATTTATTTTTGCTTTAAGCCTTAGTTACTTGGCTCATATTGATAAGGGTTCAACGGATGTGATTCTGCACGTCGATTTTTACGGCAGCCTTTTTCTTCCGTTTGTTCCATACATGGTTGAGGCGCTTTTCCTAATCCGCGAGATTCAATGCGATTTTCAGAAACGCCATTTTCGATATAAAATTGTTTGACGGATTCTGCTCGTCGTTTACTCAAACGCAAGTTGTACTGATCGCCACCAACGTGGTCAGTAAAAGCGTCAATGCGAATTCGGAACTTAGAAGAATTCATCAATTTCTTGATGTTCTCGTTCAGGATACGAGCAGCGGACTCATCAATGTTCGACATATCGAAGTCGAAATTAACGGTTCCAAGAGCATCTTTCTTTAGGAAAGGAGGATCGTTACTGTCATTGGGATTAGTTCCCATTTCAACTTCCTGACCGTCGGTAAAACCGTTACCGTCAGAGTCAGCGTTGTTAGGATCAGTATTGTATTCATTAACTTCCTCAGCATCCGTGAGACCGTCACCATCGCTGTCAGCACTTAATGGATCGGTGTTGTATTCATTAACTTCCTCACCATCAGTTAATCCGTCGCCGTCAGTATCTTCTTCGAGCGGATCGGTTTCATAGGAGTTAACTTCTTCACCGTCTTCAAGACCATCTCCGTCAGTGTCGGCATTGTTAGGATCAGTGTCATATTCATTGATTTCCTCAGCATCAGTAAGACCATCGCCGTCGGTGTCGGCTTCAAGCGGACTAGTATCATGCTCATTCATTTCGGCCCAGTCACTAAGACCATCATCATCAGTATCAAGAGAACGGAGGGTCTCTTCATCTAATGATTGAAGATATTCCATATCACGGTCAGAAGGGGCTCTAAGTTCTTCGGTACCGGCACAGCTGGTGAGCAATGCCATTCCAAGAAACACGGAAGAGAGAAGTAGTAATAATTGTTTGTTTATCATCGTGTTACGAGTGTAGGTTAAAAGTTGATTTGTGATAAGTTGTAAGATAGAGTTTTCCAGAAAAATTTTAAATACCTGTTTAAAACTGTTGGTTACAATATGTTATCTAATATAATCAAATACAAAAAAAAGTAATCTTATTAATGGGTGTAATTTTCGATAAAAGTTCTTTATATTTATCGACTCCTAAAAGGGGCTATAGCTCAGTTGGCTAGAGCGCTTGCATGGCATGCAAGAGGTCCGGGGTTCAAGTCCCCGTAGCTCCACTTTTTTGTTTTTCATTTCTAACAAGATTTTAATTACCCTGATAACACTGCTTCATACTTTGGATGGGGGTAAATGTTCCAAGTAATTTAATTAATATTTAAACATGAAGAGATATTAATTAAATGACAATTATTCGAAAGCTTTATTCCCGAACGACAATCTTTTGATATATTCCTATTCCTCCTTGGTAAATACTAATCGTTGCAAAACGATTGAAAGAGAATCCTCCTCCTGAGGATTGGACCAGTGTTTATGCGATGAAATTAAAATGATATTTAGAGCTAATTTTGTTTGCCAAATACCTGCGAAAAACCGTATCTTAAAGCTTCGAGGGTAGGCCCTACGCAGCCAGCTCCCTCTCAACTCCGTCAGGACCGGAAGGTAGCAGCGGTAGGAGGTTGTAGCGGCGTGATGTAGGTCGCTTACCCTCTCTTTTTTTATCCTATCTTTTGTTGGATATCATTGGCAATATGTTCGGCATGGACGCGTGTATTCTCAATAAATAATTTGCTGGTATCCATTCCTCCGCAGACTACACCGGCTACATACATCCCCTGGCGATTCGTTTCGAGGGTTTTCTCATCGTATACGGGCATTTTATCTTTATCATCTGTGAGTTCAATTCCGAAACTTGTCATCAAATCGAAGTTTGGTTTATAACCGGTCATGGCCAACACAAAATCGTTGGCTATGGTTTTCGTGCCCTTGGGGGTATCCAAGACCACTTCATGTTTCCTTATTTCTTTTACATCGGTATTAAAGTATCCGGTAATTTCTTCATTTTTAATCCGGTTCTGGATATCAGGTTTTACCCAATATTTTACTGATTCTTTGATTTGTGAATCACGAACAGCCAAGGTCACGTTGGCGTTAGTTCGATAGGTTTCCAGCGCGGCATCCACGGCCGAGTTACCGCCGCCAATGACAAGCACATCCTGCCATGCGTAGACATGGGCTTCATCGTAGTAATGGCGAACCTTATCAAGCTCTTCACCGGGGATATCCATCATTTTGGGAACATCGTAAAACCCGGTGGCAACTACTACTTTTGAAGCTTTGTAGCTATCTTGATCAGTTTGAATGGTAAAGGACTGATCCTGACCGGAAATATCCTGAACCTCTTCATAGAGATGAATATCCAGATCATAGCTTTCAGCAGCCCGACGATAATATTCAAGTGCTTCGCGGCGCGTTGGTTTCGGGTTGTGGGATATGAAGGGGATATCACCAATCTCTAATCGCTCTGAAGTTGAGAAAAAAGTCATATCTTTGGGATAGTGAAAGATGCTGTTGACCAGACAGCCTCGTTCAATAATTTTTGTGGGGATGTTTTTCCGTTTCAATTCGATAGCGGTGGCTAATCCAATAGGGCCGGCACCAACAATGATAACCATATGAGTTTTTATAAAAATGTTCGAGAATTTTGCCTGTTAAAATACAGCTTTTAACAAAAGGTACCCAAGATCAGTTCTATGAAAGTATCAATACGGGAGATAGGTAATTCTTATAAATTACTGCTCAAATAGTTTTCAATCACAAAGTTGAGCCATCCGCTGGGCTTACTCCAGAAACCAACGTGTCCTCCCTCATCAGTAATAATATAATCAGTATATGGGTTTTGGTTAATCTTAGCCAAGGGCATTGCTTCAATAGGACAAAGTGGATCTTCTTTGCTGTGAACAAGAAGTGTGTCAATTTTGATATCATCTACAAATCGCCGGGCCGCACATTGTTCATAGTAATGTTCGGCATCTTCAAAACCGTGGATGGGGGCTGTAACCTGATCGTCAAACTCGTAGATAGTAGATCCTGAAAATTCAGGTAGATTGGGGAAACGTTTTCGTTTTCTGTTGAGCTTTTTACGCAATGTTCGGAGAAAGCGATATTCGTAAATGCGGTGAAATCCTTTTGAAAGTATGATAGAGCCGAGCCGCAAATCATATGGTACTGATACGGCAACAGCAGTATTGACCAGGCTTTCATTACCGGTTTCGCCCAGATATTTAACCAATGCATTACCACCGAGCGAAAAGCCTATGGCACCAATTTTTTTGGCGGGATATTTTTCAGAAATCCACTTAAAAACGGTTTGATAATCATTTGTTTCTCCGGAATGATAAAAACGTGGCTGATTATTGAGCTTTGATCCGCAGCCCCTGAAGTTTACTCCAACTACCGAATATCCTTTGTTGATAAGCGTTTTCATGACCTCGACCATATAATATCGGTCGGTTGAACCTTCGAGTCCGTGAAAGAGAGTAATGATGGCATCAGATTCGGGTATAATGTGACAGTCAAGCTCCAGAAAGTCCTCATCGGGAGTCGGAATCTCGATACTATTTAGTGGAGGCTGTCGGCTATCTCCAAACAATGACCGGGAAATTGTATGAGTATGCCCATTGAAACACCAAGAAGGGGCTCGAAAATGGGGGACATGTCGCAGGTTTGTCTTCATATCAAAATATTAAACAAGGCTATCAGATTTATCCGGATATGGAAGTTGTTTGAAAGACTTCGAGAAATTGGGGAAGGGTGCTGTATTATGGTAACATTGGATTAAAGGGATAATACGCTAAAGAGCCTTTATTTTTGTCATAGGGATTGTCTGGGAGCCACGATCGGTTTCGAGTTGTATGAAATAAACACCACTGCTCAAATTTCGGGCATTAAAAGTTAGAAAATGAGCACCTGCCTCAAAGTTGGTATCCGCCAATTGACGAACTTTTCGTCCCAACACATCAAAAACGGTTAGTGTTACATGGGAATCTTGGTTAAGGTCAAAATGGATTTCGGTTTGTTCATTAAAGGGGTTGGGATAATTTTGGAATAGTTTGGTCTGTTGAGGAATTTCATCGGCTGTAGCTCGACCTGTTGGGGAGACTTCAAATAGATTTCGAGATCGTGCTTCAGTAATTTGGTCGCGCAGTTCATTAAGATCATCTCCGAAAGCATAGACAAAACCTACCGTGATTTCAGCACCCGGATTTAAGGTATAAGGACCCGAGCTGGTAACGGCAGAAACATCTGTATTTTGCACATTGGTGCGAACAGTACCGGCTGTTAGTGACGATTCCTTTTCTCCATCCGAAAAGCCATCATAAATACCAAAAGTTACTGAATCCTGTCTTCCTTCTACCGCATTATCAATGGCCAGAGCGCCCGAAATTGGGCCTAGATGAGCAACGGCAACGGTAGGCTGGGTGCTTGATGAGGCATCAGAAATATAGAGTAGACTGTCACTTTCACTGAATGCGATGTTATTATTTCCGGGATTGTTGCCGATATCCCAGTCGTTAAACAGCCCAACATACATGTTTTTCATCGTCATAAATTGCGATGGATTGCTGATAGTATATTTGACAAACACTACATTGCTGATGGCAGGATCATCGTAGGCAAATGTTTCCAGTTCGATAGAAGCTCGTCTTGCACTGTCGTTTAAGGTAGTAAATTGGGTAGTGCCTCTTAATCCATTTCCATCCTCGGTCGGTAAAATGGCAACGGCATCTTGAGGTAAAAAATCACGAGAAACGCGCCCACCGGATGTGCGAACAGCATCAAAAAGCTCCTCATTAAACTTCATCATGAGCCCCCCTTCAAAAAGGAGGTTGTTACCTTCTTGATATCCACCTGTGCCGTCAGGATAGCGGGGAATAAAGCCAACTCCGCCGCGCCCGGCGAGTGGATCAGAAAACCCAAAGGTACCCTCAGCGCCAAAAGAAGTTTTAACATTATTACCGGCTATGATATCAAAAAACATATCTTCGTAAACGAGGGCATTAAAATCGTCGTAGTCCAGGCTATTGTCGCGAAATTCTAATCGAAATGTGGGTATTTCAGTAAGGTCAAAGTCGTTAGCAATGGTGATTGGGAAACTTAAATCAACAGTGTCGCCAGTCGAAAAGCTGCCTAATTGCTGTTGTGAGTTATCCAGTTGTACCTCGCTTTCATTTAAGGATAAAAGCTCCAGTTCGAGGTTGGATGTGGTATTACCAACATTGGTAATTGATACTTCGATAGTTCCTTCTTCGCCCAGTGACAGTTTGTTACCTTCACTGTTGATAAATTCTTGAGATACCACTTTTAAGCCCGGTAGGTTGGTATTCAG
>Ga0207771_100295_pt1 | contig 33472 bp, 34 predicted proteins | sample A23M2SouthBayCA_2_FD_187731 | JGI IMG/M metagenome (GOLD analysis project Ga0207771, IMG submission 187731) | Aerobic enrichment media microbial communities from Eden Landing Ponds, California, USA - A23 M2 (2) (SPAdes) | ecosystem: Environmental > Aquatic > Marine > Unclassified | place... | reverse complement strand
AGTTCGTGGAGGTACTTCTGTATAACCGGGTCCTCCAGGAGATCCTCAAAAGCCATTGTCCGTACTTGGGCCTGTAAGGCGGTTAAGTCTTTAGCTTTGCCCCGCCAGCCAGACGAGGTCGGCTGTCGACGCCTGGCGCTACTCCTCGTCGCGCGCTTCGAGATCGGCGTCTTCAGGCTCGGGGTCGGTCCCACTCAGGCGCCGCCTTGCCGCGTAGGCTGCACCGCCTGCGGTCCCGAGCGCGCCCGAGACGACACCGAAGCCGGGGCCGAATCCGCTTCCCGTGTCTCCGTCCCCGCCATCGCCGCTCTCGGTGGTTGGCTCGTCGGTAGTCGGCTCGTCGGTCGGTGTCATGGTCGCCGTCTGCACGACTTCGACGGTCACCTCGACGGTCGCAGTCGCGGTCTTGCCCTGTCCGTCCTCGACCGTAAGCTCGAACGTCAGTGTCGACGTACTGTCGAGATCCGGGGCCGTGAACGACGGACTCGCAGCGGTCGAATCGTCGAGTTCGACCGTGGAACCGCCGGTCTGGGACCACTCGTAGGTCAGCGAACTCTCTTCGGGATCGCTCGACCCACTGCCGTCCAGCGTGACCGAGTCGCCCGGACTGACGGTCGCGCTTTCGCCGGCGTCGGCGATCGGTGCTTCGTTGAACTGGACGGTGACACTCGTCGACGCCGTGGCAGCGTTTCCGTCCGGATCGGTCACTTCGACCTCGAACTCCAGGGCCGTCTCCGATTCAACCTCCGGTGCGGTGAATGTCGCCTGGGTCGACGTGGCGTTCGAGAGCGAGACCGACGGGCCGCTCGTCTGTGTCCACTGGAACGAGAGCGATTGTCCGTCCGGATCTGTCGCGCCCGAGGCGTCCAGAGTGACTTCCTCACCAGCGTAGACCGAGCCGGGATCGGCCGTCGCAGCCGCCGTCGGCGGACCGCCACTGCTGGGGGCCTCCCCGGAGATGAGGTATTCGACTTTCGTCAGGGGGATCGTCGGTGGTGATCCCGCACTGTAGGAGAGAATCTCTTCCTGATCGAGAACCGAGTCCGGCCCCACGAGATCGATGATGCGCGGGGCGCTGTCAACCGCGTCGGAATCTGCGCCACCGAAGGTGTACTCGTCCGCCTCCGCCGCGAAGTTCGCCCGGATGCCACCGGGGCCGAAGCCATCGTGGCCGGCCATCAGAATGGCCGCTTTCATCTGGGTGATGTCGTCAGTCTCGAAGTGTTCTTTGGGGACACTGAAATTGATGGACTGGTTGTCCGGGCCAGCCGAGGCCGGGAAACTGTCTGTGAGCGTCTCATCCGGCGTCTCGACGACGGTTAATCCCTCTCCGTGGACGGCGATACGGTAGTGGTAGTTCTCCTGGAACGTCGACACGAGCCCCTCCCGCGGTTCCGTACTCATCGCGGCGTCGCCAGGCGCGTTCGGATCCTGGAGGTAGATCTGGATTGCCTGCACGCTGAACCCCGCGTCGGCTCCCCACGGGTTGGTGAAGGTTCCTTTCGTGGTGACGGTGAACTCCCAGTTGCCGTCTGCGTCTTCGATATCGACCGCCGTGACATCGTAGACATCCGCAGGGAAGTCGCCTGACGTCGGATAGGTGTACGTTCCTGGTCCGTAGTCGTCGCCCTCCGGATCGGAGATCGTCTGTGACTCCTGGGCGCTCGCCGGCACTGCGCCGAGGGCTGAAACCGCGCTGATCGCTGCCATGCTGCCGAGGTACTGTCGCCGCTTCATGCGTACACCCCACTCAGATAGAAGGTATAAATATCACGGTTAATGAGTTGATTGGGGTCGGCCCCGTTTCGCGTCCGGCCTCATACGGTCGGGTGTACCGATTTTCCGGGACGATCACATGAGATGTGCGATCGATCCGGAACAGACGTACAACCGATCGTATCAGTCACCCTCGGATTCGCCAGCGTCGTCGAGCAGCGAGCGGGCACCGTAGGCGAGCCCGCCGGCGGTCCCGAGCGCGCCCGAGACAGCACCGAAGCCGGGTCCGAACCCGCTCCCGGTGTCGCCCCCGTCGGTCCCCGTACTGCCGCCGCCGTTTCCACGGACGGTGATCGCGACGGTGTCGGTCACAGTCTTGCCCTGCCCGTCCGCGACGGCGACTTCGAACGTCAACGTCGTCTCCCCGTCGACGTCGGGTGCGGTGAAGGCCGCGCCTGAGCTGTCGGCGTTCGAGAGGTCGACAGTTGGGCCGCCAGTCTGTTCCCACTGGAAGGACAGTGTCCCACCGTTTGGATCGTCCGACGCCGCCCCGTCGAGTAGAACTGTGTCGCCCGGGGAAACCGTCTGATCGCCGTTCGTCCGGACCACGGGCGCGTCGTTTTCGGACTGCGGTTCGATGGTCACGGTCGTCGACGACGTGGCGCTGTTGCCGTCCGGATCCGTCGCCGTGAGTTCGAACGCGACGGCGGTCGCCTCCTCGACAGCAGATGCAGTGAACGTCGGCTGTGCGGCCGTCACGTCCGAGAGTTCGACGTTCGGGCCGCCGGTCTGTGTCCACTCGAAGTCGAGGCTCTGGTCCTGTGGGTCGCTCGACGCCGAGGCGGACAGGGTCACTTCGGTCGTCGCGAACGCGCTGCTGGGCGCTTCCGCCAGCGCGACTGGCTTTCCGGGATTGGTCTCGGCCTCCGGGACGAACGGCAGGCGGGCCTGACTTTCGGCGGAGAAGGCAAGTGCCTCGGACTGGCTGACATCCTCCGGCGTGATCATGTCGATCACGTTGGGGTTCATCTCGTCGTCACGGCCGCCACCGAAGCGCCACTCGGCGGCCTCGGCGTTGACGGCCCTGATTTTTCCTGTGCCGTAGTTGTCGTGTGCGAGACACAGCGGCGCGAAACGCATCTCGCTCAGGTCGCCCTCGAAGGCGTCGGCGGGCACGTCGAAGGCGATGGCCTGCAGGTCGGGATGACCCTGTGCTGTAACGTCCTGTGATATGGCGGAGCCGTCGGCCGATTCGACGACGCGGCGACTGTAGCCGTTGACCGCGATGCGGTAGTGGTAGGGCTGTGTAAACTTCGCGTTGACACCCTCTCGCGCTTCGGTCGAGCTTGTGACCCCGTTTCCAGCAGCGGGGTCCCGGATGTAGACCTGCAGATCGTACAGCGAGAAGCCGTCGGCACCCGCCCACGGGTTTGTCAGCTCGCTGTTGAGGTAGTAGACGAACCGGTAGCGGTCGTTGACCTCGTAGAGTTCGACCGATCGGATGTCGTAGGTCCCCTGAGAGACCTGGTCGCTGGTCGGATAGGTGTAGCTGCCGGGGCCGTGGTCGTCGCCGGCTGCGTCGTCCCAGCTGTGGAGGAGCGTCCCGGAGAAGCCGGCCAGCGAGAGAGACGGGATCGCCTGCCCGTCTGCGAGCACGTCGCTCTGGGCAACCCCCTCAGGTGTCACCATGTCGACGACGGCCGGGGCGTCCGTCCCCGACGCGCCGCCGAAGCTCGTCTTCGTCGCCTCCGGCTCGACCTGCATGACACGGCCCGGGCCTTCTGGATCGAAGCCGAAGACCAGCGGCGCGACCGACGCGCTGTCGATCTCGCCGCCGAGGGCCTCCCGTGGGACGGTGACCGTGATCGCGTTCAGCGCCTGGTAGGCCCCGACCGAGACGTCTTCGGTCACGACTTCGCCCGCGCCGTTCTCGACGACGCTCTCACCTTCGTAGCCCTCGACTTTGATCCGGTGGGTGTACGCCGACTCGAAGGCGACGTTCGTCCCCGCACGCCCGTCGGTCGCCGTCGGGGCCTCGCTGGCGGGATTGTCGAGGTACACCTGCAGATGGTGGAACGAGAAGCCGTGCTGGCCCGTCCAGGGGTTGGAAATGTCGGTGGCGAAGTGGTAGGTGAACCGGTAGCGGTCACCCTCCTTGCGGATGTCGAACGCTTCGACATCCAGTTCGCCACGCTGGAGTTCCTCGTCGGTCGGGTAGGTGTACGATCCGGGACCGGTGTCGTCGCCGGTTTCGTCTTCCCACTGTTCGACGAGTTCGCCGTCGAAGGGGTCTCCGAGGACGACGTAGGGGATCTCGGCCAGTCCGTCGTCGGGTTCGAGCGCGTCGGCCTGCGTCCGGTCGTCGGGCATCACCAGATCGATCACCTGCGGGTAGTTCTCCCCGCCACCGCCGAACGCCGTCTCGCCCGCGGACTCGCCGACGCGAGCGACGTTGCCCGGCGCGTCGGGGTCGTATCCGAGCACGAGCGGCGCGAGCTCCTTGTCGCTCAGCCCGCCGGGGATGGCGTGGTTCGGGATGTCCAGCCGAATCGAGTTCGTCGACGGGCTGGCGAACAGTGCTCCGCCTGCGACGATCTCCCCGCCTGGCGATTCCACGCGGACACCGTGGTCTTCGTCGCCGACGATTCGGTACTGGTAGTTCTCCGTGAGCAACGCGTCAAGCCCCTCGCGGGCCTGCTCGGTGCCACCAGAATCGGTCGGGTCACGAACGTAGATCTGGAAGTGCTGGCCGGCGAGTCCGTCGTCCTGAACGACGGGGCCGTCGACCGTGAACCGGAGCTGATAGTCCGTCTCGCTCTCGTAGAGGTCCAGTCCCGTGATGTCGAACGCGCCCTCGGGGTAGGCAGTCGGGTAGGTGTAACTGCCGGGGCCGTGATCGTCGCCGGTAGCGTCGTCCATGCCGGCGACGTGGCTCCCGAGCCCCGACAGCGACGGCGTTTCGAGTACGGCCACAGAATCGACTTCGACGTAAGTTCGCCCATCGTCGCCGTCGACTCCGACATCCGCGCCTGAGACGAGGTCGGTCGTCGAGACCGGGCCACGCAACGCGACCTTCTCGGTGCCGTCGGCGAAGTTGAGCACGACGACGACCTTCTGGTCGCCGGCGTCACGACCGTAGGCGACGACCTGCTCGCTGTCGCTCTCGTAGTACGCTCCGACGAGCTCGGACCCGTCTCTGAGTGCTGGAACTTCCTTCCGCGCAGTCACGAGGTTCTTGTAGAACTGGAGGTGGTCTTCGTCGTACTCCTCCCAGTTCATGAACGAGCGGAAGTGGCCGCGCTCTTCGACACGAGGATCGCTGTACTCGGTGATCGCTCGCTCCTGGCCGTAGTAGAGCATTGGCATCCCGGGCAGCGTGAAGGTCGCGCCGGCGGACGCGCGTTCGGCTGGCCTGGGTGCCTCGTCGAGATACCGCGTCATATCGTGGTTCTCGACGTACTGCAGGAAGACCGTGTGATCCGGGACGCCGCGGTTCTTGCGCTCGCTGACCGCGTCCAGCAGCGCCGCTGCGTCGACGCCGCCCTTTCCGATCGAGCGGACGCGCTCGTTGAGGACTTCGTCGAAGTGGATGTCGAACTCGCCCTCGCTGAAGCGCGGCCCGTACGGGATTGCCTCGTCCAGCAGGAAGATGTCGCTGTCTTTGGCACGGACCAGCTGGCGGACTTCCTTCCAGAAGTCGTGGGTGACGCCGTAGGCGATGTCACACCGGAAGCCGTCGACGATGTCGGCCCAGTAGTCGACGACGCTGAGGATGTGCTCGCGCATCGCGACGTCCTGGTAGTTGATGTTCATCAGGTCGGTCCACCCGAAGTAGTTGTTCGGCGTGCCATCCGCGAGACGCTCGTACCACTCGTAGTACTTCGAGTCGAGCCCGTTCGCGTCGGCGTCGGCGAAGAACCGGTGCTGGGCGTCAGTGTGGTTGATCACGAGGTCGAAACACACCCTGATATCCTGCTCGTGGCACAACTCGACGAACGCCTCGTAGGCTTCGACGCTGCCCAGCGCGTCGGTCGTCTGGAAGTAGTTCGTCGTGTCGTAGCCGTGCGGGCCGCCCGGCGGATTATCCTCCCTGTGGCTGGCCGCTTCGACGATCGGCGTCAGCCAGACGATGTCGACGCCCAGGTCGGCGAGGTAGTCGACCCTGTTCTGGAGGTACTGGAAGTCCACCTCGCCGGCCTCGGAGCCGAACGACCGGGTGAACATGAGGTACATCACCGAGTCGTGGATCCACTCCGGGGGCGTGTCCGGCCGCGTCGCTTCGCCTGCGTCGGCGTCGAGTTCAACCGTCCCGAGGATCCCGGGCTGATCGTCGGCTGCGACGACGTGGATCCGACCTGTGCCATCGATCGCACTCTGTGCGACCCGGGCAGTGTTGCCCTCTACTGTGAGGTCACTCTCGCTCAGGGCGTCCCGGTCGTCGACGAGGAACTCGACATCGAGGGCCTCTGGTGCGGTGTCACTCTCGGGTGCCGGCGCGGCGGTGGCCTCGACGACGAACTCGTCGCCGTCGAGGGTGACGACGGGGTCGACTCGTGGCGGGCCAGCCGCTCCGTCGGCGGGCTCGGGGAACACGCGAACTGTGAGCTGATGGGTCCCATCCGGCGCGTCCAGCTCCAGCGTGTAGGTCCCGGGAACGTCGGGGTCGAACTCCGCGACGTTCGTCCCGTAGTCGTACTCTTCAGATCTGGAGTGAAAGCCCGTCACCTCGCTGCCGTCGGGTGTCTCGACGACGCGCCAGGTGAACGCGTCCGACGCGTAGTTGTCCGGATCGCGTTCGGGATCGGGGATCCGAGGTGCGAGCACGCTCCGGCCGTCCGGTGCGCCGTCACCCCTGTAGTCGGGGGTGAGCGGATCGACGAGTCGCTCGCCCGCGTGCATGACACGCGGCGGTCCCGGATGATGGCTCTCGCCGATCGATCGGGTCGTTGCCAGTGACTGTGCGCCCGTTGTGACTGTGGACATGGCCGAAAACGTACCGAGGGTGGCCATGCCGCCGAGGTACTGTCGTCGTTTCATTCCCTGTTAGGGCTTCGTGCAGTGGCTGGTCCCAGCGCTGCGCCGAGAACCAACGGATGCTGCATCGTACTCCAGAACTCCTTCGCCGCCCGATAAAAATCTAACTATCTTTCATAGCGTTTCACACACGGCCGATCGTGTTAGCAAACTACAATTAGCGCATTCGTATCAGTGGAAATTCATTCTTGCGGATTGGTCCCATCTTCCTCGTCCAGTTTGGCTTCGATTTCGCGTCGCCAGGCCTCGTCGTCGTTCTCCTGGGCCGGGCCGGCCTGTCGGCGGCCCGCATCGTGTTGCCGGCTTTCGGGCTGGCCGTCAGTCCTGCCGAGTGGGTCCTCGGTTTCCGGCTCGTCGAATGGATCGTCTCGATCGCCGAACGGATCAGCGCCACCGCCGCCGAGTGGGTCCTCGGTTTTCGGTTGTTCCTCGTCGGGCTGGTCGTCTGGGGCGGCTTCGTCGGATTCCGTTTCAGTGGCGTTCGGATCGACTGAGCCGACCACGTCGGGGCCGAGCGACGAGCGGTCGATTCCCAGGCGGACCGCGTCGGTGACGGCCACGAACCCGACGACGAACAGTCCTGCGAGCAAGACGAGCACACCGAGCAGCGACAGGCCGACGGCGGCCGCGACGACGGCGTAACTGCCGTCGCTCGTCCCCGAGAGTGTCTCCATCACCTCGACTCGCGTCGAGAGTGCGATTCCGCCGGCGAGTATCCCGCCGCCGAGCACCGTCGTCACCAGCAGATAGCCGAACAGTCGCACCCCGTATCGAAACGACTCACGTCCAGAGAGGGCAGCCATGCGTGTGTCCTCGCAAGTGAGTGGCAAGTACCTTGTGTCTACCGCCGCCGCTGGAGGGCCTGTGTCTACCGCCGCCGCTGGAGGGCCTGTGTCTACCGCCGCCGCTGGAGGGCCTGTGCCTACCGACGCCGCTGGACGAGTGTCCCCGGCTGTTCACCCGCGAGAAACGCTGTCAGATCCGTGGGCCCGAAGATCGACGCCGGCGTGTCGAGGTCGAGCAACTGCCTCACTTTCGCGGCCATCCCACCCGTGACGTCGGTCGCGTCGCTTGCCCCCAGCGCGTCCGCGACTGTCTCGAACGCGTCGATCCGCTCGACGACCTCGTCGTCGGCGTCGAGCACGCCCGGGACCGTCGAACACAGTCCGACGCGGTCGGCCGCCAACTGCCTCGCCAGCAGCGTCACGATCTCGTCGCCGCTGAGGACGGTCGCGCCTTCTCCCGACTGTGCGATCACGTCGCCGTGCAGCACGGGAACGAACCCTTCCGCGAGCATCGTCTCGACCTGGCCGCTGGGCAGGGTCGTCTCACCCGCGGCGTCACGGTGGGCCGCCGAGAGCGGATGGATCGGCACTGCCGGGACCTCACGGTCCTGCAACGCCTTCACGACGGCGTCGTTCAGTTCGCCCATTGCGTCGTGGATCGCCCGAATTCCCTCAGCGTCGTGGGTCCCCTCGGTATCGGTGACGCCGTGGGCCGCGGCGTGGTGGTGGCCGAAACTGCCGCCACCGTGGACGACGACCAGCCCGTCGCTATCGGTCCCGACGACCGCCTCAGAAACGGCGATCGCCTCCGCAGCGGCGTCGAGTGCTCTCCGATCGACGGTTTCGGGCTCGGACTTGTCGGTGACGACGCTCCCGCCGAGTTTGAGGACTGTCCTCACGACTCCACCCGGACGCCGTCGGTGTCCAGTTCCGCTCGGAAGGTCGCCTCACAGCCCGGCGTGTACCGCAGTGCAGTCTCGGTGCCTTCCGTGGGATCGAGCGCGACGATACAGCCACCGCCGCCTGCACCCGTCAACTTCGCGCCGAGGGCATCGCCTTCCCGGGCAGCCCAGACCATCGCGTCCAGCGAGCGTGAGGAGACGCCCAGTGCCGCGAGCAGCCCGTGGTTGAAGTTCATCAACTCCCCTAACTCTTCGAGGTCGCTCGATTCGAGGGCCGCCTCGCCCTCACGGACGATATCGCCGATCGCTTTGACAGTGTCGGCAGCGAAGCCGTATTCTTCCCGGAGGTCGCGAACGCCCGCGACGAGCTTGCCCGTATCGCCCGAGCCGCCGTCGTAGCCCACGACGAACGGCAAATTGGGGACGTCCGGAATCTGACGGCAATCGTCGCCTTCGACGCGGACAGCCCCACCCATCGCCGAGCAGAACGTGTCTGCCCGGGAGGCCTGTCCGTCCTGAACTTCGTACTCGACCTGATAGGCGCGGTCGGCGATCTCGCGCGGATCGAGTTCGACACCGAGTTCGCGCGTCGCGGCGTCGATCGCGGCGTTGACGACCGCCGCGGAGGAGCCGAGCCCGGCCCCGAGCGGGATCGCGCTCTGGACGGTGACGTCGAAGCCGACATCGGGTGCGTCGGCCACGTCACGGGCCTGCTCGATTGCCTGATTGACGTAGCCCATCCCCTCTTCGAGCAGGGACTGGGCGACATCGATGTCTGGCGTGTCGGCGACGCTGCCGTCGTACTCGACGGTGAATCCGTCCAGCGTGAGGTCCGTCGCGTTGACCCGGAGTTTGTCGTCCTCGCGTCGTTCGGCGGTAACGCGTGCCCGGCGCTCGATCGCACACGGGACCGCGGGTTCGCCGTAGACGACCGCGTGTTCCCCGAAGAGATACACCTTTCCGGGGGCGCTCGATGTGACCATGCCCGTCGTTGCAGGCCCGAACACAAAGTGTGTTGCGTGTCTCTCTTCGCTCTTTCCGAGATTCCTCGCTACACTCGCGTTCGAGACGTTCCCGACGGTCACGTCTCGCTCTCCCCGCTCGCTGTCTTCGAGACCCCTCACTGCGTTCGGCGTCTCGCTACGCTATCTTCGAGGTGCCTCACTGCGTTCGGCGTCTCGCTGTTCGGGCAACTCGATCTCGTCAGGTGCGGGCATCCAGAAGTAGTCGAACGTCGCCCCGAGCGACAGCGGGAGGGCGATCGTCAACAGGAGGACGGCGGCAGGTGAGCCGAGGTCCCCACCGAGGTTCAGGACGCCGCTCAACACCAGCGTCAGCCCGAGCAACACGATGGGGCCGAGAAACATCACGTAGATCGCGCTGCCCCACGGGGTGTGCAGTCGAACCCGGAGGAATCGGGTCAGAAGCGCCGCGACGGCACTGTTGAGTAGCACGATGATCACGAGTCCGATAGCGTCGGCCGCACTGACCATACCCGCTCTTTGACCCGGAGGCTCTTTGCCATGTCGCTCACGAGTTGCCCAGACAGTGCCGCTATTCACTCCAGACAGATGTACGTCCGCGTGTCTGCGACCCCACCCATGTCCCTGATTCCGCTCGCGACCGACTGCATCACGTCGTAGACTTCTTGACCGACTGCTTCGACGATGATGTCGTACTTGCCGGCGACGATATGTGCGTCCTCGACACCGTCTGCATCTCGAATAGCTGTCATCAATTCCTCGGACTTCCCTGCGGCCGTCTTGACCATGATAAATGCCCGCACCATCGTGATCCATGATACAACACCGCACGGCAAGTAGTTTGCGACCGCCCTCCCGGACCGACCCTGGAATTTCGCTGTTCGCGTGTCGCTTCGCTCCCGCTCACTTTCCTGGAGGCTCCTCCTTGCAGTCGGAGCCTCTCTATCCCGCCGCTGTGCATACATTTATCCCTCGGGTAGTCATACGATGGCATATGCGATTCGTTATCGTGGGCGCGGGACGTGTCGGGCTCAGAACGGCCCGTGCATTGCGAGAGAGTGGCCACGACGTGGTCGTCGTCGAGCGGGACGAACAGAAAGCTGAGCGTGCGCGCACGGCCGACTTTGAGGTCATCGAAGGAGACGGATCACTGGAGTCGACACTGCTGGAAGCGGGCGTCGACGAGGCGGACGCACTTGGCGCACTCACGGGCGACCTCAACACCAACTTCGTGGCCTGTCTGGTCGCCAACCACTACGACTGCCGGACTGTCTTGCGCATCGACGAGGACTACCGCGAGGAAATTTACCGCAAATACGCCGACGGCGTCGACGAAGTCATCTATCCCGAACGGCTGGGAGCGATCGCCGCGAAGAACGCCCTGCTGGGCGGGAACATCCGGGCGATCGCCGACATCGCTCACGACGTCCAGCTCGTCGAGTTCACGATCACCGATGCCTCACCAGTCCGCGGCTACAGCATCAGCGAACTCGAACTGCCCGCGAACTCGCGGCTGCTCGCGTTCGGTAAAGACGACGAAGCGCTCGACATCCCCACCGACGACGTCTCACTGGAGCACGGTGATCGGCTCGTAATCGTCGCTGGCTTCGACGCCCTCGGAGATGTCCGGAGTATCGTCGTCGGAGAAACCGGCCGCGCAGCCGTCGGAGGTGCCTAACATGGTTATCGCATACGTCATGGTCAAAGCTCACACCGGAGAAGCGGACCGTCTCAAACGAGAGATCGAAGCCGTCGAGGGCGTCCTGAGCGCCCACATCGTCGCCGGTGACATCGACCTCATCGCAAAAGTCGAGGTCGACTCACCGGCGGCGGTCAAAGACGTTGCCGCCACACAGATCCAGGCCATCGACGGCGTCGAAAACACCCAGACCTACATCGCGATGGACTAGGTCTTACGGCCTCCTTCTACAGTGGCGTCCCGCCGCGCTCTCCCTCGGAGCCGCCGGACTGTGCCTGCTGGAGTAACTTCGAGACCGGCGGTTGATAATCGTAGCCGGGCACGATTCCTTCGACGTAGGTACCCTCGACGTACTCGACGAACGTTTTCGCGATGTCGGCCGCCTGGCGAGGCGTCCCGCTTGTGAACGCGTAGGTCACCACGATTTCCTCACCATGCGTCTCGACGTCGAACGTTTCGAGTTCGACCGACGCCCGGGTCGCTTTCGGCGCGTCTTCGAGTCGACGTTCCAGCGTGTCGAGCCAGCCGGATTCGACAGCCGACCCGACGTCACCAGCGACGGCCCCGGTGAGTGTCGGCACCGTCACTGTCACGACGTATCGGTGAGCCCAGTCATTCTCGGCCTCCTCGACTGCGACCGTGCCGTCGAATATGGTTGTGGTCACCGTCGTCGCGCCGTCGGTGATCGTGTACGCGTCGTGAGATTCGAACGCCTCGTGGACGTCCGACGGCAGTTGCTCGGTCATTGCTCTGCCGTAGGCGTCTCCACCTCAAAAGCACGTCGTGTCGATCACTCCGTGTCGTCCTCGGCGATGTGTAACTGGAGTGCCTGCCGGATGTGATAATGCTTCGTCTGCTCGTCCGTACAGCGCAACGCCTGCTCCAGATGTCCTGATAACCCACGCTCCCGTACGATCCGTTCCCGTGTATCGTTTTCCATCAGTTCTCCCCCCCCGGACTGCCCCGTCCGTACTGTAATTTCTCACACCAGTGGCAAAAGCTATTTTTTGGATTTTGTTGTCATTATTTCACTATAAATGAAACAGTATAACCGGCGATACGACACTCCCTCCAGGGCGAGGCCGTCCGGGGAAGGGTGGTGCAGTTACTACCGGCTGTGAGTGCGACTCGTAGATCGTGAGCGACAGCAGTGCTCACGGGTCGCTACGCTCCCCGTTCACTTGTTCGAGACGCTCACGTTCGTTCGCGTCTCGCAATGCGAGGGATGGGATTCGAACCCGACTGCGAGACGGTCGGCCTCACTCTGTTCAGCCGCTGCGACTCGCGTGGTTCGAATCAAACTGACGAACTCGTCGCTCGCGATCTTGCGAGCGACAGAGTGCGAGGGATGGGATTCGAACCCATGGACCCCTACGGGAGCGGGTCTTAAGCCCGCCGCCTTTGGCCTAGCTCAGCCACCCTCGCGCATCCCTCCCTCGCAGTGGCAGCCGAAAAGCGGTTTCGAATTCTATCGAAACTTTCAATTTGTTTTTCTTGTTATTATCCTCTCGAATACCAGGGATGTCTGATTATAATTCTTCCACTTATCACGTCTGAATACCTCCTTAATCTATCCTGATTCCTCTGAAATCGGTCGATAGAAGTTCGAAGGGCGAAACGGCGACAGGTTTTTATCTTTTCTCTTAGAATGTGAGTCCAGTATGTCGGGACCAAATGATAATGAAAAAATAGGAAGTACGCGGCGGAAGATGCTTGGCCTCCTCGGCGGCGGTGCTGCAGCCAGTCTCGCCGGATGTTCAGCGTTCCTCGGTGGCGATGACGACGGCGGCAATGGCAACGGCAACAACGGTAACGCCGATACGCCGTCGGGCCTATCGCTGGATCCGACAATCTACGCCGACAAGGCCCAGGACGCCTGGGAAGAAGTAGAGAACAACCCCGAGCCGGACGCTCAGGAGACGCGTAACCAGGCGTTCGTACGGATCGAGGAGGCAGTACGGGACAGCGCGATCATGCTGAACTTCATGCACGACATCGGCGAGCGGTTCTGGTATGACCACGTCGATGTCCCGAAGTATGGCGCGCTGGGTCCGTCCTATCAGCAGCACAATCGGACTGAGCTGACTGACGACAGCACGGAACTGAACCTGATCAACAGCACGCATAACTACATCGACCCCATCGAATCCGACGACGAAGCCTCGTCGATGGTAATCACACAGATCTACGAACCCCTGGTCAACTACCCCGACGGGGTCGCGGAGGTCAACAACAAGCTCGTCGATAGTGTCGACATCTCCGACGACGGGTTGACCTACACGTTCAACCTCAAGCAGGGCGTCCAGTTCCACGGCGGCAGTGAACTGACGGCCGGTGATGTCGTCTACTCCTGGCGGCGCGTCGTCGAGTCGGAAAACAGTGCCCGAGCGAACTTCATGCTCTCCAGTGCGACCGGCGTCGGTGCGGTCCACGAAACTGACGACGAGGGCAAGGTCGTCCCGGACTCGCTGGGCGTGACGGCTGTCGACGACTACACCGTGGAACTGGAGATCCAGACCGCGAACCCGTCGGTGCTTGACGTACTCACCTACACGGCGTTCTCGATCGTCCCCGAAGGGATCGTCGGTGACATCGACGGCTACGAGGGCGACGTGTCCCACGACGAGTTCCGCCAGAACATGGGCAACGGGACCGGCCCGTTCCAGTTCGACTACTTCACACTCGACGAAGAGCTTCGCGTCACGGCCTTCGACGACTACCACGGCGAGACGGCGAGCATCGATTCGATCCACTACGCGATCATCGAGGGGACCGAACCGAGATACACCTACGCGATCGAGGAGAACGCCGACATCTTCGGACTCCCGACCCAGTACTACCAGCGGTCCAAGGTCAGTGTCTCGGAGACGGACGACCGCGGCCGGGACGTCGGGACGTACGGCGAACTGGAGAACGGAAAGACGGTCAACTACCTCGCCGTTCCGGAGCTGGTGACGCGGTATCTGGCGTTCAACGCGCGGAGCGTGCCGATCGAGGTTCGCCGGGCCTGCGCGTTCGTGCTGAACCAGGAACAGATCGTCAACCAGCTGTTCTCGGGGCGCGGTGTCCCGGCGTACAGCTTCACGCCGCGTGGGATCTGGCCGACTGGCCAGGACGGCTACGAGACGTTCGCCGACGAGTATCCGTTCAGCCCCAACGAGAACGACCTCGAGAGTGCACAGGAAGTACTCGCGATGAGCGACTACTCCTCGGACGAACCGTTCAACATGACGGCGACGACCTACGACAGCCAGACGTACATGGACGCGGTCGGATACCTGCGTGACTCTCTTGCGGGTAACGGTGTCGAGATCGAAGTCGACCCGGCAGGGTTCTCTATCCTCCAGGAGCGCGGGTACAACGGGAACCTGGAGATGTACACCCTCGGCTGGGGGTGGAGCTGGCAGAGCGTCGCCTACGGCCATTTCGGATTCGAGCCGAAGAACACCGACACCTCCGGGATGCCCGAAGAGAACAACGGCTACTACCTCGACTGGCAGGTCGAACTCTCGGAAAACTACGAAGAGTAGAGCTGTAGACACTCCTCTACCCGTTTCGAGTGAGACAGATTTTACTTGGAGGCTCTCAGATGATACGTATGCACCGTACGTCGTGGTATAGACAATCGGCGGGTGAGCTCGTATGAGCCGCTGGAGATACTTCTTCAAACGACTCCTGCTATCGGTCCCCATTCTGTTTTCGGTGATGACATTTCTGTTCGTCATGCTCCGAATGGGGCCGTTGAATCCGGTCGCAGCGAGACTGGGTGAAAATGCCAATCCGGCGGACGTCGCCAGGATGGAAGAAAATCTCGGGCTCAACGATCCGCTGTGGGACCAGTACGTCGATTACGTGGGCGACCTCCTCACGTTCTCGGGCGAACCCTGGGTCGTCCGGGCGGGCCAGCCGATCCCGGAGGCGATCGCGTCGGTCGCGCCCGTGACGATGTGGCTCGGGTTCTGGGCGATCATGCTCCCGTTGTTCATCGGGATCCCGCTAGGATTTTACGCCGGTCTCAACCCGAACACGCCCGGCGATTACGTCGCCTCGGTCAGTGGGATCATCTGGCTCTCGATGCCGAACTTCTGGCTGTGTATCATGGCGCTGGCAGTCCTCCGGCGGGCCGATAGCGGCCTGTTCAACTGGTATACCCTCGGGCCGGACACTCAATCGATCATCGGGAATCCGCAGTTGACGTTCGACTCGCTGTGGGTCGTCGCCGCCGACATCAAGCTGATACTACCGGGGGCGCTGATTCTCGGATCGGCAGCGATGGCGACCGAACTCCGGATCGCTCGGACCGCCGTGCTCGAAACGGCCAACGCCAACTACGTCGAGACAGCCAAGGCCAAGGGGCTGAAGGGACGAACGATCGTCTGGAAGCATATCTTCCGGAACGCGCTGATCCCGTTGATCCCGATTATCACCAACGAGGCGTTCATCCTGATCGGTGGGTCGGTCATCATCGAGAGTATCTTCAACCTCAACGGGATCGGACGGCTCTACTTCGATTCGCTTACTCAGGGTGACCTGCCGCTGGCGGGCGCGCTGGTGTTCCTGTTCGCACTGCTCATCATCTTCTTGAACCTCGTACAGGACCTCCTGTACACGATCGTCGACCCACGAGTAAGTACTCAATAATGAGCGACTCTCTCAACTCTCATCCGGATGGCGAGGTTGCATCGGACGCCGAAGCAGAGGTACGCTCGCTTCGCACACGAGTGCGAGCGAACCCGGGCCCGGCTCTCGTCTGGGTGGCCGGTGTGCTCGTGCTCGTCGCACTGGAATTCGGTCGGCTCCTCGACGGCGTGTTGAAACTCGGTGTCGGTCTGAAGTTCCTGTTCGACGGCATCACGACGACGCCGCGCTGGATCGAAGGGAACGTCGCGAGTTTCTTCAGTGGCGAGACGCTCAGTACGGTCGCCGGGTCGCTGGCCCACGACTTCGTGGGGTTGCTACTGCTGTACGTCGTCGCGTTCTTCCTCCGAGATTACTCTCCGATAGGTCTCGACGACCTCTTCGAGCACGACCTCAGCCGTCGGGCACAACTCTATGCCGAGCGACTCCTTCTGACGGCGGTGCTGGCGCTGCTGGCAGCCGTGCTGATGTACACGCCTGCTGGTGGAATCGTCGACGAGGAACTCGGTGCCTGGATCAGCGTCGTCGGGACCCTCTCTGATCTGCCGACGCTCACGAGTCGCGAGGTGATCTCGAACATGGGCCACCAGACGCCCGCCGGTGGCTGGGAAGGCACCTTCCTCGGACTCGAACCGAAGTGGGCGTGGCTAATCAGATTCTCGCTCGTGTGGGTCTACGCCTTTGTCTGCCTCGGTTGGATCTGGAAGGGATACAACGTCTACCGGACCCACTACCGCGAACTCGACTGGACGCCCCGTGACGACACGGCCCGTCGGTTCCGAAACCACTACTGGGGACTGTTCGGCCTGTTCGTCGTCTTCGCGTTTGTCGTCCTCGCACTGTTCGCACCCGCGGTGAGTCCAGTCGGCGCACAGGAGCACATCTACGAACCGAACAATCACGAGTTCAAGTATTTCGACGAAGACAGTGGAGCAAATGGCGAGGTAGTAACGGTACGCCACTTCGAAGCGAACCTGTTCAGTCAGTCCGACAGGGAACAGACCATCGGACCGTGGAGTTACGACGACTACGGGCGATGGATGCCCCTCGGGACGACACCCAGTGGTCAGAGTATGCTCACCCATCTGGCCTACGGCGCGCGGACGACGCTGATCATCGCGCTGTCGGCGGTCGGTCTGGGTGTCGCTATCGCAGTCACGCTGTCGCTGCTGACAGCCTACTACAAGGGGCTGCTTGACGTACTGGTCATCTTCCTCAGTGACACCATCATCTCGATTCCGGTGATCGTCCTCGTGATGTTGATACTCGTCATCTTTCAGGATTCGGGCCACTGGCTCGCAGAACCCCTGGATGGTGGACTATTACTAGCAATCGTTCTCGGGTTCGCCTACTGGCCCGGGATGTGGCGATCGATACGTGGGCCGTCCTTACAGGTCGCAGAAGAGGAGTGGGTCGACGCCGCCAAGACGTACGGACAGACGCCGCGAAATATCATGCGCAAACACATGGCACCCTACATCATGAGCTACATTATGATCTACGCGTCGCTACTGCTCGGCAGTATCATCATCACTGTCGCAGCACTGTCGTTCCTGGGGCTTGGAATCGCTCAACCGACGCCCGAATGGGGGCGACTGATCAGCGAGGGTCGATCGTTCATCGCGACGGAATCGTGGCACGTCTCGACCATCGCGGGCATCATGATCGCGCTCGTCGTGCTTGGGTTCAACGCTCTGGGCGACGGGATCCGCGACGCTGTCGATCCCGAAGCCGACATCGGTGACGGGGCCACCACAGGCGGAGGTGGTGGCTAATGTCGCTGCAAGCCCCCGAGACCGACGCCGAGTCCGAGGAGATCCCGATACTCGACGTTCGGAACCTCCAGACGACGTTCTTCACGGAGAAAGAAACCATCCGTGCCGTCGATGGCGTCAGCTTCGACATCTTCCCCGGCGAAACGGTCGGGATCGTCGGCGAGAGCGGGTCGGGAAAGAGCGTCACTGCGCGGTCGCTGATGGGGCTGGTCGACTCCCCGGGCCGAATACTCGATGGGAGTAGCATCCGATTCCAGCATCTCGACGCCGTCCGCGACTACGCTTCGAGGTTCCCGAAACGGACCGTCGATCTCGGCCGCCTCGAACAGCAGTACGATCCCGCCGAGCTGTGCGAACGTGGTGAGTTTACCCCGCGCGAGTTCGATCGGGATACCCGCCGGGAGGTCACGATCGCGGATATCGTCGCTGCGGGGTACGGCGAACAGTTCGATCTCGTCGGGAAGAACGACTGCGTGTTCGTCACTGGCGGCGATCCCGACGACCCCGAGACCATCACCGAGGGGTTCATCGAAGTCACGAGACTCTCCGGCGAGGCCCGGCGGTTGATGCGCGGTGGCCGGCTCGCGATGGTCTTCCAGGATCCCTTGACGAGCCTCAACCCCGTCTACACGGTCGGCAACCAGATCAAAGAGGCGCTCAGGCTCCATCAGGGGATCAGTGGCAAGGAAGCGACAAGAGCCGCGGCGAACCTGCTCGAAGACGTCGGAATCCCCGACGCCCGCAGGCGGGTCAAGGAGTATCCCCATCAGTTCTCCGGGGGGATGCGCCAGCGCGCGGTTATCGCGATGGCGCTGGCCTGTGACCCGGAGGTCCTGATCTGTGACGAGCCGACGACAGCGCTCGACGTGACGATCCAGGCCCAGATTCTGGACCTCCTCGAAGAGTTGCAAGAGGAACGCGACCTGGCGATCATGTTCATCACTCACGACATGGGTGTCATCGCCGACGTCTCCGATTACGTGAACGTGATGTACGCTGGCGAGATTGTCGAGCGGGCCGGCGTCGAGACGCTGTTCGAGAAGCCAAAGCACCCCTACACCCAGGGGCTGCTGGAGTCGATTCCCGGACAACATCCGGGCGAGCGCCTCCGCACGATCGAGGGCAGTGTTCCGACACCGAACGAGAAGGCGACGAGCTGTCGGTTCGCGCCACGCTGTCCCAGAGCGTTCGACGACTGCACGGAAGTCCACCCGGTTCGGGTTTCGGTTGAGGACGACGGTGATGGCGAACACAGTGCCGCGTGTCTGCTCTACCCCGAAGATCTCACCGAGGCCGCGGCTGTCAGGAGGCATCTCGAGCTGCAGGACGGGGGTGATGCCGAATGAGCCAGCACGCGCTCGAAGAGACCGAACAGCCAGACTCGGCGATGGTCGAGGTCCGCGACCTCAAGACCTACTACGAAGATGGCGGTATCTTCGGCGGTCAGCCGGTAAAAGCCGTCGACGGCGTCAGCTTCGACATCGAACGTGGCGAGACACTCGGATTAGTCGGCGAATCCGGCTGTGGGAAGACGACGCTCGGGCGGACGCTCCTCCAACTCGAAGACGCCACGGCGGGGACGATCAACTTCGACGGCAAGGACGTGACGACTCTCCGCGGAGACGATCTCTACGAGTGGCGGCGCAACGCTCAGATGGTCTTTCAGGACCCAGATTCGAGTCTGAACGACCGAATGACGATCGGCGAGATCGTCCGTGAACCACTGGACGTTCACAGTTGGAAGACGCCGAGAGAGCGACGGCAGAAGGTACGGGACTTGCTGGACACTGTCGGTCTGGAGCGCGAGCACTACTACCGGTATCCCCACCAGTTCTCGGGCGGCCAGCGCCAGCGGATCGGGATCGCCCGGACGCTCGCGCTCAATCCGGAGTTCATCGTGCTTGACGAACCCGTCTCGGCGCTGGACGTCTCGGTACAGGCTGAGATCATCAACCTTCTGGAGGACCTTCAGGACGAGTTCGGCCTGACCTACCTGTTCATCGCCCACGACCTCTCGGTCGTCAGGCACATCTGTGATCGAGTCGCGGTGATGTACCTCGGTCACATCATGGAGATTGGCCCGACCGAGGAGCTGTTCACCGATCCTGCAAACCCGTACACGCAAGCGCTCCTCTCGGCGATTCCCGAACCGGACCCGACCAGCGACAAAGAGCGGTTCACGCTTCGGGGGACGCCGCCGAACCCGCGGTATCCGCCGGCAGGGTGTCCGTTCAGCACTCGTTGTCCGGCCCGGATCCGGCCTCCAAAGTACGAAGACGAGAGCGAGGAGTTCTGGCAGGGGATCAACACGCTCCGGGAGATTATGCGCGAGCGCGAGCGCACTGAGCGGTCGGTCCGCGAACGAATCGGCGAGGCGCTCGGTCGGGAAACCCGATTCCGAAACATCGAGGACGCCTATGAAGAACTGTTCGACGGTATCGAGCTCCCCCCAGACGTTCAGGAACTGCTCGACACCGTCGCAGAGTTCGCCCGAAGCAACCGCGAGGCGGATGCCATCGACCTGCTCGACGATGAGTTCGGCAGCGTCTGTGAGGGCCACAGCGTCGACGCTGAAGCAGACGAGGAGCCGATCGAACCCGAGTATCACACAGTCAGCGAGTCGGGCCGTGAGAGTCTCTGCCATCGTCACGACGACGCGTATCGCGACGTCGGTTCGGTCCTCGAAAACCGGCACCGATGAGCGCCCGCCCGCCCGAAGCGCGAATTCGCCATGCGACGCTCGTCGCCCTCGATACGGCCGCGTACGTGGTGAGCGTCGTCGTCGTGATGACGGTCGTGTCGACGCTGCTGGCGATTGCTGCTGGCGGTGACTTCGTTCTGGTCAAGATGCTGTTGTTCCTGTTCGGCTGGCTGGTGATCGGATACGCGACGGCCCGAATGTGGCCCAGCTCGCCCGAGGATGTTGGGCCCAGGACAACGGTCGGACGGAGTTCGGGCCGCTTTCAGCGTTTGGTCGATCGAATCTCGCCACTGCGCTGGCTCCGGACGGACCTTCACCCGAGCGAGCGGCTCACGCCGCCGACGAAACTGTTTGTCAGCGGCGTCGGAATCCTCGTGGCGTCGTTTCTCATGGAGGTCGGTGGTATCGCCGCGTAGTCGCTGCCCCAACAGCGTCGACAAAAGTTATCCATCCGCATCTCCCAACTGGGTATATGGACGACAAGCCGGAATACATCGACCGCGTCACCGAGAATGCAGGTCTCCACAACGAAGCCTGGCAGCGGACGCTCGATGACATGGAGTCGATCGCCGAGACACGTCGTGAAGACGGCTGGGAGGCAGCGACCTTCCAGGCCATCCAGACTGCACCGGTCAGTCGTGCCGACAACGACAACCCCGATCGATTCGGTATCTCGACTGTCCTGCCGGACAATCACGCCGAGGAGTTTCGCGAGATCTACGAACACAACGACCTCGATCAGTATCAGGTCTACAGCACCGAGGTTGAAGGGTACATGTACCTCGTCATCGAGGTGCTCGATTTCGACTCGAAGACGACGCTCTTGCTGGCGTTGCGCTACGATCTCACGCTCGGACGCGGGATGTTCGCGTCGGTCTACGAAGAAGATACAATCTTCACGTACGTCAGGACGATCGACGGGACGGAGATAGCCGTCTTCGAACACGAGGAGTACAGGCCGTTACTCCCGGATCAGGCCCAGCCACCAGAAGGAACTCGCCCCTCGGAGAACGCTGACGAGTAGCTCACCACTCGACTGAGACGGTACCGTCACCCTCGGGATCGGGTGCGATCTCTTCTCCTGTGCGCCGGTCGATGACGTGAATCACGCCCCGGTCCTTCCTGGCGGGACAGACCTCTGCTGCACGGACGTTGTGATCGAGCTCGGATTCGTCGAAGAAGTAGACATCAGGAACGGCGATCCCCGTCTCGATATCTAGCGACCAGTTGGTCGAGACCGAGGCGCACTTGCCCGCGCCGATGCACCTGCTGGCCTCGAAGAGGAGCTTGTAGGGCTTCTCGGCGACCGACGGGGCGTCGGCCTCGCCGATCTCGCCCGGGTCGATCGGTTCGTCGGCGTCTCCCATACGTCCCCTCCAGTGCGAAGGGCCTTCGGGGTATCGGTCACGGCCGATTCTGCGACCCCGGATTTATGACCCATCCGGCGTATCCGCTGCTATGGAGCGTGTCTCGTGGCAACCGTACGACGGCGGCCCCGACAACACCGTCGTCGGCGACGTTCGGATCTCAGATCCCGTCCCGTTCGATCATCTCGATGACGAGCGCGAACTGCTCGCGTATCTCCCGCCGAGCTACACCGACACGACCCGGGACTACCCGGTCGTCTACATGCACGACGGCCAGAACATCTTCGACGAGGCGACCAGCAACGACGGTGAGTGGGAAGTCGACGAGACGATGGAACGGCTCGCCCCGGGGATCGAAGCGATCGTGATCGGGATCCCGAACGCTGGGGACCAGCGTACGATCGAATATTCACCGTTCTTCGACGCCTCGGAGCTACCGGAGGAGGAGCGCAAGCGCTACGGCGACGTCGATCCAGCGGGTGAGGCTTACGCCGACTGGCTGGTCGAGATGGCTGTTCCGCTGGTCGAAGGCAGCTTTCGCGTCAGCGACGATCGTCACGATCGGGGCGTCTTCGGGTCGTCGATGGGCGGGTTGATCAGCCTCTACTCGCTGTTTCGCGATCCCGAGGTCTTCGGGTTCGCGGGCGCGATGAGCCCGGCCGTCGGCGGCCCCTGGGAGGCGATCTTCGACTGGATCGAGGAATCGGGACGCGTCGACGCCCGGATCTACGTCGATGTCGGTGGCGACGAGTTTCCCGATCACGACCAGCGCTCCGCGGAGTTCGAGCAGGGGGCCGAGCGGCTGGTCGAGACGCTTTCGGGACTGGGATACGACGAGGAGCTTCGGTACGTCCACGAACCCGAGGCGATCCATCACGAGGATGCGTGGGCGCGACGGTTTCCGGATGCGATTCGGTTCTTGCTGGAGTGAGGCGACCGGTTCGTTTTACATTGGAGCCGGGAAAATCAGGGAGTGGATGGAGGGCGTTCTCTGGCAGTTGCTCGCGAGTTCGCGGGGTGCGGACACGCGAGTCCGGTTGCTCCGGGCGGTTGAGGAGCGACCGCGCAACCCCAACCAGCTGGCAGAGGCCCTCGGGATGGACTACACGACGATCACCCACCACTTGCGGGTCCTCGAAGAGAACAACGTCGTCACTGCCTCCTCGGACGATTACGGCGCAGTCTACCTGCCGACCGAGCAGGTGCGCACACACTGGGACACCGTCGAGGAGATCATCGAAACCGTCTCGGAGGAGTAATTATGGGACGAAATTTGGAAAGTACATTTAGCCGCGAACGAACAAGGGGGTATCGATGGGTGTCTGGATGACCGTCGCGCAGGCCGCAGCCGCCGTGAACCTCCTGTTGCTGGGGGCGCTGGGCTGGGTCTGGCTCGGAAACTATCGCCGTCACGGTGCCAGCCACACACTGGCGTATCTCGTGTTCGCGGCGTTCCTGTTCGTCGAGAACATCGTCTGGCTGTATCTGTACGTCCTCGACGACGACTTCATCGGATGGTACGAAGTGACGACACCGACGATCCAGTTGAGCATGGCCGCACTCTGTGGGCTGGAGACGATCGCACTGGTCGCAGTCGCGAGGATCACGATGCGGTAGATCCGGGCACACGTATCCGGGACGAATTTTGGACCGAGTTCGGAAATCGTACTTACGTTGGTTGGCCCTGGACTCTCCTATGGCACCAACGAGACGACAGTTCCTCGGAACCGCAGCGATTGCCGCCGCACTTGCCGGCTGTGGCGGGGCGAACAACAACGGCGACGATACCACGACGACGGACTCGGACGCGACGGTTTCGGTCCGGGATCACGACGATCACGGTGATATTCTGGTCGGACCGGACGGGATGACACTGTACATGTTCGTCCCCGACGGTGACGCGGACGGCAGCACGTGTTACGACGGCTGTGCCAGCACGTGGCCACCTCTGACTATCGAGGGATCGCCGACAGCCGGCAGCGGTGTGACGGCCGCGCTTTCGACGATCACTCGCGACAGCGGCGACACGCAGGTTGTCGCCGGCGAGTGGCCGTTGTACTACTACGCCGGCGACGACAGTCCCGGCGAGGCGAACGGGCAGGACCTCAACGACGCCTGGTACGTCCTCGGGCCCGACGGAACCCCCAGAGGGATGTCGATGGAGACTCCGGAGCCGACGACGACCGAGCCACCGATGGATTCGCCGACTGTACAGGTCCGGACGCACGACGACCTCGGCGAGATTCTGGCTGGGCCTGATGGGATGACGCTGTACATGTTCGACAACGACACCAACGGTGCCGGCGAGAGCAGTTGCACTGGCGGCTGTACGACCACGTGGCCGCCGTTGACGGTCGACGGCGATCCATCCGCTGGTGACGGCGTGGCGGCCAGCCTGTCGACGTTCGAGCGCGGAAACGGGGAGACGCACGTCACGGCCGGCGGCTGGCCGCTGTATCACTACGCGGGGGATTCCAGCCCCGGCGGCGCAACCGGGCAAGGCGCGAACGATGTCTGGTACGTTCTCCGGCCGGACGGCACGCCGGTTCGTGGTGGACAGACGACGACCACCGAAAATGGCGGGCCCAACTACTGACAGCCTATCGACGGACTCCGGGCTTGACGGACTCCGGGCCCGATGGATTCCGGACTATCGGTGGATCTCGACGGATTCGATCGTGATCGGCGAGGTCGGGTGATCGTGCATGTCGGTGCTGGTCGAGCCGATCGTTTCGAGGACGTCCATGCCGTCGATCACTTCACCGAAGACCGGATGCTTGTCGTCGAGGTGGGGCTGGGCAGCCAGCGTGATGAAAAACTGCGAGCCGTTGGTGTTGGGGCCGCGGTTGGCCATCGAGAGAACGCCAGGGCCGTCGTGGCGCAGATCCTCGTGGAATTCGTCGTCGAACGTGTAGCCCGGGCCGCCCTTGCCGTTGCCCAGCGGGTCGCCGACCTGAACCATGAAGTCCTCGATGACGCGGTGGAATTCGACACCCGCGTACAGTGAGTCGCCACGGATCTCACCCGTCTCGGGGTCCTCCCACGTGGTCGTCTCGACGCCGGGGTCGTCGTCGGCTGCCGGGTCGTGTTCGGCCAGATTGACGAAGTTTTCTACCGTACGGGGTGCGCGTTCCTCGTAGAGTTCGACTTCGATGTCGCCTTCGCTGGTGTGCAGTGTGGCAGTCAGATCGCTCATGGTCTCCAGTGAACGGCCGGCGGGCATAACGGTGGCGGTGGGCTTTTCTCGCTTGACTGGGGATGCTTTCGGCATGACCGACGATCCTGAGGCGACGCTGGATGAGTGGAAAGAGACCATGCAGGCCGAGCACGAGGACGCTATCTCGAACCCCGACCCAGATGAAGACCACCGGATCGAGGGCGTGACGCAGGTGAGTTATCGGGTGACCTTCGAGTACGACGATGAGGACGACGAACTGGTGCGGGCCGAACGCGAGCAAGTCGAGGAGCTATCGGATCCCGAACTGCTGTCGTGTGCGTGTGGCGTGCGCGGGATGACTCCCGATGAGGCGCTGACGCACATTCGAAACGCTCGCTAGGAACTGTGAGTGAAAGAGACGACAGTGCTTCGAAAGCCCTCCCCCCGCTCGCGGTCGCTGAGCGACATATCTTCGTTCGTTTCACTCACTCAGATAGGGGTCGCTCAGACGACCAAGTGAACGCGACCGTGGTTCGCCCTTTCAGTCCTCCAGGGACCGCACCGCTACAGCATTATCGTCGCCCCACACCTCCCCGGTTCCGGCGCGTCCGCGCCGGAACACGCTTCCTGATCGCCCGGCCGTGGCCGGGAGCGAGTGCGAAGCCGAGCGTGCCGGGAGACGGAGTCTCCCGTACCTCGCGGCGAGCCGCGAGAACCCGGGGAAGGGCAGGTCTGCTGTGCGGTCGCGGTGCCTGGCGGATGAAAGGGCGAGACTCGCGTGGCGGCTCCGCCGCCACGTTATAGGAGGTCGGTTGCATCGACCTCCCGCTGGCGCTGAAAGAGCGTCGCTGAGCAGGCTCTATTCGAGCGAAGCGAGAATATCCTGCTCAGCGGCCGCCAGCGAGGCGAGGGCTTTCCCTGCTCATTGTTGCCAGCGGCATCTCTATTTTCTAACCAGCGAGTCGAGGGCGTTCCAGCGGAGACAAGCCCGAGTCAGAAATCTCGAAGCGAATCCAACCGATCGAGAGCACTCCCATCGTCGAGCACAGCCCGCGCAGAATCCAGCCCCTCGTCGAGCGAATCGACATCGCCACGCGCGTATATCCGCAGCGCCGCATTCAGCGCGACGGCGTCGGCGAACTGATCGGTACGCTCGCCAGCCAACACTCCCTCAGTAATTGCAGCTGAGTCCTCGGCCACGTCCCCAACGGCAAGCTCGTCCTCCTCGGTGAAATCCATGCCATACTCGGCAGTCTCGATCGTGTAGTCGTCAAGCCCTCCCGCAGAACTCCACTCGGCGACGGTCGTCGCGCCGGGTCGGACGTCGTCGTAACCCTCCAGCCCCTGGAAGAAGAGGACGCGGTCGAAGTCCTGGGTCTCGCAGGTGGTCAGCGTCTCGGTCATCCGCTTTGCGAACGCCAGGTGGTAGAAACTCCCGAGGTGAACGCTGGCCCCGGATGGATTCGCGAGCGTCTCGATCGTGTTGACGAACGTACGGACGCCCATCTGATCGCGCCGGTCGAGCAGCCCGTCGACACCGGGGTTGAAGCTGGGCTGGTAGTAGAAGCCGAACCCAACGTCGTCGACCATGTCTGCGCTCTCTGTGGGTTCGAGATCCGTTCGAACTCCCAGGGCGTTCAGGACGTGCCTGTAGGCGTCGTTCTTTTGGGTGGGGACCCGATCGCCGCTGTGGACGACCACGGGTGTCCCGGCCGCGGCAGCTACCAGCCCCGCCGCGACCCCGAGCAGCGCCGTTCGATCCTTCCCGTCGTAGTTGGCTCCACAGTCGACAGGATCGGCCTCGGGGACGCCTGTCTCGACGCTCCGCTCGCGCATGACGTCGACGAAGGCGGCTAACTCTTCGGGGGTGTTTCGCTTCCAGCGGTTCGCGAGCCAGAACGCACCTAGCGTCGTCGGATCGGGGTCCCCCGAGAGAATTCGATCGAAAGCCTCGCGGGCCTGGGGGCGGGTCATGTCGTCGGCGGATTTGTGACCCGAACCGACGACCTCGGTCATGAGACGTTTCAGCGGCCACTCCTTCCCGGAGTCGGTAGCAGTCATACACGGTCGTCCGTTCCGGTGGCCTAAAGAGGCCGCGTTCGCGGCGAATACTCCGTGTCAACAAGAGACACAGAGTCGAGGCAAGCGGCCGGATCGGGGTCGGATTGCCGGAAGCCTTTTGCGTCTCGCGGCGAGTCTAGTGGATGATTGGATGTCAGCCAGTGACGTGCCGACGGTTCTCGTCGTCGACGACGAGCCGGATGTGGCCGACGCGTACGCAGCACAGTTGCGAGAGCGCTATACGGTGCGTACAGCGTACAGCGGACAGAAAGCACTGGAGGTGATCGACGAGGGAATCGATGTCGTCCTGCTCGATCGACGAATGCCAGGCGAGTCGGGTGACGATGTCCTTGATCAGTTTCGCGAGGGTGGCGTCGACGCCCGAATCGCGATGGTGACGGCGGTCGACCCGGACTTCGACATCATCGAGATGCCCTTCGACGACTACCTGACCAAGCCCGTCTCCCGGGAGGAACTGTTCCAGACTGTCGAACGGTTGCTCACCTGTGCGAAGTACGAAGAACAGTTCCAGGAGTTTTACTCGCTGACGAGCAAGATTGCGACGTTGCGAGCCAACAAGAGTGAAGCCGAACTCGAAAACAGCGAAGAGTTCGCCGAACTCCACGGCGACCGCGAGCGCGTTCGCAGGAATCTGGACGAAACTATCGCGGAGTTCGACGACGAGGGTTTCGCGGCGATGTTTCGTGAGATGAACCCGCGACCGTCGGCACTCGACGAGCTCGGCGAGTAGCGACGGTTCCGAAAGCCCTAACCACGTTTCTTCCATAGGGGGGTTCGAATGAGCAAGCAGCTGCCGGACGTCCAGGCGAGCAGCCCGGACGTGACCGTGGGGTTGAATCGCGTCGGCGTTACCGGCGTCGAGAAGCTCGTCAAACTGGGCCGCGAGGACAAACGCCCCATCGTCCTGATGGCCGAGTTCGAGGTCTTCGTCGACCTGCCGTCCTGGCGCAAGGGCGCGGACATGAGCCGCAACATGGAAGTCATCGACGAGACTCTCGAAGCCGCCGTCGCCGACGAGGCCTATCACGTCGAAGAAGTATGCGGTGAGGCCGCCGAGCGACTCCTCGACAAGCACGACTACACGAGCAAGGCCGAGGTGCGCATGGAAGCCGAGTACGTCACCCGCGAGGAGACGCCCGAGAGCCACAAACCGACCCAATCGACGGCCGACATTATCGCCTCCGCGACGGCGACCGAGGAGGGCACCCGCGAGGAGATCGGCGCACGCGTCACCGGGATGACCGTCTGTCCCTGCAGTCAGGGGATGTCGGTCGCCCGCGCCAAGCAGACACTCGAAGACCTGAACGTCGAAGAAGACGTCATCAACGAATTCCTCGACGAAGTGCCCCAGCCCGGCCACTCCCAGCGTGGCCACGCTACCCTGACAGTCGAAACCGACGGCGACCCACCCGTCGATCTGAACGAGCTCATCGAGGTCGCTCGGGACTCGATGAGCGCCCGGATTTACAACCTCGCGAAACGCCCGGACGAGGACCACATGACCTACGAGTCCCACGCCGACGCCAAGTTCGTCGAGGACTGTGTCCGTGCGATGGCCGAGGGAATCGTCGACCAGTATCCGGATCTGTCAGACGACGCCGTCATCCACATGGAACAGTCAAACGACGAATCGATCCATCAACACAATGCCCACGCCGAGCGGCTGGCGACGTTCGAGGACCTCAAAGGTGAGGTCAACGGCGACGCAGCCGACGACTGAGTATACTTCAGATGTCGCGAGGCGTTTCTCAGCGAACGGGATTCACAGTCGCAGTTCTTTCGCGCCAGCCCACCGTTGCTCGAACTCGTCTTCGACCGTCCGCGCGAAGTCGGGATCCTTGAAGTCGATGACTGCGAAGGTTTCGCCGACACGGAGTGGGTGGGGTACTTCGATACAGACCTCGGTGTCGTCGATGAGTTCGAACGTACCGGTGACGTCCTCGCTGGTTCGCGTTTCGAAATTCTCGTGTGGTTGCAAGGACTGTCGATAGCGTTCGCCGACGCTCTGGGGAAGCGCGTCGACCATGCTCGGCCGCATGAGCAGCGAGATATCGACACCGCGATTCAGTGCGTCTTCCAGTGCTGCGACCACGCGATCTCCCAGTTCGTCCAGATCGAACTGCTGGGAGAATTGTGAAACGACGACTACGACCCGCTCGTCAGCCGCGGTCAGGCGCTCGACGAGCAGATCTGATGTCTCTTTGGGGCCGACTGCAGCCGTCCAGAAGGTTTCTCCCACTGGTTCGGCCGTCTCCAGATCGTCGGCCAGTGTGTCGACAATCTCCTCGTACTGAGTGGCCTTCTCTTCGAGTTCCCGCTTCTTGTCATCGAGCAACCGATCCAGCGCCGTCTCTGGCTCGACGGCGACGTACTTCTTCGGCCGGCTCGCGGTCTGACTGCGTACCAGATTGTGCGTCTCTAAACTGTTGAGCACGTCGTAGATCCGCCCCATCGGGACCTCGCTTGCCCGTGACAACTCTTTGGCCGTTGTCGGCCCCGTCTCTAGCAGGGATCGATACGCGCGCGTCTCGTATTCGGACAACCCCAGGTCTCGCAGACTCGCCATACCGGCGAAACACGTTCCACGTTTAAAAACACACCGGGAGTTTACCACTCGACGTCAGTGAGGATCGATTCCAGTTCGGCCGGCGTCGTCGCCTCGCCGGCTGGTGATCCATCGGAAACGAGCGTCGCTGTCTCGCCGCCGACGCCAGACACGACGGTCGTCTCGTGGTCGGCCAGTCGCAGCGCGGCGCGGTGGAGGTCGCTGCCCGCGTCGGGGCCGACGCGGACGACCTGCGGGTCGCGGACGCGAGCGACTACCGTCGCGTAGTGGGCGGCCTCGACGCCCATCCGCTCGGCCGCGTTCGCGTAGGTCTCGACGGCGTGCCGTGCAGCCTCCCGGTAGTCATCGTCGCCTGTGAGTGCCGCCAGATCGAGGGCCGCGTCGGCGAACTCCACAGCCGAATCGAGCGGATAGAGCGGCCGGTCGAGCAGTCCCACGTCCTCGTCTTCGCCATCCCGGAGTGGCCCGCCTTCACCGAGATGGTCGATCGTCCAGTCGGCAACTGCTTCAGCCGGCCCAGCATCTCCGAGAACCTGGCCGGCCGTCGTCAGTCCCGTGAGAACGCGGGCCTGATCGAGCAAGGTGCCGCGCGGGCTGTCCACACCCGGATAGTGAGCGACTGCGCCATCCTCGTCGACGAGTTCGACGACCGAACCGAGCGCACGCTCGGCGTACCGGCGCGAGCGCTCGTCGCCGACGAAGCCGTGGTAGGTCAACAGGGCGTCGACGGCCAGGGCGTTGCGGTCGGCCAGGACCGTTTCATCGACCGCCGGAGGGGAGGCCCCCTCGCGCTCGGTCGCCTCCATGCGGTAGTAGCTGTCGTCGCCAACCTGACTGGCGGCGAACGCGCCGCTTGCGGGTGCGTCGTCGGTCCACAGCGTCGTCGTGAGATACTCGACGGTGCGCTCGGCGGCGTCGCGATACGCTTGCTCGCCAGTGTAGCGATAACCGTAGGCAAAGGCACGAACGAGGGCCGCGTTGTCGTCGAGCAGTTTCGCTCGTCGCGGGTTGGCCCAGTTGCGTTCGGTGGCGTAGCGATAGAACCCGCCGTCGTAGGTATCTAGCAGATGTGTGCGGACGGATTCGAGGGTCCGAGTAGCCTGCTCGCGCGCCCGGACGAGCGCGAACTCGATCGTTCGCGGGAGCGGGAACTTCACGTCCGATCCCCAGCCGCCGAACTCCTCGTCGTAGGCCGCGAGCAACTGTTCGACCATGTGCTCTTCGACGCGTGCGGTGAGTTCGCCTCCTGGGGGCTCACGCTCCTGGAGGGCGCGCGGAATCGAACCGGCGGAGGCACCCCTGGAATCCCACATCTCCCGGACGCTGTCGAGGATCCCGCGGAAGCCGTCGATCCCGAGGAAGGTCGCCCCAGTCAGGACCGTGCCCTCGGGCGTCAGAAAGACTGTCGAGGGAAATCCCCCCATCGTGTAGCGGTCCCGGACCCGAGGCCGGCGGTCGGCGTCGACTCTGATCGGGACGAATCCGTCGTTGATGTTGGCTGCGATCCGTGGTTCGGAGTAGGTCGTGCGATCCATCTCGGCGCACTCGGGCGACCACGGCACTACCAGCGAGAGCAAGATGGGCTTGCCGGCGCGCTCGGCGGCCGCGAACGCTTCTGGCCCCCACTCACGCCACTCGACTTTCGTGTCCTCGTCCATGTCTCCGACTCGGAGGCGCGCCGAAAAGAGTCTTGCACTCCCGGGCGACCAGTCGCCATCGATCCAGAACGCACTCGAAAAGGTTGATACATCGGGAACTGGTAGGGGATACCAATGCTTCGGCTGATCGCGGTCCTGCTGCTCATCCCGCTGCTCGACATGCTGCTGTTGGTCGGGATGGCGTTCTGGATCGGGTGGGAAATCGCCGTCTTGCTGGTCGTGCTCACGGGACTCGTCGGGATGCTCCTGGTCCGGGCGGAAGGACGACACACGATCCGGAAGATACAGCGAAAGCTCGGCCAGGGGGAGCCACCGACCGACGAACTGATCGACGGCGCGCTACTGATCGCTGCGGGGGCGTTCCTGCTGACGCCTGGCCTCGTGACGGACGTCCTCGGATTCCTGCTCGTGATTCCGATCACGCGCTATCCGATCCGGGTCGCGCTCAAAAAATGGGTCATCACGCCCTACGCCGACGCCAAGACCGGCGGCTTTGCGACCGGAAAAGTCTACACTGGCGGCTTCCCCGGCAACGTCGATGTCAACGTCGAAGGCGAGGTCTTCACCGGCCAGCAACAGCCCGGGCAGCCCGGACAGCAAGATCAGGGAGCCTACGACGACGATACGGTCGATGTCGACGACGACGCGTACGACGTCGACTCCGAGGACGAGTCGCGTTGATCTCCAGGCGCTTCGAACAATTGATCACGACTCTCCAGCAGCGTCTGTAGATGGTCGGCACCGTCACAGACGGTCAGCGTCGCCTCCGGGAGCCGGTCGACCAGCCGTCGGACACCCTCTATCGGGACGTTCTCGTCACGGTCGCCGTGCCACAGCCGAACCGGTGGCTCGATCGAATCCAGTTCGACGGGCCAGGCACTCCCGGCCGCTTCGAGTTCTCGGATCGTCCCCGCTCGTGTCTCGGCCATCGCCTCAAGGAACTCCGAAGCGACGTCCTCGACGACGCTGTCCGGGACATCCGCTGGATCGGTGTACTGGCCGGCGACGACTGCGGGGCGGCGACGAGCGAACCAGGACTGGCCGCGGAGCAGTCCGCCGAGCAACCGTGGCGTCCGTCGGGCCATCCCCGAAAGCAGCCGCATCTGACTCGGCTGGTCGACCTGAAGAGACGGCGGGACCGATCCGGAGACGATGTCGGCCGACCTGACCGTGTCGGGTCGCGCGCCAGCCAGCGCGAGTGCGTACGGCGCGCCGCCGGAGAACCCGAGCACGTCGACCTGCGAGCAAGCGAGCGCGTCCAGGACGGGATCGACGATGTCGACCACTTCGTCAGGACCGAACGCTGGATCAGGGTCGCTCTGGCCGAAGCCAGGCCTATCGACGACGATCACCCGGATGTCGTGCTCGCGCGCCTGTTCGTCGAGCAGCCGACCGAACAGCCGCGACCCTGGCGTTCCGTGGAACGCGACCAGTGGCGTCCCCGACGCCGACCCGAACGTCGCGTACGTGATCGTTCGGCCGTCGGCTGTCGTCACTTCCTCAGATCTATCTGGCACTCGCCGAGTCGTCTCGCCTGCCATCGTGGAGCAGTAGCCACGCCTGCGGGGAGAACGTGTTCCCGGATCCATCCGGCTTTTTAAATACTGTGCGGCGATACTCCGCGTATGCGTCGCATCACGTTCGCGGTGGACTATCCGCCCGAGCGCGCCCATCCGATCCATCGTCGGATCATCGAGGACGCTGTTCTGACGCGCATGGAGTTGCTGGCCTGGGGGCCGACGGCGTCAGTGACATCACTGGTCTGGTACGACGCCGGGCGGGCTGTCGTCGCAGCGCTGCTGGAGACGGTCGATATCGTCGAGTCTGCTCATCTGGTCGAGCGCGACGGCGGGACCTACGCGTTCACGACTCAGGACCGATTCGGCCTCGATCCCGCAGTACTGGAACTGATCGGACGGGCGCAGGTGGCCTTTCTGCCGCCGGTCGTCTTCGAGGACAGCGGTGTCGCACGATTTCAGGCCGTCGGCGAGCAGGCCGCGCTGAGCAGGTTTTACGACGTGCTCGCTGGCGAACTCGCCGTCGAGATCGAGCAGGTCCACCCCTTCGAGCAACGCCCGGCCACTGCCGGGCTGACCGACCGCCAGCGAGTCGCACTGGAAGCCGCGGTCGAGGTGGGGTACTACGAGATTCCGCGTTCGGGGCGTGTCGAGGACGTGGCATCGCGGCTGGACTGTGCGACCAGCACGGCCGGGGAGTTGCTCCGGAAGGCCGAAGCGACGCTGGTGCGTCGGGCCGTCCAGACGGATTCGGATGGGGCGCTGTGACACGGGTGCCGTCCGCGAGACGGGAGCCGAAAAGTAACGCTTAAACATACCTGCCCGGTAGGTGGAGTTGCGCTCGCCTGGGCCAATAGCTCAGTCAGGTTGAGCGCTCGGCTGATAACCGGGA
>Ga0207771_100294_pt1 | contig 33476 bp, 29 predicted proteins | sample A23M2SouthBayCA_2_FD_187731 | JGI IMG/M metagenome (GOLD analysis project Ga0207771, IMG submission 187731) | Aerobic enrichment media microbial communities from Eden Landing Ponds, California, USA - A23 M2 (2) (SPAdes) | ecosystem: Environmental > Aquatic > Marine > Unclassified | place... | reverse complement strand
AGTGCGACCAGTCCGAGGTTCAGGCTCTTACCGAGGGCGCTCACGGGAGACCACTCTCCAGAGAGGTGTGACCCCGATACACTTGAACCCGCCGGGCGACGACTTCCGCGACGAACAACAGCGTCGCCGCGAGCAACGCGACCCACCCCCACGTGTCCCTGACAGTTCGGACCCGCGTCGACTGCTGGCGCGCCAGCCGTGCGATCTGGGCGCCCTCGTCGGGCTGGAAGAACTGCCCGTCGGTCGCGCTGACCAGCCCCGACAGTCCGGGGCTGATACCCAGTCGCCCGTACTCGACGGGGTAGTTCGCCGCGTAGGTCGCGTTTGCCAGCTGGCCGTAGCCCGGTTCCCGCGGCGTGAACTCGCCCTGGAAGCGCCCCTCGCCGACCCGGCGGAAACTCAGGTTCTCGAGCTCCGGCGGGTCCTCGCCGCGGTAGGTGACGGTCGTTCGCTCGCCGACGCGAACGCCGCCGGGGTCGACGATACCGTCCTGGCCGCGGCTCGGGTCGCCGACAGCGTAGTTGACCGACTTCGTCACCACCAGCGAGTCAGGCCGCTCCAGCAGCGGGCCGAGCGTGCCGTCCTCGGCGTAGCTGGTGATCGAGACGACGCGACCGAGCCCGAAGCGCCAGGAGGCGACCGCGGGCGTGCCGTCGGGCGTCGCCACCTGGAACTCCGCGCCGGGTTTCATCGCGACCCGGTTGGCCTGGCCGGGGTCCGCCGTGAGTGTCACGCCCGACGTGATGAACGTCCCGCGCGTGACGACCGTGAGGTTCTCCCCCTCGAACTGTCGGGAGGCGCCACCGAAGAGCAGGCGCAGGCGGTTGGTCTCGCCGGCCGCGAAGTACGACCCGCCCGACTCGCGGGCGATCGTCCCGAGCGTCCGCTCGTTGACCCGCTCGCCCGCACCGACCGTGATGACGCGCGTCCCTTCGGTGCCCAGTTGACTGGCGACCGCCGCTGGCCGCTCGACGTCGTCGGCACCGTCCGAGAGCAGGATGATAGTCCCCTGGCGCTGACCCAGGAGGTCGTTCGCGCCGAGCATGCCGATAGCGATGTCGGTCCCGCCGCGGCCGGTCTGCAGGCGACGGATCCGGTCGGCGAGTACCTGCCGGTTCCCTTCGAGGCGCTGGACGTCCGCCACGCGGTAGGCCTCGCCGGTGAAGGCGACCAGTCCGACGCGGTTGCGGTCGCCCAGTTGTTCGAGAACGTTGAGCGCGATGGCTTTCTGCGTGCTCAGCCCCTCGGCGGCACTCCCGGAGATGTCGACCGCGAGGACGATGTTCGTGGTGCCGCCCGTCGCGTTGCCGATCTCGACGGGGAGCAGCGAGGCGACCGGCGAGTCGCTGTAGCCGCCCGACTCGTAGGCGTTGTCGCCGCCGACCGTCACCAGTCCGCCGCCGTCGATGACGTATTCCTGGAGAGCACTGACGTTGCCGACCTGCGTCGCCGCGCGGTCCTGGACGACGACCGCCGAATAGTCGTCGAGATCCGTGGGCACCGCCGAGACGTTCGTCACGTCGTAGAGGTCCGCGAGGTAGCCCTGGAGCGGGTAGCCCCCGCCCGAGACGTACAGCAGGTCGGGTTTCTCGACGACCCGCACTGTGTGATAGAACACGTCGTTGCGCTCGTAGACGTCGCCCCCGTCGACCTGCGCTGTGACCTCGTGGGCGCCCCGTTCTTCGAAGGTGTGGTTGACCGACAGCGCCTCGTCACCGGCCAGTCGCTCCGACGCGACCTCCTCGCCGTCGATAGTCACCGTCACCGGCACCGAGTCCTCGGCGGCGATGCCGGTCAGCGAGACGGTGAAGTCCGTCGATAGCCCGACACTGGCGGTCGTCGGTCCCGTCACCGAGACGGCGTACTCCGTCCGTGCCGGGTCGGGTTCGACCGCACTCACCGTGGCGTTGAGTCGGCGGGCGTCCTCGGCCGCGACCGCGAGGCTCCGCCCCGACGTGACCCGCCCGTCCGAGACGAGAACGACGGTACCGTTGTCCTGCAAGTTGGCCGCGATACCGTCGCCGATGCGCGAGTCAGTGCCGGTAGCGACCGTCGCGGCCGTCACCGGCACGCCGGTCTCCTCGATGTCCGCGGCGAGTCGTTCGGTGACGTTCTCGTAGGGCGCCATGCTCGCCGAGTCGTCGGTCAACAGCGTCACCGTCGGTTCACCGGGCGTCTCGCGCGTCTGGACCGTGTAGGGCCCCATCGCACCCACGACCAGGAACGTCGCGACGAGCAACCTGCTCGCGAACAGCAGCCGCCGACTCCGCGTCGAGGCCGCACGGTCGCGGTCGCCGCCCCGGAAGACCAGATACGCGAAGAGGACGACCGCGACTGGTAGGGCCGCCAGCGGCCAGAGGTGTTCGACGCCGACGGTCAACCCATCGCGGACGGTATACGAGAGTTCGAGCGGCGTCGATGGGGACACGACCGTGAACTCGGTCGCCCCACCGGACAGGAGTCCGCCCATCACAGGTCACCCCGTCGGCGGACGTAGGCGATCTCCACCACGACGACGAGCAACGCCGCCAGCGCGGCGAACTCGGTGAGTCGCTGCGGGACCGTCCGCTGTTCGGTCCGGGTGAGGTTGCCGACCGCTTCCTGTCTGTTCTCGAGTTGGTCGACCGAGACGGTCGACTCGCGTTCGTCGAGCAGGGCGGCGCTCTCTCGGCGCGACGCCGTCGAGTAAAAGCCCGCCCGGTCGAGGTCGACGGTCGGCCCGCCGACTGCTCCGTCGGGTCCCTCGACGTCCTCGCTGCCGAACCGGACCGTCGCGCCCGTCTCGTGGTTCAACTCCTGGAGGGTCCCCCTGTCGGCCAGGTAGAACACCGTCCGCTTCCAGAACACCGGGTACTGGTAGTTGTACTTGAAACTCGACCGTTCCTCGATGTAGCCGTAGTAGAGCAGGCGGCCGCCGTCGCGCTGTGCGGTCGCGATCAGCGGCGATCCGTCGCGGAACTCGACCAGCGACTGACCCTCCCGAAGCGACCCGGTGAGATACTCCTCGGGGGGCTGGAAGTCGATACCGCGCGTGAGTTCGCTCTCGGCCGCCCGGCGCACAGTCGGCGCCGTGCCGACCTGCCCGGGGTCGAGCAGCGACAACCCGCCGTAGTCGGGCATCGGGTTCTGGGCCTGGACGGCGACGCCGCCGCCGTTCGCTACGACCTCCTCGCCGGCCGCGACGTTGCCTGGCAGCAACGACTCGCCGTCGACGTTACTGTAGACGATGACGTCGTAGTCGTCTTCGACCGTCGTCGGCGGGCTGTCGACGGTCACGTCGACCTGTTCGAGGACGTCCAGCGCCGTCGTCAGAAAGCGGTTGCGGTCGTTGGTCAACACGAGCACGTCCACCGTGGGGTCGGCGGGCGCGGCGACCGTCGCCTCGTCGTCGGTGGCGAACGCGTCGCCCGGCGAGAGCGTCGCCCGGCCGCCGCCCGCGGGTACCGAGAACGTCACCGACCCGATATCGTCGGGCCCGAGTGTCACCTCACGTTCCTGCTCGCCCAGCGCCACGGTGCGGGTCACCTGTTCCGTGCCGAAGTTCTTGACCGCGAGTGTCACGTCCGACCCGGAGAACTGGCGGTCGACGAAGCCGACGTTGTCGACCGCGCCGCCGAACTGCCGGAGGACGACGCTGGTGCCCTGGGCGCGGGTCGTCCGCACGGCGTCGGCCCACGCCTCGCCGGCGAAGTCGCTCACGACGACGACGCGCACGTTCTCGCCGGCCAGCGCCCGTGCCTGGGCGATCGCACCCTCCAGGTCGCCCGGCGCGTCGCTGACCGCGAGATTCGAGAGCGTCCGCTCGGTGTCACTCGGCGGCGAGCGCCGGAGTGCCACCGTCCCCCCGCCGGCCGTCGTCACGACCGAAGTGGTGTCGGTAACCTCCTCGCGGGCGGCGGCGACCGCGCGGTCGAAGCGGGTGTCACCGCCGTCGGTCGTCGCCATGCTCGCGCTCGTGTCGACGACGAGGATCGTCTCCTCGACGACGGCACGTTCCGACACCGGCACGTACGGGGCGGCGAGCGCGCCCGCCAGCGCGAGGATAGCGAGGATCTGGATCAAAAGCAGGAGACTCCGCGAGAGGCGTTCGAACAGCGGCTGGGTGGCTCGCTGGCGCTCCTCCTCGGCCAGGAACCGGAACGTCGGGAGTTCGAACCGCTCGGGGTCCGGACGGATGAGATACAGCAAAACGACAGGGATCGCGAGCGCGGCGGCTGCGAGCCCGAGGGGGCTGAGGAAAACGTCCGAGAGGGCCATCGTATGGGGTCATACGGCCGAGCTATATGCCTCTTGTGTCACTCGACGAGCGCCCCTCTCGTGCCGATGCCTCGACCCCGCGGACGCTACTGTCCGGGGATGTCCCAGTTCGCCCGCTCGTCCTCGTCGTCCTCGTCGTCCTCGCCGTCGGTCGGGTCGGCGAGGTCGAGTTCCTCGACGGCCTCCTCGCCGGCCGGGTCGCTCGCCGTGCTCGCCTCGGCACCCGGTCCCGGGTGTTCGTCCCCGCCGTCCACCCCACTCGTGTCGCTCCCAGCATCGTCACTGGATCCGGTGTTCTCGGCGCTACTGCCGGCTTCGGTATCGACCTCTGTTCCGGCGTCTCTGGCGGGGGTTCCGGTCTCTGCGGGGCGAGTTCCGGTGTCGGATTCTGCCGCTCCAGCGTCGGTGTCGGTATCTCCGCCGTACCGGTCCGGGACGTCGTCTGTGAGGTCGACGTCCATCTCCAGGTCGCCTTCGACGGTGTCGCTCTCGATGGACGACGGCTCGGTCGATCCCTCCCCACCCCCGCGGGCGTAGGTTCCACTGGTATCGGACTCACCGGCCTCGATTTCCCGTGTCTCGCCGTCCTCGCTCCCCTCGTCCGTGAGGTCGACCTCCATCTCCAGATCGCCGTCGACGGCGTCACCGTCCGCGGGACTGCTCGCGTACTCGCCTTCGCTGTCGACCGCGGCGTCGAGCGTCGCGTCGTCGACTGCCAGGTCCGACCCGACTGCGGCGTCGTCTTCGACGGCGTAGGCCCGGTCGTCGCCCGGGTCGACGACGACCGAATCGTCGGACTCGATGCCCGTCTCGGTCAGCGAGAAGGCACCCGATTCGGGCGGTTCCGGGAGGTCGCTGGCGGCGTCGATGAGGCGCTCGGCGTCGTCGCGGTACTCGGCACCCTGCTTGCCGCGCCCGCCAGCCAGCGCGTCGGCTGATTCCTCCAGCCAGTCGGTGGCGTGTCGGAGTGTGTCGGCTTTCTCCTCGGCGCGGTCGGCCACCGTCTCGAAGGCCGCCGTCTCGGCGAACCGTACCGCGGTGTCGAGGTGGTCGGCCGCCTCGGCGAAGGCCGGTTCGGCCTCGGCGAACCCGCTCCGGGCCGGCATCCAGTCGCGGTCCTCGTAGTCGGTCATCGCGCCGGTGAAGGCCTGGCGTCCCTCGGCGTAGCGCTCGACACCGAGCCGATAGCGTTCGAGGGCCGTCTCGTCGCCGCCGATATCGCCGACCGCCCGCTTGACCGGGTCGACGTCGACGCGCTCTTCGAGGTCGTCGGTCGCCCAGGCGTAGACGACCTCACCCCGGTGGTCGACGACGAACACCGCCCGCTGGCAGAGGCGCTCGCCGGTCTCGGTCTCCAGTTCGACGTCGTAGGCCGCCGTCGCCTCGCCGTCGGCGTCCGAGAGCAACGGCACGCGCAGGCCGTAGCGCTCGGCGAAGGCCTCGTGGCTGTACGTGCTGTCGGGCGAGACGGCGAACACCGAGACGTCTTTCTGCATCGTAAAGAGGTCGAGGTCCCCCAGGTCGGCCGACTGCATCGAACACGCCGGGTTGAAGTCGGCGGGGTAGAAGGCGAGAACGACGATCTCCTCGCCGAGCGCGGCCCCGAGGTCGACCCGTTCGCGGTCACCGTCGACGTACCCCGGGAGCACGACGGACGGCGCGGTGGCACCCTCGGATAGCATTGTTCCACATACTCGACGTGTTCGCATTTATGCTTTCTGGCCTTTTCACGCCCTGAAACTACCGATCCGTGGGAGATCGACACACGTGATTCTGCCCCGCGAACGCGGACGAGCGGTTTTTTTCGCGGCGTCGTCTACGGGGGGTGTGGACCTGCACGTGCGCTACGAGGGTGACGACGACCCGGAGAAGTGCTCCGCCCGGAAACTCGCGCGGTTCGACCTCGTCGAGTTACACCGCTCGACGCGCGCGACGCCGCCCGGGATCGTGCTGGACCCGTTCGCCGACCGGGCGCTCTCGCCGGCCGACCGCGAGGGGACTGGTGCCCGCCGCGACCGACTCGTCGCCCTCGATTGTTCGTGGGAGACCGCCGAACGCGAAGTGGGCGACCTCGCGGGCATCCACCGGTCGCTGCCCTTTCTCGTCGCCGGCAATCCGGTGAGTTACGGGACGCCGTTTCGCCTCAACACCGTCGAGGCTTTCGCCGGCGCGCTCTGTATCCTCGGCGAGCGCGAACAGGCCGAGCGACTCCTCTCGAAGTTCACCTGGGGACATACGTTTCTCGAACTCAACGAGGAACCGCTCGGGCGGTACGCCGACTGTGCCGACTCGACGGCAATCCTGGCAGTACAGGACGACTACCTCGCCGAGGAGTGAATTACGACTGTCAGGAAAACGCGGTCGCTGGCGTCAGTAGGACTCCGCGTAGGACCCGATAACCGGGATCGCGAATCGCTCGCCCTGGTACGCCTTGAACGTCAGGAACGCCCACGCGGCGAACCCGGCGAGCCAGAGTAGCCCGAACACCGGAATGATCAGGATCGTAAACAGGCCATCCAGACCGATAAATCCGAGGAAAAAGCCGAGAACGCCGACGGCGAACCCGCCCCCGATCCCGAGAACAGCCATCACGATGCCGAACGCGATCCCCTGGATAGCGTGGAACCGCACGAACTCGTCCTCGTCACCTTCGAGGAGATACATCGCGATCCCGCCCAGCGGCGCGAACAGATACGCCAGCGCCCCCGCGACGTTCGGTTCCAGGCCCGTACCACTCGACCCGGACGTCGCCGTCGCCTGTGTCGACGCACCGGCGGGCTGTCCACCACCGGTCGTCGGCTGGCTCTGTCCCGACGAAGGTTGGTTCCCGCCCGTCGAGGGCTGGTTTTGCCCGGTCGTCGGCTGGCCGTTCCCCGTCGAAGGCTGGTTCTGTCCGGTCGAAGGCTGAGTACTCCCTGTCGAGGGTTGATTCTGGCCAGTCGTGGGCTGATCGTTCCCCGTCGATGGCTGATTCTGCCCAGTCGTGGGCTGATCGTTCCCCGTCGATGGCTGATTGCTCCCCGTCGAGGGTTGATTCTGTCCGGTCGTGGGCTGGTCGCTTCCTGTCGATGGCTGGCCCCGCCCGTTCGACTGTCCGTCGTCGTCCTCGTTGGGGTTCCGTATGACGGTTTCGTCGTTGACACCAGGTTCGTCAGATTTGTCGTCTGTCATTGTCGTGTGCTCCGGTCCGTGTCCGGGGCCCCGTCCCCCCGGGGCGGTTTCACTCGATACCGCCGAACCATGGCGAGGTATCACGCGCATCTCATGTAACTGTTCGCACTAGCTATTTTGACCGGCGGCTCGAGCGGCGCCGAGCGTTCCGCAGAACCGAAAACTCGGACTGTTTCCCGGAATCGACGGCGAGTGCACCCACTCACGTGACGACTCTTCTCACTGTGACGACGCTCTGCTGGAAAACGAAAACGACCGCACGAAACTGGAACCGAAACCAGGCCGACCGTCGCGGTCGACGCCACCGCTTACTTCGAGTTCGCGAACGACCCGAGGACCGGGAGCTGGAACCGCTCGCCCTTGTAGGCCTTGTAGGTCAGGAACGCCCACACACCGAACATGACGAGTGCGACCACTGGCGCGATCAGCAAGCTCACGAGTCCCAGCAGGAACCCGATGAACAGGATGTCCCCGAGAACGAACCCCACCACGAAGTTGATCACGAAGAGGCCGAGCCAGACGGCGATCAGCGCGACCCCGAAGGCGATCCCCTGGAGCGCGTGGAACCGCACGAAGTTGTCCTCACCCTCCAGGAGGTACATCACGACCCCACCCAGCGGCGCGAACAGGTACGCCAGCGCCCCCGCGACGTTCGGCGCCAGCCCCGTCGACCCCGATTGCGACCCCATCGCCGGTTCCGCTTCCGGCGTCTGTGGCACCGTCGGCGTCCGGTCCGCCTCGGCGACGTCCCTCGTCCCGGCCGTCATCGCGCCGTCTCCTCGCCGGATTGCAACTGCTGGCTTCTAACCATGGGTATAAATGATCGCCAAGTCATATAAATATATCTACTAGATTTCCAAGAATCGACGTATATCGGGCTCGTAAGCGACTGAACGTCGAAATTCACTCGACGCCGACGGCGCTGGCTGGGGTGAACGTGGCCAGCAGCGGGACCAGCGGCGCGGCGTAGTCGAGTGCGGGTTCGTTCGAAGCGTAGGAGGCCTGGACGTCGAGGTAGGACTTGGCGGGTGCCGGGTCAGCAGTGGCGAGATACGTGTCGAGTTCCGGGTCGCCGCCGTCGTGGTTGGCGCCGCCGACGACGTTCCCCGGGACGTTGATGCCAGTACTGGCCGCGAGTCGGCTGTGGGGGTTCTGTGCGGCGCGTTCGCCCGACCCCGTGACGTAACTCCGGTCGGTCGGCGTCCGCCCGAGAACGTAGTGGACCTGGTCGCGTGCCGCCGCCCTGTAGTCGGCGTTCGACTCGACTGCGTCGGCGAGCAGGCAGAGCAGGCCGTTACCCAGCGCCACGGCGTTCGACCCCCAGAAGTAGTCGTTGACGCCCAGCGAGACGTTGTAGCCCTGCTCGCCGACGTGGGTTACGAGGTCGTCGGCCGCCGCTGTCAGCGTCTCGGCGACCGTCTCCCTGTGTTCCTCGTTCCCGGCTTCGGCCGTGTAGTAGGCCCACTTGCCCAGCAGGTTTGCGTCGCCCCAGCCCGCGTGGCGGGCCCGACTGCCCAGCTGGTCTTCGAGTTCGGCGTCGACGTACTCGGCGTAGCGGGCCTCGCCGGTGGTCTTGAGCAGTTCGGCCGCCGCCCAGAAACGCTCTGTGCGGTCGGTGCGCTGGCGGTAGGCACCCGAGCCGTCGTTCTGGCCGGGGTCCGAGCGAAAGTCCGCGCCGGGGTTGTCCCGGAGGTACTCGTAGCCCGCGACGGCGTTCTCGAGCAGTCGGTCGGCGAAGTCGGCGTCGAACGGCCGGAAGGCCCGGACCCCCATCGCGAACGCGCCGACACCCATCGCCGTCCCGTACGTCGAGCGTCCGAAGACGTACCTGGGCTGGGTGTCCTCGGCCGGCCGGACGTTCATCCCCGGCCACTGCTGGCCCGCGACCTTGTGATAGAGCGCGCCGTCGGGCCGTTGCATCCGCTCGAACCACTCCAGTTCGAACTTCGCCTCTGCCAGCAGGTCCGGCAGCCCCGCCTCGCGCTCGGCCTGGCTCACGCCTCCGGGCATCGCGAACTGTCCGACCTCGAAGGTGTCGGGGTTCTCCTCGTAGGCGAGCAGCAACTGGGCGACCGTCACCGCCGCCGGCGGGACGTACTTGCCGTAGTCGCCCGCGTCGTACCAGCCGCCGTGGACGTCCAGCGTGTCGCCCTCGTCGTGGAACTCGTCGGCGAAGTACAGTTTCGCCTCGCGGTCCTGGGGGTGGCCCGGTTCGAGCGAGAGCCCGGTCACCGGGTCGTCGATGGCGGTGTTGGCTCGCCGGAGGGTGAATCGTCGTCCCACCTCGGCGAGCGTCCGCCCCCAGACGCCCTCGTCGACGGCGAAGGGCGCCGACTCGACGCCGCCCGCGGAGACGACGTACTCGCCGGGTTCGGTGAGGTCGCCGAACGTCGCGTGTCGGACGGTATCGCCCGACGCGCCGTCGGATACCGGGTCCGAGAGGTCGCCACTCGTCACCTCCGCACCGCTCGCTGCGTCGAGCACGGCGAACGAGTCGGCGTCGGCCCGCACGACCGCCCGCTTCTCGTCGCTCGGCCGGTAACCGACCTGGTCGACCAGCACCGCATCGCCCGAGTACCGGCCGTCGTCGGCAGGTGTGTCGTCAGACTCCGTGTCGCCGTCGCCAGCCCCGCCGGTATCTCCGTCGTCGTCCCCGTCACTGCCGCTGTCGGCGCCGCCGTCGCTGCCACCGTCGGCGTCACTGTTCGCTCCACCGCCATCGCCGTCCTCTCCCGTCGGTTGCGTCTCCGTCTGGCTGCCGCCCGGACACCCTGCCAGCGCCGAGACCCCGACCACACCTGCGGCGAGATACTGCCGCCGCGAAACCCTGCGGTTGTTTCCCATGCTTTCGAAGTATTTACCCGATTCCTTGTAAATAGTTCGCGTTCACTCGCTGACAATCGGTCTCCCTACACTCGTTCCCGGACTCAGGCCCCGTCCCAGGAGAGCCCCACGGGGTCGGCGGGCGGGGAGAGCGGGCTCGGCGGGACGTCGGCGTGTGGCGTGGGCACGTTGTAAGCTTTCGGCGCGACGTCGTTCGGGGAGTCGGGATAGAACGCCGACGCGACCGCGTGGAGGTGTCCCCGTCCGACGTCGAGTTCGTACTGGCCGCCGCCGTACATCGTGATGTCGCGTTCGAGACAGTACTCGACGGTGTCGAGCAGTGCTTCGACGGTTCCGAATCGGGAGGGCTTGATGTTCAGCCACTGCGGGTCGATGGGGAGTGCCTCGACGCTCTCGACGCCGGTGACGGGGTAGTCCCAGGAGAGTCGGTCCTCGGTGCCCGCCAGCGCGTCCCGGGTCTCGTCGGTGAGTTTCGCGTCTTCGAGTATCGCGTCGGGGAAGGTCTCGGCGACCCGCCGGTAGAGGTCCGGGTCGGGCTCGCTGTCGACGTCGGTCCCCTCGTAGTAGTTCTTGAAATCGAGTATCCGCACCGCGCCCGTCTCGGCCAGTTCCGCACAGAACGCGCGGTCCCACGCGCTCGTCGGGTCGAGTTTGAACTCCAGGTCGGGGTCGACGTCGAGCCACTGGTGAATCCGGTCGGTGCTTGGAGTCGGTTTCGCCTCGTCTTCCCCTTCGGTGTCCAGTCGCGTCGAGGCGACGAACCGGACCGGGTCGTACGTGCGGTCCAGCGCCGTCGCGAAGTCGGTCTCGGCCCGTCGGAGCGCCAGGTCCAGCGCCGCGCTCTCCAGCGCCCAGCGACGGTAGTGGCGGAACGTCTCCTGTGTCGGCGGCTCGGGAAAGAGGTCCAGGTCGTCGAGGTGTGTCGAGAACGAATCTATAGTGTAGGACCCCGCCAGATCCCAGTCGAGGTCGCCGGCCTCATGGGCGGCCCACAGCGCCTCGTGGTCCTCGGTTTCGTAGGTGACGTCCTCGCCGCGGCCAGTCGCATCGGGCCCCTGGAGCGCGACGACGGTCGTCGTCCGGGTGAACCCCGCGGAGGTGTCCATCTCGTGGGTTTCGAAGTCGAAGCCCTCGATCTCGAGTCTCAGGTCGGCGAGTCTGTCGTAGAGAGACGTCATGTCCCGAGAGAGGGGAGCCACCCGAATAAACCCCTGCGAGCGCGGCCGTGTGGGCCCCACGCCCCGGCCGCGGTGCGAAGAAGAACGCTTAACCGCGCCGACGGGAAAGAAGGGGTATGCCCAAGTTCGAACCCGCGGAAGACCGCGTTCTCTCGAAGCAGATCTGCATGCGCTGTAACGCCCGCAACTCGCTGGAAGCCGACAGCTGCCGGAAGTGTGGCTACTCGAACCTCCGGCGCAAGAGCAAAGAGCGACGCAACGCCTGAGTTCGGCGCAATTTCCTGATTCTCTCCCGGCGACTACTCGTCGGGGTATTTCGGTTCTCGTTTCTCCGCCCGTTTCAGTGCCGTCTCCACCACGTCCCGGACGTCGCCGTGGAAGACGCCGCCGTGGCCCGCATACAGTCCCTCGACGCCGTCGGGCATGCGCTCCAGCAGCGTCTCGATGGACTGTACGAGTCGCTCGCGGGACTGTCCCGGATAATCCGTGCGACCGAAACTCCCGTAGTCGAAGGCACCGTCGTCGTGGACGACGACGTCCCCCGAGAACAGCGACTGTTCGGAGACGAACGAGACGTGGTCGTCGGCGTGGCCCGGCGTGTAGACGACCTCACACGCCTCGGTGCCGACAGTGACGACGTCGCCGTCCGTGATTTCGTGGGTTCGCAGCGGGTGGTCGTCGTAGGCGTAGACGTCCGGGTCGAACGCCTCGACGACGGCGTCGAGTTGCTCGACGTGGTCGCCGTGCTGGTGGGTGAGGACGACCCGGTCGAGTTCGTCGGTATGCTCCCGAACGACGTCGACGACGCCCTCCATGGACCCGGCGTCGACGAGCGTCGGCGACCCCTCGGGCGCGAGGTAGGCGTTGCAGGTGAACGTCTCCGCGTCCGCCGTGACGTTTAGGACTTCCATGGGCGGTGGGTCGGACTCGCACCGCTTGAGTCTGGCGCCCCCGGCGACACACCGCTCGACTCGCTGTCGTGCGGCCGTACGTGTGATCAGTTTGACGCGACGTCGGGTGATTTCGCCGGGGCTTTTTTCAACATGAACGTTCTATACATACCTGTATGGGGTTCGGGAGCTACGACGAGTCCGAACAGGAGAATCAAGACTACGACACAGACCTCGACGACGACGACGGGGTCTCCACGGGCGAAAACACCCACGATGGCAACGTGGAATACGAGTTCGACGCCTCGAACGACGAGTTACTCGACAGGTTAGCCGAGATCAAAGACAACACGTGAGATGAAAGCCGGGGTTCGCGCCCTGGGACTGGCGGAGTCGTTTCGCGGCGCCGAGAGCACGCTGGCCGGCGCAGTCGTGCGCGCCGACCGCGTCGCGGACGGGTTCGTCTTCGACACGTGTACCGTCGGTGGTACCGACGCCACCGAGACGGTGACCGCGATGGTCGACCGCCTCGGCCGCGAAGACGTCCGCTACGTCTTTCTCGCGGGGATCGCCCCCGCCTGGTTCAACCTCCTCGACCTGCCGGCGATCTGCGACGCCGTCGACCGGCCGGTCCTCTCGATTGCCTTCGAGGAGAGTTCGGGGCTCGAATCCGCGCTCCGCGACGCGTTCTCGGACGACGCGCTCGACGAACGCCTCGCGATCTATCGGCGCCAGCCCGACCGGCGGCGCCTGTCCGTCGACGACGAGACGCTGTTCGTCCGCGCGGTCGGGATCGACGACGACGAGGTCGATGAGGTTGTCCGTGCGTTCACGCCCGAAGGTGGACGCCCGGAACCGCTCCGCGTCGCCCGCCTCGCGGCTCGCGGTGCCGACGACGCCTTCGGTAGTGACGCGGACTGACCGGGAGTCGAACCGGGCGAGTTTTTTGCACCCCCCGCGCCGACGTGCTGTATGGACGGCGAGATGGAGGGACTCGAAGTGACGGCCTGCGAGCGCTGCGACGAGCTGGTCAACAGCCGGAGCCGGATCGTCAACGGCGTCGGACCGGCCGACGCGGACCTCCTGTTCGTCGGGGAGGCCCCGGGTGCGAACGAAGACGAGGACGGCGAACCGTTCGTCGGCCGCAGCGGGGACGTCCTCGACGAGGCGCTCAGAGACGCCGGTCTCGCCCGCTCGGACGTCCGGATCACCAACTGCGTACGCTGTCGCCCGCCGGACAACCGCGACCCGACGGCGGCCGAACTCGCCAACTGCCGGGGGTATCTCGAACGCGAGATCGAACTCGTCGACCCAGCGGTTATCGTGACCATGGGCAAGGTGCCGGCCGAACACCTGCTGGGGCGGTCGGTCGCCGTGACGAACGAGGCCGGCGACGTCACCGAGGCCGAACTCGGCGACGCGCCCCGGCGAGTGCTGGTCTGTGTCCACCCGGCGGCGTCGCTGTACGATCCGTCCCAGCGCGAGACGTTCGAACGCGCCGTCGCGAAAGCCGCCGACTTCACCGACGAGGGCGACCAGTCACGGCTCGGCGACTTCTGACGGGCCGAACCTGACCGGCCGAACCCGACGGGCGGACCGCCGCCTGCCGCGACTCACTCGCTGGTCCCGGGGTCCGCGACGGCTTCGAGGCCGGTCGCCATCAGTCGGCGGACGATGGCGACGAAGCCGTTGTCGAAGCCGCGACCGAACACGGCGTGTTCTTTCTTCCGCGTGCCGCCCCCGGCCACGACGAAGGAACTGATGAGGATCGTGTTCCGGTCGATCAGGAGCAACCGGCTTATCTCCGTCTCGTCGCCGTCGTCTCCCACGTTCGCCAGCCAGCCCAGACCCGAGACGAACACCTTGACGTCGGGGAGCGTCGACTCGACGTGCTCTCGCAGGCTCTCGTTGACGGTGCCGACGATGACCGTGACGCCGCGCGCCTGGGCGGTCTTCAGCGCGGCGGCGAGTTCCTCGGTGAAGATGCCGTCGTGGCCGATCACGAGGACGAGTTCCCGCTCCGCTTCCTCGGTCAGTCGCCGCGTCCGTTCGGAAATCGTCGTGTCACCCGCCAGCGACCAGACCTCGTGGGTGGCGTCGACGTCCTCGTCGAACTGGGCGGGTTCGAGCCCGTCCAGGGTCTCCCGGAGACTGTCCGTCCGCGAGTCGTACTCCCGCCTGAGCGTCTCGACGGCCTCCTCGACCGGGACGGCCCGGAACTGCTGGGGGCTGGAGTGCTGGGTCTCGACGAGCCCCTTCGTCTCCAGCACGCGCGTCGCGTCGTACACCCGGGTGCGTGGCACCTCCGAGATCGTGCTGATGTCTTTTGCCGTCGCCCGCGGCACCCGCGAGAGTGCCACGAAGGTCTTTGCCTCGTATTCTTTGAGACCGAGCTGCTGGAGCAACTCGATCGCCTCGTCCTGATTCGTGAGTTCATCCATGGGTCCCAACCATTTCTACCGGCGAACCGGTAGCTAGCTCTCTGTTGACTGCTCACGCGGAAAGTCGTTTCCCCCTGGGACCCGGCGTAACTGATACGGTGACAACACTCCGGCCCGTCAGGCCCGGAACTGCCCCCCCCAGATACCCGTTCAGATCACGATTCACTCACATCCTCACAATAGAGCTTTACGGGATGCGCTCGCATCGTGGGATGGCACACGGCAACAGGACGGGTCCCAACCTCTCTGTCGCCGTGTGTCAATACTACTCGCTCGACAGATATAGACAGTTTAGTTACATACACATGTCGCCCGATCCGCCGGACCGGTCGTGGTCCACGGCAGTCGAACAGCTCACAGCGCTCGGATTGAGTGAGTACGCCGCCCGGTCGTTCGTCGCGCTCGCGAGCCTCGGCGAGGCGACCGCCCGGGAGGTCAGCGACGCGGCCGACGTCCCGCGGACCCGCGTCTACGACGCCGTCGAGGAACTCCGGGAGCGGGGACTCGTCGACGTCCAGCAGTCCACCCCCAAGCGGTTCTGGGCAGTCTCCGTCGAGACGGCCGCCCGGAAGTTCGAACGGGAGCACGTCCAGCGTGTCAACGGCCTGCTGGACGCACTCGACGGGCTGGAGTCGACTCCGCGGACCGAAGAGCAGCGCGGCGTCTGGACCGTCAGCAGCCGCGAGGACGTCACCGACCGACTCGTGGAGTTCGTCGATGGCGCCGACGAGGAGGTCATCTTCATGACCGTCGGAGACCTGCTCACCGACCGTATCGTCGAGCGCCTGCGCGCGGCGATCGAACGCGGCGTCACCGTCAGACTCGCGGGGATCTCCAGCCCCGTCGAAGACGAGATCCGCGAGGAGGTGCCCGAGGTGGTGAGTTTCGACTCGCTGTGGGACTGGTCGGACGACCCCGCCGGGCGACTCCTCCTCGTCGACCGCGAACGGACACTCGTGAGCGTCCTCGTCCCCGGCGACGGCGACCACCCGCCAGAGTCGCGCGACGAGACGGCCATCTGGGGGTCGGGCGCGACCAACAGCCTCGTCGTCGTCCTGAAAGCGATGTTCACCTGGCAACTCAACGGCGACCACGGCTGATCCGTCCGCTCGCACGCCAGTTCGCCGTTGTCGTCCGTATTCACGTCAGTTCGGCGCTGTCGTCCGCCACCACGTCAGTTCGTCACTGTCACCCGCTTCTTCACAGTAGGTTTTAATACGTCCTCGCCGTCTGGGGTCACATGGTACCGAGGCACCCCACGCGATCCAGGTGGCGGCCCGACTTCGCAGTGCGCGTGCCAGCGGGGGTGCGAGACCGTGACTGACGGGGTCAGACCGGGAACAGGACGGACACCCGGGGGGACGCCGGACCAATACGACTATCGCGACGCGGACGCTCCGAGCACGGCGGTCGTCGAGGCGGTCGCGCTGGCGACCGGTCGCGACCCGCTGGACCTCCCGGTCCTCGAAGAATCCCTCGACACCGACGCGCTCGATGCGCTCGTCACCCACTCGGCCGACCGGACGACTCGCGTCTCGTTCACCTACGACGGCGTCGACGTCGTGGTCGACAGCAGCGGTGGTATCGTCGTCTGGACGGACGAAAACCGGTAGATCTCGTCCCGATCCCACGCTACAGGCGTCACCCAGATCCTCACATCGATCGATCGGTGTGAAAACCTAAACAGTTCATCACCACAGGTGGCCTACAACGCGTATGACCACCGACGCGGTTCAGGACCGATCGTTCGACGAGGCACTCGACGCGCTCGCTGATCGACAGCGCCGCGTCCTGTTGCTCACGCTGCTGGAGAGCAACCCCCAGACCGCCGATCTGCCGGCGTCACGAACCGACGGCGGGAGCGACGGTATCGACTCGCTCGTCAGGATGCGCCACCTCCACCTGCCGAAACTGGAAGACTACGGGTTCGTCGAGTGGGACCGCGAGACCGACGAACTCCGCAGGGGACCATACTTCGACGAGATCGAACCGCTGCTCGAACTGCTCGACGACCACCGCGAGGAGCTGCCCTCGGACTGGCTCTGAACGACCCGGTCGACCGGCCACTAGCCAGTACATGGGCCGCGTCGCCGCGCTCGCGGGCGTCGCCGGTCTCGGCCGCGTCGCGGTAGCGGCTTCGTGGCGGAGATTTCGTGCAGAACTGGCACCGACGGAAAGGGACTTCACCCGGGTCCTCCAAGGTCGAGTATGAGCACGCGACAGGTCGCGGCCGAGGTGGTCGTGGTCGACTACGGGCTGGGGAACCTCCGCAGTGTTACCCGCGGCCTCGAACGCGCCGGTGCGGCCGTCGAACTCGTCGAGGACCCCGGAGCCGTGGACACGGCCGACGGCGTCGTCCTCCCCGGCGTCGGCGCCTTCTCGGAGGGGATGGACAACGCCGGTCCCTTCAGGGACGCGCTCGTCGACGCCGCCGACGCCGGCACTCCCATCTTCGGCATCTGTCTCGGGATGCAGATGCTCCTGACGACGAGCGAGGAAGCCGACCACGCCGGGCAGGGCGACGCCGAGGGCCTGGACCTGATCCCGGGTGAGAACGTCCGCTTCGGTGGGGACCTGACGGTGCCCCACATGGGCTGGAACGAACTCGACGTCCAGCGCGAGCACCCGCTCGTCGACGGCGTGGACGGCGAGTACGCCTACTTCGTCCACTCCTACTACGCGGTGCCCGACGACGACGCGGCCGTCGTGGCGACCTCCGAGTACGGCAGCGACTTCGCCTCTATCGTCGCCAACGAGCGGGGCAACGTCTTCGGCACCCAGTTCCACCCCGAGAAGTCGGGCGAAACCGGCCTGCGTATCCTGCGGAACTTCGTCGAGCAGTGCGCGACGCGGTGACGCCGTCGACCTGACGCCAGGTTCTTGTCGTGGCAGGGAGTGCACGCCGCTATGACACACGTCTTCTCGCCCGCGACCGTCGACTTCCTGATACAGATCAACGTCGACGTCGATCTCAACCCGGCCGCGGGACTCGCAGGGGGCGCGGTCGGCGCCTTCCTGACGACGCTGATCGTCGGTGCCATCCTCGTCGCCGTCGTGCCGGACTACACGGTCGACCGGATGGCCGCCGTCCTCGACGACCCGCTCGGGGCACTCGTCTACGGGATCGCCGTCTTCCTCGTGCTCGCGGTGCTCGTGTTCGTGCTCGTCCTGAGTCTCGTCGGGATCGTCGTCGCGATCCCGCTCGTCCTCCTGCTGTACGTCCTCTGGGCGGTGGGCTCGACGATCGCCTTCCTGGCCATCGCGGACCGCCTCGTCGACCGCGGGGACGACTGGCTGAAACCCCTGCTGGTCGCCGCCGCGATCAACGGTGGCCTCGCGCTCACCGGCATCGGCGGCATCCTCGCACTCGTCGTCGGCGCCGCCGGCTTCGGCGCCGTCCTCGACGACCTGCTCTGACCCGCCCCCAGTACCCATCATATCGGGCCGCCACCGACTCGGCCGGGCCGCCACCGGCACCGATACCAACACTGTTAGGCACCACCGTTAGCCCCGACCAGTCCGTTGTCGTTATCATGTTCGAAGCTGAAGCCGACGTTCGAAACAACCGACTGTACCTCACACTCAGCGGCCGCATGGAGCGCGAAGAGCTCGAAACAGCGGCGGACGAAGCAGTCGCCGCAGCCGAGCGTCTCCGGGACGGGTTCGACATTATCAACGATCTGAGCGGGTTCGCCCCGCCGTCGCCCGAGGCGGCAAAGCCGATCAAGCGCGCCCAGGCCGAACTCGTCGAACTCGGCGTCGACCGCGTGGTCCGCGTCGTCGACGAAGATACGAGTCAGGTCGTCGTCCGCGCCTTCGACCGCCGCTCGAAAGACGTCGGGTACAGCGGCGAGACGGCCCCGAGCGTCGACGAGGCCGAGCGCCGCCTCGACGAGGAATCCGTCGCTGGCTACGCGAGCGTCTAGCGCGGGCCCGACACTATCTCCTGTCGGTGACCCCGCCCTCGTCGTCGGTGGTGGCCTCGTCGTCGGCAGTCCCGTCGTCGGTCGCGGTCTCCTCACTCGCCGGGAGTTCGACCGAGACGGTCGTCCCGTCGGCGTCTGAGTCGAGGACGAGCGTCCCGCCGAGCGACGCCGTGCCCCAGTTGGCCAGCCAGAGACCGAGCCCGCTCCCGTGTTCGAGCGCCGACTCGACGCCCGCGTCGATGGCCGACCGCTCGTGGTCGGGGATACCGGGGCCGTCGTCGGAGACCGTGACCGCGACCGTGTCGGCGCGCCGTTCGGCGGCGAGTTCGACCGTCGGCGTGCTTCCGGCGTGTGCGAGCGCGTTCTCCAGTAACTCGCCGACAACCGTCTCCAGCACCGGCGGGTCGGTCCTGACCGACAGGTCGGCCGCGGCGACGGTCACCGTCGCGTCGTCGTCACCCCGGCGGTCGGCGACCACGCGGTCCAGAAGCGCGCCGAGTGCGACGCGTTCGGTGGTCCCGTCGCGGTCGAGCACCCGTTCGACCTCGCGGGCTTTCTCGCCGAGTGCCACCAGGTCGTCGGCGGTGTCGGTCGCCCGGTCGAGCATCCCGACGGTGTCCCCGTCGTCGATACGCTCGGCAGCCACCTCGGTGAACCCTCTGATGACGGTCATGTCGTTGCGGAGGTTGTGCCGGAGGACGCGGTTCAGGACGTTGAGACGCTGTTCGCGCTGGCGCTCGGCGGTGACGTCCTGGAAGACGACCGTGTCGCCGACGTACGTGTCGTTTGCACCCGTCAGCGGCGTCGACGTGACCGCGTACACCGACTGGCTCCCCTCGCGTCGAACCGTGACCGTGTCGTCGTCGAGCGCGTCGTCACTGCCGAGCGTGTCGTCAGCGTCGAGCGTGTCGTCACCGTCGAGTGCCGCGGCAGCGTCGCTGTCGTCGCCACCACCGTCGGTCGCCGTCGGTTCCGCGGTCGGGTCGAACTCCTCAACTCCGAGGATCTCGGCCAGAGGGCGGGTCAGCGCCGCCCCTTTCTCGACGCCGAAGGCCGACTCGGCCGCGGCGTTGAGCGTGACGACCCGGCCCTGTTCGTCGACGATGACGACGGGCGTCCCGAGGTCGTCGATGGCCGCCCGCTCGCCGGCCCGGCGGGTCGCGGGGTGGAACTCGAACATGTCGCTCCCGACGAAGGCGTAGGCGTCGAGCGCGACGTGTGGCAGGAACATGACCGTCGCGAAGTTGAGTTCGGGGACGGGGCCGAGGCCGTAAGCCCAGACGAGCAAGGCGGCGAGCGGTGGGAGCGTGCTCAACCCGACCGCGACGGCCTCGCCGCGGTAGAGCGGGCCGTAGCTGACGACGGTGTCGAACAGGAGGAGACTCCCGACGCCGATGGCGAGGACCCCGGCGGTCATGAGCGCGAGCGCGACCGGCTGGATGGTGTAGGAGACGGTCGTCATCCCCGCGACCGGGTCGATGGCGAAATCCCGCCAGGCGACGTGGTGATACGGGTTCGTGAGGACGACGACCGCGACGACGGCCGGCAGCGCCGCGATGGCCGGTCGCCAGCCCTGGAGCAACTGGGCGCGGCCGGTGTAGGCGGTCGCGAAGAGGACGAAGTAGACGCCGGTGCCGGCGATCGTGACCCAGACGACGACTTCGAGCGCCCAGCGCAGCGTCGGGTTCGCGACCAGCAGTGCGACGCCGTAGGCCAGACTCATGAGCGCCTGGCAGGAGAGACTCGCGAGAAACCAGTCCGCCCCGGGTTTGCCCCGGTGGCGTCGGAGGTAGACGACGAGCGCGACGGTCCCGGCGGCCGCGACGAACGACGCGAGCGCGGGCCACGGGACGGGTGCCATACCCCAGGCAGGGACTGTGCTCACTTCGTGATTGCGGTGTTACCAGCCCGACCTCGTAACAGTCCGCGACTACTCGTCTGCTTCGGTCGCGTCCCCGCGCAGTGCCTCGAACCACTGCTCGTCGATGCGCAACGACTTGTCGAACTGCGCGGTCAGGCCGCTCCGTTTCGCCGATTTCGTTTCACTGACCATACCCACACGTAGGGACGAACCCCCATAAACCGGCGACAGCACTCTCAGGACGAGAAAATACCTGTCCACTGAACCTGCAGACGACAGCCGTCGCCCCACCGTCCCACTGCCCCGCCGCCACGGGACGGTCGTCAGTTCACCAGCCAGGAGAGGATAGCTGGCATGATGACGAAGACGACGAACCCGGCGGCGAGGAAGATACCGTTCCCCCCTGGGTCGGTGGCCACGAGAGCGACGAGAGCGCCGAGAATACCGAGGAAGAAAAACGCCGCCGTCTGCAGGGTGAGGACGAGTTCGTTGCCGCCCTCCTCGACGGGTTCGACGTCGGCCTCCTGGTCGGCCATGCTCCGGAGGCCCTCCATCTCGGTTCGCAGGTCCGACTCCAGGTCGTCGAGTCGCTCCTCGATGCGCCTGATGTCGGACTCCATCTCCGGCCGCGTGACCGCGCTCCCGGCGAGGTTGTCGACGTTGGTCGAGAGCATCCCCAGTTGCTCGTCGTGGTCGGCGACCGTCTGGTCCAGGTCGCTCACCGTCTCGGTCATCTCGTTGGTGCGCTCCATCGCCCCCGCCGCCGTCTTGCGGACGCGCGCGACCTCCGTCTCGACGCTCGCCAGCGCCTCCGATTTGGCCGAGTTCTGATAGACCGTCTCGATGCGCTCGCGGAGGTTCTCGGTCGTCCCCTCGATCGACTCCAGCCTGTCGGCCCGGGAGATGAGCGTCCCGCGCAACCCGTCGAGATCGGTCTGGATCTCCTCGACCGTGGCGGGGTCGACGCGTTCGGTCCCCTCGAAGGCAGCCCGCAGGTCGTCGAGGTCGTCGCGCACCCGTTCGAGGTCGGTCTCGACGGCCTGGACGTCCGCCGCCGAGGGGGTGTCGGCGGTCACCTCCGCGAGTGACGACCGGAGTTCGTCGACCGACTCGCGGATCGTGGCCGTCTCGTCTTCGAGGTCGGCCACGGCGTTTCGCGTCGACTCGACGGTCGACTCCAGGTCCGGCACGTCGCCGGCGGTCGCCTCGACGTCGACGAGTCTGTCGTCGAGGTCGTCGACCTCGTCCCAGACGTCCCCGGTCCGGTCGTCGATGGCCGCTCGCAGGTCGTCGATCTCGTCCTGAAGCGCGTCGGCCCGGAGCGCGTCGACCGCCTCGCCCGAGAGTTCCGGCGCCTCGATCTCACTGTCCCCGTCCAGTCCCGCGAGCGCCGCCCGGATCTTCTCGGTGTCGTCCTCGACGGCGGCGACGGCTTCGTCGAGCGATTCGACCGAGGCCTCCAGCTCTGCCACGGCCGCCGCGGTCGCCGTCTCCTCGTCAAGTCGTTCGAGGTCGGCCTCCAGCGCGTCGACGGCCGCCCGGAGGTCGTCCAGTTCTGCCCCGAGGTCACCCTCCAGCTCGTCGAGCGTGCCCCCGGAGAGTCTGTCTTCGAGCGCCTCGACGTCCGCACGGAGCGCTTCGACGGCCGCCCCGTCGGTACCGCCCGTGCTGGCCCCCTCCAGTCGATCGACCAGGTCCGAGACGCCGCGGGCGGTCATCGCGCCCCGCCGGTCGAGCGCCGCGAGGTCTGCACGCGTCCGCGCCACCGCTCCCCGCAGGTCGGGTTCGCTACCGTCGCCGTCCACCGCGTCGACGGCCCCGGCGGCGACGACTCCCGCGGCACCGACGGACCGCGCGCCGTTGCCCGTCACCGGAGCGACAGTGCTGCCGGCGCCGGCGGACCCATCGTCGACAGCGGCGGCGCTGGCGTCGCCTCCGCGCCCAGGGGTCGCGGACAGCGCGGCACCGGCACCCAGCGCGTCGGTCGCCACCCGGAAGTCCGCGAGCGCGCCGACGAACGGCACGTCGACCGCGAACGCCGGCAGCGGGGGTTCGATACCGTCGTCGGCGTCGGCCGCGGTCAGCGCGCCGCGGACGAGCGACAGGTCGGGGTCGTCGGCGACTGTCGCGTTCCCGACGGTGACCGGCAGTTCGGCCCCGAGGGCGGCGACCAGGCGGTCGGTTTCGCCCCCGGGCGCGGCCTCGCCGCCGATGGCGACCGGAATCTCACCGCCGACCGCGGGAGCCGTCCGCGCGAGGGCTGCTCCGAGGTCCGCGAACAGCGCTTCGGCCTGGCGGGCCCGCCAGTCGCTCGCGAGACCGTCCGCCCCGTCGATTCCGTCGCCGAGGTCGTACCAGTCGCCGTCGACGGGGACGGTGGCGGTCGCGACCGGGACACCCCCGGCAGCGAGTGTCGCGACGGCGCCGTTCTCGGTGACGGCGACGCCGACACCGGTCGCGGGCGCGTCGAGACCGTCGTAACAGACGGCCATTCCCGGGTCGACTGGCGCCGCGTCGACGGCCGTATCGGCCGCGGCGGCCGCGAGCGGGTCCGCTCCCGACGAGTCTGCGACGTATCGCAACGCACCCGCTGCGTCGTCACCACCACTGTCATCGTCGTCCGCATCGTCGACCGCTGCCGCGAGAAACGCCGCCGCGAGGTCGCCCCTGACACCGGGTGGGACCTCGCTCTCGCCGCCGAACAACCGTCCGAGCGAGTCGGCGTCACCGTCTTCGGTCGTCCCGTCGCCGCCCGCACCCGTGTCGGCTGGCGCCGCTGCGCTGGCTACGACGTACACGCCGTCGTCTGTCTCGACCGTGATCCGGTCGTCGGATTCGTCCGCCTCGTCCCTGTCGTCGCTCGCTCGACGTATCACGTTGCTGTACCGCGTCGTCCCCTCGGGCGTCGCGACGCGGACCGTCCGCGCCCCCACGTCGATCCCTGTCGGCATGTCACTCACGTTCTAAGTGGACGCTATTGATTCTGCCGCCCCCGTCGGCGGCTCGGACCCGTCCTTCTGGCAGTGGGTCGCCGGTCGCGACGACGGGGGATAGCCTCTCGTTCCAGTTGTGGGAAACAACTATGACGGCCTCGGACGAACGTGTGCTAATCACAGCCAGGACGGCTGTCCAGAGGACGTCACGCCCGATGAGACGCACAGACACGAGACACCGGCAGCGCCGCTCGCGCGGCGAGGACCGAACGGACGAAGAGCGCGTCGGATCGGACACTCGGTCGGGGTCGATGACCCGCTCGGAGTCGCGTGGCCGGTCACTGTCGGGCGACCAGACCGATTCGGAGCGTCGGTCCGCGTCCGGGACCCGGTCGGACCCGGTCGGCGCGTTACACGCGGCCGTCGGAAATCAGGCGGTCGGCGACCACGCAGCGAGCGACCAACTCGTCGAGGAACTACACGAGCGCGGCGCGTTGCAGGCGAAACTGGCGGTCAGCCAGCCCGGCGACGCGGCCGAACGCGAGGCCGAACGGGTCGCCGACGAGGTGCTCACGCCGCGGGCGGCCGAGGGCGAGAGAGACGGGAACGGAGCGACGCCGGAACTCCAGCGGTCGGCCGGTTCAGGTGGTGGCGAGTCGGTGTCGGGCGACCACGAGCGACAGTTACGGTCGTCGCTGACGGGCGGCCAGTCGCTCCCGGCGTCGACACAGTCCTTCTTCGAGGAGCGGTTCGGCCACGATTTCTCGGACGTGCGGGTCCACACGGGGCCCGAGGCCGGCGAGGCGGCGCAGTCGATCGACGCCGAGGCGTTTACCCTCGGGTCGGATATCGCGTTCGCGCCGGGGGCCTACCAGCCGGGGACGAACGGGGGCAAGCAGTTGCTCGCCCACGAACTGACACACGTCGTCCAGCAGGGCGGGGCGAACGCGGCGCGCAACCGGGTCAGTCGCGCGCTTCCGGGCCCTCACGGACCCAGTCCGGTCGCGGCGAACGCGGAGGTGGCGCTCGAAGACGCACAGCAGGCCGATGCGGTCGATCAGGGGGCCAGCCTCGCGGGGGCCGGGAGCCGGGACGACAGCCTGTCGGCCGACGCGGAGGCGGCGCTCTCGACGGCCTCGAACCTGGAGACGGTACTCGGGACGACGATCGACGTCGCGGGCCTGTTCGGCGCGGAGTTCGGTGCGGCGACGACGGCGACGGGGTACTCCGCGCTCGGGACGATGGGGGCGATGGCGGCCATCGCCGGGCCGGTGATGTTCGGCGTCGGTGCGATGCTCTCGTGGGCGGACGCACTGTCGGCCGATGAACAGGTGACCGCGGTGGCCAGCGGGGCCTACACGACGATGCACATCGCCCGTGGCGAGCAGGTCCCGCCCCCACCCCCGACCGAGGAGTACGACTTCTCCGAGAACAGCGCGGCCTGGAACGACGCGGCCGAGAAGGTCCGTGAGGAGTTCCGGCAGATGGCCGAGAGCGGCGGCGAGGACGCGCGCAACCTGATCAACGCCATGACGGCGCTCAACCGTGGCGAGGCCCACATCAAACTCAACCGGATATACCAGCAGAGCGTCGACGAGCAGTTGACGGCGTCGTTTTTCGGCCTCCCCGCGGCGAGCAGGAAAGCCGAGGCGGCGCGGTCGATCTTCCTGTTCTGGCCCATCGAACTCGGCGTGAAGATGCGCGACGTCGAGGAGACCAACCGACAGATCTACCCCGAGGGACACGCCAAACACCCCGGGTCGAGCGACTAGCGACGTGAGCCTCCCGGTCACCCCATCGACAGCCGTGGCCGACAGCCGGCTGGGGGTCACCGGATGAGACGCACCACGACCGGGAGCGACCGCGAATCCGACGCCCGCGACCGGCAGCACACTGACGACGACGCCGCGACCGGCCACGGACAGGCGACGGCGTCGCTGCAGCGGGCGGTCGGCAACCAGGCCGTCCAGGCGGCCGCGAACGACGGCACGGTCGGTTCCTCCGCGGGAGGCGCCACACCGGAGACTGGCAGGAACGCCGAATCGGAGAACGGGAGGGTGGCCCAACCGGAGACCGGCAGACCTCCCGGATACGAGGCCGCGGCCGCCGATGGAGCGACGATACAGCGGTCGACGAGCCCAGGTTCGGGGAGCGGATCCGCGTCGACGGGGCGCGACCCGACCTCGGGGCTATGTCCGCGCTGTACCCGTCGGTACCGGGCGGGGAAACCGCTGGGCTGTGCGGACTGCGAGGCAACGCTCCAGGCGAAACTGACGGTGAGTCGACCGTCCGATCCCGCGGAGCGCGAGGCCGAACGGGTCGCAGACGAGGTGGTGCGCCGCGAGACCGAGCGCGGACGTGACGACGCACACACGGATCCGGGTGGACCGCAGATACGGCGGTCGGCCGGGCAGAACACGGCCGGGTCGACGAGTAGCGGCGCGAGGGGGTTGTCGGGGAGCGCCACAGCCGGCCCGAGCCGGGGCGACGCGGGCGGATCGACGGTATCGAGCGACGTCGAGCGCGGCATCGAGTCACTCCGTGGCGGCGGGCGGCGGCTCCCCGAGTCGACACAGTCCTTTTTCGAGGAGCGATTCGGACGGGACTTCTCGGACGTGCGCGTCCACACCGGCGGCCGGGCCGACAGTCTCGCTCGCTCCGTCGACGCGCGGGCCTTCACCACCGGACGAGACGTCGTCTTCCGGAGCGGTGAGTACCAACCCGAGAGCGGAGTGGGTCGGCGACTGCTGGCCCACGAACTGACACACGTCGTCCAGCAGGGCGGTGGGGCGACGTCACTCCGGGGTGGCGGCGCGACCACGGCGGTCCAGCGACAGGAGGCCAGGATGACGAGCGCGGACCTGACGTCGCCGCGTTTCGAGGAGCAGGCGACGCTGGAGCGGGTGTACGACGGGAAGAAGATCCTGCGGCGCGGCGACGAGGGACCGGCGGTCTTCCGGGTCCAGCAGGCGCTCGTCGACGCAGGATTTCCGCTCTCGCAGTTTGGCGTCGACAGCATCTACGGCGACGAGACGGCGGCCGCAGTGATGCAGTTCCAGAGCGAGCACGGTCTCCAGGTCGACGGCGTCGTCGGCCACGAGACGATGCGCGCGCTGGACTTGCGATATCCGGAACCAGCGGCGCCGACCACGCCGGGTGGACAGTCCCCCGCGTCGTACTACTGGAGTCGGGAGTGTCTCCTCGACATGTTCTGTGAGTGGAACGAGGCGGCCATCGAGGACCTGCGGTCGGGCGAAATCTCGCTGCGGACATTCCAGAGCGCCCACGTGAAGATGTGGAAGTACGACGGGAACGAGTGGGTCAGAGACAGGATGTACGCGAGGGGCTACGCCAAACCCTGGGACAACGAGATCGGGCTCTACGAGCACCTGAGTTGCTACGAGGCCGCGACGGGGCTCTACCAGGAGTGGTTCCACATCCAGCAGCCGTCGGGGCTGACCACGAGACAGAAGGAGGGGCGAGCCTGGCGCGCCCACGAGTCCTGGCTGCTGGCCCAGGGGATGTTCGCCACCGAGTCGGGCTTCCGTGAGCGTGACCCCGATACCGGCCGGATGGAACTGGACGTTTCGGCTGTCTACGACCACGTCGAGTCGGAATACTACGGCGCCTCCGGGGCGGGCGAATCGGTCATCAAACACGACCCGGACAGCGAGGAGACGAAAGTCGAGGACACACAGACGGGACAGACCAGCTGGCGAGCGCCGAAGAAAGGCGACAAGTACGCCTACGACGACGAGATTCAGGGTGGAACGCCCGTCGACACCTCCGACTGGCGGTGTGCGGGCTTCTGAGTGCCACCGCCCACCGGACGCTTCCGAGTGGGGACCGCCAGCGGACCGGTGGTTGGGGACGGGAACCGGAATGGAAGTCGGAACCGGAACGGCCGAAGTCCCATCTCGGCGACGGTTGTGGTGCGAACCCGCTACTGCAGCAGGTGTGAACGTGAGAGTTATCGGGTCCGGAGCGAACATCGAGATATGGACGACCAGCGCGTCCTCGGGAGCAGGGTCGCGCCAGCACTGGATCCGAACACGACGGTCACGACAGCATGACCGGCACGGCCGAAGCGATCCGCGCGGCCGTCGTCCGCTACGTCAGCTACAACCCACACGCACTGAGCGGGTCGGAACTGACGCCCATCCGGAGCGGCGAGGCGTTTCGCGAGGACGACGGCACCGTCCGGATCGGCGCCTGGCGCCTCGAAGAGCGCGAGAGCGGTCCGGTGCTCGTGCGCGGCCAGGGCGTCGCGAACGAACGGCGGACCGTCGTGTCCCTCGAAGAACGCGACGGCGACTGGCGCGTGACCGATATCGACGAAGAGCGCGTCGGCGGCGAGTGAACCCTCGCGATTGAAGGAGTCGACGGTGACGGGGACGAGGTTGTCCGCCTCACGGTCGGCACCCTCGGGACGACCGGCAGTCCCGTTCCGTCTGACCCAGCCTGGACGTATCGCTGGATCGCCTGATCGCCGAATTTCCGTTGGAGTCGCTGGAGTCCGCTCGTCCGGTCTCACTGTCCGCCGTCGCGCTCCCTGGACGGTACAGCCTCCGCTCGTGATTGCTCGCGCTCGCCGGTGCGGGTCCGTTCTCCAGCCCGCCGCACGTGTGGAAACGATTCCAGTTCGCGGGACAGTTGTCTGTACGTGTGAAACACTCAGGTTACCAAACAGGAACACGCGAGTTGGTGTTGCCGAGACTGGTCCTTGCGGCTGAGGAAACATCTATCACAGTGGCAGCTGATTAGTCGTGTAGTAACTGCGGCGTGCTTGCCACTCGCACAGGGAACCCCAAAAATGGAACGTACCGTGTCCAAGTCTGACAGAGAACATCGGTCGGCAGGGAAACAGCGCAACTCGGAGCGGAACACGGAGCGGTCGTCCGCTGGACAACAGTCGACAGCGGCGCTCCACCGATCAGTGGGTAATCAGGCCGTCAAGGCACTCCACGAGCACGGACAATTACAGGCGAATCTGGAAGTGAGCCAGCCCAGTGACCCCGCAGAGCGTGAGGCCCAACGGGTCGCCGACACCGTACTGGCGATGGACGAACCGGGGTCGAAGAACCAGGCTGAGACTGTGGTCAATCGACAGCCATCCGGAGGCGGTGATGGGACTGTCACTGACGCGACGGAGTCGGACATACGCTCGGTGACGAGCGGCGGAACACAGCTCTCCGAGTCGACGCGGTCGTATTTCGAACCGCGGTTCGGTCGCTCGTTCGGTGACGTCCGGGTCCACACCGGACCGCAAGCCGACGCCGCAGCCCGGTCGATACAGGCAGAGGCGTTCACCTACGGTTCTGACGTCGTCTTCCGGTCGGGCACGTACCAGCCGAATACGCCCGGGGGACGGGAGCTCCTGGCCCACGAGTTGACGCACGTCGTCCAGCAGACCGCAGGCGCCGGTTCCCAGGCCGATACCGGGAAACGATGGTCAGATGGAACTGTTCACCGTCGGCTTCCCGACAACAATACCAGCTACTCCTCCGCGGACGCCGAACGTGAAAACGAGCAGCAAGAGCAGCGCAACCAGCGCCGGAACCAGATAGATGAACCGTTCGCGATCCGGGGGAACACCGGCGGTGGATCACGAACGGACGTAGAATCGTTACTCGGGGCAGTAGTCCAGACGGCAAATCGCTACGCCGGTTCGGACAACGAGGTACGGATCGTCGTCGAGGGACGAGCCAGCCAGGAAGGTGATCGCGAATACAACGCTGGATTGTCGCTTCGTCGCGCGGAGGCCGTGAAAGCGGCGATCGAGGGGAGGATCGACGACTCGACGGACTCTATCACTGTCGAGGTGGAGACAGTCCCGCGCGGCGAGGGAAGCAGGTCCAGCGCGGAGTACTGGCGAGACCGACGCGCGACGGTGTACGTCGAACGCCACCTCATGCAGTTGAACGAACCGGGTGCAATCGAGCGGCCCGAACCGGAGATCACGCGAGAAGATAAGATCGAGTTTATCCGCGAAAACGCGGGCGATCCGGAGGTGGACGCCGCGTTCGGGTTGATGTCGATAAAGCGTGGGATCGGCGATCTGAAGCCGTACCCGACCGAGTGGTCAGATCTCGAGATCCAGAGCCCGGAGGAAGTCTACGAGGAGACGGCCGTGGACGCGTACGACTACCTCCAGCGGGCGAGACAGTTAGAGGAAGCCCGCGGCGAGAGCACCGACTTCGACGGTTCGACCGGCCGTAGCGAGTCGAGAGAACTCATCCAAATCGGGAGCGTCTTCTTCCCCCAGGACAGCGCCGATCTGTAGCCGTCCGCCCCGGGTACGTGCTCCGCTCGCGTCCCAGATCGCCACTCGTCGAATGTCACCGCACGAACTCCCGGTACTCCCCGAACTCTTCGGGATTCACCAGCCGACCGGTCTTCTGTAACTCCCGTCTGAGCGCCCGCACGACGTGGCGCATCTCGACCGTCTTCGCCTCGTCGCCGTCCCGCTCGTCGTCCGCCGCGAGAAAGGACGCCGTCAGCGCGACGTTCTTGATGTTGCCGCCGGTGATCTCGAACCGCGAGAGGAAGGCGATATCCAGGTCGCCGACGGGCGCCTCCTCGGGGAAGATGCTCCGCCAGATCTCGGCGCGGGATTCCCGGTCCGGCCGGGGGAACTCGACGTTCGAGTTGATCCGCCGGAGGAACGCGTCGTCGATGTTCTCCTTGAAGTTCGAGGCCAGGATGACCGCGCCGTCGTGTTCCTCCATGCGCTGGAGCAGGTAGCTCACCTCGACGTTGGCGTAGCGGTCCTGTGAGTCGGAGACCTCCGAGCGCTCGCCGAACAGCGCGTCGGCCTCGTCGAAAAAGAGGACGGCGTCGGTGTGTTCGGCCTCGTCGAAGATCTCCTTGAGATTCTCCTCGGTCTCGCCGATATACTTGCTGACGACGGTCGCCAGGTCGACCTTGAACATGTCGAGGCCGGCGTCGGCGGCGATGATCTCCGCGGCCATCGTCTTCCCCGTCCCCGAGGGCCCCGAGAAGAGGACGTTCATGCCCGTCCCGAGGCTGAAGCGGTCCTCGAAGCCCCAGTCGGCGTAGACCGTCCCCCGGTGTTTCACGTGGGCGGCCACCTCGCGGAGTTGTGCCTTCGTATCGGGCGGCAAGACGATGTCGTCCCAGTCGTAGGCGGTGTCGGTCCGCCGGGCGAGCGCGCCCAGTGTCTCGCGTGACTGGACGCGACAGCCGCGATAGAGCGCCTCGGCGGTGAGCACGCTCCCAGTGTCTTCGCCGTCGCTCTCTCCGCTGCCGTCCGCGCCGGCCCCGTCGTGGCCGCCGCCGGCGAGGGCCCGCGCCGTCCCGAGCGCGTCGTCCATCTGCCCGGCGGTGAGTCGGAAAGTCGCGGCCAGTTCACCGGGGTCGACGCCGTCGGGTAGCTCGTCGGCCCGCCGTTCCCAGAGGTCCCGTCGGCGGTCGTAGCCCGGTCGCGGCAGGTGGACGGCGACGAACTCGTGACCGTCGAGCGGCGGTCGGCTCGTCCACGAGTCGGTGCCGCTCAGGAAGACGGGACCGTCGAATCGGTCGAGGCGTCGCAGGACAGCGTCGGCCGACGGACCGCCGTCGCCGCGCTCGTCGAGGTCGGTGACGTTCGCGACGTGGACGGCACTGCCCCGGAGGCGGGCTTCCCGCGCGAGGCGGTCGAACGGCGCTTCGACGCCCGCATTCAGGAGGTCGACCGCGTCGACGGACACGAGCGAGCGGCCCGCGAGCCCACACATCGCCTCGACCGCCGCCGCTCGACCGACGCCCGGTGGACCGTGGACGTATCGCATCGGCCAGGCGTCGCCGTTCTCGCGGTCGGTGACAGTGTCTTCGCGGTCGGTGACAGCGGTGGCGTCGGTGGGTGCGAGTCGCTCGACGCGTGCTCGCGTCTCTTCGTCGACCGGCAGGTCCTCGATCCGCGTCGTCGGTTCTCTCGCGTCGACGACGTCGGAGAGTCGCGGGTCGACGCCGTCGCGACCCAGCAGGTAGCCGACGACGCGCTGGTCGGTCGTCACCCGGTGGGCCAGCAGGGGAGCGTCGCCGTCGGCCGACAGCGTGACGAGTCCCTCGCCGACGAGCGGGCCGTCCCGCGCGAAGACGTCACGGGCCGCGAGGCGCTCGCGGTCACGCTCGCCCCCGGCCTCGCCCTCGGCGAGGACGTCCAGCACCAGTCCGACGGTGGGGCGGGTCTGTGTGATGTCGTCCTGGAGGTAGGCGTAGACGCGCTCGTACTTCCGGTCGAGTTCGGGCGCGAGACTCAACAGGAGCGCGTCGAAGGCCGAGTCGTCGAGGCCGAACCGCTCGGCCAGCGTCACCGCCCGGAGTTCGGTGTCGGTCTCTGTGGTTCGCTCACGGCGGGCCGCGATCCGGTCGGTGACGGCAGCGATCCGCTCTTCGAGGGCGTCGTCCGTCTGTGGCGGCGGGCCGTCGGGCGCGAGCAACCGATCGATTTCCTCGTCGGCGACGTAGAGGCCGCCGCCGCGGTTCTCGCCGGGCGCGCCCGCTCGCACTGCGCCGACGCGGCGAGCCAACAGCAGGTCGACACGCCGGAGTTCGTCGACGAGATGGGCGGCCGAGTCCTCGTATGGCTCGACGTCTGCGGGGTCTGTCCTCGTCGGGTCGGCCCCGCCGGTCGCCGATTCGGCGTCGGTCGACTCGGCGGTCCCGCCGTCGGTGGTCGGGTCGCCGTCGGCACCGTTTCCGGTCGGGTCGCCGTCGGCACCGTTTCCGGTCGAATCGTCGTCGCTGGTGCCCGTCATCCGTCGAGCGTGACGTAGTGGACGGTGCGATCCCCGGCAGCGACTTCGACGGGTTCGCTCGTCTCGCCGTACTCGGGGTGGTCGACGACGAGCGTCGGGTCGGTGCCGTCGCCGTCGGCGAGCGCCGTACCGCTGGTGCCGTTCCCGCCGACGCTGTCGACGACGACCACGTTTCGTCCGTCGCGCCGGACCACGTGTTCGGCGCTGACCGGTGCCCACAGCGCGAACTCGCCGGTCGCCGTCGTCTCGACGACCGGGTCGAACTCCCGGAGCGCGACCGTCGCGCCGGCGACGGGGTCACCGTCGGCAGTCTCGACGTGGCCCCGGATTGTCGTCGTCGACGACGGGAACGCGTAGGCCGGCGTCGGTGTCAGTTCGATCTCGATGGGGTCAGACGAGTCGTCGAGGACGCGTGTCGGGACGTCTTCGTTCTCGTCGGGGTCGGCCGCAATCTCGGTGTTGTCTGGATCGGCGTCGGCCGCATCCGGGTCGAGGACGACCCGCCGGCGTTCGTCGACGTAATCGTCCCCGCCGTCGACGGTCAGCCACACCGCGTCGGCGTCGAGGTCGAGGAACACGTGATAGCCGCTCGGGTTCAGCACGGGGTCGACGTCGACGGGGTCGATGGAGACGGTCACGTCCTCGGGCCGGTCGCCGGTGAAGCCGTCGGTGAGTCGGACGGCGAACGCGAGGGTCGCCTCCCGGTGGTCGACGGTCCGCGGTGGGTGCCAGTTAGTCATATTCCGATTCCTGTAACGCGTTGCTCTGTATGTTGCGGGCTACACCAAAAGTATTCCTCAGAATGGGTGTCTCTGACGAGTGTCTCTCTCGGGACGTGTTCGCTGAGTTCTGATTTGCGAACGTCGTTGAGTGGAGACCACCTTTTTTTCGTCGGGTATCCTCGTGAACCTACGGTTCGCTGCGGGTACCACTCTCTGCTCACGGCGCGGAGTGATCTGCATTAGGTTTGGATGTTACAGAGAGGGTGTGGAGGTGACAGTTGGTGCTGGGAGAGATTCCGCGATCGTGCTCACGCTCGTCGTGACCGCCCTCGCGATCGTGGGATGGAAGCCCTCGGCGCGCTCGCGGTCGCTGAGCGGGATATCCGCGCTCTCGGCACCGCCTGCTCACGGCTTCGCCGAAAGACTCGCTTCGCTCGTCTTTCGAGCCCTGGCTCACTTCGTTCGCCAGGACGCCGTTCACGTCGAGGCGCGTA
>Ga0207771_100293_pt1 | contig 33518 bp, 31 predicted proteins | sample A23M2SouthBayCA_2_FD_187731 | JGI IMG/M metagenome (GOLD analysis project Ga0207771, IMG submission 187731) | Aerobic enrichment media microbial communities from Eden Landing Ponds, California, USA - A23 M2 (2) (SPAdes) | ecosystem: Environmental > Aquatic > Marine > Unclassified | place... | reverse complement strand
CGGCTACGCCGGCGGCAACGGCCGCATCGGCGTCTGGGTCGGCTGGTCCAACAAGGGCACCGTCCGCATCGAAGGCTGCGACTTCCGCGAGTTCGGCAACAACGGGACGTACACGTCCCGGACGCCTGGGCAGGTGGAGATCGTCGACTGCTACTTCCTCAACAACAACGCCGCGAACGTTCGCATCGGCGGGGACGGCAGCTACGTCGAGAACTGCGTCGTCGAAATCGACTTCGAGAAGTACACCGGGCCGCCGCTGGGTGACATCTCCTCGGGGTTCGGGATGCGCGGCGTCCAGGTCGAGCAGGGCGTCCAGCTCGAGGACGCCGAGTCGATCCCCGCGGGCGCGGAGGTCCGGAACTGTGAGCTCATCGGGCGGGACGCCCCGAACGGCATCGCCATGGTGAACCTCTCGCCGCAGGGGCGCAGCCTCCGCGTCGAGGACACCCGCATCCAGGTGGACATCGACGAGATGTGGGCCGTCCGGCGTGGCCGTCCCGGCGCGATCCCGTGGCGCGAGTGGCAGGACACGCCGCCCAAGCCCCACTGGATCCGAATGGACGGGGTCAGCATCACCGGGTCTGCAGCGGGCCGGGCGGCGGTTCGGCTCGTCGAGGCCGACGGGTCGATCGTCCGGAACTGCTGTCTCCATCAGTCCGGCGACAGCCGCGACGGCGTCCACGTCATCGACTCCACCGACTGCGTAGTCGAGGAGTCGACGATCGACGTGACGGGCCGGGAGGTCCACCTCGAGAACTCCACGGTCGAGACGTCGGCGATTACGAAAGACGGGTCGTGTCCGGCGCCGAATCTCGATTCGGATTCGACGGACTCGACCGATTCGACGGACTCGACGGATTCGACCGATTCGACGGATTCGACGGATTCGACCGATTCGACGGACGACAGCTCGGAGCTCGTCATCGACGGAGGGGGAACCTACGAGCGGGTGGAGTACACGTTCACCGTCGACGGGAGCGTCGAGCCCGGCGACCGCGCGAACGGCAACGACATCATCGACGGCACGACTGTCACGGGTCAGGTGGAGGGCGGTATCGACAGCTTTTGGGTAACCGGTGACTTCACCGAATTCGAGATGAGTGCCGACATCCCGGTTCGTCTCGACGGCGAAACGGTCGAGCCTGACGAGCTCGTGGTGGACGAGCGCACCGTCGAGATCGACGGGAGCCACACGACCGAGCGACTGGACTACACGTTCAGCGTCGACGGGAGCCTCGAGGCCGGCCCGCGAGCCAACGACAGCGACACGATCGAGGGGACAAGCGTCTCCGGCCACGTCGAGGGTGGTATCGACTCGTACGTGATCACCGGCGACTTCACGAACTTCCAGGTGCTCGGCGACCCCGTCGTCCGCGTCGACGGCGAGACGGTCGACCCCGACACGCTCGACGCCGAGCACGACCTGCCGCACGAGCTCGTCGTCTCCGGGACGTCGGAGCAGTCGAGCTATCTCGTGGAGACGACCGGCTCGGTCGCCAAGCGCGGCGGGATGTGGGGCGCCGAAGCCGACGACACCGCCTCGGACGGAACCGTCAGCGGTACCGTCGAGGGGGACCGGGACACGTTCGGGTTCTCCGGCGAGATCGCACGACTCGACGTCGATGGCACCGCCGCCCTCTCCTTCGACCGATGAACGGGGGCGGCCCGCACCGCACCGAACGAGCCGTCGACGGTCCAACCCAACCGTTGGCTCGCGGTTCGGTTAACCGACCGACCGGGTGTTCGGAGGGACGGTGAACCAGCAGACTATCCTGGCCCGGTGGGAGGAGCAGCCCGACGACCCCGACGCCAGCGACCTCGGCTACGACCCCGCGAACTGGGAGCGGATCCGGGCGACCGGGACCGACTCGGAGCAGTTCCTCTATCTCCCCGGCGACGAGGAGCTGCTCCGTGAGGAAGCGTTCATCGTGGCCGCACCGGAGGACGTCGAGGAACTCGTCGAGAACCGGTGACGGCGGGGACCGCGTGCCGCCGTGGAGGCGGAATTGGTAATGCGCGGCCGCCCATCAGGTGCGTATGGAAGACCCTGGCGAGTCGGTGACGGAGGCCGCGGAGTACCAGCACGACGATGGGTCGGCCGAGATCGTGTTCGCCCTCGAGAACGGGCGCGTCCTGACCGTCCGCGAGTATCCCGACGAAGCGGCGTTCAGGGATGCCGTCGAGACGGCGACGTACGTCGGCCACCACGACGGCGTCGCGGACCTCCCGGGCATCGAGGCGTTCCGGGACACCGAGTAGCGGAGTCGCCTCGACGGCGCGCCCGCACTCGACCCAGCTTACTCGTCGGGTGTCCGCTCACTCGTTCGGAGCCACGGAACTGACGCCCGCATCGGCATCGACATCGGTCGGCAAGAACAGCTCCAGCAGCTGTCCGTACGCCTTCGCGAGCGACGAGAGGTAGCTCAGGAGGAAGAAGAGGAGCTTCCGGCGGGCGGGCAGCGACGCCCAAGCTCTGACCGAGCGCCGCAGGAAACTCGGCCGCGGCGGCAGGAACTGCCCGGGGGTCACCGCGCTGAGCAGCGGGGAGCCGTACCGGTCGGGGTACCGCCGCCGGAGCTGGGTCTTCCCTCGCCCGACCCGTCTCGCTTTCCGGAGGAGCGCGCCGAGGGTGGTGCGTGTCGGATGGTACATCTCCAGGTCGGGACAGTACTGCAGGCGGTGGCCGGCGGCGGCGACGCGGTTGCCGAACTCGACGTCGCCGCCGGAGCGGAGCCGGGAGTCGAACCCGCCGAGCTCCTCGAACAGCGCGCGGCGGACGACCAGCGCGCAGGTCGGCACGAAGGAGAGCTCCGTGACAAACCGCTCGACGTGGAGGTCGTTAAGGCGGTTGTAGTTGGCCACCACTCCCTCGTCGGCCCCGCTGAACAGCGTGACGCCACAGCCGAGGTACGGCGCGTCCGTCTCGGCCATCCGCCGGGCGACGTCCGCGACCCAGGTCGGCCCCACCACCATGTCGGCGTCGACGAACGCGACGACGGGCCCCACCGCGGCTTCCACGCCCCGGTTCCGGGCCGCGTACGACCCCTGGACGTCGTCCTCGACGAGCAGCCGGAGGTTGTCGACCGCCGCGCAGTACTCCCGGACGACGCTCCGCGTCCCGTCGGTCGAGCCGTTGTCCACGACGATGAGCTCGTGCCGGTCGGTCGGGGAGGTCTGTCCGACCAGCGCGGCGAGCGTCGCCCGGATCCCCGTCGGGTCGTTGTACACCGGAACCACGACCGAGACGAACGGGTGGTCGGACGACGCGTCCGAGTCACCCCGGGCGTCGCGGGCGGAACGACCGGCGGTCGGTGGGGTACTCCGGGGAGCCACAACGGGTCGTTTGTACGATACCGGACTTTGTTATCCCAGCCGTACCGCTCGCGGGGCGCCCGCGCGTCGTCTCACAGGAGGAAGGTGACGATTGCGAGGGCGATGAAGATGATGACGAGCCACTTCGCGATCTCGATGCTGAGCCCGGCGATGCCTCGGACGCCGAGCACGGCCGCGACGACGGCGAGTATCACGAAGAACACCGCGAGTTCGAGCAGGTCTCCGCCGAACTGCAGCGGGAGCATCCAGGTCTCACCGAGGCCACCGACGAGTCCGTGTACGAGATCCATGCTCCCCTCTCGTCGTCCACCGTAGTGAACCCTCGAGGCATTCACGCGCGGACGTGTGTTGATTATGCGAGTGACCCGTGCCGCGGTCGGAGACATCCGGTCGTGGATGCTCCCGACGCCCCCGAACGGTCGGCTCCGGCCGTGCCCGTGGGACTCGCCGTGCGAACGCACCGCGCTCGCCCGCGCCGGCTTCGCGCGAGTAAGCGGTCTATACTCTTTGGCCCGCTCCGGCGTGCTTCAGCCGACATGTCCTACGTCGTCGCCATCATCGGAACCGGCCCCGACCCGACCGACCCTGACCGGGACGGCTACGCGATGGGGTATCGACACGGCCACGGCTACGCGGCGAACGAGCGGTGTGAACTCGTCGCGTGTGCCGACATCGTCGCCGAGAACGGACGGGCCTTCGCCGACGAGTTCGGCCTCGACGAGGCCGCCGCCTACGAGGACTACGAGCGGATGCTCGCGGCGGTCGAGCCGGACATCGTGAGCGTCTGTGTCCCGCCGGGCATCCACGCCGAGATCGTCGTGACTTGCGCCGAGAGCGGCCACGTCTCGGCGGTCCACTGCGAAAAGCCGATGGCGGACACCTGGGGCGATTGCAAGGCGATGGTGCACGCGTGCGACCGCGCGGACGTACAGCTGACCATCAACCACCAGCGGCGGTTCGGAACCCCGTTCCGGACGGCGAAACGGCTGCTCGACGACGACGCGGTGGGAGAGCTCCAGCGCGTCGAGTTCGCCGGCGAGACGCTGTTCGACGCCGGGGTCCATCAGTTCGACCTCTGCCGGTACTTCACCGACGACGCCGACGTCGAGTGGGTGTTGGCGCAGGTCGACTACCGCGAGGAGAACATCTGGTTCGGCACCCCGAACGCCACGCAGGCGGTCGCGGGGTGGCGGTACGCCGACGGCACGGTCGGGCTCGCCACGACGGGGGAGTCCAGCCCCCCGGGCGCGTGTTACCTCCGGCTCGTCGCGGCCGACGGCGTCATCGAACTCGGTGTCGCCGACGGCCCGACGCTCCGATACCGGGAGACGGAAGGGAACTGGCAGACTGTCGATACCGACGGCGAGAACATCCACGGCCGCGTGTCGCCCGGCTACCTCGGCGCCGCGCTCCGGAGGCTCCGCGCGGAGCTCCCGTTCCTGACCGCGGACGACCGGACCGCGCCGGTGTTCATCGAACGAGCCATCGCCGACGTCGTCGCCGGCCTGGAGACGGGGGACGAGCCCGAGCTGTCCGGGCGGGGGGCGCTCCGCACGACGGAACCGGTGTTCGCGAGCTGGGAGTCGACGCGACGCCGCGGCCGCGTCGACCTCCCGCTCGACGTCGAGGACAACCCGCTGGTGGCGATGATCGAGGCGGGGCAACTGGGCCCCGGGCGGGACCACGCGGCCCCGGACGGACGGGCCGACACGGTCGTCGCACCCGGCGACTCGCCGGGCGTGACCCGGTAACGATCCGCCGATGGCCCAACAGGACGACGCGAACCGACGAACGGGTGGATCCGGGGGCGACCTCGGGCGCCTCGACACCGGTCGCGAGACGAGACTCGGCGGCGCCCGCGACGGCCGTCTCTACTGCACACGGGGGCGCACGGTCGGCGTCTGGACGCCGGTGACCGGGTTCCGCCCGCTCGGTACCCTTCCGGTACCGGGCCGGGGAGCGTCGAACGCCGCGTTCCGCCTCCGGAACGGGGCGCTCGCACAGCGGCTCCTGCGCCCCGTCGTCGGCGCCTGGACGACGACGAACCTCTGGCCGCTGTCCGACGAGGCGCTGCTCGCAACGCACGGGCTACAGGTGTATCGCTCGGGCGACCGCGGCCGGTCGTGGGCGCCGGTTCATCGACTCCCGCCTTCCTCCGGGCCGATGGGCGTGTTGCCGACGTCCGTGTGTCGCCACGACGGGCGGCTCTACCTGGCCGAGTACACGCTCGGCGACGAGCCGGCGCGGATCCTCGAGAGTCGCGACGACGGACGGACCTGGGGGACCTACCTCGAGACGACCGCGGTTCGCCACTTCCACGGCGTCTTCGACGACCCCCACCGCGACGCGCTGTGGGCGACGTCGGGTGACACGGACCGCGAGAGCGCGGTCGGCCGGCTGGAGGACGGGCGGTTCGTCCGCGTCGGCAGCGGCAGCCAGCAGTGGCGGGCTGTCTCGTTGGCGTTCACCCCGTCGGCAGTCCTCTGGGGGATGGACTGTTCGTACGCCGACGAGCCCGAGCTCCTCCGGCTCGACCGCGACGGCGCCGAGGCGCCGACCACGGTCGGGACGACCGACGGGTCGATCTACTACAGCGGAACGCTCCGAGTCGACGGCGACCGCTGGGTGGCGTTCACGACCGCGGCCGAGACCGGCCGGGACAGCACCGCCGAACCAGAGCAGCACGGCGGACCCGACGGCGACCTGGCACGGGTTCTGGTGGCGTCGGCGGCGTCGGACTACGAGCGCTGGCACGAGCTGGCCGCCTTCCAGCGTCGCCGGCCGGCCGGCGGCCGCGTTCCCGGCGTCCCGACCGCGAACGCGTACGTGTTCCTCGCGACCGACCCGTCGTTAGGGCTCCTGATGAACCCGTTCAACACGCGAACCGGCCACGGATCGGTGCTCCGCATCCCCCCCGAGCGCCTGCCGCAGCTCGCCGCCGAGTCACCGACGCTCGGCGGGGCGCTGGCGCCGCGGTGACGGCGACGCCCCCCATTCGAACGTCCACGCGCCGTCACGGGTTTATCAGGTCCTTACTGCTGACTCAGATCGGATACTCGAACAAGAAACGCGTCGATTTTACGCCAAACATCGGGTAGGACGCCCATACTCCGCAAACGCGCTCCATAACAATTGCCGAAACTCGCCAGGTTGACCATACGAGTCAATTACATGAGCGAGCTACGAAGGAACTCCTCCGCGACGGAGCAGACGGCTGTTCGGCTCGGGGACCGGTCGACGGTAAGCGACCTCGCGACGGTGGGCTACGAGTACGACGCCGACGCCGGCGAGACGGTGCTCGGGGCCGACGCGACGATCCGGTCCGGGTCGATAATCTACGCGGACGTGCGGGCGGGGACCGGCCTCACGACGGGTCACAACGTCCTGATCCGGGAGCACACCGCCCTCGGCGACGACGTCCTCGTCGGGACGAACACCGTCATCGACGGGGAGACGACGGTCGGCTCGCACGTGAGCCTCCAGACGAACGTCTACGTCCCCACGGCGACCGAGATCGGCGACAACGTGTTCGTCGGCCCCGGCGCGGTGTTGACGAACGACCCGTATCCGGTCCGCCAGGACGTCGAGCTCGCGGGCCCCACCGTCGCCGACTCCGCCTCCATCGGCGCGAACGCCACCGTGCTGCCCGGCGTCACGGTCGGCGAGGGCGCGTTCGTCGCAGCCGGTGCCGTCGTCTGTGAGGACGTCCCGGCGCGAACGCTCGCCGCCGGCGTGCCGGCGGAGATTCGGCCGCTTCCCGACCAGCTCGACGGGCCGAACAGGATAGCATGAGCCGGATCCGGATCGCCGACCCGGACGTCGGCGAGGCCGAGCGCGAGCGGGTCGCCGAGGTCCTCGACAGCGGGCAGTTGGCCGACGGCCCCGTCGTCCGCGAGTTCGAACGCGGCTTCGCTGAGCACTGCGGTGCCGCACACGCCGTCGCGACCGCGAACGGGACCGCCGCCCTGCAGACCGCGCTCGAGGCGGTCGGCATCGGCGCCGGCGACGCCGTCGTCACGTCGCCGTTCTCCTTCGTCGCGAGCGCGAACGCGATCCGGCTCTGTGGCGCCCGGCCCGTGTTCGCCGACATCGACGAGGCGACGTACACGCTCGACCCCGCATCGGTCGAGACCGTCGTTGCGGACAACGACGACGTCGCCGCCCTCCTGCCGGTCCACCTCTACGGCCTGCCGGCCGACATGGGGCGGCTGACCGCTATCGCTCGCGATCACGACCTCGCGGTCGTCGAGGACGCCGCACAGGCCCACGGCGCGGCCTACGAGGGCAAGTCGGTCGGGACCCTCGGCGACGCCGGCTGCTTCTCCTTCTACCCGACGAAGAACATGACGACCGGGGAAGGCGGGATGGTCGTCACCGACGACCCGGATATCGCCGACCGCGCCGCCCGGTTCGTCAACCACGGCCGCGCGGACACGGACGCCCACGGCTACCAGCACGTCACGGTGGGCCACAACCTCCGGCTGACGAGCCTCGCGGCCGGTATCGGCCTGGCGCAGCTCCGGAAGCTCCCCGGCTACAACGAGTCGCGGCGAGCGAACGCAGCGCGGCTGTCGGCCGCGCTCGCCGACGTGCCCGAGGTGACCCTGCCGACGGAACCTGCGGGTCGCCGCCACGTCTACCATCAGTACACGATCCGCTGTGACGACCGGGCGGCGCTCGCGAGCCACCTGGACGACCACGGGGTCGACACGGCCGTCTACTACCCGACGCTCATCTCTGACCAGCCGGCGTACGACGGCTTCGAGCCGGCGGTGCCGACGGCAGACCGCGTCGTGGAAGAGGTCGTCTCTCTGCCGGTCCACCCCGGACTCACCGACGTCGATATCGAGCGGGTCGGGGCCGCCGTAGCCGACCACTACGACCAATCCGCCGCGGAGGTGCCCGCCCGTGAGTGACGGTCGGCAGGTGAATGTCGGCGTCATCGGCGTGGGGAGCATGGGTTCCCACCACGCCCGCGTGTACGCCGGACTCCCCGAGGTGAACCTGGTCGGCGTCGCTGACACGGATTGGGAGCGGGCGTCGGAGGTCGCCTCGAAACACGACACCCGAGCGCTCAACCGGACGACCCTCTTCCAAGCGGCCGAGGCTGTCTCGGTCGTCGTCCCAACGCAGTACCACGCGCCGGTCGTCCGGGAGGCTTTCGAGACGGACACGCACGTCCTCGTCGAGAAGCCGTTCGTCGACGACGCCGAAGCGGGACGGGAACTGCTCGCGCTCGCCGAGGAACAGGACCTCCGTCTCCAAGTCGGCCACATCGAGCGGTTCAACCCCGCCGTCACCGCCCTCGACGACATCCTCCCGGAGATGGACGTCCTCGCCGTCGACGCCCGGAGGCTCGGCCCGCCGGTGGACCGCGAGAACACCGACGGCGTCGTGGACGACCTGATGATCCACGACCTCGACGTCCTGCTGTCGTTGTTCGACACGGAGGTCGCCACGATAGACGCGGCGGGCGTTCCCGGCCAGCCCCACGTCACGGCGATGCTCCAGCTCGACAACGGGGTGTTGGGGACGCTGACGGCGAGCCGGATCACCCACCGAAAGGTCCGGAAGCTCGCGATCACCGGCCGGGAGTGTCTGGTGACCGTCGACTACACGACGCAGTCGGTCGAGATCCACCGCCACTCGCTCCCGAACTACGTCGAGGCGGACGGTGAGGTGCGATACCGCTCCGAGAGCGTCGTAGAGCGGCCACAGATCACCAGCGGGGAGCCGCTCCAGCGGGAGCTCGCGTCGTTCATCGCGGCGGTGACCGCGGGCACCACACCCGCGGTTACCGGCCACGACGGGCTCCGGGTGCTCGACCTGACCCGGCGCATCACCGACGAGCTCGGCACCCCGACGGCCGCGGTCACCGGAACGGGGGTGCGGGGCCCGTGAACCCACTCGCGGCGGAGACGACCGCGTTGTACGGCAGCGACGCGTCGGCGGCCGACCAGCGACGGGCGCTCGGACGGGGTGACGTTCCCGTCGCCGTCTATGGGATGGGGAAGATCGGCCTGCCGCTGGCGCTGGTGTACGCCGACGCCACCGGCGACGTCACCGGGGTCGACATCGACCCCGAGCGCGTGGCCGCGCTGAACGAGGGGCACAACCCCTTCGACCACGAGCCGGGGCTCTCGGCGGTGCTCTCGGAGCACGTCGCGGACGGCGGCTTCACCGCGACGACGGACGGCACCACCGCCGCCACGCACGCACGGATCCACGTCATCGTCGTTCCGACCGTGCTCGACGAGGCGAACAACCCCGACCTCGGGATGCTCCGTGCGGCTGTTGGCACCGTCCGGACCGGGCTCGACCCCGGCGACGTGGTGTTCGTCGAGTCGACGGTGCCGCCGGGCACGTGTGCCGACATCGTCGCGCCGGCGCTCACGGCCGGCGACCGCTCGCTCGGCGAGTTCGGCCTCGCACACTGTCCCGAGCGGACGGCGAGTGGCCACGCGTTGCGGGATATCCGGGGGTCGTATCCGAAGATTGTTGGCGGCATCGACGCTGAGAGCGGCCGCGTCGCGGAGCTCGTCTACCGGGAGCTGACGACCAACGACATCATCCGCACCAGCGACGCCCGGACCGCGGAGTGCGTCAAGCTGTTCGAGGGCGTCTACCGCGACGTTAACATAGCCCTCGCGAACGAGCTCGGTCAGTTGACCGAGGCGTTCGACATCGACGTTATCGAGGCAATCGAGGCAGCGAATACGCAGCCGTACTGCGATATTCTGACCCCCGGTGCCGGCGTCGGCGGCCACTGCATCCCGTACTACCCGCATTTCCTGCTCGCCGGAATCGACGGCGGCGCGCCGCTGATTCGGACGGCCCGGCGGGTGAACGAGGAGATGCCCGGCTTCGTGGTCGAGACGCTGACCGAAGCGTTGGCCGACGGGGGTGGCACCGTCGACGGGGCGGTCGTCGCGCTGCTCGGCGTGACCTACCGTGCTGGCGTTCCCGAAACGCGGGAGTCGCCGGCCATCGATATCGCCCACCGGCTCGCACACCTTGGCGCGACGGTGCTCGCGGTGGACCCGGTTCTCGAGGAACTGCCGGAGATGCCGGCCGAGCATGTCTCGCTGGCGGCGCTCGAGTCGCGAGAGATCGATGCGGCCGTCCTCGTCACCGCACATGAGGAGTTTCAGTCCATCGACTGGAGTGCCTTCGAGACGACCGACGGCGATGGAGCGCGACGCGGCATCCCGGTCGTCGACGGCCGACAGGCGCTCGACCTGGCGGCCACTGCCCACCGGCAGTACACCATCGGACGGGGGGACGACTGATGTACGACGGTGCGACCGTCGGCGTCGTCGTGCCGGCGTACAACGAACAAGGGTTCGTGGGCGACGTCATCGAGACGGTGCCCGCGTTCGTGGACCGCGTGTACGTCGTGGACGACTGCTCGACGGACGGGACCTGGGACGAGATCCGCGAGACACTCTCGCGGCTGCACGTGCCGGCAGCGGCCGGCGCGGCGCCCCGGCCCGTCGGCGACGGCGGCGTAGGGTGGCGGGACCGGCTCGTGGCCCGCGTCCCCCGAGCGGGCGAAGCGGGGCCGCGATGGATCGTCGCCACCCGCCACAAGCCGAACACCGGCGTCGGTGGGGCAATAAAGACTGGCTATCTGGAGGCGGTCGACGACAACGTTGACGTGGTCGCGGTGATGAACGGCGATGGGCAGATGGACCCGGCCATCCTCGGTCGGATCATCGACCCGGTCGTCGCCGGCGACGCCGACTTCGCGAAGGGGAACCGGCTCCGGAACGCGACGTACCGCCGCGACATGTCGCCGTGGCGGACGTTCGGGAACTACCTGCTCACCTATCTCACCCGCGTCGCCAGCGGCTACTGGCGGATGATGGACCCCCAGAACGGCTACACAGCGGTTTCGAAGGCAGCGCTCGAACGCGTCGACCTCGACACGCTCTACGACGACTACGGCTTCTGCAACCACCTGCTCGTCCGCCTCAACAAACAGGGGTTGCGCATCGCGGACGTCTCGATGCAGGCGGTGTACGGCGAGGAGACCAGCCACATCCGGTACCGGAAGTTCATCCCGGCGTTGTCGCTACTGCTGTTACAGAGCTACCTCGGCCGCCTCGTCGACGGGGTCGGGTTCGACGGCAGAGGGACGGCTGCCGTCGCACAGCTCCTGGGGCTGGTCGCGGTCGGCTGTGGCCTCACGGTCGGGAGCGGAGCGCTCCTCGCAGGTGTCCTCGCCGTGATGGCCGCGGGCGGCGCCCTCTCGGCGGCCGGGGTCGCGGTGTTCCTCGGCGGCATTGCCCTCGAACGGCGGCTCAACGCCGGCTTGGAGGTCGCGGTGCCGTCGGTGAACCCGTCGTCGGTGCTTCATTTCGGGGCGACGACCGCCCCCGACGACACGTCGCGGGGGGAGGAATAACCCGTGCGGATCCTCTCGGTGGTCGGCGCTCGGCCGCAGTTCATCAAGGCGTTCCCGGTGTCCAGGCGGCTGCGAGCGGCCCACGAGGAGGTGCTGGTCCACACGGGCCAACACTACGACGAGACGCTGTCGGGAGTGTTCTTCGAGGAGCTCGACATCCCGGAGCCGGCGTACAACCTCGGCGTCGGCTCGGACGGGCACGCCAACCAGACGGCCGAGATGATGCGTCGGCTGGATACGGTAATCGAGGCGGAATCTCCTGACGTCGTGCTCGTCTACGGCGACACGAATTCGACGCTCGCGGCCGCGCTGGTCGCGGCCAAGCGCGAGCCGGCGCTCGCCCACGTCGAGGCCGGCCTCCGGAGCGACGAGTGGTCGATGCCCGAGGAGGTGAACCGGGTGCTCACCGACGACTGCTCGGACCTGCTGTTGGCGCCTGCGGCGAACGCCGCGGCGAACCTCCGCGAAGAGAGCGTCCACGGCGAGGTCGTCGTGACGGGCGACGTGATGTACGACGCCGTCCTCGCGGTGCGCGACCGGGCGCTCGGCGACTCGACGGCGCACCCGGTTCCGGCGCTGCGCGACACGGAGTACGTGCTCGCGACGGTTCACCGGGCGTCGAACACCGACGACCCGGCGCGGCTCGCCGGCATCCTCGACGGGCTCGCCGCCGTCGACCAGCCGGTGGTCGTCCCGCTTCACCCCCGCACCGAGGACGCGCTCCGCCGGCACGGGCTGTACGAGCACGCGAGCGAGGTGCTCCGGCTCATCGAGCCGGTTGGCTACGTCGACTTCCTCCGGCTGCTCGCGGACGCGTGGCGGGTCGCCACCGACTCCGGAGGTGTCCAGAAGGAGGCGTTCTACCTCGACACGCCGTGTGTCACGCTCCGTGAGGAGACGGAGTGGATCGAGACCGTCGAGTCCGGGTGGAACGTGCTGGTTGGCAGCGACCCCGAGCGAATTACCGCGGCGCTGACCGACGGGAGCGACCTGCCACCGAAGCCGTCGCTCTACGGCGGCGGCGACGCTGCCGAACGGACCGTCGCGGCGATCGAGACGACGCTGGGCGACTGACGCAGCACCGTCCGGTGAGCTGCCGGGCCGTCGGCTGCAGAGGGGGGACGGCCCCGATTTCAGCCGAAACGGGAGTCCGACCCGCCGGTGTGCTCTCGGACGCGAGCGTCGAGATACTGTCCAAGGGCGAAGGCCATCCAAGCCTGACACCAGCGCATCAGCGTGAACCGCTTCGTGTAGAAGCGCCGCTGCTGGTAGTAGAACCGCCCCTCGCCGGCGTACAGTTCCGAGAGCGTCCAGTCGATGATGCGGGCGGCGAACGCCGTGTCGCCGGCCGCGCTGAATAGGACGATCCCCTCCGCGGCGGCGTGGATGTCCTTCGGGTAGCTGCTGATTTCGTCCCAGTTCGGGGCGCCGGAGGGCTCGAACAGCGTCTCGCGGTAGAATTCGAGCCCGCGGTCGAGCGTGTCGGCGTATCGGCTCGACCCCGTCACCTCACGATGGCGCAGGAACGACTCGAGAATGAAGCCGTTGTGGTGGTTGTCCATCGAGAGATGTGACGCGGATGGAGGATCCGTGTACATCCATCCGCCGCGGCCGGTCTGTCGGCTCGCGACGTAGTCGAGAATCCGCTCCGCCCGCCGCCGGAGATACGGTCGGTGCTGGCGCTCGTGGAGGTCGAGAAGCAGCCGCGCACCGATGGCGTTCGCGTTGACGACGACCGTGTCCCCCGGCTCGGCGCTGGCGTGGTAGTCGATCAACGCGCCGTCGTTGGTCTCCCGGTAGTTCAGGTCCTTGAACACGAACGGGAGCGTGGAGCCGGCGACGTCCGCGTACCGGCCGTCCTCCCGGCTGACGGCCAGCAGTGCCCTGACGGCGTAGCCCGTCGAGACGATTCCCGGGTGTTTCGCGTCGCGCCGTGCGGTGAGGTCCTGCGTCGGGTGTTGGTGGCCGCCGCAGAAGCCAGCGTACCCCCGGCTCTGGTTGTCGACGAGCCAGTCCGCCAGCTCCCCGGCCTCGCGGCGGTACTGCTCGTCGCCCAAGTGGTCGTAGGCCGCCAGGTTGGCCAGGGCGAACAGCGCGGCTCCCTTGAAATTGCGCCGTTGCTCGACCAGCATGGGTCGGCGGACGTTGACCGGTGCCCGCTTGATTCCCTCCTGGATGGCGATGTTGAGCCACTTATTCTCGACTGGAAGCCACTGTCGGAACCGGCTGCTCATCCCGTCGAAGTAGTCCCAACCGGTGTACTCCCGCCGGCGGGCGTACATGAGCGTCGCCGCGAAGACATCCGCGACCGCGTCGTCGGTCACGTGCCGGGGGGCGCCATCGGGCGTGGCGTCCGTGTCGGCCGTCCACCCGACCGGTCTCCGAGCGTCGCGGGCCGCGTCGGTGCCATCGCCAACGGCCGGTCCGCTCGCCGTCATGGCGACTCCCCCGCGAGCGGTTCCGGCGTCCCCGACGGCGGGCCGTCCATGCCCGCCCGCCACCGCTCCAGGGACGGCACGGTGCTCGGGTCGCCCGACTCCGCACAGGCGACGATGACGTCGGTGAGATTGACGAGCCCGCCGACGTACTCGTCGCGGCGCCGGCGCCACGCCGTCCCGATTGTCTCGTCGCGGAGGACGTCGAGGCCCGTTTCGACCACCTCGTCGAAGTCGGCGGTGTTGACGACCAGCCGCTGGCGCTCGAGCTCGACGAAGTTCCCCATGTCGCCGTCACCGACGAATGAGTTCGAGCGGATGACGGGCGTGCCGAGCAGTGCCGCCTCGGTGCAGACGGTCTGGGTGTCGGTGACGACCAGCCGTGCCGCCGACAGGGCGTCGTGGAGCAGTGCGGGATGGACGTCGAACGGCCGGGCCGGGAGCGCCTCGATGTCGAGGCGACCGCCCTCGTCGGAGACGAACACCGTCGCGTGGTCGGCGAAGGTCTCGATCAGTCGCCCCCGCTGTGCGGCGGTGAACCCTGACTGCCCGATGTCGTGGTGGGAGCCGAAGGCGTTGAATCGCAGCAGGACGAACGGCTCCTCGGCGTCGAGTCCGAGCTGCGACCGGATGTCCCCGCTCGGGTGGAACTCCTCTGGGTGGAGATACGCCGTCTCGCAGAAGCCGCGGAACTGATAGTGGTTCTTCCCGAGGCCTTTCCGGAACGCGTGTGGCGTGAGAAACGCCGTGGTGAAGGGGCGCGACAGGGCGTGGTCGAGCGACGTCGGCTCCGAGTCGAGCACGAGCACTACCGGCGTCCGGCTGACCAGGCCAGCGTGGGCGGCGTAGGCGCCGACCCCGAAGATCACGTCCGGGTCGAAGCCGCGGACGGCGGGGACGATGTTGGCGTAGTGTCGCGGGAGGTTCCGGAACACCGACCCCTTGGTCGTCCCGCAGGCCCCGTACACCCGGTAGGGGAGGTCGTACCAGTCGAGCAGCGCGACCGTACAGCCGTAGTCGCGAGCCATCACGAGGACGTCGTGTCCCGCGGTCTCGATGCGTTCGACCGCGCGTCTGTAGAGGTGGACGTGGGCCGGGGTGTTGGTGAAGAACACGAACCGCATACGAGTGTTGCCGACAAGAGCGGTCATTGTAATCGGTCGCCTACCGTCCGACGCGGCGGGGGACACCGACCGACGACGCACGCGGTAGCTGGGGCATAACAAATCCGGTATCGGCTCGGTAGACCGTATGATCGTTCATCGCCGCGGCCGACCAGGGCCGAAACAGGGGCACTGTACGGGGGGACAGGGTACCCGTACGGGGCAGGGCCACCGACGCGGGGCGCCGTGAACGCCGCGGTCCAGCCGGCGGACACGCGTCCCGTCGAGCTGGCGCTCAGCGTCGGCTACGTCGCGCTCGCCGTCGGCGTCATCGCGGCGTACACCACGCCCGCGGACGGCTACGAGCTGTCGATCTACGGCGGGACGCCCGTCTCGTTCTGGGTTGCGCTGGCGCTCGTCGCCGCCGTGTCGGCGGCCGTCATCCTGTACGACGACCGGTATCTCTCGGTCGGGCTGCTGCTCGGCGGGCTCGGCGCCGCCTCGGTCGCCGGGCTCCCGCTGATCCGCGGTTACCACTTCCTCGGGCGGGCGGATTCGCTGATTCATCTCGGGCTGACGCGGGGTATCGACATCGGGAACGACCCGCTGAACCTCCTCTACCCGGGGAGTCATCTCATCGCCGCCAGCGTCTCGAAGGTCGCCGCCGTCGATATCCCGCGGGCGATGATGCTCGTGGTGTGGGTGTACGCGCTGGTGTTCTTCCTCGGCGTCGCGCTGTGCGTGTGGGCGCTGGTGCCGGACCGTCGGGCGCTGGCCGTCGGGGCCGCCTCGGCGTTCCTGCTGCTCCCCATCAACAACGTCAGCACGCACCTGCACTTCCACACGTACTCGACGGCGATGCTGTTCGTTCCGTTCGTGCTCTTCCTCGCCTTCACCCACCTTATCGGCGGGGACCCGTGGGCGCGCCTCGCCGAACCGATTGGGGACGGGGGCCACACCGTCACGGACGACCGGCTCTCGTTCGGCGACGCTACCCGGTTCGGCGTCACCTCGGACGACCTGGTGCCGACGAGCTATCTGTTGCCGGTGGCCTCGGCCGCGCTGGTGCTGTTCCACCCACAGATCGCGCTGAACGTCATGCTCCTGTTCGTCGGGATCAGCGTCGCCCAGCACGCGATCCGCCGCTACCGCCCGGCTCACCGGCTGGCGGCGTATCGGCTGATGACGTTCCAGACGGCGGTTCTCGTGGCGATATTCGTCGTCTGGATCCTCACGCACGACTGGGCGTTCGCCAGCACGGCGGACGCGTTGCTCGAGTCGATAAGCGAGTTCATCGCGGGGACCGGCTCGACCGCGCCGCGCGTCGACAGCCAGAGCGACTCCGCGAGCGCGATCGGGGCGAGCATCGCCGAGCTGTTCGCCAAGCTGTTCGGCGTCAGCCTGCTCTACGCGGTGCTCGCGACGGGCGTCGTCGTGGGATGGCTGACCGGCACCCTCGACCGACCGCTCGGCCCGGAGTCGGCCGGCGGCTCGCTCGACACCGGCCGAGGCATCACCGCCCTGTTCGCCGGCGGCGTTCTGGTCCTGCTCCCGTTCATCCTGGTTCATTTCCTGGGGTCGATCTCGACGTATCTGTTCCGACACGTCGGCTTCCTGATGATGCTCGCGACGATCTTCGGCGCGGTCGGCCTGTGGTATCTGCTTCCGGGGGCTGGGGCAGCTGGGTCGGGGGCGGGGAGGCGCCTGGCCTCGGTGCGGTCGCGCGTCGGTACCGGCGGGCGCTCGGCGCTGACGGTCCTGGTCGTCCTCCTCACCGTCTCCGTCGCGGTGATGACCGTCTTCCCGTCGCCGTTCATCTACCTGTCGGGCTCGCACGTCCCGGAGGGTGAGATGGACGGGTACCAACAGGCGTTCGCGAGCCAGCCGTCCGACGCGGCCGTCTGGTTCGGCGGGGTCCGTCACACGTCCGACCGGTACGAGGTCGCGCTGTACGGCGCGCGAACCGCACCGTGGGACCGGCAGGTGACACCCTCGCCCCGGAAGAGCTCGCCGGTCCCGGAGGCGGCGATGCTGAACAGCCTCACCGGGTTCTACGCGAACCACCCCGAAGCGGTCGTGCAGCGCGACCACTACTTCGTGGTCGCGGCCGCCGACCGCCAGCGGGAGGTGGATGCGTATCGTGAGCTGCGGTACTCGGCGGCGAGCTTCGAGGCCGTCGAGGCGCAGCCGGACGTCGGCAAGGTCCGCGACAACGGCGAGGTGAACATCTACTTCGTCGACATCGCCCCGAACGGCACCGGCGGTTAATCGAGCATCCCGGCCGCCTGGATTCGCTGCCAGAGCAGCTCCCCCCGGTCCGTCGTTCCGTAGATCCGCCCCTTCGTCGTCTCCGCCGAGACGCGCAGTTCCACGAGCGAGCGCGCCGCGAGCGCCCGCAGCGCACGGGAAACGTGGGTGATCTGGAGGTCCGCGCGGGACGCGATCGACGTCGGGGTCGACGGGTTATCGACGAGCTGTCGGAGCGCCGCGATCCGGTATTTCGAGCTGATGAGGAACCCGATGGTGTCCCAGATGTCCTCGGCGTCGCCGGCCCCGCCGTTTCTCATTCGTTTTTCCGACTTCCCTGGTGTACAAGCATCTGTCGTTCTCGTTCCCTTCCGCGAACCGTTCGCGAGGCCACCCCGGTCGATGCCGGGAACTCCGACGGCTTGGCCTCGACATCGGGTAGGGCTGTCCTATCCGACGAGGGGACGGGCCGCCCTTCGGTTCCGGGCTTCCGCTCGCGTCCGTGTACCCACGAGACAACCGCAGGTCGGCCGGGTATCCACGACATAACGGCGTGTCGGCCGGTGTATCCGCAGCATAACGATGTGTACCCACCGCGCTGGTGGAACCATCTATGAGTGACTCACGGCGGTGTGTCGGCGCTGTCGGTCCGCAGTCCTCCCGTCCCGAACCGGCCGCCAGCCACCACCGCACGAGCAGTCCAGCTCGGTCCGGTCGCTGATGACTGACGTTCGAGACGAGCTGACGGCGAACCGTGACCTCGTCGCCGTGTCGGCGCTGGTCGTCACGGCGGCCGCGATGAGCGCCCTGGGAGCGACGGGGACGGTCTGGCTACCCCTCGCGCTGCCGTTCCTGCTCGTGCTCCCGGGCTACGTGACGGCGGCGTTCGCGTACGCGAAGCGCGGCCGGGACCGGTGGACGCTCGCGACGGTGACCAGGCAGCTCGGGCTCGCAGTGGGCTGTAGTCTGGCCGTGCTCCCGGTGTTGGCGATCCTGACGTACGTGTCGCCGCTCGCGCTCACGCCCGCCGCTCTCGTCGGAACCGTGTCCGGCTACGTCCTCCTCGGCGCCGTCGCCACGGCACTGCGCCGTCGCCGCGCACCGGGGGCGGGACGGGAGTCGACGGCGGGGGCGGTGTCGACCGGCAGCCGACTGCTCCGACGCGCGCGGCCGCTCCAGCTCGTCCTGGCGCTGAGCGTTATCGGCGCCGTCGCCACGCTCGGCGTGGCGGTCGCCGTCCCCTCCCACGGCGCGACGACGACCGACCTCCACCTCCTCACGGAGCAGGACGACCGGCTCGTCGCCGACGAATACCCGGCCACGCTGACCGAGGGCGGGTCGGCCCCCATCACGGTCGGCGTGACGAACCACGAGCACGAGCCCGCGGCGTACACGGTCGTCGCCGAGCTCCAGCGCGTGACGGTGACGAACCGGAGCGTCGTCGTCGAGGAGCGGCGGAGCGTCGAGCGATACGCGTTCGACCTGGAGCACGGCGAGACCCGGCTGCAGCAGCTCGAGCTCCGCGGGTCGCTCACGGGTGAGGACCTCCGGTTCGCCGTGTACCTCTACCGGGGAGAGGCACCCGAAACACCGACGGCGGCCTCGGCCTACCGGAACACGTATATCTGGCTCGACGTGCAGCCCGCGGACGGGACCTGACCGATGTGGCCATGGGGACATCTCGCGCTCGGGTACGTCGCGTTCTCGGCGTTCGGCCGCCTGCGGCTGGCGTCGCCGCTGTCCGACCGCGCGGTGGTCGTGCTCGCCGTCGCGACCCAGCTCCCTGACCTCATCGACAAGCCGCTCGCCTGGCAGTTCGGGCTGGTGAGCAACGGCATCGGCGCGGCCCACTCGCTCCTCGTCGGCGTTCCGCTCGCCGTCGCGCTCGCGCTCGTCCTCTGGACCGGGGGGCGGCGCCAGCTGGGCGCCGCAATCGGAGTCGGCTTCGTGAGCCATGTCTGTGGTGACCTCCTTTTCGCCGCGCTGTTCAGCGAGCCGCCGATCCTCCCCGCGTTCCTGTGGCCGCTCTACGGGACGCCACCATCGACCGCCCCGGGATTCGGACTGAAGGTCTGGGAGCTCCTGTTGAACAGCCGAGCGCTGCTCGGAAGTGCGCTGGGCCGGACCTACTTCGCGCTCGAAGCGCTCCTGCTCGTGGCGACCGTGACGCTCTGGCTCGTCGACGGCACCCCCGGAGTGAGGCCACTGCGTCGGCTCGTCCGGCGGCGTCGGTGACGGCTGTCGCTCGGGTTTCGAGCTTCAACGCGTGGCCGTCGGAGCGTGGGAGATGAGACGTCGAGCGACGCTTCTCACTTCCGATCCGGATCCGCCCGCTTCGTGATGAATTCAGCGACCGGGTCGAGCGTCGCAGGGGGGAGCTCGCCCGGCTCCCACCACCCATGGTCGATGACCTGTTCGTCGCTGTTGGGCTCCGGAACCGCGTGCAGTGTCGCCCCAAACACCGCGTAGAGTGTCGTCACCGGCCGACTCCTGTGCGCGTAGATGTAGCTACCGACCGCCGCGTCGACGGTCGCTCCACACCGGATCTCCTCGTCCACCTCGCGGCGGAGACACTCCGGGAGCGATTCGTCGGGCTCCACGCCGCCGCCGGGGAGTGTCCAGAACGACGAGCCGTCGGCGTGCCGCTCCTCGATGAGGAGCACCCGCTCCGGAGACGTGACCAGCGCCTTCGCGCCGATCCGGATGTCCCTGACGTCGGCATCGCGCTCTGCGCCGTCGGTGGTGCCCGACCGGTCACTCCGGCCGTCGTACGGCCAGCGTCGGCCCGTGAGTCGGTCGTGGGCGTGTTCGTGCATGGCTCGTCCTGAGTGACCTCGTGAGGATTAGTATCCGCCCCATACCGGCTACGCGGCCGCGCGGTCGGTGCTGCTGGAGTCGTCACGCAGGACGCTCGCGTACAGCGAGAGGAGCTCCTCGACGATATCGGGCCACGCGTAGGCGTCTTCGATCCGTTCGCGGCTCACCCGTCCCATCCGATCGGTCACGGACGGGGCCGTCAGCAGCCGTTCGAGGGTGACGGTCAATTCGTCGACGGCCCCCGGAGTGACGAGCGCGCCGTTCTCCACGTCGACGACGGAGGCGATAGCGCCGACGTCGGTCGAGACGATCGCGTTCCCCCCGGCCATCGCTTCCAGGATAGCGATCGGGAGCCCCTCGGCGCGCGTCGGAAGCACGTAGACGCTCCCCTCGTTCAGCAGCGCCCGCTTCTCCGCCTCGGAGACGTAGCCGCGGTAGTCGACGGCGTCATGCTTCTCGGCGACCGCCGTGGCGTGGTGCGAGAGCGGCCCGTTGCCGGCGATCGTCACCCGGAACTCGACGCCCGCCTCCTGCAGCCGGTCGACCGCTTCCGTCACCTCGACGATCCCTTTCCGCTCGATGTGGTTCGAGACGAAGACGAGATGTGGGCGCGGGCCGGGCGCCGCGGGAGCGTACTTCGCCGGATCGACCGCGTTCGGGACCACGACGATGCGGTCCGCGTCGGCGCGCTGCGAGAGGACGTCCCGCCACCCTTCAGAGAGCGCGACCGTCGCGCTGCAGGCGGCGAACACCCACCGCTGGAGGGTTGCAATCGGGAGTGACGCGTCTTCGATGAACGTATCGAACGACGACCCGTGGACGTGCAGTATCACCGGACAGCCCCACAGGAGCGATGCGACGAGCACGTACGGCGTCGAGATGTAAAACGAGAACTGATGCGACGTGTGGACGTGAACGACGTCGGGGCGAGAGCGGCCGAGGAAGCCGACCCAGCCCGTCAGTATCGTCACCAGCGTCCGAAGATACTCGACGGGCCGGTCCGGTGTTCGTACCGCGGTGTCGACGATATCCACGACCACTCGCCCGTCGAGGTACTGCTGCTGCTCGGCGATGTAGCGGCCGATGCCGCCCGTTCCCTCCGTCCGGTAACCCGCCGGCCCGACGATGAGCAGCTCCGTCGACGGCGGGGGCGCATCGGTGGACTGCCGTGTGTCCCGGTCGAGCATGTCGGTGACCCGCCGTGTTTCGTCAGCGGACATCGGTGGAGTCCCTACCGTATGCGGTCACCGGCCCGGAGGCCCGACGACCATGGCCCGCTGCGTGGCCCCGTCCTGGCCATCGCACTCGGGGAATCGTGTCCGCACGCCGACGACGCTCGGACGGTGTTCGACCGTCGACACGTTCCGCGCGTATCCCGTCCATCGGCCCCGTGACCGCGCGGTGTCGCCCGTCGTGGCCGAGTGACGGTCCGCCGTAGCGCTGGATTCCAGGCATGTGTGCGGCGTCTCCAGCGCCCCGGTTCGTTATCCGTCGGCTACCGCCCCCGGGCGTGCGACGGTGGCATGCCGGGTCGCAACGGCCGCCTGCGACATATCACACCAGCGAAAGGGTTCACAGCGTCACGAGGTACTTCGGGTCATCCGCCAGCCGTGGCACCAGCGAGGCCGCGAGGTCGCCGAGGGTGAAGAACATGACCTGCAGCCCGTTCAGGTCGTAGCTGTCGAGGGCGCCGTCACGTTCCAGCAGGCGGGTGAGCTTCGGCTTGTTCCACGAGTAGAACGGCGAGGTCCGAACGCCACAGGTCTGTTCGATCGGCTCACAGTCGCCACCCTTCGCACACAGCACGCCGTCGAAGGTTCGCTCAACGACGTAGTCGACATCGAGCCGGCTCTCGAAATAGTGGAGATGCGAGCAGGTGAGCCACGGGGTCCCGATATCCATCACCAGCGTGTCCTCCTCAACGAGCCTGGCGAAGCAGCCGTCCTCGTGGTACGAGTCCGTGTGACGGCAGTCGTCGAACCGGTAGGGCCCCTCGACGAGAATCGACTTCATCGCGTCGTCAGTCCGGTAGTCGGCATCGCGGAGGAACAGCGGGCCGAAGGTGCCGTGTTTCGGCCGCGAGTGCTGCTTGTGGTAGACGCCGGAGGTTGCGAAGTAATCCGTGAACCCCGGGACGAGGACGCTCCGGAAGTTTGCGGTCAGTCGCCCCCGGAGAAACGCGTAGGGGTCGGTCCCGAACGCCTGTTTGACATCGCTCAGCCCGGCGTGAACGAACACTTTCCGGTGGTCGGCGCCGTGGCGCTCGAGGAGTTCGTCCAACCGCGACGGGGGGACCGGCCCCGCGCCCCGCCGTCGTCTCATCCGGCCGAGTAACTGATGTTTGAGCAGGTTCGCCCCTCTGCTCACGTGCGTCAGTGACTCTGGTCTCACGGGTCGCTGGGCATGCTTTCCGTGCGGCGTCCGACGGATTCGGTGTGTCGCCGAGCAGCCGCGGATAATCCGACCATACGCTGACGAAGCGTCGTCGGTGGATTAGTTATCCTCCTACTACCGTGAGAGGGGGCCATGCTCCGTCGGGCGACCGAGCGTGCTCCGTTTTCGCCGGCGCGAATCGGCCGCAGCCACAGCGGCAGCGTAGGTTATCTGTAACAATGCACGCCGCTGCTGACCTGGTATGCAATGACGGAAATCAGTGTGATCATCCCGACACTGAAGCCCCGGGACGAGGTCGAATGCCTCGAGTCTCTGGAGGGTGGGACGTTCTCGGACTACGAGGTTCTGCTGCAGGACGAGCACACGGCGACGGCCGCCCGGAACGCCGGCATCGAGCGAGCGGCCGCCGACAAGCTGGTGTTCCTCGACGACGACTCCCGGCCCCGGGCGGACTATCTCGCCCGGATTGCCGAGGTGTTCGAGCACGAGGCCGCCATCGCCGGCCGGACCGTCCACCCCAACGACGACATCTTCGCGAGCCACCTGACCAAGCATTACGATTTCGGCCCCACCCCGCGGTACGTCACCCGCTTTTGGGGCTGCAACATGGCCGTCCACCGGGACGTGTTCGACGCCGTCGGCGGCTGGGACGAACGCATCCCCTGGGGGCATGAGGAGCTCGAACTCGCCGAGCGGGTGCTCACTGCAGCCCCCATCTACTACGACCCGGAGCTGGTGGTCGACCACGTTTACGCCGATTCGGCCTCGGACTACCTGTCGAAGGTGTACAGCCAGGCGAAACAGCAGCCGTACCTGTGGGAGAAACAGGGGCACAGCACTCGGGGGCAGTGGCTCAGTATCGTCGGCGACGCCGTCGACCCCGCGAACTACGTCGGTCTCCCCCTCGCCCCTGCGCTCCTCCACGGTGCCGGAACGGTCGCTCGGACCGCCGGCCGCATCCGCGGGATGTTCCAGGGCGCGACCGCTCCACGAGACCGCCCGGACACCGAGGACGACGCACAAGACCGCCCGAACATCGAGGACGACGTGGTGGCACCCAACCGGTGACACGCACCGAGCGGGCGCCGAACTCTCAGAGTGACGGAAGCGTCGAGACCCCGCACCGTCGCCCGCTACGCGTCCGCGTCGGCGGCATCCAGCCGCCACGCGAACATCGCCTTCAGCACGACGACGAGGCTGTTGGTCTCACCTTCCCCCCAGATGGCGGTCTCCGAGCGCGGGTCGGACGGGCTCGCATCGGCGCCGTTGACGAGCGCGCTCACGAGCGTCTTCCGGCTGTCGACCATCATCAGCCGACCGGCCGAGGTGTCCGACCAGACCCACAGCGACTCGAACATCGTCGCGCCGGGAATCTCGTCTTGGATCCGTTCCTGGACGTCTGCCGAGACGCCACCGAGCTTGACCGAGACGCCCCGTCGTGCGGCGGCGCCCAGCTCCTCGATCAGCTCGTCCGTGAGGAGGTCCTCGACGGTCATGTAGACGATCTCCTCCTCTGCGTCGGCGAAGAACCCCAGGATCCGCTCGGTGACTGCCGGCTGGCCGTCGACCGTCCACACCCCGCGCTGTTCGTTCCGCGGCTCGATGGGTTCGAGCTCGGTCAGTGCCGTCTGGAGGACGTCCGTCCGGTGTTGGAAGTCGTGTTGGAAGCTTCGGCTCGCGGTCTCCGGGGAAATCGCCCAGAACCGCTTCGGCGAGGACTCCTGGACGTCGACGAGCCCTCGCTCGTGGAGCTCGTCGACGGCGTCGTACACCCGGCTCCGAGGGACCTCCGACACCTGACTGACCTCCCTCGCCGTCGCGCTGCCGAGGCCGGTGAGCGCGACGAACGTCCGCGCGGCGTAGGCGCTCAGTCCGAGTTCCTCGAGCTGTGTGATGGCGGCGGACTCCGAATCTTGGGATGGATCGGTCGTCATCGATGGTGTTCCGTCCGCGCGGGGCCCCCGACGTGGCGGGGGCACGCCCGCACCGTGTCTGTGTCACGTACGCCCTCCGGGTCGATATAGTTGTTGTGATAAACCGAGTGAAATGTTACCGGGCCGGCTTCGTTCCACCGGCGTTCGGTTTCGCGCCCCAACAGCTGCTGTGACCACTCGAGTAACAAAATGATTCCATAAATTCCCATTATACCGCAGTATGCCTTCGATTACAGGATATTAGTCGAGTGATGAGTTTATTCAGTCACCGAAAAAGTAACAAGTGCTATCTGTCTCCGGTGAGAGGAGTAGCCAATACCCGCTTGAACGCAGCGGCGGAAGAAAATGAACGTATCAGAAAACATCGAGGAAGCGGTGGAGGTGCTCCAGCAGCTCGGGCTGAAGGAGTACGAGGCGCGGTGTTTCGTCGGCCTCTCGCGGGTTGAAACGGGGACTGCAAAGCGGCTCAGCGAGATGACCGAGGTGCCCCGGACGCGCGTCTACGACGCGATCCGGGTGCTGGAGGCGCAGGGGCTGGTACAGATCCAACACTCGAGCCCACAGCAATTCCGCGCGGTACCGCTCGAGGAGGCCACGGAAACGCTACGTGATCGGTACGAGGCGCGGGTCGAGCGGCTGCGGGACGCCCTCGAGACGGTCGAAGCCGTCGACGAGACCGACGACACGCCGATCCAGCGGGTGTGGGCGATGGCGGGCAACGACGGGATTGAGAACCGGACGGAGGAGCTGATCGAGGCGGCCGACGAGGAGGTCGTCTTGGTGGTCGGCGACGGCTCGCTGCTGACGGAGGCGCTTATCACCACGCTCAACACGGTTGACAGCGATGTCGACCTGCTGGTCGGGGCGCTCACGGAGCCGCTCCAGGCGGAGATCCAGGCTGCGGTGCCGGATGCGATGACATTCCTCTCGGGGCTGGAGTGGCTACACGCCGCGGGCGACGCTGGCGATGAGACGGCTATCGGACGGCTATTGTTGACCGACCGATCGACGATTCTGGTGAGTTCGATTATGCCCGCAACCGGCGAGGAACAGGCGATCTTCGGGGAGGGATTCGGGAACGGGTTGGTGGTTATCGCGCGGCGGTTGATGGCCCAGGGGCTGTTGACGGAACGGGATCCCGGTTCGTGACGCCGCCCACGGCGAACGGTGACCCGTTCGAGGACGGCGCCTTGACCGAAATCAATCTCTCCGGCCGCTCGCTCGTGAGTCTCCAGGCGATTGAGTATCTGTGAGCGTTCTATCGCCAGTGGAAGACACTCCTGGCGTGGTAGGGACTGATCGAGTACGTCCGCGGGAGCAAAGAGTGGGCGTCATGGAACGTGACGACCTCGAGTGGGCCGGGGCCCCGCCAGAACGGCCAAGCAACCGGTCGCAGCGCCGACTTCTGGCTACCTGCGACCGCTCGATTCGACTCCCGGAGGGGTGTCGGCGGTGACCGCCCTCACAGCGCCCCCTCGTCGGCCTCCGTCTCCGCCCACCCCTCGAGTGGACCTTCGGTGAGGTGGAAATCCTCGCCTGGATGCTCGGTGTACACCACGTAGCAGTGCTCCGCAGTCACTCGCCGACATAGCTCGCGGCTCCTCCGGCGCGGCTCACTCCCGTCGGGCTCGTCCACATGGCAGACGTGACCGCCACGTGTCACTCCCGTTGCGACACGGCGTCCGTGGCACTCACGCCGGCTCGACGTCGGTCACTTCGAACCGGGCACCGCCATCGTCCGCTTCCGTCGCGGTCAGCTCCCAGCCGTGTGCGACCGCGATCTGTCGTGCACTCGCCAGGCCGAGGCCCGTCCCCGCGTCCTTGCCCTTCGTCGTGTAGCCGAACTCGAAGACCTCGTCGCGGACCTCCTCGGGGATGCCGGGGCCGTCGTCCTCGACGTAGAACCCGTTCGGCAGTTTCCCGACCGTGACCGTCACCTCGTCGCCACCGTGTTCAAGCGAGTTCTTGAACAGGTTCTCGAGCAGACGGGTGAGCGCGTTCTCGTCGGCCCTGATCTCACAGCCGTCCGGGGTCCGAAGGGTGCTACTGCCGTGGGGGAGCGACGCCCAGACGTCGCTCGCACACTCCCCGATGTCGAGGATACCGCGGTCGCCGACGAGTTCCCCTTCCCGCATCACCGTCGACAGGTCGTCGATGAGGGTGTGCAGCCGGTCCAGCGCGACCTCCGCTCTGTCGAGGTGTTCCAGCTCGCCCGTCTCCTGTGCCAGCTCCACCCACCCCGCGACGGTGCTGAGCGGGTTCCGCAGGTCGTGGGAGAGGACGCTCCCGAAGTGTTCGAACTGATCGAGCTGTCGCTGCAGTTGCCGTTCCCGGCGGTCCCGTTCGGTGACGTCGCGGCCGATCCCGACCACGCCGACGACCCTTCCGTCGTCGTCGCTGAACCGACGTTTGCGGAACTCGTAGGGAATCCGTTCCCCCTCCTTCGTCACGAGGTCCGCCTCTATCCGCGACGCTCCCGTTTCGAACGCCTCATCGATGTCGGCTCGGATGCGGTCCCGCTGGTCGGCGGGGAACAGCTCCGTCGGGTCCATCGACAGCAACTCCTCCTGCGTGTATCCCGTCACCTCGACGGCACGCTCGGTGACACGGGTGATCCGCCCATCGGGATCGAGGACGTAGAACACGTCCTCGAGCATGTCGAGCGCCTGGTCGATGAAGCGGCGCTGGTCCGCCAACGCCTCCATGTCCCGGTATCGATCGCTGATGTCGCGGGTGACCTTCAGGAAGCCACGGTGTTGTCCCTCGTCGTCGAACACCGCCGTGATGACGACGTCGGCCCAGAACCGCGAGCCGTCCGCCCGGAGCCGCCAGCCCCTGTCCTCGACTGAGCCGTCCTCGAGCGCCTGCCGCAACAGCCCGTCGGGGTAGTCGGCCGCTACCTTCTCGTCGGGGTAGAACGTCGAGAAGTGCTCACCGACGATCTCCGCGGCGTCGTAGCCTTTGATGCGTTTCGCGCCGGTGTTCCAGCTGGTCACGTACCCCTCCGGGTCGAGCGAGAAGATGGCGTAATCCTCGACGGCGTCGACGAACACTTCGAACTGCGTGCGCTCCTCCGAGAGGGTCCGCTCCGTCCGCTTCTCCTCGGTGATATCCATCACCAGACAGATGAGCGTGTCGTCGTCGGCGTACGCGAGCGCGTGGTCGACGATGACGGTGTCTCCATCCTTCGTTCGGTGGACGCTTTCCCCGCGCCAGCGGCCGGTATCGGGAACGCTCGGGAGGATGTCGTCGTAGATCTGCTCGACGTGCTCGTCCGGGTAGAGCAGCTTCCAGTGCTCGCCGACCAGCTCGTCGCGGTCGTAGCCGTAGGTGTCGGCGTACGCCTCGTTGACGTAGATGAACGTCCCCTCCTCGTCGAGGAGGCTGATCCCCTCGCGGGCGGTCTCCATCGCTTGGAATCCGCGGTCGATCTCCTGTTCGGCGCGGTACTGCCGAACTACGTTGTCGATGCGGTTCGCGAGCACTTCGTACTGATCCGTTCCGCCCTGCTTCTGAAGGTAATCCGTGACGCCCTTTGAGATCGCCTCGCTGGCGATCTCCTCGCTCCCCTTCCCGGTGAAGAGGATGAACGGCACGTCCGGGTGGTCGGCACGGACTGCCTCGAGGAACTCGAGGCCGTTCGTCCGCGGCATGTCGTAGTCGCTGACGACACAGTCGATATCGGCCTCCGCGAGCCGGCGGAGCCCGTCGTCGGGACTGGCCTCGGTAACCACCTCGATATCGCTGTTCGCCCGTTCGAGATAGATCGAGACCAGATCAGCAAGCCCCGGCTCGTCGTCGACGTGGAGGACTCGGATCGAGCCGGCGCCGTTCAGTTGCCGGGCCACTTCGGTTATCGAGTCCGTCGGCATGCCCGATATCCGGGTGCCAGACACTAGTCGATTGTGGCGCTCTCTCGGCGGATGATGGGCGTTCATCCCAGCTGGTGACTCGGAGCTATCCGCGCTCCGCGACGGAGGGGTACAGTGCGTCGTTACCCGTCTCCCTATCCTCTTGCTCGTTTGCATACGAAACGCGACTCGGCACTGACGCAAGCGGGGAGCGTCGTCCGAGACGACATACGAGGTGGACCCGTCGCTACGGAAGCGGTCAGGCGGCCGGCCACCCATCGAAGTGAACTCAGCTAGCCGTACTGACCGCAGGCTCGGGGTCGCCGGTCGGGAACTCCTCTGACCGGAGCGCAGCACCGATCGCGAGATGCGTCAGCGCGAACCCGCCGGCCACGATGATCTGCCCCTCTCGCGTGCCGCCAGTGGTGATCGCGACGGCGGTGTTGTACAGCATGACGAGTGCCGGCGTCAGTACGAGGAGAGCGGTCGTTCGAGTGAGGGTATCGGTACGAAGCCCCGCGGCGCCGAATGCGAGGTACCCCAAGAGGACTCCGAAGATAGCCAAGGGAGCGAAGGCACCGAGCCAAGCCGGCGGGGTTACACCGAGGCTCTCCGAGAGGGTCATCGTCCCGACCGCGAGCCAACCAACCATGCCGAGCACCGCCAGCCCGGCACCCCCGCGAGTCAACTTGGGACTGCGGCTGACCAACTGCGGATACAGACCGAGCAGCGCGACGAACGCAAGCAGGTGGCCGAGGAAGCCGAAGGGCATCTCGTGGTGCAACGGGTAGTTCGTGTTCGTGAACGCGATGAGGGCGTGAACCCCTGTATGGACGACCATCAGCCCGCCTGCGGCGAGAAACAGCGTCGAAATCTGCCGTTCGAGCGACTGGAATCGAGTCATGTTGGCCCCCCACTTCCATCGGAGACGGGTCTTCCAACCGGTTTCAGTACTGTTCGTCGGGACGTGGTGTTCGGATGCATTGGTTTACTCCGGGTGTTCGTCTTGGGTACTGTGCGGTCGGGTCGCTGGCTGTTCGGGGAGCGCACCGAGCTGTCGCAGCAATCCGAGCCCGTCGGGAAGCGACCGGATTTCGGCGATCCGTCCATCACGGAGTCGACAGAACCACGCGGAGTCGATCTCGAACGACACACCGGTCGGGGCGAGCTCCAGCAGCGGCTCGGTGTGTGTCCCGGTGACCGTCGCGCGAACGGCGACCCGCTCGTGGGTCGCCACGACCTCATCGATTTCGACGCCGACGTCGGCACCGGCAAGGATGCGCCAGCTGAGGGTCGTCACCGCATCGCGACCCTGCCGCTCACCAAAGACGAGGTCGTGATCGGTGGAATCCTCGGTGAGAAAGATGTCGGCGGCAGCAGTGTCTCCCCCGGCGACGACGTCGGTGAGAAACCGACGGACGAGTGCCGCGTTTTCCTCCGGTGTGTTCCGCATGGTGTCTCCGATTCCCTCCCTCCCGGCCCGTCTCATGACCGAGCCGGGACACGGTTCCCAGAACGCGGCCGGTGATAAGTATTATTTGTATGACAGTAAAGTCGGCGTGATTACAGTATCGGCGTAACTAAAACGTACTGACATGAAACACGGCTCGCTGAGAGAACGCTCCACTCCGCAGGGGACCGTGATCACCACGTCACGTCAGTAACGGTCACCGTCCCGTCGAACGTCAGCCGGAGTTCTTCGTCGTCAAGCGTGATCGTGACTTCGACCTGTGGTGGCTCCTCGGAGATCAGTTCCGTCTCGTGGTCCGGCTCCTGATTTCCGACGTACGTGAGCCCGTCGTGTTCGTCCGTGTGCCCCTGCGGCGCCACTCCATGGTGGTAATAGAAGGCAACCACGGCCGGGTGAAACACCGAAACCACCTCGGGCGTCGTCCCGTGGAAATCCTTGCAGACGCGACATCGGAACTGTACCGTGTACGCAGGCACCCGACCACAGGTCGAACACACGCCGTCGGCATCGTGGTCCTCACAGACCTCGAGCGACGCGTCGACCGGGCCGGAACACGCGCTGCAGAGCCCCTCGAACATCGTGCGCATGTGCCGGTAGGCGGCGACCTCGGCGGCAGCGAACAGCTCCTCGGCGGACCGATCAGTCAGGCCGGCCGGGTCGAACTTCATCCCGTTCAACCAGCCGTTGGGAAGGTCCTCCCTTGTCGTCATCCCCGCACACTCCGTACACACCTGATAGACCGTCCCGTCCTCGTAGCTGACGGCCGTCGGCGAACCACAGAGGTGACACTCCCGGTCGATCTCCGTCGGTTCGAGACGGGCGTCCTGGACGCCTGCACCGCCGATGACCGACCGAACGATTTCGAGACCGGTCTTCCGGAGTTCGTACCGCTCGTCGTCTGGTCGCTTCCGGATGAACTGCCCTTCGAGCTGGTTGAGGTGGTAACTGAAGTTGCCGGGGTTGTCGTAGTCGATCCGGTCGTAGAGTTCGGAGAACGTCGCGGCAGTGTCGCCGGTTCCAGGGTCGTGCAACTCCCAGAGCGCGAGCAGGATGGCCAGTCGCGTCTCGTTCGCCAGGAGCGCGAACGCTTCGGTCGCGTGCGGCCCGGCTGCCCCCGCAGCCGACTCCAATGGGGTGTTCGACCCTGTGTCTGCCATAGCTAGTGACTCTCACTCATACCACATGAAGGGCACCGACCGTGTTCTCGACCCGTCGCGAGGTGCCGGCGTCGGTTCGTATCACCCCGCAGTGGGATCGACTGCGGAGGGTTCCGGGACAGCCGACGGCGGTTCCGTCCGGAGCGTGTAACCCGTGGCTAACATCACGACCGGGACCGGCCCGTAGATGGCGAGCGTGAGCCATCGGGGAAACGCGGCACCGTAGACCGGGGTCGCAGCGAGAACGACGATCCACGGGAGAGCGAAGGACAACAACAGCCCCCCTACCCGACGGGAGGGGACGGCAACCCGCAGGCCCGCGGTGCCGAACGAGACGAACGCGAGCGTCATCGTCACGGGGAGACTCAGGAAAACGAACCCCGGTGGCGAGCCGATGGTCCGTCCTGCTGCTGCGGTCAGGACGCTGTCTCCGAGTATCCACCCGAGAAGTACCACGAGCGTCACTCCGGCGAGTGTGGTGAACAGGCCACCGATGGCCGCCGTCCGTGGCGCTCGCTTGGCGAGCCGTGGGTACAACCCACCCAGCCCGATGAGGGTGGCGATCAGTCCCGGCAGGATGACGGATGCGACCAGCCACGTCGGAAGGGGAACGTTCAGGTACCGTTCGAGGACGACGTGTGTGGGTGATGCGAGCAGCAGAACGCCTGCCACGAGGAACGCGGCCGCGCTCCGGCGCTCGAGTGCGCTCCACAGGGCCGTGTGGCTCGTTGACATACTAGTTGTCTCATAACCGGCACAAATGAACGTTGCCCTGCGTTACGGCTGCGTTCCGTCGGTCGGCAAAAGCGACCCGCGAGAGGTGATGGCCCTCAGCGGTCGTCGCCGCGAGCGACGCCCGGCTGATCACACGCTCCTCGATGCCGACTCATTCGAGTCGGTCGAGCGCCCACCTGGCTCGAACGCGAACGTCCTCCTCCTCGTCGACGGCGACCGACTCGAGCGCGTCGCGTGCCGTCGTCGCTCGGAGATGGCCGAGCGCCCAACAGGCGTTCTCGCAGACGAGCTCGTTCTCGTCGTCGAGGCGGTCGATGAAGAGCTCGGTGAACGGGGCGATCTCGTCGGGATGCGTCTCCGCGAGCCGCGACAGCGCGCCGGTCGTGTTGACCCGCGTGAACGCGTCGTCGTCGTCGACGAACCGCGCCAGTTCGTCGGCGTACGGCACGACGGCGTCCTGGTACAGCGTGGCGATGTCGCCCAACAGGCCGATCGCGTTGTTCCGGAGCTTGGAGTGTTCCGCGTCGAGGAGCATTGCGAGGTCATCGACCACCGGCAACGCCGCATCGGGGTACTCGCCGGTGACGTAGCCCAGTGCCGCGGTCGCGCTCAGTCGCTCCGTATCGGGCGCGCCCTCGTCGACGATACGGTCCTGGAGCGCCGGGACGACCGGCTTGACCGCCTCCGGGTGGTCGTCGGCGACGCGACAGAGCGCGTACGTCGCGTACCGTCGCCCTTCCGCGCCGTCCTCGAGGACGGTCGCGAGTGCGGGCACCGCGTCCACGACATCCTCAGGGTCGTGTGCCGCCAGCTCCGAGACACAGCGGGCGGCCGTCCGCCGCGTGACGGTGTCCGTCGCCGAGAGGTATGGGATGATGCCGTCGACGAGCGGTGCAACGTCGGCCGCGTCGTGTGCCGCGAGTTCGGCGAGTACCTCCAGCACGAGCCCCGCGTGCGGGAATCCGTCACGTTCCAGCAGCGATCGGAGGATCGGTATCGCCGGGGTGCAGTCCTGCGGCCGCGCGTCCGCGATCGCCCACAGCGCCTGCAGCGCGTCCTCCTTCGGCGCCGGATCGTGGGCGTCGAGGAACGTCAGCACTTGCGAGACATCGGCCTGCATCGGGTGGTCGCGGGCGAACTGGTGAAGAACCGCGGCCCGCTCGGCCGGCGTCGCCGCGTCACCCCAGCGGCGCGTCGGGTCCGGGCGGGCCGTCGACAGTCGCTCGATACGATGGACGGCGACGCCGAACGACGGCTCGTCGACCGGCACCGGTGAACACCGAATCTGCGGCGGAACGGCGCGGTCGAGCGTGCGGGTCAGCAGCTCGACGTCCTCCACGACGCGGGTTCGGCTATCTCCGTCGTCCTCGTCTTCCCCCGTGTAGACGATCTCGAACGCGGGCGCGTCACCGTACTCGTCGAGGAACGCCCGGAGGTGGTCGGCATCGACCGGCGTGATGCCGGCGCTCGTCGGCCGCCCGCCGTCGGGCACGGGGTCCCGGACCCACGGCAACCGGGGGTCGACGTCGCCCCGCTCGACCGCGGGCACGAACTCCCAGGCGTGGTAGTGGTCCCAGCCAGCGACGTCGCGCAGGTCGAGGTCGTCCACGACGACGTACTCCTCGGCGTCAGGA
>Ga0207771_100291_pt1 | contig 33617 bp, 37 predicted proteins | sample A23M2SouthBayCA_2_FD_187731 | JGI IMG/M metagenome (GOLD analysis project Ga0207771, IMG submission 187731) | Aerobic enrichment media microbial communities from Eden Landing Ponds, California, USA - A23 M2 (2) (SPAdes) | ecosystem: Environmental > Aquatic > Marine > Unclassified | place... | reverse complement strand
CCGTCGTCCTCGCCGCTGTCGTCCTCCCGCTCGTCCTGCCCCCGACCGTCGGCGGCGTCGTCTTGCTCACCGTCGTCGGTCCGAACACGCTCGTCGGCGAGACCGCGGCCGCCGCCGGTCTCCCGCTCACCCGCTCGCTGGCCGGCGTGGTGCTCGCCCAGACGTTCGTCGCCTCGCCCTTCGTCGTCGTCACGGCGAAAGCCGCCTTCGAGCGCGTCGATCGGACGCTCGAACACGCCGCGCGAACGCTCGGTAAGGACCGGTGGACGACCGTCAGAACCGTCACGCTTCCGCTGGCCGCACCGGGCATCCTCGCCGGGATCACCCTTACTTTCGCCCGGTCGATCGGTGAGTTCGGCGCGACGATGCTGGTCGCGTACTACCCCCGGACGATGCCCGTCGAGATCTGGGTCTCGTTCGTCTCGCTCGGTCTCGACCACGCCTATCCGGTCGCGATACTGCTCGTCGTGCTCGCCGTCGGCGCACTGCTCGTCCTCCACACCGTCGCCGCGAACCCCTGGGACTGATCGTCTCCACGACACTCGAAATCGAACGTCTCGAAACGACCGCCGACGATCCACTTCCTCTCCGAGTCCGGCGACTCCCGACCGTCAGGCGTACCACACCTGGATCGTCACCGGTCCCGCGACGGTGGTGACGGTCGCCTCGCCGGTCGCGACCCGGCGCGGGACGGGGTAGCCGACGCTGCCGTGGGGCGTCTCGATGCGGAACATGAGGTTGTCCGGGAGAATGGCGTCGGTGCGTGCCCGTAGCTGGCCGCGCTCGCGCTTGAACGAGTCCTCGTTGGCGACGACCTCCGCGAGGCGGGTCGCGTTCTGGTGCTCGGGCGGTTCGTTGGCGAGGATCGTCGTGGCGTCGGTCGCGTAGGCGTCCAGTTGTGGCTCGCGGGTGTCCGGTGCCGGCACGCCCAGCGCGACCCCGAACACCACGCTGAGGATGACGACGACGCCGAGCGCGGCTTCCAGTAGCGAGACCGGAAGCTGTGCTCTATCCATCGGCGGTCACCGCCAGCGTCGCCTTGTGCGCCTCGATCGCATCGTACTCGATCTCGACGCTCCCCCGCGGCAGCGGGCCGCTCGCCTCGAACCGGAGCGTCGTCGTCTCGTATCGCGACAGCGGAATCTCGTAGTCGCCCGAGAGACCGCTGTCGTCGTGCAGCGTGATGCGACCGTTCGCCCTGACGGTCGTCACCGTCGTCCCCGTCGGCGGCGCGAGCGTCAGGGTCGCACGATACCCTCGACGCGGGAGTGTGACGCGGCGCTGCCAGCCGAGCGTCGGTTCGAGCCGTTCCGTGGTCCGCGTCTCGACGAGTACCAGCCGTCGGATGGTCGTCCCGCCCGTCACGGACCCCGTCGCCGCGAGTGGCTGCCCGTCGAGTTCGACGCTGGTGTCGGTCGTTCCAGTCACGGGAAACGCAGTGCGGAGGCGGGCCGAATCGAAGCCCGACAGCCGACTCTCGTTTACCGTGTTCGCCCGTTCGGTCAGCGGTGACTCCGGGGCGACGAGTCCGGCAGCCAGCGAGACCGCGACGCGGCGCTCGCCGGGGTCGCGCTCGGCCGATCTGATCGCGCCGTCGGTCATCGCGAGTCCGATACCGGTGACCATCGTCACGACGAGCAGCGCGATCGCAAGCGCCGGCAGGCCGGTCTGTCCGCGGCGTCGCTGCCGGCGAGTACCGTCGCTCACGGCCGTTCCTCCCGGAGTTCGACCGCGAGACCGCTGCCGAGGACGAGACCGGCCGGAAACCCCAGCGTGATGCCGCCCCGGACGACGCCCATGTTCGTCCCGCGAGAGCCAGCGTGTTTACGAAGATCCGACAGAAGCGGTTGGCGCTCAGGATCAGGCCGACAAGAAAGGGCGAGATACTCACAGGCTCTCCAAGTTCGGCAGGATCAGGAAGACGACGACGCCGAACCCAACGAAGAAGGTGCTGACGATGACGGCCAGCACGACCGGATGGGGACGGTTCATCGCCACCCGGTTCGCGGTCGGTCGCCCACGCTGTTCCTATCCGACCATTCGTGGCAACATTGTTGAGGGGGTCGTTCACTCTTCGCTGGCTCCGTCGCCCCTCTAGACTGGTTCGTCGGCCTGCGGCCCAATCAAGACCGACCGAATTTTCACCACCGCCGCCCGTTAGGTCTCCGCGTGTCCCCGAAGCTCTCCATCGATAGTGATCGACTCGGCTCCCTCCACACCGGTGTCCTGTTTCTAGTGATCGGTGTTGCCATCGCCGGCTACGGCGTGTACGACTACCAGCAACAGACCGACGCATTGGCGAACACCACAACGGTTGAGGCCACGATCACCGACATCGACATCGAGACCGTCTCCCAGCGGCGTGGCCGCACGGACTACCAGCCAACGGTCGCCTTCGAGTACGAATACGACGGCACCACTTACACCGGCGACGACATCCGACCGGCGAATATCGCCCAGGACTACGACACTCGCTCGGCCGCACGCGGGGCCCTCGACGGCTATGAAGTCGGCGAGACGGTGACTGCGTACGTTAACCCCACCTCGCCCGGCGACGCCTTCCTAGAGGACAAGCGCTCCGACGGACCCGTACGGTTCGTCGCCATCGGCGGCGTGCTCGCACTCGTCGGCGCTGGCTCCGCGATCAGGTCGAACCGGGACTCCTGACGCCGTCAGTTCGGATGTCATCGTACCCCGTCAGGCGTACCAGACCCGGATTATCAGCGCACCCTCGACGGTGATGACGGTGGATTGGCTGGAGACAACCCCGTTCGGGACTGGGAACCCGACGCGACCGTGGGGCGTCTCAACGCTGAACAAGAGGTTGTCCGGCAGGATTGCGTCGGTCCGCGTAGCTGGCCGCGCTCGCGCTTGAACGAGTCCTCGTTGGCGACGACCTCCGCGAGGCGGGTCGCGTTCTGATGTTCCGGCGGCTCGTTAACGAGGATCGTCTCGGCATCCTCGGCGTAGGCGTCTAACTGTGGTTCGCAGGCGCGAAGAACAACTAAGCTAAGCCACTCACACCAACCCACTGGAATTTCCCATCTCGTCCTGCAAGCACGCAACTGTAGTCTCGAACGGAGAGTTGATAGATCTCTCCCGGGCTTTCTTTCCAGCCAACGTTCCGATTTGAGTTGATGCTGTTCTTGAGACTTCGAACGTACACTTGCCACACTCCTCTACGGATTCCGTAGGCTGGGCTAATTCCGAGTTCAACACAGAGTCGCAAGACATCGCCAGCAAGCCTTTCGCTCGAAGTATAGTAGGTTCCTCGATCGTTACCGTCACCCCAGAGGAGCACCTCAAGGACGAGTTGCTTCTGCGCACGGCTCAATGACCAGATGAACTCAGGCAGGTGTTTGTTTTTGCTGCCTGCCCCACAGAGGCGCTCAACGAGTTCACCGAAGATGACCGATCCAAATGCGAACCGATGCTCATTGACCGTTGGTTCGATTCCAAGCCGATCGAACAGCGCGTGAATCGATCTCCGATGCGTCTCGTTTTGTTGGGCTATCTGTACCGCTGCACTGTCGCTTGTTTTCATCCAATGGACATTCCCTTCTGTGACGAACCACGCCAGAAACTGGAGAAAGTCATCGCCATCGAATTTGTAGGGTCGCCGGTGGTGGTTCGGACCTGCGTGGATGGTGACCTCGGATGCAACCGATTCGATATCTCCCTGAAAGCGTTTGAATGTCTGTGGATCGAAGAAGTACCCGAAGTGGCTGTTGCGTCGACATGGTTCACAGTCATCTGGCAGCACTGATCGGAAATGATGTCCGTGACAATCGGTCGCCGCACATATCTCGTACTCAGAAATATAGTCCGTGATGTCGACTCGTCTGAGACTCTGCCCATGAAGTGCTTCCCACTCATTTGGGAGTCGGTACTGCAATCTCTCGGTGAGATCTTCTGCCTTCATGATTCGAATGTCGTCGAGAGCTTTGGTCGTATAGGGAATTCGGTGGTTGGGGTGAACCAGTAGATCCGCCCGTTTCGCTTGTATCGAAACAAGGTGGCCGTCGTAGTCGAGACGCTGAACATCGACGAGCGATTTGGGTTTCGTGATTCCAGTCACGATATCCAGCGCGTAGACTTTGGCACCTGTTTCGAGATGCTTGATTGGGTGTGGACCGTCCGTTGTCATGATCTCAGTGTCGCCGGTGAACCCGCCATTCGAGAGGGTGTGTATCTCGCTCGTTTCTGGCTGTCCACTGGGGGTGATTATCTCGTCCATCGCGCGGTCTGGTCCGGTCTTCGTATATAAATGGAACAGTCAAACCGGGCGAAATCCAACCTCAGTACCTCACAAAGCATCGCCAGTTGACCTGATTTGAGTCACCTGTTCTATTGAGATGAGTCGTCGATAGTGGTCGAAGAACGCTAATCGAAGGCTGAGCTGCCGCTGTCGGCGGCGATCAGCCGCCGACGCGGCAGCGTTGCCACTCAGAAGGTAGCGTCCTCGGTCAGTGATTACCGGTAGAACCGGTCATCCGGTGGCCGGTTCGCGGGGACGGCCCGACGCACCGCGAGGGCCGTCCACGCTGCCCGACACAGCATGTTGATGAACTCTTCGAACGACCACTTCCAGAGGCGACGCCCGCCACGGCGGGGCGTCGCCACATACTCCCAATGGAGATACCGCCACACATTCTGCAAGAGTAAACTGATCACGACGTACAGCAGCCGTACAACCGGATTCTGCGTCGTGGTGGTCACGATACTTTGTTCGGAGAGTCGGTAGCTGGCCTCGATACCGAAGCGTTTCGCGTAGTGGTATCGGGCATCTCGTGGTGTCTCAATGAACGGCGCGTCAGCGGCGTAGCCGTGACGCGCCACTCCGTGCTCGTCGTACCGTCCGTTTTGATAGGTACAGTCGATGTAGACGGGAAACTCGACGGTCCAGCTGTGGCCGTCGAGTTTCCCTGTCAGCTCATGTTGGATGACGCGGCTCCAGCCTTCCGAGAGTTCCTGCTTGATCGTCTTTCCCCATCGGACGATCGGCATAACGTACGCGTAGTTGTGCGCGTGAAGGAGCGTGAGACACTTGCTATCGTAGAATTCTCGGTCAAGATAGACGGCCTTGACGCTGAGGTCAAGGCCGTCAAGGAGACCAAGAAACTCAGCGAGGACACTGCTGGCGGTGTCGCCGTCGACGAGACGGCGCACCGCCAGCGTGTATCGCTTATTCTCCACACGCGCGTACAGTGTTGCGTAGGCGTGGAACGCGGTGGTTCCACGCTTTGCCTCTGAGTGGTAGAGGCCAGCTGTTTCGTCCTCGTCACCGTAGTAGGGCCGCAGGTGGAGGTCTGCAACGACCTCCACCTGCTCGGGGAGAACCTCTAGAACGTCCTTTTGCAAGAGTGCGTTCCCGACTTGTTCAACCGACGTTAGGTCGAACTTCTCGCGGAGGTGGTACAGAATCGTGTTTTGATGGGGAGAATTTTCACTGGTCTCGCAGAGTTCAGATATCGAGGTCCCGTCGGCGCAAGCGCCGACGAGGACCTCGTAGATATCCTCAGCACCAATCTCAGCATTAGCGCCAAGACCGAGATCAACTTCCTCGTCAAGCGTGTTGACGAGGAAGTTAAGGAGTTGGTCTTCGTGGATTTCACCGTCTGCTTGCTTGGTATTGGACACACCTTCAGCAAGCAGACCTCTCAACTAACCGGCTTTGTGAAGTACTGAACCTTGGAGATTCTGGCCGGTAGTAAGAGAAAAGAGAGCCTGAATGGTTCCTAGAAACCCGGTTTTGCGAGGCATCGGTGCGCGTGGCGCAGCCGGGATCGCTGAGACGGTCGAATTCGGGGCTTTGAGCAGGTAGACGATTCCACCCGGTCTACACATCTCACATTCCATACCACTCCCAAGGTTAGGCAAAAACACCGGACGGTACTAAACTTGGACGCCCTTTCCGACACCCGATATCAGAAAGCTGTCTGTTATCGCCGTCCCTCGACGAACCGAATTCGGGCTTTCGTAGACGCCAGCGCCCCTCTCGTCTACGATCACCGATGATCAACGCTTCGCACGAAACACCCCAATCACTCCTTCCTAGTCGCCCTATACCTCTCTACACCGCACCACTTCCGGGGCGATTTTCCAAGGTTGGGAATTACTGTTGTCACCGCGTAGTTTCGGACGTACCCAGGGGTCGAAGAGGGGGTGTGATGTGGGCTTTCTTCTCGCCTCCCTAGAATCATAGCCCGTCGACTCAACGTCACCGACAGGTCCACGAGCCTATGAAACAATTCCCGTCGATCCCGCGCATCGAAGCTGCACCAGATGACCTCCTTCGAGAGGGGCACCTCTGGCTCCTCGAAAAAGTCGACGGAGCGAACTTCCGATTCCAACTCCAATCATCAGGCTTGCTTCGCTTCGGCGACCGAAGCCGTATCTACGACGACCCTGATGACGTGCCCGGCCCATACCAACATGCCGTCCGTCACATCCAGATCAACCTGAATCGAGAGGCACTCAGAAACGCCGTCGACGACGTCGAAACGATCACCTTCTTCGGCGAGGCGATGCACCACCATTCAATCGAGTACGACTGGGATCGAACACCCCCGTTCCTGGGCTTCGACGTGTGGTCTAACGACTCTGATCAATTCCTCCCTCCCGATCGAGTCGAGCAGATATTCGATCGACTCGGCCTGCAGATGGTCCCAGTCATCGAGCGTGAACGGCCGGCGAAATACTTCGATCCGACTTCGTACGAGATTCCCAATTCACAGTTCTATGATGGACCAGCAGAGGGAGTCATCATCACGAACAAGCGCGGCCAGCGCGCGAAACTCCTTCATCCAGACTTCCAGGAAGTCGACGATACCGTCCCGGTCGAGGCCGACGCAGACGAACTAGCAAAGCGGTATGCGACGAAGCGTCGCTTCGAGAAACTCGCAGCGAAACTCGACGATCGCGACCAGCCAGTTACGTTCGAGCGACTGTACGACCGCGTCCTCGAAGACATCGTTCGCGAAGAACACAAGCGACTCTTTCACGGGAGCGACCCAATCGATGTGAGCGCATTTCGCTCCGAGGTTGCCGCGCTGACACGGGACTATCTAGACGAGTGATTGTCACTGTCTCAATCGTTGGAATCCGTCCAGAGAGACATTTGACAGGGTCTAACAGATCTACACTGAGGCCGCTAAACTACCCTTCCGTCAGAATATTGGGCCTGTGAAGACCCTCGTCGACTCGATCTACCCTTTTCGTCTTGTGCTTGGTGTGATCCATCGATGACGGACATCTGTTTGCAGAAAATCAATAGTCATTAATAATTCTACAACTAACGAGAAAACTTATTACTAGGTGGTGTGGTCCATCCAATGGACCCAAGAGCGCACCGTCACACGCTCTCGTTCCCCCATCCTCCCCCGGGTCCCGGTTTTCGATCCATGAGCGTTACCAGAGAAATCGCACGTCTTTAGCGTACTGTAAGGTGGAGCCTCCGACCGCAAGGAGTGAGCATAGCGAGCGAGTCGGTCGGAGAGGAAACCGACACGGTACTACACCAACTACGCCCGATGGCAGGCCGACTCCCTCTCCCAAATCCGAACTATTATTCGCCAATTTCGTTGAGGTCTTCGTATGCTACGTCACCATCAAGAACACGTCTCCCGAGGTCAGTGATACGGAATGCTGGCTCTTCTGTATGGCGTTCAGCAAGTCCGTGCTTGACATAGACTGAACACCGCTGTGAGATCCATTGGCGACTGAAGTCCGTATTGATCTCGAGAGTCTTTGCCGTGTGCCACCCATCGTACTCACCTAATCCTTCGAGAATATATGGATCAGCAGGGACCGCCCAATTGATTTCTCGATACATCTTGACACATACTATTCGTGGGACCAACGTAAGTACTATTCGATACGCTGGGTAAATATTTTATCAGCCACTAGAAGATACGATCGAATGTGTGAGAAATCGTTGACCAGTGCAGGCCAGCTCCACTCTCTCCCAGCTACGCTTTCTCGTCCACGAGATCCCGCATTTGCTCGACCGTATAGAACCCCGTACAGCCCGGTTCGTCGATCTTGAATTGACTCACTGGCGTGCTCTCTGCATACGTCTTCTCGACTCTTGGCTCCCCTTCCAGTGGATCATTGAGTGCCCCGAGAATCTCGTGGCCCTCCGAGTGAGACATCGTGACCCAGAGCGCTTCGTCAGGGTCACAGGCGGCCATCTTATCGAAGTCCTCTGGGGCAGCCCGACGGAGGTCGTGATTGATGCGTTCGGCCTCGATGGTCACCCGGACCGACCCCTCCTCGTCGAGGCCGACCACGTCGATGCGACTTCGATTGTACTCGTTTACGTCTTCTTGCAGCTCGTCGGAATCCGTGCCCATAGCACTCGCAGCAGACACAACGGTCTCGTTCTCGTTCAATTCGTAGTAGGGAACGACCGTGACCACTGGCGAGTCCTCATCTTCGACGTAGTATTTGATCAGATACAGCCTAGCGACCTCGACGGCCAGAATATGCTGGCTCGTCTCTTCTAAGTCACCAACGCCATGCCCGTAATCGACACCTTTGCGATACTGTTCGCCGATCTCGGAGCGACCCTTTGGCGTCACGGAATACAGCCTGTGCGGGCGATCCGTGTCGTGTGTCAGTAACCCGTCGTCGACGAGGTCCTCGATGGCCTCACTCTCGACATTGACGTACTCCTGAAGCCGGATCATCGAATCGTGGAGCAGATCGTACTCCAGGGAGTCATAGCGAAGTTGCTGGGCGTTATACACTGCTTGGAGGAACATCAACTGACCGTCCGAATACTCCGAGACCTTTCGCTCCTCGTTCGAGAGCTTGAGGTTCAGCTCACACACTGGGATGTCGTCGCTGGCCGTCTCTTCGAGTGACCCACAGCACTCGATTGCCCGACGCATCCCCTCGATATCGGGATCGTACTGGCTGTCACACTCCGTGCAGCGAAGGCCGTGAATCGAGGGGACATACCCAACAGTCGGGGCCATTCGATTCGTATGTGGGAGGGCACTGTCGACGCGTTCCATCCCGACATCGTCGTCCTCCTCGTCTTCGGTCTCTGTGGGAGAGGGTTCGACCAACTGTAACGCATATTGTCTGTGTATGCGCCTACTGACATTGTCATATGCACGCACGAAGCTGTCTCGATCATTCCCAGCGACGCCCGGTGCAGGCGAACACGAACGGAGTAAGAACGGTCGTGGCTCGTTCTCGTCGAATTCTGCAGGGAGGGAAACGAACCACTCGCCCCGAGAGAGCGATCGGAGGCGATTGCCGACCTCGCGTCTGGGCATTGCTTCGGTTGCAAGACGTGTCGTGAGATCATCGTCGACGGCAACGTTGCCGGTGACGACCGTCGAGACGTTGTTCAGCACCTCGTTGTAGGCGCGCTCGCTGGCCTCACGCAACTGTTCTGGGAACTGCATCGCGAGGGTCACCGAACACCCAAAGCCGCGTGACTGGGCCAGCAAGTCCGAGAGTAAGGAGGTGACTGCGAGTGAGGCGGCCTCCTCGATGTAGAGGTTGACGAGTGGCTGGTCGTCGTCGGTCTGTCCCATCTCGACGGCACTCGCTTTCGATGCCCGACGCTTCAACGCAGACCAGAGGTTCGACAACAACACAAGCGCCAGCGCTCGCTGGGCGTTCGAGCGAAGCCCACCCGTATCGAGGATGATCACGACGTCTTCGTCGAGTAGCGCCTCGAAGTCGAAGTGTGGATCAGAGCTGTCCTCGTCTGTGTCCTCGCCTCGATCGGGGACGTGATTGAACACTCTCGCAAGGCGAGGATTGATCGGAATCTTCTCGATCCGATTGGCCACTCCCTGCATGATCTCGTCGAAGGTCCGGGCGCGATTGGCAACGACGCCGGCGAGCATCCGCTCTAAGTCCCCATCCGAGACTGGTGGGGCGCTCTGACGGTCGTGCATCCGCTGGAGTGCCGTGTGTAGGTCACGGTGAGAGAAGGCCTCAGAACCACTCACCGGGTCGAACAACGCCTTCGTGAGATAGCGAATGATGTCAGGCGATCGGACGGCTTGGTTGAATCGGTCGGGCCCCATGATCTGGGCGAGGATCTCGATATAGTGATCGACGCGATCTTCGACCGCGGAGGCTCTGGGAATCCCAGCAGCCAGGTCGTTTCGAATGTCGAAAAACGACAGTGCGGGGAGTGTCTTCGCACAGTCGAAATACAGGACGTTCTCGAGGCTCCCGTAGCGCTCGTAGTGGGCTTCGATGTACTCGGCGGGCATTCCATCGCCCTTTGGGTCGATGAGGATGTCAGCGCCGTCTGTAGCCGCGTGGTTGTCCAGCATTGCGTTGATGAGACTCGTCGTTTTCCCCGAGCCAGTGCGACCGAACCATGCGAGGTGGAGGGATTGTAGCGAAGGCGGGAGTGACACTGGATCGGGGTCGATCGAATCATCCTCGGTGAGGGGATGGCCAAGTGTCATCCCCTCGGTGTGATACGACGTGAGCGATGGCTCGGGTGGGCGTTCTACTGCTGTTCGTTCTGCAGTGGTGACTTCGAGTGCTCGCTTTGCGCTGGTGGGAAGGGCCGTGCCATCCAACAGGCAAAAGGAGGCGAGTTCGCTCGGATCGGCGCAGATCGCTTTCGTGGTGTTGCTCGTGAGTGGGAGCTTTGAGGAGATCGAGGGATACGGTGAGTGGGTCACGCGATCCAGTGCGTCGTTGACGAGCCGTTGTGGGTTGTCGGTGACTGAGCCTGTGAGTTTGTAGTATGGGCCACTCACTGGGGCGAAGACGCCCGTCAGTTCGTGTGCAATCGAGGTGGGATCGTCGAACTCGCTGGTACAGACCGCCCTCGCAGTGACTGAGACACAGTGACGAGGATCTCTGACTTCGAGTTGGTCGAGTCGTTCGCGATCAGTCTGGAGTTGATCGTCTTCGTTCTCGGTATTTCCGACCAGCGCGGTGAGGAACTGCTGTCCCAGTGTATCGTGGGCTGATTCGAGTGCGAGGCGGCGGTCGTCACGTTTGTGCGACCAATCTGACTCTGCCTCGATGAGGGTCTGGAACGCGACTGTTCCATTGCTCTGAGCCATCATCGAGACGAGACTCGCAAGCGGGATCCGTGGTGTCTCTTCACTCTGGAAGTCGGCAAAGGGCGTGAGTCCAAGTTGCCAGTCGTTCTGGCGTGTTGGAGTTGCTTGGTACTCGATGGCGGCGTACTCGTGTGTCGGTGGAGTTTCGGGTGTGCCCGTCGGTGGCCGGATGGCTTCGAGTGGGTCACACTGTTCCTGTGTGAGATCGTAGCTTTCGGGGAGCAGGGTACGAACGATCGTCCGGAACGAGCCGAACTGTGCTGTGGGTGTAATTCCGAGGTAGCACTCGACGGTTTGGTGGTCAGTGCTTTTGAGTACAATCTCTACTGTCGCATCGGTACTCGCGAGCAATCGATGAAGCGCGCGAAACTGCGTTTCGAGTTGTGCTGGATCGAGTGCGTCGGGACCAATCTGGGCCGAGAGGTAGGGCCTTGTGCTGGAGCGTGAGACGGGAAGTGATTCGGTGTCAGGTGGAGTGTCTGCCATCTCGAAGCGTGTGGATGGTCATGACTCTCGATGGGTGGCGTATAAGCTTCTCTATCCCTTCGACGTGTGGTGATTTGGTGGTCTGTGAGTGGTATGTATCTGGGTCGTTTGGTCTCGGAAACAGGGGACGACCAGTGGTTTGGAGAGAGTGGCTGAAACCCTCCAAGGTTGGCGGTAGAGCGTCTTTGGCTAAGGTTGGAAACTGTTTATAAGGCGATCGCGCAAGTGGTTGATGGAGTAGACAGACACGGAAAGAAGTCAGGAAAGCCCCCGGTCGCTCGAAGCTCCGGGACTCGCTGCGCGCCTCGCTCACAACGTTCGCTTCAGTGCTTTCGTCGTCCGGGACCCACGACCGACCGGCCCCTTTCGATCCCACCCGGTTGGTTTGTTCAGACAGTCCACGGTTTCTTTGATTTGTAGTGGAAAACAGGTGGTCTATTATCGGCTCCAGAGTCGACTGTGTTCTTTGGCCCACACTTTCTTACCATCTGAATCTCTGTTTGCACCTAGAATGTCCGCAACATTCGAACTATTCGAGGACTCGGCGAACGAATGGCGCTGGCGGCTCATCCACGAGAACGGCAACATCATCGCCGACAGCGGTGAGGGTTATGCGAGCAAACAAAAGGCAGAGCAGGGCATCCAGAGTGTGAAAGACAACGCCGGCGACGCCGAGATCGAAGAAGTCTAGCGACGATCCGTCTCTTTTCATCGATATGGTTCAATAGTTCTCTTGGACCTGGTCCATCTGACACTGGACACAGAGGTCGTCCTCGAAACAGGCGACGTTGTCGTAGGGACACTCGTGTTCGTCTGCGTCGACAGAGAGTCGTCGCTTCGCGTGTTTCCACTGAATCTCCCACTGCTCGATATCCATCTCAGCAGAGGTGAAGACGATCTCGCCATCCCTGTCTTCGATCTTGATGGCTGTCGCTGACTTTCGGTGGCGTTTCACCAGGTCGATCGCCGCTTCGTAGGACGAACAGGTCTTGCGCTCTGTCCGCTCGTCATCAGACAGTATATGGACTGTGACCGTCCCATCGTAGCGTTCCGTTGGTTCGAGACCATCCGCCATGCCTAGGACTGTGAACGTCGCTTGATAAAGGTGGGTCTGGCGAACGACTTTGTCCAGCTGGCCGTATCTCTTTTAGCAAGCGCGTTGTTGATCTCTCTATGGCTCTCCCGTCACATTCCATCCGTGCTGTTTTGCTTGTCTTGGCGCTCTTGCTTGCGGGTTGTAGTGGGACAGTTCCCGCTGACGATGGTGGGTCCACTGGCTCTGCGATCGACTCAGAGACGCCCACTCAGACAGCAATCGAATCGACCACGACCCAGACTGGAACGTCGGTCAATGGAACACTCGAAGTCCACTTCATCAACGTCGGCCAGTCCGTAAGCACACTCATTCTCTCACCGTCGGGTGAGACGATGCTCATCGACACTGGCCACTACAATGACGACGGTGAGTACGTCCTGCAGTATCTTCGCTCGCATGGAATCGAGCGCATCGATTATCTGGTTTCGAGTCACGGCGATGCCGACCACATCGGTGGGAACGCTGCTGTGATCGAATACTACGAGACTGAAGCAGACGGGATCGGCGCAGTGTATGATCCCGGTATCGCGGCGAGCACCCAGACCTACAACGAGTATCTTGACGCCGTCGAGGAACACAACGTCACGCTCTATCAGACGCGGGAGGGCGATTCGATCCCCTTCGACGGCGTCGACGTTCAGGTGCTTGGCCCGCCTGAGCCGTATCTCGAAAACGAAGCTCGCAACGAGAACTCGATCGTCCTCCGCCTCTCCTACGGTCAGACGAGTTTCCTCTTGACTGGCGACGCTGAAGACGATCAAGAGGCGTATCTCGTCTCGGAGTACGGCCAGTCGCTCAATTCGACAGTGATGAAGGCTGGACACCACGGCTCCTCAAGTTCGACAAGCGATGGGTTACTCGATGTGGTCTCCCCGAAAGCGGTGATCATTTCGAGTGCCTACGACTCGCGGTACGGCCATCCAACCGAAGAGGTACTGAACCGGCTGGCCGAGCGGTCGATCCCAGCGTACTGGACGGCCACTCACGGGGAGATCGTCCTCGTGAGTGATGGTGCTGGTGTGTCTGTACGAACCCAGCAGGACGCACCGACTGATCCGCAGTCACTTCGTGATGGTGATCCGGTCGAGCCGGGGACGAGCGGTGAGGTCAGTGAACGTGCGACCATCGACGGTGGCGTGCAGGTTCCGACCACGCAGACGACTGTCGCGACTGATGGTGGGACTTCCAAAGGGGAACTCGTCGTCTCGGAGATCCACGCTGATGCCGAGGGTAACGAACGCGAGAACCTGAACGACGAATACGTGGTGTTCACGAACGAGGGTGACGCGTCGCTGGACCTCTCTGGCTGGACTGTCTCGGACGAGGCTGGTGCGACCTACACGTTCCCGGATGGCTTCTCGCTTAGTGCTGGTGCGAGCGTGACACTCCACACTGGGAGTGGCGAGGATACACCGAGTGATCTATACTGGAGTTCGGGCTCACCGATCTGGAACAACGGCGGCGATACGGTGATCGTACGCAATGCCCAAGGTGACATCGTGAGTGAGGAGACGTACGAATGACTGGGCCAGATACCGATCTCGATCTTTCTGATGGAAGCTATACCGCAGTCGTTGATTCGATCGAAGACGGGCTGGCGACCGTCTTCTTTGAGGCAGATGGTGAGGACGTTGGGGATGCGCTCGTCGACGCATACCTGTTACCTGAGGAAGGAAGACACGCCGATGCGATCTTCGAAGTGACCGTTGAGGATGGGACTGTTGTTGGGTGGGAGTACGACGAAGCACTGACTGAACAACGCAAAGAGGCAGCACAGGATCGATTCGATCGACTGTCAGAACGGCCACCAGCAGAGGAAGAAGAAGACGGTTGATAAAGATACGAGCGCATACCCCCGTCTTTAGACGGGGGTCAAGCGGACAATAGCCTACAACCCCACCGCCGACGCTACGTCTGGATTTCCCATCGTTCTATCGGTAGTAATATGACGCTGACGGACCATAGTATGCAACACGGATGAAGACCACACGGCACGCGACCTACAACCTCAACTACCATATAGTGTGGTTGCCGAAGTACCGCAACTCGGTACTCGTCGACGAGGTTGCAGACCGTGTGCGGTCCATCCTCCACGAAATAGCCGACGACAAAGGCGTCGAAATTCTCGACCTTACCGTACAGCCCGACCACGTTCACCTGTTCGTCAGTAGCCCCCCCAAGAACGAACCGGCGCTACTCGCCAACTGGTTCAAGGGAATCTCATCGCGGAAGTACAACCACCGCTACGCCGACCACGACGGTGAGAAAATCAAGTGGGCACGCGGCTACTACGCAGGAACGGCAGGTCACGTTTCGAGTGAGACTGTCGAGAAGTACATCCAGCGTCACGAGGAGGACGAACAGTGACCGAACTCACCGAGACGCTGGAACTCAAGCTCGTGGAACCGAACGCCCACAAGCATCGGAAACTCTGTGAGACGAAACGGGCATACCAAGACGCGCTTGAAGCCGCGTTCACTGCCAACTGTACCTCACAGTCGGCGGCCAACGACGTGGTGGTCAACTACGACCTGAGTGGGTACGCGAAGAACGCACTCAAAAAGTACGTCCCGCAACTCTGTGGTGGAAGCTACAACGCCAACGAGCTTCACGATGACCACCCTGTTCGGTTCACGAACGAGGGCCCGAAACTCGACCACAAGCCACAGAATGCCATCGAGTGGTACGTCAAAATCCCGCACCACGACGACTACCACCTCTGGTTGCCCGCCCAACCGAACCCCGAACAGCGAGACTGGTTGGAAGCGTTGCACGCGGGAGACGCGAAGATGGGCGAGTGTCGGCTGTTCGACCGCGACGGGGAGTGGTACTTCCACATCGTCGCTACGCGGGTCGTGGAGGAGCGAGAAACCAGTTCGGCGGAGACGCCGATTGGGGTAGATATCGGGGAAGCCTCTTTGTTAACGGTGTGTCACCGTGACGAGCGCGGCTCCCCGACTGCACCCAACCTCTGGAACACGGAAGGCAAGACGGTTCGGCAACTCCGTGAGACGTATTTCACGGCGACCCAACGTCTTCAGCAACGCGGAAGCGAACGTATCGCAGAGTCCTACGGCGACGAGTTGTGGCGACATATCGACCACATCCTTCACACGGTCACGTCGGAGGTCGTCGCCTACGCAGATCAATTTGAGAATCCCGTGTTGGTTCTGGAAGACTTGACACACATTCGTGAGAACATGGACTACGGCGCGTTCATGAACCGCCGCCTCCACGGGTGGGGGTTCGCCAAGATGCACGCTCAGATTCGCTACAAAGCGGCTGAGAACGGGATTCGCGTCGAGACAGTGAATCCCGCGTACACCTCGAAGACGTGCCACTGTTGCGGAGAACAGGGCTACCGTCCGAAGCAGGCGACGTTCAAGTGTTCCAACACAGAGTGTTGGGTTTCGGAGTACCAAGCAGACGTTAACGCCGCGCTCAATATTGCAGACCGCTACCTCAGCGGAGAGAGCCATTCAAGAGAATACACGAGTGGCGATGACTCGGCTGAGGAAGGGGGACGTTTGACCGTCCCACAAGACAGCCAAGCTGATGCTGACACCCAGCAAGAGACGCTTGGAACGTATGCGTCTTGAAACCTTAGGGCCGCGCTCGGCCTGAAATCCCATGGTGGGATTCCCGTGTCTTCAGGCGCGGGAGGAGGTCAAAGCGAAGAAGAGACCTCTTCCGTGAATAATCTTACCGAAGTTTCTCTGTGGAGCTGCCGCGAGTTTGAGAGACTGGCGAACCGCGATTACAGCTGTTCTGAGGGCCTGTCGAAGAGAGATGTGAACCGTACCAACAGTGCAAGCACGATTGCCAGTCCGAGCGTGGGATACTCGACGTTGACGAGCGTCCACTTCACCATCTCAGAGATGTTCATCAGAGTGATCAAGACAGTCGCGTAGTCCTCAGGGTTCGTGTAGATGAGGATGACCCAGAGGTTTTCCAGCGCATCGAAGAGTCGAGAGAAGATCGTCAGGATCATGCCGATCTTCGGGACCAGCACCAGTCTGCCGTGGCCGTCCAGCGTCTGCATAGCGATCGAATTGAGTGAGAAAAACAGGAAGAATCCAGCGAGGATGAAGAGGTAATCGAGGACCGAGAGGAGTCGAACGGAACTCATGACCGGCTCGAACGCCTGCAGTATCGTATCCACTTCCGCCCGGGTCGTGGCCTCTTGCAAGTCCGAAGTGGAGTAGCCAGATGTCTCGATCCGACGCGTCACCGGGACGAATCCAAGCGCAATCACGCTGACAAAGGTGACAAACGAGACACCAGCGACGATACCGTGGGTTCTGAGAGAGATGCGATTGGCATATTGCTCGATAGGCCGAAAGAGGGTATTCACTGCTTGCATGTTCTCCTCTCTTTTTCCCATCACCTTGTCTCTCTAGTGCTTCTCGCAATTCCCTGCTGTGTGGTCGCTACACCGGCGAATTTAGCGCGCCGAAGTAGACTTGCCATGCCAGGAGCGACTTTGCTACGAGGCTCAGGATGATGTACGCACGCTCACCATACAGGTAATCCTGCCACTTCCAGACCTCGAGATACTGCAACAGCATATTGATCGCAAAGAGGTTGAACAGGACAAATAGCGAGACGTAGATGATGATCACGAAGTCCGGCGGGCTCCCGCCTGAATCGAAGGTCCCGATGATCGTGACGGCCATGACAATCCAGGGCACAATGCCGGCGATCGAACCGACGATGTACGAGCTCCAGTCGGTTTCCGTCGTCAGGCGATTGTGTCGCTCCATCACCAGCCCACAGAGATTCATCACTGCGATGAGGCCGAACAGTGCAATTAGCGTCCCCAAATCCCAGACGCCTGCGAGCATGGCGATCAGGACGATCATGATCGACGCGCTGATCGAGTACTCGTACCAGCGGTAGGGGTTCATTCCCTGCTCGAGGTAGGCGACGTACCGATCGTACAGTACCGTCGCAATCAGTGCGTGGGCAATCGCAGATATAAACAGGAACGCAACCGCCAGATAGGCGAGCTCAATCGTGCCGATCGACTCCATGACGGGCGCAAGTCGCTGGCTTTCGCTGTCGAACGTGAGATACGTCGACGTGATCGTCCACTCCCGTGAAGAACTCAGATATAGCATCAACGCACCCTGGACGAAGTGGAGGATGCCCATGATCGCGTTGAACCGTCGGAGATTCCAGTCGCCAGGAGTAATCTTTGCCATGTGATATGTCTTCGCAGACATCTGTTATCGTCTTTTGGTATTTTTACAGAGACTTTCTCGATGCCCGTTTCAAATCGAGAGTAGACATGCTGCGACACAGCCTCTCAAATCAGGAGTGTTCGTTCACGTCACCATCACCTACGTCAAGTTGCTCCTCCAATTCGGCGAGCAACTTTTTGCCCTCTTAGTGTAGGTCGTTCGCCCGTTCGAGTGAAACCTCGCCATCTTCGAGTTGTTCGATAATCGATTCTAGTCGGTCGCCTTTCTACGAGATGGACTCTGTGGTGTCGGCATGGCTACAGTGAGAGAAAGATGAAGACGGCCAGTGCAACGACGAGGTGCCCGAGACAGTTTGGGGGGCACTCATCGATGCTGCGGTGTTGCCCGAGGAAGGGAGGCACGCCGATGCGATCTTCGTTGTGGCCGTTGAGGACGGTGTTGTGGTTGACTGGGGGTACGACGAAGCACTGACTGATGAGCGCAAAGAGGCAGCACAGAATCGGTTTGATCGACTATCTCAGCGTTCACCGTCGGCTGAGGATTCAGAAGAGAGCGACCAGTAAATCGAGGGTGGACCACGTCTGTTGAGTATTCCAGCAGGGTCCATCCCTGGGACAGCGTTAATCCGAACGAGCACGTACGGACGGTGATGACAGATCTACCGTCAGCCGTCACTTCTGCTATTCAACGAGGGACAGTCCGGGTTCAGGGGGCGTGATTGATGGATCCGTTCCCAGAGGCTGTCGGTCGCGATCCCGACGAGACAACGACCAACGACGAAAGCGAAGGGAATGCAGACGGAGTCGAGACGGATCCCCAGAGCTCTGCGAGCGACGAAGCAAGGGAAGACACAGACACGGAAGGACACGTCTGCGATCCTCAGAGTCCGGTCCCGTGTCAATTCCAGTAATGCAGCGAGAATCACACCGATCTCAGCTGAGGAGGAGACAGCGATGACACTCACCCCGACGATGCTGCGCGAGTACGATCGCCAAGCGCCTGCCCCAGACGAGACTGAAACTGCAACTTTTGCACTGGGATGTTTCTGGGGACCGGAGGCACAATTCGGGGCACTTGACGGCGTTGTTCGGACTCGCGTTGGCTATGCAGGCGGTACGAAGCGCGATCCGACGTATCACGCACTGGGGGATCACACCGAAGTATTCCAGGTTGATTTCGATCCAGACGTGATTTCGTATGCAGACCTTCTTGAGCAGGTCTTCCAGAGTCATAACCCACGCCATCAGAGTCGCAAGACGCAGTACCAGAACATCGTCTTCGCAGCGACACCTGGACAGCGTGAGATGCTCGATGCGTTTCTCGCGGCCGAGGAGTATTCAGAGGGGACCATCGCGACTCGGATCGAGCAACTCGGTGAGTTCTATCTCGCCGAAGAGTACCACCAGAAACACAGCCTCCAGTCCCGACCTGGCCTCGCCGACGCATTCGAGACGGCAGACTACGACAACGCGGAACTCAGGGAGTCCCCAGCGGCCGCGAAACTGAATGGACACGCTGGTAGTCACACTTTGCCTGAGGACGACGACTTAGCGACGATCGTCAGCGGGACCAGCCGCGGGCGATAATACGTAGCCTTGCTCAGCTAAAGTTCTCAAGGTGCTTGATAGCTGTTTCGTGCTGCATAGGGAGCATATATCCAGTAGGGATTGGTTCTGGTTCGTGAGGTGCCGATGTGTAACTCGTGATTAATTATCTGGGGACACCTGGACGAGTTGGGGGTAGGGGGTGTACGCTACTCGTTTCACGTCCCCCCTTCGACCTCCTTTTTCAAGTGCACGCCGTTCGAACCTTCGACGACTTCCAGTTGGTCTCCGATTGTGGTTCCGTCACTGAGCTCGGCAGTCATACTGAACATATCTGTTGAGCGATACGGTTCGACGGCTCTGTTGAAATCCTATTCTTCAGACACTGCACAGTATGGAACAGCCAGTCATTGAAGAGTACAAATATAGCAATTGGGGATACTACGTTTACAGAAGATACTTGCAGCCCCAATATATCATGAGAAATATGGTCGGGTTCAGTCGGCGGGATCTCCTCAGAACTTCCGGTGTTGTCCTCTCCGGGTATTTAGCGGGCTGTGCCGCGCCCGTGGGAGGGTCTGGCTCTGATCTCCCTGACCGTGTCCCACTTTACGCGCGAAACGAGCGAGATGAGCACGTGAGTCTCGAATACTGGTGTTCAACGACTGCAAGCGTCCCTGACGACCTCTCGATCGACGGAGTTGCACAATTAGAAAGCGGCGAAGAATCGCAACTTACCGAGATCCCGGTCGCAGCATCCGATGGTGAAGCCAACCGTACCTCGATGCTACAGTCACCTCAGGGAAACGGAGAGGCGAGTACCAATCCCAATCCAGTGAACCGCCCCACGGGATCGGATATGGGTATTACTGTTGATCTGCAACACCGAGATGACCAGAGAAACGTGTTACTCCACGTGGATCCGGAGTCCGATGTTTTTTCCGACGCCGGATACCTCATCACTGTGCTTTCTGAGCCGGTCAGGGATGTCGGAACACCTGATCAGCCAGTCTCGCACGAATCAGTTTCCTCAGACGAGAATGTCACGGCAGACTTCATTCGGATTGCCCCTCGGTCAGACGAATAGGAGAAACTCGTTCAACCCGAATTATTAAATACCTATCACTAATTGGAGTGTCAACAAGGCTCGTCGCCTCACTCTGGGTGATGGTCCGATAACACAACGATTCGATCTTCGTGGGGCTCTCTACTCAGGTTCGATCGACCACGTTACCATCGCCAACGTCGAGTTGCGCTTCGAGTTCGGCGAGCAACTCCTTTCCTTCTTCGTGGAGGTCGTTCGCCCGTTCGAGCGAGACCTCGCCATCTTCGAGTTGTTCGATGATCGATTCGAGCCGGTCAGTTTTGTCCGAGATGGAGTCGGTGGTGTCGTTTTCGGTCATAGCTACAGGGTCAGGAGGATGAAGACAGCCAGTCCAATGACGAGCAGGCCGAGGACGACGAGCGCGATCACGAGTCGTCGACGCTGGCGTCGGTACTGTTCGGTCTCTTCTTTGTGGGCGACTTCCTGTGCGTGTTTTTCGTGGGCACTGTCGAGGCGATTTTCGAGACTGGTGAGTTCTTCGCGAGCGTGCGTTTCGAAGGCGTGTTCGAGACCACTACTGAGCCTTGTCAGTTCTGACTCGACGTGCTGGTCGTAGGCTCTCTGGAGTCGTTCGCCCTTCGTTTCGAGTGCGCTCTGGACCCGTTTCTTGTATGCACTATCGAGACGACTGTCGAGTTCGTCGAGCTCTTCGATCAGGTCGTCTTTTCGGGGAACGATCTCGCCGACGTGGGTCGGCGTCATCACGCGCCTGTCTGCGACTTCGTCGGCGAGCGCCCGGTCGTTCTCGTGGCCAACGCCGACGACGATCGGGGTGTCGGTCCCGTGGATCACGCGACACAGCGGTGTCTCGTTGAACACACGCAGGTGCTTATCCGAGCCACCCCCGCGGGTGAGGACGATCACATCGATTGCGGGGTCATCGTCGAGGACGCTGATCGCTTCCATCATGGATGCCATTGCCTCACTCCCCTGGACACTCGTGTTGTGGACCGTGATATCCACATCGGAATAGCGTCCGTGGATGCTCGTCACCGCGTCCTCGCGAGCATCACTCTCCGCGCTGGTGGCGATCCCGACGTGGGTGGGACGATCGGGGAGAGATTGCTTGGTGTCGGGATCGAGCAGGCCAGCGTCGTCGAGGATCTGGCGATTTTCCTCGTAGGTCTGAGCGTAGACCCCGTCGCCGATCTCGACGACGTCCTCGACGATGACGGAGATCGAGCCACCATCCTCGTAATAGGAGAGATCACCCTTGATCGCGACTTGCATCCCGTCGTCGAGGTCAACGTTGACTGTGGAACGACGAAAGCCAAAGAGCACGCAGTGGATGGTCGAGTCTTCGTGGACTAGATCGAAGTGGGTGTGATTGCTGGAGGAGACGCCACAGTCCGAAACGTCGCCGACGAGATAATCGAAGTGGAGCTCGTCGGCAGCCTCGACGACTGTGGCGATGTCGTCGTTGAGGGAATCGACGAATCTGACGGCGTCAGTGTCCAGTCGCTCCCGGAGGGCTTCGAGGGAGTGTTCGGTGGCTTGTTCCGTCCCCATTCGGTCACAGAGTGGGTGGACGAATACTAAAGGGCTCGTGTTCCCGTGGGTGTGGAATGGACTGTGTGAGCTCCCGGTCGTGTGTGTCTGAGGGACGTGTCGGTGACACCCCCACCCCACCATGTCCGCAGTTCTTCCGGGACACCCACCCCATCGGTTCCGCTGTTAGCTCAACGAGTATCCCACTCTCTTCATCTATTGACACCACTGCTTCCGCTGTTGGAGATGCGAGGTTGCTGCTTTTGGTCAGACACTCCCACCCCACCATGTCCGCAGTAACTGTGTGTCTGAGGACCTCTAATATCTATCCACGACCACACGACAGACTGATCGCTGCTAGAGAGTGATGCCTCTGGTGTGACACCCACCCTACCGCTTCCGTTGTTGGCGGCATGCGCGGTTATCTACAGATGACCCGAGACACCCACCATGTCCGCTGTTCTCTGACTGGTGACGCTGTTTGCTTAGGATGCCTCACCCACCCCACCATGTCCGCTGTTCTTGAACTGAAGTGACCCCACCACTTCCGCTGTAAATCGTCTTCTGAGGGTTTCTTGGAACTGTATATAGCCGTTTCAATTTGACACATGTACTGAGAGATGGGTAGCACCCACACCACCACTTCCGCTGATAGCGATCACAAAGACCACTCAGAAGGGTCGGTGGCCCACCCCACGTTTCCGACGTTCTGGTGACGCACCCCCACCCCACCATGTCCGCAGTTCTTCTAGCACACCCAACCCATCGGTTCCACTGTTAGCTCAACGAGAAGCACGCTCTCACGGATCTCTATCGACACCACTGGTTCCGCTGTTGGAGATGCGAGGATTGTCTCTCCAGCGGCACTACTCCCACCCCACTCTGTCCGCAGTAACTACATGTCTGAGAGTTTCTTCTTGTGGAAAACCGATGATTAGACTTTACGTTACACATCGTGACCTGAATTGATAGAGTGACTTCCACCCCACCGCTTCCGCTGATAGCACTACCGAAGTATCGACACAGAGCATGTAGTGAGCCACGTCCGCTTCCTGGCTGCTAGTCAGACACCTCCACCCCACCATGTCCGCTGTTCTCGTCGAGTCGATCAGGTATATTCTGAGAGTGTTCGATCTTGCTCGACAAGCGAGAGTACAGATTCGTGAATGCCGACTTCCTCAACAGTTTCCTCGAGTGCTGTCAGAATCAAATCGATATCCATGTCCACTGCATACTCCCGATACGTCCCACCTCGTCGACCTTCGTTTCGTTCGATAGCTGTTGCGATCCCCAGCATCGAGAGTTCACCGAGATGATCCCGCATTCGTCGGGGGACGAGCGGTTCGATACCAACCTGTTCTGCGAAGCTCATATACCGGGGACGGATATCGCGCGACCGGACTGGTGTTTCTCCTTGCTGGTCGAGCGTGACGAGGGCATACAAGACGAGATGACCGTGTTGGGTGAGTCCAGAAATCCCCTCACGAATCCGCCCTCGTTCGAGAACGTCTCTGGCTTCTCGTACTAGATCTTCAGTGATCGCATCTGTCTCTGCCTCGCGGGCAAGGTCGCCGGCTTTCATCAACAAATCGAGTGACTGGCGAGCATCACCAGCATCCTTTGCGCCATATGCTGCACAGAGTCTGATCACACTCGTATCGACCACATCTTCACGGAAGGCAACGTTCGCACGTTGCTGGAGAATCTCGAAGAGTTCCTGGGCGTCGTAGGCGGGGAACTGGAGTTCTTCTTCACAGAGTGAGCTCTTGACTTTCGGCGAGAGATCGTCACGGAAGGAGAAATCGTTCGAGATCCCGATAATGCCGATCTTCGCTTCTTCTAATTTTCCATTGGCACGAGCGCGGGGGAGCTGGTACAGGATACTATCGTCGTCGATGTGATCGACCTCGTCGAGGACGATCAGGATCGTTCCCCCGTAGCGGTCGAGTTCGTCCCAGAGCATCTCATAGACCGTCGATCGGGGATAGCCGGTCGTACTGATCTGCTCTGCTTCGGGACGAAACTTGTTGACAAGATGGATCGCGATCTGGTAGCTCGTCGAGAGTCCATCGCAGTTGAGCATCTTGACCGTCAGATCGAGATCGTCGTACTGTGCTGCGTCATCAACGAGATGATCGAGTAGAAACCGCGTTCCTGCAGTCTTCCCAACGCCCGTTTTTCCATACAAGAAGATGTTGTTGGGCTGCTCTCCGTTGATCACTGGCTGTAGTGCTGTCTTGTATCGTTCTAATTCTGTATCGCGTCCGACGAGACGTTCGGGTTGATAGTCCTCCCGGAGGGCATCCCGATCTAGATAGATTTCCGTATCTCGCTCAAACATTCGTCTGGGTAGTTCTTTGGTAAGGGTGGTAATAAAACCACCCATGTCCGCAGTGTCCGCAGTTCTATTTGATTGTCTCGTTTATATGTCTGAACTCAGTAACACACCCCACTATGTCCGCAGTAATACTGTATACTGACGTCTCTATCATCTATATTCGCTGTTTCTCTCGCTGTTTGTGTTGGAGCTAAATCTAAATTGGAAGTTGGTCACTCTGTATTGTGGAAGAACAGCGGACACAGTGGGGTGGGGGAGGGCAGGTCTAACGGTGTACTGGTTGATCAAAGAACAGCGGACACAGTGGGGTGGGACAGGCGCAGTTTTCTTGATTGTCTACGCTCATCGAGAACAGCGGACATAGTGGTGTGTGGGTGTTGGTCGATGGTGGTTTGAGAGTCCCAACAGCGGACCCGATAGACCGGTGTTCATTTCGAGTTGAGTCCTCTCTACTCTCCTCCTAACAGCGGACATGGTGGTGTGGGGGTGTCTTTGGATCGGGGGGCTGCGAATCCTGCTATCAGCGGAACCAGTGGGGTGGGTGTATCGAACTCGAATGCCCTCGGACCGCTCGCGGCCGCTCGTCGACATCTCTCATTTCATTCGAGGGTGGTCAACGAGCGACACCGAACACGAGCGATCCTCGACCGTCCGTCCACCAGAATTTGGTCGTGGACCACGCCTGAACGACATTCGATCAAGCAACGAGATGTTGCTGGCGTAGCTGGGAAACATACTGCTCGTCCCACCCTTTGGTCTCCACGTAATATGACAGTGCAGACTCGACGTATTCAGGACGGAGGACTTCGTGGGTCGCGAGCGTACAGAGAATATGCGGTGTGGTAAAGAGGCTGTTCCGGTCGTCGAGAGCGAGCGTGACGAACAGGTAGTTGGTCGTGTTGAACTCGTCTGTCAGGAAGAGATCGGCCTCCAATTCGTTTGCCAGCCAGATGCCCTCAGATTCTCCCCGATCGAGTCCGTAGGCGAGTGGGTCATCAGTTTGGCCGGAGACATTGTGGGTCGTCAGGTGGTGTGCGGCCTGCAACACGAGATCGGCAGCTGCTGCGAGAAGATCGTTATCTCCTGTCGCTTCAGTACACTCTCCGAGGACGCTTGCGGGGATGTGAACGTCGTATGTGGTGAGCAGTGCTTTGAGTGGGTCTGCCCCAGTGGGGGCTTTTTGACGCCCATCGACGACCGGCGTAGCGAGGTTCAATAATACGTTGGTGTCGACGACGGCGACGGCTTGGTCCGACATCCTCAGTTGTCCGACTCCGTATTGTCAGATGCAGACTCAGACGCAGACTTAGACGACGGGTCCGTCCATTCGGGGACTGCACCGTCGTAGAAAGACTCGTCGCTCGGGAGGTTGTCCTCGAGTCGTGGCTCAGCAGGTGTCCGATCGATCGACGACTTGAGGAGCTTCATTCGCATCGCTTCCTCACGACCGAGGACTGCCTCGACGGTGTCGTACTCGACACGATCGTCGTAGTATGCATCGCTGAGGCGACGACGGAACTCCTCGTCGTCTGCGAGGGCTTCGAGTTCGTCTTCGAGGGCGTCGATGAGGAGGCGCGTCCGAGAGATATCGAGGACCTCGACAACACTGTCGGCACGGTCGACGAGGGATTTCGGGGCGTTGAAATCGACGCGTGTTTTCTCTTCAGCCATCACTCTATGTGTAGGTCCTACACATAGTTAATGCCGTCGGCGTTTGGTTTACAGCGGACATGGTGGTGTGGGTGTCTCCAACTCGAACGCTCGGTCCGCTCGCGGCCGCTCGTCGACATCTCTCACTCTGTTCGAGAGGGGGCGACGAGCGACAACGAACGCGAGCGGGCCTCGCCCGTTCATCCACCAGGAGAATGTGTGGGCTACTCAGGCGACATTCCCCTCTCTTCGAGTTCTGCAATCGCGTCCGCGGTCTTCTCTAGTTCGTCGAGACCCATCCCTTGGAGGACATGGCTGGCTTTGGTGTACTGGATGTCTTCGTAGGCGACGATCTGAATTCGATTGCCCCACGGATCGCGGAAGTCTAGCCCTCGTCCTGAAAGCACTTCGATGTCGAGTTCATTGAGGCGTTTCTCGACTACAGTTGCGTCGTCGACGACGAGGCCAAAGTGACGGTGTCGATCTTCGCCTGTCTCTTCGTCCGTTTCCGAGAGTGCGATGAATTGATCGCCCATGTCGATGAACGCACTGGCCTCGCCACGACCACGCAACTCGACGTCGAATATGTCCCCGTAGAAATCCAGTGCATCCTCGATGTCGCCGACTTCAAGAGCGACGTGGTTCATGCCAACGAGACGAGCACGGGACTCAGCTGAATCGCTCATATTGACTAGTGGATCTCTGGAGGAATGTGGCTTTCAGCGGATCGACGTGGTGTTCACCTCTATTCTGCGAGGGGACTGGCTGAGTGTCCGAGTGAGCACGCACCGCTCGCTTCGAAGCGGACCGACTCGCACCCGGCTTCGCCGCGTGCGACCTGCGCCTCACTCCGTTCGTCGCAGGCGTCGCTCACGCTCTTCGGAGCCACGAGGTTAGTCGGACGGCCCTTCGCTTCGCTCGGGCGCGTCAGACTAACTCCCGTGGCCACTCGGCCGGCCCGCCCAGCGCGCGCTGCTGGTTGGATGTCTCGAACGTGCGCGCTGCCCGCGCCCAGGGGCGCGGGGCGAAGGCGCGAGCAGCGCGCGATGTGTTGTCGTCGTTTGAGGAGAGCCACGGCTGGAGAGTCGTGGAGTCGGTGAAGACGCTGAGTAGGCGCCTTCAGGCATTAACAGCAATGAGCATTGAGCACTCGATTCGACAAGAAGCTTCGCATCAGGAACAGGCCGTTGAACAAGATGGAGAGAATGCAGATGGACCCGAGCTACGAGGGTCGGTCGAACAGGAGATTCAGGGAAAAGTCGATACGAATCACTACGAGGCGGCTGGACGGGGATTGACGCTTGAAGCAGAGGAGAAACTGGTTGCGAGAGAGATGGAACTCGGGCGAACGAGAGCGCGGTGGGATCGGAGGCAAGAGAGTAATCGGGAAGCACGGACGCGAGACGTGGCAGAGAGGGGCAGTCGAGATCGAGGACGGACGTTCGAGAAGCGAGCGGCGAGCGTGGATCAGTGGCGCGATCCAGATGCGGTGGATCCGAGAGCGGAGATGAGTCGAGAGGAATTGGCGGGTGTGAACAAACAGGCAGTGCGGATCAAAGAGCGGCTAAAGGGTGGGCCGACGACGGCGGCGATTGGTCGGCGATTAGCTGAGAGGGTTGGACGAGGTGCGGATATCGTGGACGCGTCGGTCGAGATGATGGAGGCAGAATGGATGAGCGAAGGGGCGATCGTGCCGATCGATCGAATCGAGGATGTGCCAAGAGGCGAGGTGAGCATCGAAGGGACGATCGAGGTGTTGTGGGAACCGGCACACCCAAGCATCAGTCAGGTAGGATTGATTGCGGATGGGACGGAGCGAACGAAATTCACGAGCTGGGTTCGGTCAGATGCTCCGATAGTCGAGGAGGGTGAACAGGTGTTGCTACGGAATGTGGCCAAGAGCTGGTACGAAGGGCGGTGTTCAGTCGCACTGACGGGCTGGTCGGAGGTCAGATTCGACGATCGCGAGCAGTGGTGGTAGGATAGTCACTCGCATTCTTTTTTATTGTACGCCGGCCCCTCCCCAGCCGTCGTCCTCGCGTTGCTCGGACGCCCCTCGCGCGTTCTCGCCAGACAGTGGCGATTCATCGCGCGCCCAGAGGTATACCACCCGTTGATGGACGATCAACCAGACCTTGTTCCGTGCCATCGTACGCTCGGAGCAATGCTTATACACGATCCCACCAAATGTGGGAATATGACCAAAGTGGATTCGAAAGGCCGGATTGTCCTTCCACAGGATGTCCGAGAGCGACTGGGTATTACACCTGGAAGCGAAGTCGAGATTCGCGAGCAAGATGGTCACGCTGTCGTCGAGCCAGAGGACGATCCCGACGCAATCATCACCGATCTGGAAGCCCTCATTACGGACGCAACGAAAGGTCAACAGACTTCTTTCGAGGATCTTGGCCCACAGGCGAAAGACCACGTGACGACGATTCGGCGACAGGCCAACGAGATGGGCGATGAGTGACGGGCCATATCTCTTCGACGTTGGTGTGACCGCGCTGGCACACGCTGGAACGCCAGTCAGTGAGACAGCGCTGTCGTATGTCCGTCAGGCCATTGCAGGGGAGATCGATGCGATTGTCCCGTATGCTTCCCTCATCGGCGCGCACCACGTCCTCACAGCTGTGTATGGATTCTCCAACGAGGATGCGACGGCGTTGATGGATCGATTCATGGATGCCACGCGAGTCCACTGGTACGAGAACATGCCCGAAGCAACTGTTCGAGATGGGTTCGAACTGGCAGGGAACGTGAATATCGATGGGTGGGATGGATACTACGCCCAAGTCGCACGGGAAGAAGGTGCAGCGACGATTCTGACGATCGACGACGATTTCCATCGACTCGACGATGTCGATGCGACAGTAATCCTCTCACGCGACGAATTTGCGACCCTGAATGAGTATCTTGGATGCTGAGATCTCTGACAGGGTCTACAGGCGGATCTCAATTGATTCAACGCTATTGCCTCGTTTGACTATGACGAGGTGTGTGTGGAGGTGTGCTTGAAAATCGAGGACACGACGGTGGTCAAATGTGTCCCTGTGGTGGCACTCACGTCGACCGACTGGGCGAGATCGGTGGTATCGACATCATCAACCGAGTCTCGAAAGGTGCTGACGTCGAGCGAATCGAATTCGAACTGGTTGAGCGATAGGCCACTCAGTTATCTACCAATACAACCGCTTAATACGACAGACCTCCGTTTGGCTGGGTAGACTCTATTCCGTAAGGCCACGGTCCCCATCACCATCCGCGATCTCGTTTATTAGGTCCGGAAAGTCCGTGTCGTGGATCTCGAATTCCTCAATCTCGTAGATAGGGTTCTCAAGTTCCTCTTCGTACTCCATACGGACTTCTGCGTAGTTTTGAGCGGTTTCCTCCAGTTCTTTGGTGGAGTCCGCGTTTGGAGCGAACATCCTGAAGACATGAGCCGAAAACGAGTACCAAGTCGCGACGAAGAATGGATTGTCGGCCTGTTCTAAACTGTCCCCGCACTCGTAGATGAACTCCAGTAAGCGGTCGGAGTCTGAAATCATCGCAGTGAATGCTGAGTTTGCCAACTCCATCATCTCACGGTAGAGGTCCGTATGCATTCGGAGGAGAGTATTCCGAGTAGCGTCATCTTGGTCGAATTGACCGAACAATTCCTCTATCTGGCTTTCAATTATCTCTTCCGCCTGCTCGCCAGCTTCGTACTCCTCGGTCAATTCATGCCAATTATCGAAGAATGCATCGATTGCCCCCCGATTTAGTCCGTACTTCTCTAACAAATCGTAGGCCGCAACAAGATGCTCACCCTTATTTTCACCCTCTTCAAGATCCCGATGAGCAGCAACGTGGACACAGATACGAAGCATGTCCGGGATAATCTGAGTTCCTTCCTGCTCGTCCTCGTCAAAGAAGGTGACAAAGTCGAAGTCCTCGATTCGCTGGATCGTGGATTCGTAGATCTCCACGGACGACTCTTCAAACACGATATCGGCATTAGATCTGAACGTTGCTCGCATTAAATCCAACATAACTCCAATAAACTCAACATTCAGCTTTTCTCCCTCATCTTCTGGCTCGATACCACGAACCCACTCCGTGTAGTCATCTAACTCCAGCGCGAGCAACATCGCGGACTGTTCTTCGGGCGTTACCGCATATGGACCGTACCCGAACATGAACTGAAGACGTTCACTCGGCCCAAGTTCCAACCGGTCTATTTCATCTCGAAGTTCCTCAATTTCTGGCTCCCCGTCGTATATCTCTTCCAAGTGGGCATTTCCCATAAGTCCGTAGACGAAGCCCTCTAGTGGTGGTGCCTCACTCTCTTCGACCTCATTGTAGAGTTTCCCAGCATAGTATTGGAAGGCTGCACGGTGGAGATGTTCGGGGTTGTTTAGTTGCTCGTAGAGGAATTCCTGAAAGAGGTCGTGAACTTTGAACACGCTATTTCCGGTGTCCTCTGAACGACCAAGCTCCTGAATGACTGCTTTGGTGCTAAGCGAGTCGAGGATACGTCGAGCCTGGGTGCGACTCACGTCGTCCAGTACTGCCGAGCAGATTTCCTCGTCCAATTCGGCAAGCACCGAGGTCCTCCGGATGAACTCTTCTTCCTCCACCGACATCGAGTCCAGATACGCCCTTTCGGTGAAGTCCCGTGCTCCCTCCTTCGGAAGCTCGATGGTGCTATCATCGCCCGCAGCCTCCCTGAGAAGGCCGAGATAGTAGGGATGGCCTTCCAGTGTGTCGTAGACACCGTTAACGGTGTCGTCGTCCACATCTGGGAACTCTTGACGGAGGTAGTTTGTAGTCTCCTCACGTGAGAAGGTGCCAAGGTGGGCTGTGTTTTCAGCGTCGTCGTAGGTGAGGCGACCTGCTGTGATTAAATGGACGTTCTCACCGAGTGTAGAGGAGAGTTCCCGGAGAAAGTCCCGTGTGACCTCCGGCTCAGCGAGTTTATGAACATCATCGACGAAAAAGACGAGACGTTTGTTATCCTTGACCGACTCTGAGAGGCTCGCTAATTTTCGGAGGTGACGAGCACGGTCGTCTGTAGAAACCCCTCCACTCACAGGGCTGACTCCGAAACTAACACCGGTTGCCTTGTTGATTAATGCTCGGAGTTGCCCTACCGCCTCGCGTGCCTCATAGAGTAGATCTTGGGTAAGTGTCGTCGGTGAGTTTCCTTTACGGACGTAGAGAATTCGGGTCTCGTACGTATCAGAGAGTTCGTCGGCTAACCTCTCAAGAAACGTACTCTTGCCGACGCCCGGCTGTCCCGAAATGTGGATCGTCTGGACTCCGTCTTCCACAGCTTCCACGACGTAATTGAACTCGTCTTCGCGCATCCGAGGCATTTCTTAAGAAACTGTTTTGGCCTGATATGAAAGAACTTTCGGACACTTCGATTTTGCTGCTCGTTAGGTTAATGTGTCTAACGCCGTCATTCTAATTTAATGAATCGAGAGGAGTTCATCGGGGATGTCGTTCGGCACATAAAGGGGGGTGTCGTCCATTGTCAGGGACACCCCCAGATGGGGAAAGTCGACTACGATCGTCATAACTGCAAGGAGAGTATGGAGGCAGGTGATGGTGTCATCATTTCCTACGTCAAAGACCACGAACGGGGTGACAAAGAATGGTACCAGCGATTCCGGTTTTGTGCAAATTGTGACGATGCCCGACGGCTCCCACAAGAAGGTCGGCAGGTCGGCAAGGAACAAGCAGTAGTCGAGGGGATTCTGGAGCAGTTTGAGGGAACAGTTGAGGGTGAGTTCTACGATGACGCGGTTCGACTTATTCACGCTGAGGTTTTGGCATACAGTCCCGAAACCGAGGGATGAGTCGGGTGTCGAGGCTAACCCCAGACGAGACCGAGCAACTTGCGGAAGCGTTCGATGACTACCACCACCACAAGTACTCTGGGACTCACCCTTTCGTAGAAGACCGACTCACCAATAGCGATAATAATGGTTCTGCGCGAAAGTTAGCCCTCGTAAATGTCGAACAGTGATTATCTCCTGAATACTGCTTGCCTTATCATGTTTAGTTCGTTGTCTGCCGATAAAACAAACTGGGTACGTGCCCGAATTGTGAGACATCGATACCAGCGGGGCGGCTACTGATTGTGTACGAGAACGGGATCTATGCCGAGTGTCCATCGTGTAACGAGCCAGTACAACCGGGTTAGTGGGTCCCCGCCCACATCCGCCCCATCGTCGAGAGTTGCGTTTTCAATCCCTTCCCCAACTTTTCACGCTCGATATACCCCTTCTCTTCCAGCCTCGTCACGTTGTACTGGACCTTGCTTCGGAATCCCTCGTCATACTCTTCGCCGAGATGGTCAGCCAGCTGTTTGGCGAGTTCGGAGGTCGACGTGAACGGCTCTTTCCCATGAAGGAAGCGCAGGATCTCCGTCTCGAACCCACCGACATCCCCAGCGGGCGACGCAGGGAATTCGATCGGATCTTCCGCGCCTTCGGTGACACCCTTCTTATCGATTTTATCGAGCAGATTCCCGATCCGATTGTAGTGTTCTGGGAATCGGATATCCTCGTCAACCTGTTCGAAGAGCTCCTTCGCCTCTTCCAACGCGTCGATCATTTCGTGGACCAAGTACTGGTCTGGTGGGACATAGTACGTGTGCAGTCTGTTTCGGATCTCTTGCTTATCGTCCTCCCAACCAGTGATGATCGAATCCGCTGCTGTCGCAAATGCGAATGCTGCCGTCCGTGGCATCGACGAGATATTGACGAAGACCTCGTTGCCTTCTTCCAGTTCGTCCAGAATGTAGTCGTAGGCTTTCGAGTACAGTGTCTCGTAATCGTAGAGATTGTCGATTTCGAGGGGTTCTGTCTGGACCTCGACGCCGACCAGTTCGAACCCTTCCTCAAGACGCGCCGCCATGTTCGATGCCAGCTTTATCGCTCTGTCCGTTGGGTCGTCACCATCCCCATCCGCCTCGTGAGTGACGATCACCACTCTGTCGGCGTCCATCTCTCCCTTTGAGATCGGGAGAATGAGCCGGTCGAAGTCGAATCCGACCGGGATGAAATGGACTCGTTCGTTCATATTGCCCACTCACTGCGCCGTGTTCTAAAGGTATTCGTTATCTACCGGAGTTGTACCCCATCTCCCAAACAGTACCGCTTGGCGTTTGCCCAATCCTACTAGCAACCTACTCCGTCCAAAAACTAGTGAACACATTTATCCCTGTGGCTCTGCAATATGGGGATGGGTACCATCGAAAGAGAACGTACCCGTTGACTGACCATGAGAGGGGACCTACACGAGAGGATTTGCACAGAAAACACACCGCCCTGGATTCACCGAACGCGAGGGTGTGGGTGATATCCATGAGTTCACAGCCATACGCCGAGGGCAGCAAGCAGATGACACTCCAAGATGTTTCTGCGTCTTACTTGATACGGCAGTTTCCTGGGGGCGTCACACTCCGGTACGAGGCTGACAACCCGCAACTGGAGGAGTTCATCCTTGGGAATGTACTCATCACCTACGTGATGTTCAACTTCAGTGACGCGCTGGAACTGATCCACGAGCACGGCTCTCTGCACAACTATCTATCAGCTTGGCAAGTCCCGATCGTCGTGGCGACCGAGAACGACAGATATCTCCAGAACCGCACGATG
>Ga0207771_100290_pt1 | contig 33744 bp, 41 predicted proteins | sample A23M2SouthBayCA_2_FD_187731 | JGI IMG/M metagenome (GOLD analysis project Ga0207771, IMG submission 187731) | Aerobic enrichment media microbial communities from Eden Landing Ponds, California, USA - A23 M2 (2) (SPAdes) | ecosystem: Environmental > Aquatic > Marine > Unclassified | place... | reverse complement strand
CGCCAGCGGGTAAGCGCGAGGGGTTGCGCGGCGTGGCTGCTCACCCCCCACGCTTACTCCGCTGGCCGCTCGCTCCGGGCGGGTCGGCGCGCGGTGCTGGTTGGGTGACCTTCCTGAGGCGCGCTCTCGCTCGCGCCCGGTAGGGCGCTCGCGAAGGCGCGAGCGAGAGCGCGCAGTCGGTGCTATCGGACGTCGACGTCGTCGGAAAACCGCGATGTTAGGGGCATCGCGGTGGCGGCGCGCGAGCGCCTTCACAGGTACGGTGAGTACCCAATGTCTAGTAACAACTCGAGTCGCAAGGTCGTTACGGTGGATGAACAGGCATTCGAACGAACCGAAGACGCCGGCGTCGACGAGGACGGCTTCGAGGTCGTCAACGATCAGCCAGAATTCCGGGCGACGGTCCAGCAGGAAAAGCAGGCGAAGGTGGATTCCAACCACCCAGACGGCATCGTCCAGGACTTCTCACACCTGCCCCTCGCCCAGGAAGAGAAGATTCGCTCCCGGGAGGCCGAACTGGACCACATCAGCGCCCAAGCGGAACTCGGCACCCAAGATGGGCGGGCGCAGCGGACCCGTAAGGTCGTCACCGAACGACGACAGCGCAAGCGGGCAGAACGCACCCCGGACCGGACGGATCCGCGTGAGCGCCTCTCGCGGATGGAGCTGGCGAAGGTGAACCAGGAAGCAGACCGAATGGCACAGCGGCTTCGCACAGGCCACAGTCGGGCAGCCGTTTCCCGGGCGCTCGCAAAGCGGGTCGCCAAGGGGCAGGACATCACGGAGGCAGTGTTCGACACGATGGACGCACTCAAGGCGGCCCCCGGCGCGATCTGCCCGATCGAGGACGTCCCGGACGTACAAACCGACGAGGTGAGCGTTGAGGGAACCGTGATCGAGTTGTGGGCTCCCTCAACTCCCAACGTCCAGCAGGTGGGACTCATCGCGGACGACACCGAAGCCACGAAGTTCACCGTGTGGCGCAAGAGTGACTGCACGGCCGTCGCTGAAGGCGAGCGGGTCCGGCTTCGAGCGGCGAAGGTGAACTGGCACCGGGGACGCTGGTCGTTGGCGCTGACCTACGACAGTATGATCGTCTTCCCGGATCGCGACGACCGCTGGTGGGAAGCGTAGGGGCAACGCCCCTTCTTTTTTTGGTGAGTGCCGGACCGACCCAGACCCCACCGCCCCACCCACCGCTCCGTGCTCGCTCCCTGCGGTCGCTGCGCGCGCAGCCACGACCTTGCCCAGTCGTGACGGGGGCGATGAAGCCCTTCCAATCTGATGGCGACGGTGGTGTTTCTGTGCGCCGGCGAGGGGCGCAGCGCAATGTCAACTAACTCAACCGAGTACCACGATCTCGATGCGTGGTTCGCCGGCTTCCTTGACGGCGAGGGCTGTATCCGCATCGCGATTGCCGATCGGGAGCGGTACAGTACCGGTTTTGAACTTGCACCAATGGTCCGAATTGCCCACGAACAGCTGACCGGACTGCTCGATGCAGAAGGTTGGATCGGTGTGACTGTCCGTCCCGAAGACGGATACAAAGTCAACCATCGCCCTCAACCGCAGGTAGAAATTAGCCAGTCGTCACAAGACCGGCTGATGGACGCCCTCTGTGCGTACAGCGACGCGCGCGATATCAACTGCTTTGTGACGACGCTTGAATACGACGACGATAGAGCCGACCAATACGTGTGGGGCGTCCAGGGGATCAGTACGACGCGGGACCTCCTCACCCCGCTCCGTGACCAGTTCATCGTCAAACGCGAGCAGGTTGACCTGTTCCTCGACGAGATCATCCCACGATTAGAGGATGGCGTCCACCACGACAAGGAGGGGTTCCTCGAGGTGATGTACTATATCGACCGCTTCAACGCGTACAAAGGCGGGAGTCGTGGCAAATACACGCTCGACTACTTCGAGGATCTCTGGGAGATGGAATACACTCCCGAGTAGCCGTATCTCGCGGTGGCCCCGGGAGAGAATCAGACGTGGTCACCTCTATTTTAATGAGCGCCGGACCAGCCCAAGCCCCACCGCCCCACCCTCCGCTCCCGGCCTCCCTCCGGTCGGCCGGCAGCCACAACCGGAGCCACAGCTTTGGGAGTGGTGTCCCCAGAGACAAGACCGCTGTCGAGACGGAGTCTGTTTATTTGCCCCCGGAGGGGCGGAGGGCACACTAGAACGTGCCCCTGAGCAACGATGTCCGAGGAACGTACTCTCACAGCCCGTGAACGACTTCGCATTCACCTCCGCGAAGCCCGCCGCACGACCGACTCGCCAATCGTGGAAGCACAGCTCGACGCCGCGCTGGACGCCTGGTGCGACCTGCCACCGACACCCCTGCGGGAGTGTCCCGTCTGTGGGAAGGTTGGCCTCCCAGAGCGGATTCGCAATCACGAGTGTACGCAGTCGCTGCGGCAGGAGTACCGCTAGTCGAGCAGTCCCAAACTCAAACACTATAAACGATGGCGCTACCAAACCAAGACAAGATGGCTGATTCAGCGGATCTTCGCGAGCATATTCCCGATTCCTGTCGTGACCTGCTCGAGCTGTCCGATCAAGAGCTCAAGTCGGAAATCCCGGCGCTGGCACGCGACCAAGGGCGGATGAGCGAGGTCGAACAGGCGGTCAAATCGCTGCCGAGTCACCACGATCTCTATCACGGCGATGCGCGCGACCTGTCGATGATCGACGACGAGTCGGTGCATCTCGCAGTCACCTCGCCGCCGTATTTCAATCTGAAGGACTACAACATCGAGAACGGCGGTGGGTCGGAAGGCCAACTCGGCGACATCGACGATTACGAGCAGTTCAACGAACTCGTCGATGAAGTCTGGGAGAACGTCTATGAGAAGCTCGTGCCCGGCGGGCGGCTCTGTGTGGTCGTCGGGGACGTCCTCCGCTCCCGGAGCGACCACGGCCGGCACCGCGTCCTCCCGTTACACGCGACGATTCAGGAACACGCCACCGATATCGGCTTCGACAACCTCGCGCCCGTCATCTGGTACAAGATCGGGAACGCGAGTCTCGAGGCTGGTGGCAACGCCCGGTTCCTTGGCAAGCCCTACGAACCGGGCGCGGTCATCAAAAACGACATCGAGTACATCCTGCTGTTCCGGAAACCCGGCGGCTACCGGAGTCCGGACATCCCAGAGCGAATTCTGTCGACCATCGAAGCCGACACCCACCAGAAGATGTTCCGGCAGCTGTGGGACGACATCAAGGGGGAGCGCCAGACGGACCATCCGGCCCCGTATCCCGCCGAGTTAGCCGAACGACTGATTCGGATGTTCTCGTTCGTCGGCGATACGGTGCTCGATCCGTTCGCCGGGACCGGAAGCACCGCCGTCGCGGCAAGTCGCTGTGGGCGCAACTCGATCAGCGTCGAGCTCGAGTCAGAGTATGTCGACATCGCGGAAGAGCGGATTCAGGCAGAGCGGGGAACCCTCACGAACTACGAGAACCTGACCGTCGACGTAACGCGGTAGAGCGCAAGCGTTTCGGAAGGCGGCCTGCGTTTTCTGACGCACTCACGAGCGTTCTGATGTACTACTTTTTATATAGTAGCCTCAAGAACCCGCGAGGTAATGTCGGAGCATCGATATGGTGATGAACGGATAATTGATTGGCTGAATCAGGAGCGCGACTGGAGTTATCCGCGGAACGTCCCGTATCATCCTCGGAGTGATTCACACGGGGGCGCGCAGTGTCGGTATTTTGTCGATGATCTTCTCTACGAGAGTGACGCGATTCGGGAGGCGGCCGCCGCCGGCGAGCTCGTGTACCAGGAGGATTACGAGGTCGGGGAGGGCGGCCTCTCGTGGAACACCGACCTCGTGATCGGCCCACCGGCCGACAGCGTCCAGGTATCGCTCGATGGCGACCGCGAGATGGCCCAGGCTGACCCCGCCGAAATCTTTCTCGCGGCCGACGCCAAGTCGATCATGACCGAACACCAGAAGGCCCGGCGCAACCGCCAGCGGGACATCAACTCCTTCGCGGATATTATGCATCACCACCACGAGAAAGCACTAACTGCGGGCATTTTGCTGGTGAACCTGGCCGAGCAGTTCGACTCCCCACTACGCGACCCCGATGATATCACCGACCATGTTCACATCGACCGCATCGTCGGGGAGATCATCGAGATGTTCGATTCAATCAATCGGAGCGAGGGCGAGATCAGTGCCAACCTTGACGGTGCCGGTGTCGTCGTAGTCGATCACACCAACCTGATCGATGATGTCGAGGAAACGAAATTAGTCACCGACTCGCCGGCCCCCCAGGAAGGAGACCGGGTACATTACCGGACGTTCGCCGGTCAGATGGCCGACTGGTTCGAAGATCGGTTCTTGTAGGCATTATTGTCGTTCAATAATACTGAGACGCACAACCTCTCGATTCTACTTCGAGTTCGCGAATATAGTTATTTAAAGCAATTCTACTATATGAGTGGTGATTGCTGTCTCGATCTCCTTATGTGCTGTTATACCACCATCACTTTCAGACCCATATATTGAGATACAAGGAATATACAGCTCGCCCACGCTATTTTCGATAGTCATCCTATCTGGGACTTCTGTAAAGAAAGGTATTACAGTCTGAAAATGATTTGATAAGACGGGTAGTGAGCAAAAATAATCAAAAACAGGATCTCCGTCGCCTAAAAGTTCTGTATCTACAGAGTCTTCAGAGTATTCATTTTTCCATCGCTGAGCTATACTCCGTATATTATCGTGGGTTACTGGGGGATCATCGTCACCTGATTCGATTTGAGATTCAATCGACACTGGTCGAATATCATATGTTACATTAATTTCTACTCGTTCTATTTCTGGTGAATCATGGAATGTCGGCGCGTTCACCACCCCGTGACTCGATTTTTCAAGAATCGTGGCTAAATTCTCAACATGGTCGTTGGGTAAAAACATAATCGGAAGAAGTTCTTCTAAGTCCCCAGATCCATCCATACCAATCCAGACGATCGACGAAACGGGGGGTTCATCAGATAATAGAAGCGACCTGTCAATCGTAAATATTGGGCCCCTATCTTTGATATTCCGTTTGATTTCCCGTCTATTCATCGATTGAAATTACAAGAGGAACCTTTCCGTGTAGCTCTGCGATCGCTTCAATATCGTAATCTTTAGCCCTGATTTCCCCCTCCTGAATTAATTCATTCATTAGCCGTACTGCTTCTGAGTCAAGTTCCTCTGATAGTTCCGACCCTCGGTTGTCAACCCACTCCTGCGCCTCTTGAAACGCATTTATTGCTTGTTCAGGCTCTTGATTTAATAGGTCTAGAATATCGATTTCTGTAGAGATTGAATCTGGAATTTCGTAATCAAATTGGTCATGGTACGTATCTATAATGGCCACAAGGTCATTCCACCGGCGTTCTAAATGGGATTCCCAATTTCGGTAATTTTGTTCAAAGTATCCCATCGAGTCTTGTAGATCACCAACAGAATCTACATTTTCTACATATTTGGATGGGCCCTCTGTGATCATCCCATCCTCATCAGGAACGTCTCGAGGTGAGACCTCCGAAATCCTTGTTGCTATCTCGTACTTATACGATATTTTCTCTATATGTTTCAGGGATTCGTGCAATTCATCTAGATTCTCCAGCAATTCATCTGTGCCCCCATCCACGATTTCACTGATTGTATTCGAAATTACCTCAGATATATCGAGAGAATTGTTTTTTATTTCAGAATATAGAACATCAATGTTTTCGAGTTTCTGAAGGTACTTGGAGAGATCAGCATCATCGAACGGATAGTTTGAAACCCTTTCTTCGATACGAGAGTCTTGTTCAGGAGCCCAGTCAAACTCCGAGAGTGTGTCAGCAATTTCTGAGAGATTATCATAGGACTTACTTGCTGTTTCAATCTCAGGCAAGAGCTTATCTCGAGGATTCAGGATAATCGAATCATTGTCTGGGATTATTTCTTGCAAATACGCTTGAGCAGGGTTTGGCAGATCCTCCATTTCCCCTTTTGCATCCTGATAATCCTCTCTTGTCGACTGTATCTCCCGGTCAGATCGATTACGAATTATTTCAACATAGTTGTCTATCTGGTCAGAAGTAAAACCCAATTGTAATTCATCCGTGATTGACCTGATAATCTCTCTAACAGTTTCAGCTATCGGTTCTCGATATGCCTCAGTCAGTCTATTGCGAACACCATTGATTTCATCAGGTTCTACATGCTCTTCACGGAGGTATTCAAATTCACTCAAGACCTGTTGGAACGATTCCTTTTCAGCGGAGTTTCGTTCCTGCCAAGATTCAATCGCCTCCTCGCACCATAGTTGGAAATTTGTATATTCATCAATATCACTCTTGATTTGCCGTTCAACGTTATCTAAGACCTCATCAAGGTCTTCATCTGGGAAATCAGTGTTTACCATTAATTATCACCCCCACCGGTCATAACAGTTTGATAGAATTCGCTAAAGGCTTCAGTGCTGTTCTCCTGCTCAGTTTCTCGTTCATCCAGAAGAGATTCGATTTTTTCCATTTGATCATTATACTCTGATAATCTCGACGAATTTTCCTCGGCCCACTCAATTAGAGCTTCAAACGACTCCTCATCAGATGGAGCGATGGATTCGTCACCGATTGGTCGCTGGAAATCAAATACAGCATTACCCACGTTCCGTAAAATCTGCTCAACCTCATCCTCGGATTTTTGCAAATATACTGTATGTTCCGATAAATCTTTCAAATTAGATTCAAACCGGTTATATTGTCCTTCTAGCTTCTTCAATTCCAATAAATTAGAGTCGTAGATCGTACCTTTGATGAAATCAACTTCTTCATCAAAACCGTGTAAATATGAATCCAAAATCGTACGATAAACGACAGCAATCGTACTCAACCTCTGCTCATTATTGAGTCGATCTGACAATACCTCAGTGAGATCTAAAACCAATTGAATGTGCTCCTCGTATTCCGAGAGAGTATCGCTCCGGATTTCGACACCCCGGCCCATCCCATCATGAGATGAGAGCTGCGAATTCCTATTTGTAATCCGATTTGATATCTGTGCAAGGTCATCGATCAGACTCTGCTCACGTGATATAATTTCTCCAACATAGTTCGCAACTTGCTCTTCAGACTCTTGGGCGATGGCGTCAAGGAGCACCCCCCAGAGGAATTGTGGAGCGAGTTGATTTTCGAACGATGTGCCGCTCAATACGTCGAAATCTCCAACCTCACTATCCATATCAGTGAGTCTTTGCAGTAGATTCTCCTCCTCGGTCATCTCAAGCAGATAATCTTGAAGATGGTCGACAGCGGTGTCACGTCCAACCGACTCATCTATGTAAAGCTCGCGAACATTTTGGACAGGGCTACTGAGTAGACCATCAGTAAACACATACTGTAGAAAGTTTTCGAAACCGAACTTCTGGCCCTCCACATCTATGTAACCTTCATCGATTCCTTCGAGCATTACATCAGGCAAATCCACGAATTCGTCCTCGGCAGATAGGCCACGCGCACTACAAATTAGCGAATAATCGAGCCCCTGGCGGGCAGAACTTCCAGCTCCATACATCCCAGGAGGTGAATCGTCATCAAGGTGATCGTCACCCCAAATTGGTTGATTCTTATCATCTCGTGAGTAATATTCTACGAAATTATCGAAAGCTTCCGACTGGGCGGTATTGGCGATGTTTTCGACCTGCTCGTACAGGCTTTGCACTGTATTTCTCTTTTCTCTATTTTCTTCATAGTCAATTATTTCTGATATTTTCCGATTAGTGATCGGCAGAGATACGTTATTCTCAACAGTGACGTAATGATAGAGATGGACTACAAAATCCCAAAGACGTCCTGCACTCTCTTCGTGAAAAGTGAGCCGTTTGAGACCTACTGCTTCGATAGACTGTGGGTCTACACCCAGATCCGATGGTGACTCAGGGGTTACTACAACATAGGTTGTTGTTAGCTTCTTTGAAGATTCCGCTAGATCAATAACGGTATTGAGGCTTGACTCGTTGGGACAAAAATAAACTTCACAAGAGCAATTCAGCCGCGACGTCTCGCCTTTGATCTGGATGCCGGATGTGATGTCTGCTTCGATCCTCTTACGGGTAGAATCTGATAGATTGGTTGGATCAACCCCGACGGCTGGGTACGCTTCAGCAACAATAGATGGTTTGATTGACCAAGCTCCGTCGTAATCTGCAAGGTAATTATGATATCTGTCCGTCCATCCAACCCGGAAGGCATCGTTGTCAATATCCTCGATAGCTCCGATGGCTTTGGCCCTCCTTTCACCTCTTGCTTCGAAAGAAAGTATCAGATCCTCCAATAAATCTAGGTAGCCGTTGGCTTGGGCCCGGTCTGTAATTAAATTCGCAGGCAGGTAACGACTCTCAGAATTGGACTCAGTGATAGGGGAAAGTGCGTCACATAGTCGTTTTAAATTACGTTCAATAATTTCCTTACTATCCGGGGAAAGAGACATACTGGTTTCGTTCAAAATAATATCTAAGCTTAAGCCCGCTGCATCGCTGACTGTCATTGACTCCCCGGATCGCCCGCTAACCTGCCAGTCCTCATACTCTCCTTGTAAAAAGAGACTCGCGCGACGGGCCTGATCCCATCTGTTTTTATCAACCGTCGACTCAGTCCACACTTCTTTGTTGATGGGTGTGAGGCCGTCAAAATTGAGTGTACCTAATGAACTGATCCAATCAGACAGACCCTCTTCCGAAGCCGGGGCTTCTTCAACGAGTTTGTTAATCCAACCAATGCGTCCGCGAGCGAGCCACCAAATTCCATTAGCGATCTCGGTAGTTTTGTCTTGGTCATCCAGCCGTTGACGGACATCATCTACCGTAAGCAACGGTAATCGAACTTCCTCAAATCGAGCATAGTCAGCTTCACCAAGGAATTCATATGCTGAAACCAGGCCAAAGGCCCATATCTGATATACACCCTGAGTGTCGTCTAGAAGAACTCGTAGTGGGTTTTCATCATCAACAAGATCATTTGATCGTAGATGGGTGTATGCCTGCTCAATTTCATCTACTAGTAAAACAACACGACTGGTGTCAACAGATTCGAGTTCCCCAACATCAGCTATGAAGTCTTCTTCTAGTTCAGAACTATCCCAATTCGGAAGCCAGTCAGCTGAGTCCCCGTCAAGAAGCGATTCGATCTGAGAGGTGACACGGTCCGACAGCCATTCAGAGATAGTGTTGGCGTCACTAGCTTCGAATTCGTCGAAGATAGACTGGGCGTCCGTGTACAACGCAGGGATGCCGTTATTCCAAGCACAATGAAACGAGTGGTACAGTAACTGAGTTTTCCCAGCTCTATAAGGACCGACGACCGCAAGTGGATCATAATCAAATTCAGAAGGTTCATCTTCATCGATAGATTCGATAATATCCTCGACTGATTTTCTAAGAGACTTGTGTTGCGGTGTTATATCCGCCCAGGGTTTCTCGGGGCTCGCCAGCCGCTGCTTCATAACGGCTTATCATATTGTAGGTGTTAATTTGTTACGACTAGTCACCCGCCTTTACTTTGGTTCGGTCACTAACAATTGAATATCCCAATCCCGGTTTGATACGGAGTATAATATAAAAAAACGCATCTCCATTCTTTTCAAGCGGCCCACCCCGTACGTGCAGATCAGTAAGTTCTTTTCCAGGTTCTATGGTCAGCGCGTTTCTATCTTCTCCACCGACCGTTGTCCAAGATTGTATCAAGCACTTGTTTTGGTCATAAACTTGAAATTGGATCTTGGGCTTTCTGACTACTCCACTTCCTAAATTTTGTATTTTAAATGTGGTTTTGAATCCGGTTTTTTCGCCTTTTACCTCTACCTCAGAAGTTTCAAAATCAGCGTTGTCCAAGTAGTCTTCATCGTAGTTATTGACATTTGGGTCAATCACAGGCATCGGAACTGCGCCTCTGAAAATCGAATTGAATAACAAAATACCTGCATAGAACATCGTCACTAAGACGATCGGCCGTGCGCTCGTATATTTCCATAATAAAGCAACGCTGACTGTTGAGAATATTGCCACTGTAATTGTGGGGTTCAAATACACGGTCCGCACCGCCCTTTCTATTACTGTCGAGATTTTTGTATTATAATAAAACCGTAGTATATCGATAACACAGGCCATTAACGACACAAACTTTCGAGCCTATTTATATATTGACGTTATCTGCGAGGTCTACAATCCCCTTGGAACGATACCAAAGCCGGTGTCCCCCCCACATTCACATACGACAGCATAATCGTCTTCCCAGAGCGCGACCACCACTGGTGGGAAGAGTAAGGGGCCAAGGACCTTCTTTTTCTGGTGTGAGCCCCGGCCCAGGCCCCGCCGCCCCGCCCACCGCTCTATGCTCGCGCCCGTTGGTCGCTGCGCGCGCAGCCACAACCTCAGCATTAGATCAGCCAACGAATCACGTTACTGAGAATCGGTTAATTCCCGAATTTCGTTAAGTGCCTCACCTATCGAGAAATCTCCCGGCAGGTTCGCCTGTTCACGATGCCAATCACTAGGCATTTCCTCAGGAGGATTGAAATTCACGCGTTGCGTCTTTCCCATTTCATAAGCAGGCACATATATCGCTGTACCCTCTTCGTGGATGGCACCAGCAAAGATATCGACAGTACCATCGGAATATCGTTCCGGAGAGATTTCCAGCTCATAACGATACTCATCATAATCGCTCGCGGTTTTTACTTGAACTCGTAATAGATCCCACCCAACGTCGATTATCAGGTCGTATTTCTGCTCGTGACCATGGGGATAAGCTACACCATACCCATTTCGAAGGATATCTGCCGCGACCAAGGCTTCTGACGCATCACCCCGCCAACCTCGTTCTATATCCATACTACCCTACAGATACTGCTACTACAGAAAGGTACGTCTGATTACTCCCCATCAACGAGTGACCTACTCGATTACTCGATCATAACTGGATACACTACAATAACTCAAGAGCCGTCGTCTGAGCCCTAATCTAGCTGAATCTATATGCGGACTCGATAGCGTTTATTGTCCCCTCGATAGATGGAGGGCTCGCCGTACTGGCGGGCTCCCTGAATTCGGTGAGAACAATGGCAATCAGAGACATCTATGAGACTGGATTCGACGAAGACATTCAGACGGACGGATCCACGAACCAGTGTCCCGAATGCGATGGACACGTCACCACGAATGTCAAGGAAACCGTCTGCGAGGACTGTGGCCTAGTGATCGAAGAGCAACGCCTCGATCACGGGCCGGAGTGGCGGGCGTACGATGCAGACGAGCGGGAACGGACGGGCGCACCGCTGACCGCAGCCCGGCACGACCGAGGCCTCTCAACCGAGATCGGCCACGGAACCGATGCCCACGGGAACGAACTTTCCGTACAGAAGCGCCGTCGGCTGGCCCGGATGCGACGTGAGCAGACCCGTGGTCGGTGGCGATCAAAGGCCGAACAGAACCTCGCACACGGACTCGGTGAGGTGCGGCGTCTCGCGAGCGCACTCGACCTCTCCGAAACGCTTCGCGACCAGGCCTGCCAGATTTTCCGGAGCGCTCAGAACGAGGATCTGCTTCGTGGCAGATCAATCGAGGCGATCGCCGCGGCCAGCGTCTACGGGGCCTGCCGATGTAACGGCCGGTCGCAGCTCCTCGACGACATCGTAGCGGTCGCGAAGGTTGGAGAATCACGAGTTACGAACGCGTACAAGACACTCAACGAGGAGCTGGGGCTCCCGGCCAAACCCGCGACGCCGGCGATGTACATTCCGCGGCTCGCATCCGATCTCGACTGTCCGGATCGAATCCGACGTCGGGCACGAGCTCTTGCCGAGACGGCTGAGGACGCCGGCGTGACGACCGGCGTCCATCCCGCCGGGTTCGCCGCTGCCTGCCTCTACGAGGCCGGGCGACAACAGGGTCAATGGATGTCACAAACAGATGTGGCCACAGTCGCTAACGTCTCGACGGCAACCATCCGGTCTCACCGCGATACACTAACCGGAATGGGGTGATGAGATCCGTATCGTCTCTTCTCAAAGCCGCGCTCGTGGTTCGTGGGGTGGTTAGCCGAGTGTGACCTGATCAGACCCGGCTTGCCTGAACTATATTCGACAGACGATTCTATCTCAATCCAGAACGATGGACGCACGACGCATCGACCACGTTCACCTCCGCATTCCGGAGGACGAGATCGAGCACGCAATCGAATTCTATCAGGGTCACCTCGGGTTTCCGCTCGAAGGATTCGACGAGTATGAACAGGGTGAAACGCCGATTTTCCACTTCCGGCTGTCACCAGATACGATTATCCACGTCAGACCGACCGACGAGTTTGTCCACCCCGAGCGGGAGAACTTCGACCACCTCGCAATCGTCCTGAACGAGGACATCACGGACGTCAAGCAGGAACTCGAGGACGCCGGGGTCATTATCGAGCGAGAAGGGACGCCCGATGGGGCGACTGGTGAGGCTCCAGCCATCTACGTTCGCGATCCGTTCGGCTACCTCATCGAACTCAAAGAACCCGTCGCGGAGACGGCCTAATCAACTCACACACGATCATCAACAGAACATAGGTCAGCATATATGGGACGCCTCATCGACGGCCACTGGAAGACGACCGACGAATTGACCGAGGATGACCAGAGTCGGAGTGGAGATGCATTCCGCGACCGCATCTCGCCCGACTCTCAATACCCGCCAGAGTCAGGGCGTTATCACCTGTACATCGCCCGCGCCTGTCCCTGGGCACACGGGGCTGTCCTCGTCCGGAAGCTACTCGGGCTTGAGGACGTCATCTCGATGGACATCGTCGACCCCTATCGCGGAGCGGGAGGCTGGCAATTCAGCCCCGACAAACCCGGCTGTACGCCGGATTCTATCCATGGCGCTGATTTTCTCCACGAGGTATACACGGCAGCCGATCCGGAGTATACTGGCGGCGTCACGACGCCAGTCCTCTGGGATCGAGCGGAGGAGACCATCGTCAACAACGAGTCCATCGAGATCATGGAGACCCTCGCGACGGCCTTCGCCGATCACAGCGACGAGTACGACCTGTACCCGGCGGGCAAGCGTGACCGCATCGATGCGGTCGTCGAACAGCTGTACGAGCCGATCCTCCAAGGCGCCTACACCGCCGGATTCGCGGACTCACAGGACACCTACGCGACGGCGGTCGAGACTATGTTCGACGCCCTCGACCGTTGGGAGGACGTGCTCGGCGACCAGCGATTCCTCGTGGGGGACTCGCTCACCATCGCCGACCTCCGTTTGTTCCCCGCACTGGTCCGGTTCGACCCTGTTTACTACACGCATTTCAAATGTAATGTCCGACGGCTCGTTGACTATCCGAACCTGTGGGGGTACACGCGTGATATCTACCAACACGACGGGGTCTCAGAGACGGTCAATCTCGACCACATCAAGCACCACTACTACCGGAGTCACACAGATATCAACCCGACCGGATTCGTGCCGGTCGGCCCGGATATCGATTTCACGAGGCCCCACAACCGGACGCGAACAGTCAGTGAGTGACACCGGTCTCATAACTCCACATATTCAAAGTCACAGGGGAGAGAAGGAGCCCGCGTGAACCGTTCCAACGCGCCCGACACGGGGTTCATCGACCCGAGTGGGGCGAACGCCGACGCCATCCGGGACCTCGCCGAGGGCGTGCTCGATCAGCTCCTCGGACAACTCGGAGCGGCGGCAGACCGGTCGCCGTTACCGGACGAGTCGGCCGCCCCTGCTGGCACGATTCCGGAGTCGCCGCGGTCCCGGACTGACCTCCTCAGCGATCTTGAGACGATCGTGGAGGGATCGATGAATCCCGCTCATCCGGGATACATCGGTCATATGGACACGATGCCGACGACCGTGTCGGTGCTGGGTGACCTCGTCGCATCGGCGGTCAACAACAATATGCTGAGCGTGGAGATGTCGCCAGTATTCTCGGAACTCGAGGTCCAGTTGACCGAGACAATCGCCAGCGAGTTCGGCCTCGGCCCCGACGCCGGTGGGGTCCTCGCCAGTGGTGGCTCACTCGCGAACCTCCACGCCCTCTCGGTTGCTCGGAACCAGGCGTTCGACGTTCACGAGGGGGGCCTCACCGGACTGGATGGTGAGCCGGTACTGTTCGCATCAGAGGTGGCACACACCTCCCTGCAGAAAGCCGCGATGCTGCTGGGCCTCGGGACCGACGCCGTCATCGCGGTCGAGACGGACGCGGACTCCCGGATGAAGCCGAGCGCACTGAATCAGGCGGTCGAACAGGCCGAACGAGACGGTCGCCTACCCTTCTGTGTCGTCGCGACCGCTGGGACAACCACGACGGGGAACATCGATCCCCTCCCGGCGGTCCGTGATGTCGCGGATGCACACGATCTGTGGCTCCACGTCGACGCCGCCTACGGCGGTGCCCTCGTCTTTTCCGAGGCTGAGCGTGGACGCCTCGACGGGATCGAGGCCGCCGACTCGGTTACGTTCAACCCCCAGAAGTGGTGTTACGTCGCGAAGACGTGCGCGATGGCCCTGTTCACGGACACCGACGTTTTGCAGGAGGACTTCCGAATCGGGCTCCGTACATGCGGGGCGACGATGCGATTCCGAACCTCGGCGAGCTGAGCGTCCAAGGGACCCGGCGGGCGGAGGTCCTGAAACTGTGGCTCACCTTCCAACACCTCGGTCGTGAGGGACTCAGACAGTTGATCGACGAGAGCTACCGGCTGACGGGTGCGATTCGTGACCGCGTCGCCGACCACGGCGCACTGGAGCTGGCTAGCGAGCCAGAAATGAACCTCGTCTGTTTTCGTGCCGCACCCGATTGGTGTCCACCGGGCGAGCGAGACGCGCTAAACGGACGGCTCCAGCGATACCTGCTCTCCGAGCAGGACATCTTTGTCTCGCTACCGACCTATCTGGACACCCGGTGGCTCCGGGTCGTCCTATTGAATCCGTTCACAGACGAAACGACGCTTGACCGGCTCTTGGATGGGATCGACCTGTTCTTGGAGGCTGAACGACCGTAACCTGCTGGACATGACTTCGTAACCGGTCAGTATCCCCACGCATCGATTCAGCCATTCCAGTATTATCCCTCATCGGCATCGGGCTCCCAACTGTAAAGATGCCTATCACCTCCACGGCCGGTACGCCCAACTGATCGACTCAACGTAATCCAGGACAAACGCTTACAATAACCGACTGTCGTATACTTGGTATGGTTCCAGAGCCCGACGAGGACATCGACGAGAACCTCCGAGAGGTTCGCGAACTCACGCCGAACGCGTGTGCCGGCGTCCAATCGCTCGATCAGTTCGGGACCAAGTGGCGGCTACGGATTCTATACAACCTGTTCGACGGGGACCACCGATTTAACGAGCTGAAACGGGCCTCCGGGGCGAGTTCGTACACACTTTCGCGGGTTCTCGAGTCACTCGAAGATGATGGGATTGTCGATCGACGTGTCGAGGAAGGCCCACCCGTCAAGACCCACTACAGCCTGACTGAGAAGGGCGCGGCACTCGAGCCGGTGTTCGACGCAATCGACGAGTGGAGTGCCGAGTGGGTAGGCGAGATAGGCGACGACGCCACAGGAACTCCTGAGGTGTAGGTTACTCCTCGAGGGCGTGAGCAGCGACTGCGAGTGTCCCGAGGCCACCTTGATTGGCGATTACCTTCACCGTCTCGGCGAGTTCCTGCTCGGACACACCCTGTGACCGGGCGACAGCAGCGAGATCTTCCACGCCGGTCGTATTGCCATCTGCGGCATCGAGTGCCAGCGTGATGAGTGTCTTCGTCTGTGCAGACAGCGCGTCGTCTCTCCCAGCGTTCTGTGCGATTGCAGCGACGTGGTCCGCGAACTCCGGGTCGTGAGCGCGGAGTTTCATCAGGAATTCCGGCTCAGCGGCGGCGTCTGCGAACAAACCTCCGAACGGCTCAGTTGAATCGTCTGTAGTCATAGTGATATGGTGGAGTGGGTGATTGTGACGGGACTACGCGGCGTACGGCCACGTCGCGGTACCGACGGCGAGCACGATCAGCGCACTCCCGAGCAACGCGAGGTTGACCAGGAATTGCGTTTTTTCCTGACTCCGCTCGTCTGGGTCATCAATACGCCAGAAGGCGTGCATCGCAGGCGTGACTCCCGCAAAGAATGCAATGACCCCGACGCTCGCGATCATCGGGTACACACCGAGGAGGATTCCAAGTCCCCCACCGATCAGCAGCACGAACGACAGGGGGACTGCGAGACCGGCGACCGGGACACCCGTCGAGCGAGCGTAGTCGATTTTGTTCTCGGCATCAAGCATATTACTGATACCCAGATACGCGAGGACACCGCCGAGCAAGACTCGACCGATGAGGAAGAGTTCGGCGGCAGGGGACGTTTCGACGACCATCAGTTCGACACCTCTGGTGAGCGATTCGTTCGACGTCGATTGTCAGTGACGTTCATCACGACATCCAACCGTTTGCCCGCTGTAAATATGTAGTTTATCTTATATGTATGTGACCAGGTTTGGCTCGGATAACCACCTTGAATTGGAGTTACTGGACCATACATTCGATCATAAATCATGGTGGCACCAACACTATCATTTAAAAACGATGACGGGGCAAGCTCTCTGTAGATTGCTCTATGACCGGCCGCGACTACGACTTTGAGGAGCTACGTCCGCTCGGTGAGGCGTCCCGGACGCCCGATCAGCACCTGGACGACTGCTCCACCGCTGCCCGTCGACAGCGGAGTGGATCGGGTGAAACAGGGTACTCGGATCCCTCCACCACCGACGAGGCAGAGTGCCAAGTTTGTGGGGCCCCGATACCGGCGTCACAGACGAAATGCCGATTCTGCCTCTCCAACCACCTCGGCGATACGTCTACTGCAACAACGGAGACTAGCCAAGAAACAACACTCGTGGGAATCGTGTTCGCGATCGTCGAGTCGTCGACGTTCTACGGCGCTGTCGCGAAGGGGGCAGCGGCTGGAGATCTGCTCGTCACCAGCGAGACTGAGGGCATCACCGAACATCGACTCATCTACGACCTCACGGAGGAACCTGCCTCGCAGCTGGTCGATCAGTGGCCGTCGCTGCCGGACGCGACGAAGGTCGCCTCAAAAGTCGGCGAGCAACTGCTCACGGCTATCCGAGACCGCATAAACGAACAAGAGCATTCGGCGTTCGCAGATGCGCAGGAAGCCAGGGCCTGCCTCTACGACGAGACAGGGGACGCCCTCCGGGATGAATCACGTCTCGATACGATGCTCGAGAAAGCTGACGACCCGATGTGGCTGGTCCCGGGAATCGCACTCCGTGAATCTAGCGAAGATAGCGATCAGGACAGGCGGCCATCCAGCCTCCCGACACGAGTTCAGCTCGAGTGTCACCACTGCGGTTCCGAAACGGGGCATCGGTTCAACACCTACGAAACGCTCCCTGACGACACCTGGTCGGGGCAACCAATCTGGGAGTGCCAGGAGTGTGGGGCGTGTCGCTACGGGCCAGAACCTCAGTAGGTGTGCTCGTCGGTTAACCAACATCCTCTGCTCATTTGGGTGCCGTGTTGGTTAATGCTGGAGAGTCGTTTATCCTTCCCCGCGAAGAGATGCGGGGATTCACCCCCGGCTGAACCAATGGCTACGCTCCAGGCTGCGACGACATCGACCGGTGCAATCGTATCGGATCCACAGGCTGTACGCGAGCTCTGTGAGAGCCACTGTTTCGGGACCCTCAACTGGGAAGTCACTGACGACGGCGAACTCACGATTTGGGGCTACGACGACTTCGAGGTCTACGAGGCGCGAGAGAACGGCCTCCCTGACTACGACGGCGGAATCGTGACCCACGAGTTCTTACGAGACCTCGCTACCCATCTCGAAGCCGGCGAAGAGCTCGACATCCAGACGGCCGGGTTCACCAAGTGTCGCTTCCCGGTGCTGGCGAAGCGGTACGTCGTTCGAAGCGATACGGTCCTCCACACGGATCTCAGCGGGCCGGAGCCGATCGGCGGATAGCGTCGTTCGCCCCCAGAGAGGGGTGCGGGGCGACATACGACGAGCGTCGTCCCGTGGAGTGATTTCTGATGGGTCACCGCGCACTCGTTGCGTACGAACGGACAGACGGACAGTACACGCTCCACTACAGCCACTGGGGCGCTGCAAACCTGAAACTGAAGCACCGCATTACGGCTGAAACGCCGTTCGGTGGCGACGACACCGACTCCAAGTGGGCGAAACAGTTGCTGGCGGAGCTGGCCGATGGCCTCGAGGCAGATGCCGTCGACGGCTACCTCGCCAGCGAGGACCGCCCGTCGACAGTCGTCGAGCCGAAGCCCCGCGCGACCGGGCTCACCCTTGACGAGATCGTGGCTGACCATCTCGACTATCTCCACCACGAGGCGTTCTTCGTGGTGTCGACGACATTCGAGGTGACCGCGTATCGGACGCTGTGGTTCGGGCTGCAGTACGACTCGGAAACGGTCGAACAGGGCGAGACCGTGGGGAACGGTGCGCTCGCGACGGTACGCTGGTACGACGGCGAGCCGGTCGGAGATGGCCACCTACAGGGGCAGTTCCAGGCGCTGAAAGACGTCGCCGGCGATATGCTCGACAAGGGCGTCTTCACGCCGTCGACGGCGAGGCAGTACCTGAAACGAAAGCTCGGTGAGTGGGTCGGGGAGCGTCAGGAACTACACATTCCGGCCGGTGAGTCACCCTTCGAGAGGACGAGCCTGAGCCACTCCTAGTTGGCTCTGGGGTAATCATCAGCCGTTGAGAGATTGCTGAGGCCGGGCTGAATACAGGGCGCCAGTCGGTCACGAGTGAGCGGTGTCGGTCGAGACGGTCGGTCATCGAACGTTTATTTTCGAGTGACCGCGAACAGTCGTTGAGTGTGAGATGAATGAGTATCTCGGTCTGTCCCGACGAGATGTTGGAGCGGGCCTCGCCACCGCCGGGTCGGCGTACGTCGCTGCTTCTCTCTTTGCCATCTGGAACCTCCTTTCTGGGGGCGGGTCCCGGGGGAGCCCCATCGCCACCCTCGGGCTAATCGTTACGCCGGTCCTCGCGCTGACCGTCGCGACTGTCGTCTGGCGTGTGACGATGCCGGACGAACCGAACCCACGCTACGGTGCCATAGCCGGCGCCGTCTCGGGGGCTGTCTCCGTGCTCGTATTCGCGATTCTGATAGGCGTCACAGCCGCCGTCTTTGGGTCTCCCCTTGGGCCGCTCCCGGACAGGACGGTTTCCGAAGCCATCGAGTTGGTCGCCGTCATCGTTGGATTCGGGCTGCTCTTCACGCTCCCGTTCATCGCCCCGATAGCGGCGACCGTGGGCTACGGATACGAATGGTACTTGGCCAGAGGACAGAACTGAGCCTCCGTCGACGATTCCAGTTCGTTCCGTTTCCCCCGTAGGGTCCGTAGCCCAACGCCTCGAGCACGCCGTCGTGTGCTGAACAGACACTCTGTATCTCGCACGTAGACTCTGTCAGGCTCGAAGGATTTCAACAGCGCCTCCTAGTTCGATCTGCGTCGAAGCAGATGGTGGTTTGTCTGGGGCAGAAAAGACTGAGCCCCACCGTGGGCTTGTGATCTGATGCCCGAGAAACCTGACACCGATCCATTCCACGATTGCGAGTTGGGTCCCGACGCAGTCCTCGGGGCACGAACCTTCGAAGAGGTCCTGTTCACCGACGAGACCGAAACTCCGGTAAACGTGCTTACCGGCGAGACACCCGCACATTCGCAGGCCACCGTCGAGGAAGCGAAGGAGTTCGCTGCGAGTATCGACACGGACACACCACAAATCGCGCTCCCGGCCTCTGTCGAGACACAGGTCGAAACTCAGAGCAAGCCCTACACGGCGGCTGCGTTCTTCCACTTCAAGGCGACCGGCTCGCTCGAACTGCATCGTGCCTACCATGCCGCCTACAATTCGGACGCGTTCAGCGTTGAATTCGAGGCGGACTACGAGGCCGGCGACTTGAAGATCACCGTCGAGCGTGCGGCCGACTCCTAAACGCGATCTCCCGAAGCAGGTTTTTCGAGCGCCGGCGATGGGTGCCGGCGCACCAGGCAGACAGAGCCGATCAGAGCCCGGTGGGTTGGCGCTCCGAGGTGAACGAAGATGCATATGGTCATCTACGCCTTAGTCGAAGCACCGACACAGCACGACGCCCTGGTCGAAGGGAAAGCGGTCTTCGACCGTCTCGTCGGGGCGAATCCCCACGGCTGCGCCGTGTTTGACTACTACGTCACCTTCGACGAAGACGATACGACGGTCGCCGGGAAGGCCCGCTGGGGTGACCTGCCGACGGCAGCCCCCATCAACTCAGAGGAGGGCGGTGAACTCCTCAACCGAGCCTGGAAGGCCACCAAGCGAGAGTTTCAGCGGAATCTCGACCGCGTGAAGGAGGCACTCGACGAGCTCAGCGACGAGACGATCATGCGCAACGAGGACCTCGCCCGGCACGCATTCCACCAGGTCGGCGCCTACGAGGGGCCGTCCATCCCGATGTACGATCAGCACGCACAGGGGATTCGGCATCGCGGCCAGCTGGATCGTGTCCTCGAGGAAGAGGAGGACAGTCAAACGCTCTGGATCGTCCCCGCAGACGTCCACTTCTAACCGACGATGCCACGGATCACCAACTGGGCACGAGAAAGTCACACGCCGACGCTCGCGTATCGAAACACCGAGACCGGCGCACGGGCTGTCCTACACAGAGCGCCAGACTCCTACCGCTACAAGTGGCGTGGCGCGATCCTCGTCGACGGCTACCCGGTGTGGTCGCGAGGGTACGAGACGAAAGAAGCGAAATCGTTCCGGGACGAACTCCGGAAGCGCCCTACGCCCGAGCTGAGTTGTCCCGAGTGCCCGAACGACGAGGTCCTCGTCGGTGAGAAGTCAGCAGATAGGGCGAAGGTTCAGCGCCAGTTCGACTGTCCGGACTGCGGGTACGAAGCACCATCACGCATCGTCTACGGCGCCGAGCGGTAACTGAACGGACGTCCGCCTCGCTGTTTTTCGTCCGGGCAGGAACGGGTGGCCCGGTTCGACTGGGTCAGTCCACCAATGAGCCTTGAAATACTCAACCGACACAGTGAGGCACTGTTCGAGTTCCTCTGGTGTCCCGTCTGCGGGCACGAGGTGTTCAGTCACATTCCCTTCGAGGGCGTCTTCTGCAAGAACTGTAACACACAGGTCGTCCTCCGAGAATCCCGAGAAACACGTGGCTACGAGGAAGCCGTCCTCGCCTGTTTCGACACGGACTCGACGTGGAACCTTCACGTCGATGAGAAACTGCGTCGCGACCTTCCCGATGGGTCAGCGCGGGTGAAAGTACTCGGCGCTCCGGGGGCCTACGAGGTCGACTGGTGGAGTCCAGCACCCGGGGAGGACTGGGAACCGGTTGAGTGGGGCGAGTTCGACGACATCGAGGAACCAGACGAGGTCTCGCATCTCGCATAGTGAAGTCTGATAAAATACATCGTAGATAATTAGAGTCATCAATATTGGGGAATGGAGGGCACCTCTCGGACATCGACTTCCGCTTAGCAATTTTGCGAATCGAAGACCGGTTACACTCTGGACAGGGTCGGCCACATATGATGATGAGTCTTCAATCAATACTATTCTAAGCGCTCCAGAGATCCACCAACGATAGCAGATCTTGGGTGTTCTAATGCCCTTTTAAGCAGTAGTTATTTGGGGTGTAAGCTTATTCTCTGTGTTAAGAAGCAACAATGGTTCGGAGAGTATTTTTTAGCTTCCACTTCGACCGCGATAACTGGCGAGCCAACCAGGTCAGGAACAGTTGGCTGACGCAAGACGATCGAGAATCGGCAGGATATATTGACGCAGCCGATTGGGAAGATCTGAAACGGCAAGGAGAGGACGCGATAAAGCGCTGGATCAACAATCAAATGAAGGGCACTTCGGTCACCGCTGTCCTCATTGGCAAAGAGACCTATAATCGTGACTGGGTCGAATACGAGATCAAGAAAAGCTGGAGAGAGGACAACGGCATCGTGGGAATCCGTATCCACAACTTGGAGGACAAGAACGGCGGTACCGACTCCCGTGGAAAAAACCCGCTCAGCAAGATCTACATCGAAGAGGACGGGCAACGGAAGTATTTCGACGAAATCTTCAATACCTATCGCTGGAAGCGGGATGGCGGTTACGACAACTTGGGAGACTGGGTTGAGGAAGCGGCTCAAATCGCAGGCCGGTAAAAACGAATGGTCTCCGACGAGAGCTATCATCAAGAACTCGAGCAGATCCAGAATATTATCGACAGACAGGCCTCCAACTCCTTCAAAATCAAAGGTTGGACAGTAACCTTGGTCGTGGTCGCTTTGCTATTCCGGACCAACAACTTCCAGCTTTTCGCAGCCTTTATTCCGTTAATCGGTTTCTGGTATTTGGATGCATACTACCTGAAGCAAGAGCGTAAGTTCCGGGCACTCTACAACTGGGTGAGGAAGAACCGGCCTGAGAACGAGGAACACCTGTTCGATATGAATCCCTCTAGGTTTGACGACGAGGTCAGCAACACTCATAAACTGATGTTAACCAACTCAGTAGTGTGGTTCTACGGGACAGTTGGCGGATTACTTATTTTGTATTCCGCCATTCTGATCCTTATCAACGGAGGGAGTATCTTTGGTTAGAAGAGTTTTCTTCAGCTTCCACTATGGCCGGGACATATGGCGGGTGAATCAGGTCCGGAATAGCTGGGTTGCGAAGGAGGACCGGGAAGCTGCAGGGTTCATCGATGCGGCAGAGTGGGAAGAGGTGAAACAGGACGGCGAGGACGCTATCAAGGGATGGATTGACGAGCAAATGCACGGTACATCTGTTACTGCCGTCTTGATTGGAAATGAGACAGCGGAGAGGGACTGGGTTCACTACGAGATCAAGAAGAGCATTGAGCGAGGGAACGGTATCATCGGTATCAAAGTCCACTCTTTGAAAGACAAGGAGGGCAGTACTGACTTCAGTGGAAGCAACCCGCTTAAGAAGTTCGTCGTCGAGGAGGACGGCGACGTGAAAACGCTATCCAGCATATTCCCGACCTATCACTGGGAGAGGGATGATGGCAGGGAGAATATTGGTGGCTGGGTGGAGGAAGCAGCCCAAGCCTCTGAGGAACTATCCAGTAGACAGCAGAGATCGGTTAGGCGCAGAGAATCGATTGCTGAAGGCCTGAATTTCGATGCTGGCGCTGCTCTTGGCCTACTCATCATCATCGCTATCTTGATCGACCAATACACCGACATAAACCTCTTGGAGAACATCGACCTCTCCCAGTTCCAGCAATAATAGACCTGTCAATATTCTGTTTTCTGCTCCAGTACGCTGGAGAGATAAATTCAGATAGCCAGCTACTGAGCTGGTAGCCCGTTCTCCAGAAGGATTTCAGGCATATCATCCAAGGCGGACTGGGTCAACTTGTACGACCATCTTGCCGGTCGGCTACTTCGATTCCCCGTGCTGCTTCTGTGAGGACTGTAGCCGATGAGCAGCACCTTATCCTGAATCAGCTTTTTTCTAACCTCATCGAACTCTTCAAGCGTCAGGCTAATGTCCTCGTCTTCCAGCTGGTCTTCGATATCGTCCTCCTCGTTGTAGGTGCTAACGTACTTGCTGGATCCGTTCATCCACCTCAGGAACTCACGAGACTTGTTTTCGTTGAGTAAGTCCCGTAGTGTAGATCTCTTCGGGTCAGAGTGATAGATACCGAACTCCGAAGAGTCGGAGATGATCTCCTCAATCAACTCCAGACCATAGTCTGGGATTTTGTAGTACCAGTGGTTGTAGGCGTTCGAATTATAGTGGTTCTTATAGATCAGCCCGGTGCTAACTATATCGTCGATATCGACTTCTGACCCAGTGTAGATCCTCCAGGTTCGTTCGATCCCTTCTGGGTTGATCGAAGTGGATTCTCTGTCCAGCCGGTCGCGCACGTAGAGCGAAAGGATGTAGACTCCGTCCCGGACTTCCCTCGGGGAGTCATTGATCGATTCCTTGACGTGGTCTTTGATTTTTGAGATGCCGTAGGAGGCGACCGTGTTTTGAATGGTATCACCTACCTTGAGACCGTCCTCAATCTCGTCGTACATATTTTCCATACCCCGCTCTTCGAGATCGGCCTCAACTTCGTCGACGACATCGTCTTTATCATCTCCGAATATCTCCTCAGCAGTTTCGTAGATGTATCTCTTGGACATCCCGTAGGAGAACATATGCAAGATCCAGAGTCGGTCAAGGTCTGATTGATAATCACCGACCAGTTTCTGGATCTTCCGCGAAGGCGAACCACCGAGGCGTTCACGGATGCTCTTACGGATGTGCTCCGACCAGTTGATGTCCTCTTCGTCGTCCATCTCTTCCTTCATCTGGTCTGGGACGCGGACTGTTACTCGGGGCATCGTACATTCACGTATGAACGTGTATAAACACAGCATCAAAAGGATTCTGCTTTTCATAATACTACATACATAAATACCGCCCTCGGAAGGTGTTATCTGACGCTAATGGACGTCAGTTCCCGTGTGTCTACAGGTTTTGCCGTACTCGGAACAGAACTTGGGAAGCGTGCTGCGCCTGTTCCCGGTACTCTCCCATCTCGCTCTCAGTAATATTGATTTCGATAGAGTGAGCTCCTGAGTTGGCGTCCTGCCGGAAGGCGTCTAGTTCGTCGATGAAGTCGTCGTCCAAGCCTCCAGAGAGGTGTTGGAAGTCGTCTAAGTTGTCCTCGAAACTGTTGATTAGGCTGCTGAAGTTCTTGAACCGCTTATTTTCCGGGAGGTAATACAAATCGATTTCTTGTTTTCCATATTGATCTCTGAGGATGTCGATAAGCAGGTTCTCCAAGAGTTTCCGGGTCAGTATGAGGGTGGCATCGTAGATCGCAAGGCTATAGCAGCGATTGATGTCATCAACGAGATCGGGGTAGAACGTGCCGGGGACGTTGTCGATGTCGAGGAAGCGTTCTGAGTGAATCGAGACTTGTGGAGCGGTAATCCCGGCTAATTCTCTGTCGTCGTCTTCCAAGACGTCCAATGCCGGGTGCTTTTGGAGGGTGTCAGGCTCGGGATCTGCCATCGTGTACAAGCGACGCATAATCCCGAGTGCGATGTCCTGGTCTTCTTCAGCCACTTTCCGGAGAAACTGGTTCGTATTCGCTTGTCTGTCCTCATCCCCCCATTTCCAGCTTCGATAGAATCGGTCGATATTCGATGCGATATTGTGAACGCCAAACTCCATAGCAGCTGACTCCCAATCGCTTCGATTGAGGTCATTCTCAACGGCGAAGCGGGAAAACTGGCCGATGAGGGCTTGCATAGGATCTGAAGACATACACGAGGAATTCAGAAGTCAGCTACCTCTAACTATCGCACCAATATAGATTAGGTATAAAAAGAGGACTTCTTGATGTTTTCAATTTATGACGGGGCTCAGTAATCCTGCTGAATAAACAGCGCTTATTTTGTATAACGGTCCGCTTCAGTCTTAGAGTGGCTTACGACTACCATTCGTGCTCGCTATCTGGTCCGAAAATGTTCGGTGTAGCCAACCTGTCCTGCCACTCCGGCTTCACGCCCAACTCCCGCATTATCAGGAACATTACCATCTTTCTCAAGTCTATCAGGATATCGGTGTTCCCGCGAAGCTTCGATTCGTCCATTGAATGTACGATCTGATTCCTGATATTCCTCGCCTCCTCTACTATCTCTTCCACCTCGTCCGGGTCAAATCCCAGATCGATTTGCTCGGCGTACTTTTTGATCTTCACCAAAGTGCTCGGCTCGAATATGTAGTCTTTCCCCAGATTGTACTCCAGCCGGTTCAACTGTTCCTCGGTGAACTCGTCCTCAAACTTGTCTAATACATACTCTCTGACGTGCTCCTTCTCATCCTCGTCAAACAGGTACTCACGCTGACTCTTCATATACCGGTGATAGTTCCTATCCGCATTCGCTTCCAGTACTAGCCACAACAGCAGAAACTTCGGCGTCATCAGTTTCGTCGCCTCAGAGTGCAGGAACAGTGAGATATTTGTGCGGAGATCAGACGCTAAATCCTCATCAGCCTCGTCGATCGTAGTCAGCGCTACATCCACTAATTCGCCTATGTTGGAGTTGAAAACCGGCCCTGTCTCATGAACGGCGTGTACGAACCGCAGGCCGGTGTTGTCAACGGGAATTCGGTACGTGTCTATGGTCCGGGCTTCCTCCTGTGAACCTTCAGGATAGTACATCTCCCAGCGAACGTCCCGGTTCTGATAAAACGAGTAGATGTATGTCACCCACTCAGCTAACTCCACCGCTCGCTCCTCGTCCGCCTCAATAAAACACTTTGCCGTCAACCAATATCCCGTCCGGTACTTACTGTCCTCCTCACGCCGGTTATCCTCGAACTTCTCAACACCTTCGACTGGCTTGATGCGTATCGGGAAATTTTCGCTTTCGTACACTTCATTCTCCGGGATGTAGAGGTTCTGCATTTCGAAAATTAACGTGTTCGGCATATCAGAAAGACAGGGAGATAGACATTACCGCTTACGATCAAGATTCCCTATTCGTAGTTACTTGAGTAGATCTCATCCAAGAGGGCACCCTATCACCTGATAAGAAATACATCAATAGCTACTGAATATTCCTCTGTCTTCAGGGACTTCATCCTATCAGAATTAATGGATTAAGCTACATCGACATCGTGAGCCCTCACGGGATACGATTGTATGGGGTTGTTTCTGCGCCGGTGAGGGGTGCCGGCGCACACGCGCCGGCGGTAATCGATGTCGACACGAAGCCAACTCCGATTCGTCCAGCGGAGTGAGACCGCAGATGAACAGTCCAACTCCGACCGCATCGCACAGATCTACCGTCACTCCGACGGCTATCCCGACAGCGTGCTTCGGGATCTCGTCCAGCTGAAACAGTTACTCGATGAGACGCGAACGGAGCGAGGGCCGGCATACGCCGCATCGCAGTTCCTGTTTCTCGACACGCTCTCGACGATGACCCTCTACGTCGACGAAGGGCGGAACCGAAGCATCCACGCTGACGATCCCTCGGATCTTCTTGAGCCAGCCAACATGGAGCATCTGAACCAGCCGCTGTTCCTGCTGGGTCACGGCGTCGAGAACCCGGCGGACGGCATCCACGGCGACGAGGAGTACCTCTACATCGTCGAACTTCCGACGCGGAATCCGTTCGATGAGCCGGCCGAGTGGACGGTCAAGGTGAGCGGTCACTCCGCATTCCCGCGCTGGGACGGCCCGACCGAAGAGGCCTTCGAACGGGCCAGCTGGCAGTTCAACGGCCCGCTGGAGCACGCGCTCGAAGAGTTGGTGGCTGAACCGGCGTGAGTACCGAGGCCGCTCAGAGGATACCGCTGATGACGAGGAGCCCGATGACGAGCAGCAGCGTCGTGACCGCGCTGCCGCCGGCTAGCCACTTGTTCTCCATCGCCTTCTCGTGAATCGGCATTTCGGCGTACTCTTCGCGGAATGCGTCGAGGTTGTCCTCGTCGTAGAAGTACTTCGTTTTCAGCGCGAACCGTTCGGTCACGGCACAGCCTGTGCAAACCGGTTCCCCTTCGAGCCGTTCGGTCTTGATGTGGCTGTCGCAGGCGATCGCCCCGCAGTTCGGACAGTAGGTGTACGTCTCGTCGACGCCGCTCGTGTCACAGTGGACACACCGATGGATGCCGTCCTCTTCGGTCACTCTGGACGGGCCTGCCGCGTAGTATTCGTAGGGGTAGGTGTACTCCCGGAGCTCGGTCGTCTGTCGAACTTCGGGCAGGTATACCGGTTCAATCGACTGGACGGAGATGTCCGAGCGGTTCGGCTCGCAGGTCTTGTTGTACGTGACGTTGTTGTCGCCGGTGTAGGTCACCGTTGTCGTGTGGTAGTCCTGGAGTCGCTCGACGGCCCACTCCTTGTACTCCGTCTGGGTCTGCCCGAAGCGACGCTCCTCGACGTCGTCGAAGACCTCCCCAAACTGGTCGTGATCCAGATCGACCGTCGCGTGGAGGTTCTCGGTGACCAGCGTCGCGACGGCTTCATCGGAGACCTGCGGACGGCCACGCTCGGCGTGGACGACGAACTGCGTCCGGTCCTTGATCCGGTGGATGACGCCGACGGACGTCTCGAAGACGGCGTTCGTGTCGGCGGTGATCGCAACCACCGGGCGGAATGTCACTTGCGAGTGAGACGTTGGGACGTCCGCAGCATCGATGTTCTCGATGTCGCGGAATGCCTCCTGGACGGGCGAGTCAACATCCGCCGCCGGGTCGTACGGTCGCAGGGTCTCGTCACAGAGGATCTCAATCCGGCCGTTGTAGAGGTCTAGCCCGATCTCGTCGGCGATCTCTCGGAGATCCTCGCCGTCGAGCAACTCGATGGGATGGGGATCGTCGTTCTGCTGGAGGCGCTGGGCATACTCCTGGGCGGGATTCGTGAACCGGCCAGTCGTGACGACCATCCCGCGTTTGGGGCCGTCGAAGTCGAACGTCGCGATGGCCGAGTGGAGCTTCTGGACGACCGGGCGCCCAACCGTACCCGTGTGCTTACACTCGACGATGATCGCCCGTCGCGTCCCGTCGACGACCTCCTCCATGAGGACGTCCCGTCCCTCGTCGGCCGTGCGTTCGGCCTGCCGGACGTTCTCGTAGCCGAGGTTCCGGAACACGTCCTCCATCAGGTCCTCGAACTCGAACCCCGAGAGGTCGTCCAGTACAGCCATCCAATATAATTGGACTGTATCTTGCTACAACCAAATACGTTGCCGACGGCGGCGACGAAAACGGATGCGGCGGCCGCAGTGGTTGTTTCACGTCCCGCGAAGGGTGCGGGACGTCACGACCGTCCCGGGTCACCGATGAGTTCTGAGACCAACAGCGAGGTCGCCCCCGACCACTGGTGGTTGTACCGACGAACAGACGACGACCACTTCGTGTTCGCCTACGAGTTCTCGAAATCCGTCCTCTGTCACGTCCAGCACCCCTCGGACTGGCTGGTCCGCGTCGACCGAGCAGATGGGACGATCCTCTTCAGCCAGCACGACCTCCGGTCGCAAGCGGCGGCATTCGACATCGCCGAGAGCGTTATGGAGCTTTGTACGATGCTCCATCGGGAGGTCGTCACGGAGCGAAGTCAAGCACGAAAGCCGATGTACGTCGGCCCTCAACCAACCGGGGCCGCAAGTGCGAGGACTCGACGAACGGGACGCAGTCCAGATACCGCTCGTCGACCGTCGGATTCCCGGCCTCGCCAACCTCCGGCGCGACCACAGGACTTCGGTCACTGGCAGGGTGAGTATCGATGACCGCCGGCCGAGCGTACCGCGGCGAACGCTGTATGGGCGGACAGCTAGTCTACACCCCGGATGGCGACGTGCTGGACAAGCACCTCCACGTCCTGCGCCGCGCCCCCGGTGGGTTCGACTGGGGACCGGAGGCCGACGAGGCCCGCATCGATCAACTCGCCGTCGCGCTGCTGGCCGATTCAGCGACGAAGAACATCGCGCTCGACCACTACAAGGAATTCGCACAGTACCTGCGTAAAGAGCTCGAGGGCGACGAGTGGCAACTCCCGACTAGCGACATTTCGGCCGATACCTGGTCGCAAGACATCGACGTCGCTAATGAGACGCCCTCGCCGGAGGACGTCGACATCACGCCGGTCGATTTCGACGAGATGACCTTCGCAGTCGAGCGAGCGCTCTGCAAGAAGCACGACATCAACATCCACCAGAGCGGCGACGACCGACGCGAAGAACTGGAGGATGCTCGACAGGCCGTCGAATCAGAGACGACCGACACAGAGGAGTCACAGCCCGACACCGGCGGCTTCGAGTTCCCCGCAGCTAGCCAGTAGGGACGGCGACGGCGTTTCCGGATCTGTTTCTCGAACCCCCGAGAGGGGTGCGGGGGTCACCACTCCCGCGACGTACCGATGAACGGGAACGCACGACTCCCCACATCGAACGCAGTCCAAACAGAAGCGCTCGCAAACCGTCACAACGACCCCGTCGAATACGTCGGCTTTCGCGTCGACGGCCAAGCCGTCGTTCTGAACCTCTCCGAACACCAGCGGCTCACTCCGGATCGAAGTCTCGATCTGGTCAACCACAGTCCGACCGGTTTCGAGTGGGGATACGCTGGAAGCGGGCCCGCACAGCTCGCTTGTGGGCTCCTCCTCGATTACTACAACGACGCCCAGGTCGCGCGAGAACACTACATCGCCTTCCGGAATCGCGTGGTCAGTCAGCTCGAGTGCGACGGTCTGGCGGCGTGCTGGCACCTCACCGGCGAGGAGATCGACGCCGCGATGGCGACGATCACCGACGAGATCATTGCCCTTCCCGACGGCGGGGAGCCATCACCAACGCTCCCCGAGAACTGGCGAACGGTCACTCGCCCCGACCGGCGAATCTTCCAGCGGGCTGACCGCGACCACTACATCGTACTCGGTGAGGGAACCAACGGCTGGCTGGTCGTCCTCTGCAGTCAGGGCGATCGCGCCTATCCAGCTCCCCTGGCGAGCCGAACGATATCTGACGATGCCGATGTCGAGCGGGCCATCCGCGCCCTCGCCGACGAGAGCCACGAGCTCATCGCACCGCAGGAGGGGGAGTGCTAATGGAGACGCTTCGGCTGTCACGAGCCACCCATCAGCTGATCGAACGCGGGGTCGAGGCACTCGAGAAAATCGGTCGCGAACTGGAACGGTACAACGACCGGCAAGAGCAGACTGACGGCACTGACTCGTGACCCAGACACGTTCTCCGGGCCAGCGGCGGAGTACCGGCTTCCAGTACACGCGCACTCCAGAGGGGTGCTCGTGTCCCATTCATCGCGACGGCCAGCCGGTCACGGCGCCGCTCGGCCTGCGGTTCGCAGAGCGCGTCCATATCGAATCGATCCCGCGACACGTCGCCGGCGCGATCTACGAAGCGCATCATTCCTATATGGACAGTGTCCCGCGGACGAACCTCGTCCATCACGGGCTCTGTTACCAGAACCAGCTACTGGGTGCGATTACGTGGCGCTATCCGCTAATTCGCTCGCTGGAGTACGACGGGACGCGATACGAGGGTGACGAGATCGTCGAGGCAGCACGGATCTGCATCGGCGTCGACTTCCCGAATCTCGCCTCCGCCGCGCTCGCCCGGTCGATGGAACGGTTCGTGCGTCGGCACGGTCGCCGACGGGGCGTTCGCCTGCTGCTGACATTCGTGCGAGCCGACTTCGACGGCTCGATGATCAAAGCGCTCAGAGACAAGGGCTGGCACTGTGCCGGGAAAACGGAGCCCGGACAGGCAGGTAACCGGCCCGACAAGCAGATTCGAGAGCGGCCGAAGTGGCGGTTCCTCTGTGAAGTTCCTGCTGAGTCGGATCGGGAACAGACCTCACTCGAACAGTGGTTTGGTTAACCAACAAATTCCCACACTCATGGCTCAGTGTTGGTTAACGTAGTGTTGTTGTTGCGCCCGGCAGAGGGGCGCAGGGCGCGAGACGATGCAGGCGCCCGTCGATGAGCGTTCCTGCGTCAAGGTGACTGCAATGAAAGACCCAGAGTCGAGAACCATTTTCGCTGGCGTCGATGGACGTACCGACACCGAACTGCCCGAGTGGTACCGACAGCGTCACGGGGGCGACGACGCCGTAACCTTCGCCGAGGCGATCCGTGACCTCCCGCAGGCCGTCGAGACGACCGTGGCGTACCAGAACCCCTACACCGACGAGTGGGTCGAGACGGAGCGGTTCAACGCACTCGTCGAGCCGAGACGAGCTCGGGAGCAGGCCCGAGATGAGGACGCGGAGACGGACCCCTTGTTCCACGTTCCCACCGACTCGTACGCGATCATCAACCCGGTCGACGTCTACGGCCCGCTGGAGGAGGTCCTCCGCGAGGAAACCATCGACGGGACGCCGCTGGGCGACGTGATGTTCGGCGAGATTCGGCGCTACCGGGGCGGTGGCGAGGTCCACATGGACATCATGTTCGACGGCCTCGAGGTGCGCCTGCCCGGCCGGTCGGACCCGATCACGATGGGCGTCACGTCGGGCTACGACTTCTTCGGCGAGCACGCCGTCTACGTGGAGGGGTTCGCCCAGGACGGCTATTGCTCGAACACGATGCGCTCGCTCACCGACAAGGAGGTTATCAAGCACGTCGGCGACGTGCGGAACTTCCGCACCTGGTGGGAGGAACTCCTCGCACAGGTCGAACTCGTCGCCGACGACCTCTTCGAGTTCATCCGAGACGCCCAGGATATCGACCTCGACTTCTCGGAGCTCCCGTTCACCGTCACGGAGTTCTACACCTTGCTGGGCTTCCCGGACTACCTGGCCGAGCGCGCCGCCGGCGATGCAGAAGCCAATGCGGCGTCCCCCTTCGAGATCGACATGTGGACGCTACATTCCGGCGCGACGTACGCGCTCACCCACTTCTTCCAGGGGAAAGAGGGGGCTTCGCTCGATCAGTACGTCCGCATCGCCAACGACATCCTGTTCAACCCGGAAGGCACGATCGAGCGCGTCGAGCAGGCGTACGAGCAGCAGTTAGAGGCGGACGGCGACGACGGGTCACAGGCATCGCTGGCCGGCGAACGAGCGCTGGCCAGCATCGAGCGCGTCAGCGACGGCCTGCAGGAGAAAGTCGAGCAGTTCGAAGAGCGAGAGGACGCGCTGCGTGAGCGGTTCCAAGAGGCGATGGCCTGACGCCGCGTCGGTGATGTAGTCGTCTGTTCTGTTTTTCTCGCCCTGGATGGGTGGAGGGCTACCGAGATGGAACAGTCCACGATTAGCGACGGGAGTGACGACGAATTCCCACCTAAGAAGCGTCTTGAAGCACCGAATTACCGATTGGTCAAGGCAGGGATCGCGACGATTCCCGATATGGAGACCCTGCAAGAGTGTGTTGCCTACGAGAACGCCCACCAGAATCGGACGCAGATCCTGCGCCGGCTCAAGTGGAAGGCCGAAGAGCTGCGTGAGGGCGAAGAGTAAGTTCTGTTCTTAACCAACACCTTCCGCGTGGGTTTCCTTATTGTTGGTTAACTGCCTGAGTCTCGGTTTTTCGGGCCCCTGAATGGGTGCGGGGCAGCCAGCAGCGGCCTCGCGAGCCTAATCATGTCCCCCGAGCTGAGCTCCAGCGCCAGCACCGCCCGCGAAATCGCCGCCGCCAGACAGGCAGACTACGTGGCGTTTCTGCATCGAGCCCCGTTTGTCGTCGATGCTGTCGACCTTGGCTTCCTTCCCGGCTTTCGCGAGGACTGTGGGTATCAGGAGGCGCAGTATCAGAACCTTAGCTTCCCCGTCGGGATGCTTGACAACGATTTCCGGAATCCCGATCTGGAGCGGTTCGTCGACCGTTTCTTCGAGTACGAACCTCAGGTCGGGGTCATCGGGGACGTCGACGAAATCGACGACGTCGACGCCCACGTCGCTGCGGCTCGCGAAATTCAGGCCAGCTACCCAGAGGCCGATCTCATCATCGTCCCAAAGTCCCGAGCGGTGATCGACGCGATTCCCGAGGACCTCATCCTCGGGTATTCACGAGGATACGCCGACCGCCTGGCCCACGAGTTCTCCGACCCAGCCGATTGGAGAGGGCGGCGCGTCCACATCCTCGGTGGGAGTCCGCCCAAGCAGCTCGACGCCATTCGACAGCTGACCAGACCGACACT
>Ga0207771_100281_pt1 | contig 34619 bp, 30 predicted proteins | sample A23M2SouthBayCA_2_FD_187731 | JGI IMG/M metagenome (GOLD analysis project Ga0207771, IMG submission 187731) | Aerobic enrichment media microbial communities from Eden Landing Ponds, California, USA - A23 M2 (2) (SPAdes) | ecosystem: Environmental > Aquatic > Marine > Unclassified | place... | reverse complement strand
GCGCTTGCTCTCGTCGACACCATCCCCTGGCATTGTCCAAGCCAATGGTACCGAGTTACAAAACGGCTTCGTTATTTTTCTATTACACGATGGCGCAATTGCTTCCGTGCAACGGCACGAAACCGGCGTGTCGCAGAAAACCGGGGTCGAACAGTCTCCGGATTACTCGTCCGTGTTGAACTCGTTGTCCATCTCCTCGATGACCTCGTCGGGGTCTCTGATATCGGCCGTCTCCTTGCCGGATTTGACCGCTTGGGCCTGCTCTTCCATTTCCTCGACGTCGACCTCGGCCTCCTGGTCGATCTGGCCGAGGATCTTCTCGATGTCGTCGAGGCCGAGCATCTCGCGGGTCTCGTCGTCGAAGTCGAGGCCTTCGAGGGCCGATTCGCCGTCCGTCTGGACGTCGCTGCCGGTGAGGTGCTTGCCGTACCGGCCGACGAGCGACGTCAGCTCCTGGGGCAGGACGAACTTCGTCGACTCGCCCTTGCCGATCTCCTCTAAGGTCTCCATGCCACGCTCGATGACCGCGCGCTCGCCCATCGCTTCGGCGGATTTGGCGCGCAACACGGTCGAGATGGCGTCACCCTGTGCTTCGAGGATCTGGCTCTGCTTTTCACCCTGGGCGCGGATGATGTTCGATTGCTTCTCACCCTGGGCCTCCTCGACGGCGGAACGACGCTCACCCTGCGCCTCGAGGATCATGGCACGGCGACGGCGCTCGGCGGAGGTCTGTTGCTCCATGGCCTGTTGGACGTCTTTGCTCGGGTTGACTTCCCGAACTTCCACACTCTCGACGCGAATCCCCCACTCGTCGGTGGGTTCGTCGAGTTCCTTGCGGATCTTGGCGTTGATCTCCTGGCGCTTGTTGAGCGTGTCGTCGAGTTCCATGTCGCCCAGCACAGCCCGCAGCGTCGTCTGGGCGAGGTTCGAGACCGCACGCTTGTAGTTGTCGACTTCGAGATAGGCCTTCTTGGCGTCCATCACCTTGATGTAGACGACGGCGTCTGCAGTCACCGGCGAGTTGTCACGGGTGATCGCTTCCTGTCGTGGTACGTCCAACGTCTGTGTCCGCATGTCGAACGTGTGCGTCGCAGAAACGAACGGCGGGACGAACGCGATCCCCGGTTCAAGCAGCTTTCGGTACTCTCCGAGGACCGTGAGCGCTTTCTTCTCTGTGGCGTCGGTGATGACCACCATCTGCCAGACGGTCACCACGGCGATCGCCAGCAGTACGAGGGCGACGATGGGGAACAGTTCCGCACCCCCCAGTTGCAGCGGGATACTTGATAGCATGCGGCTTTGACTTGGCAGGAACGCAACAAAAGTGTTGGGCTAGTGCGGACGGAATATGGAACGGCCAACGGGTACCGATTACGCGGATTCAGTCTCGCGGTCGGGTTCGCCCGTCGAGTCGCTCACTGGTTCGTCTACCGTCTCCCGCGTCGGCGGTTCCGACGCTTGGGCTTCTGGCTCGTCACGCTCCTCGCGGCCGCGTTGTAGTTCCGCGTCGATGTCGTCCGAACTCAACGTCGCCATCGACTCGACGGTGATGACGTTCCCGCCCCCCGGATCAACCACGATGACCTCTTCCCCTTCAGGGATCTCCTCGTCGAACGCTCGAGCCTGAAAGTAGGGATTGAACCCACCACTGTCAAGTTTGACTTCGCCGCCCGTGCCGGTGACGCGTTCGGTCACGCGACCGGTCTTTCCCTTCAGCGAGTCGGAATCGCTCGTCCGACCGGCTCCCTTCCCGCCGTAGAAGTCGAACTGGCGGTACGCATACAGCGCAATACTTCCGACGCCGAGCACCAGCCCGGCCATGATCACGACCGCAAAGATGCCGAGTGACGACGGGAGGGCGAGTCCCACGAGACCAGCGACGAGGAGCGCGATCCCGAGGACGATGAAGTGTGCACCCGGGACGAACGCTTCACCGATCACTAGCAACGCCCCCACTAACAGCAACAGCAGCGAGAGGTCAGCACCCAGGACGGATACCATGCGAGCGAGTTAGACCCGAACCCGGTTAACAGTTCGGTCGCCGACCGGTCCGTCACCGGACCAGTCCGGATTCGAACTGGTCTCGACACGACAGACACACGGATCGATCAGTTTCGAACCGAGGGACAAAGCCGCCAGTCACAGGAACAGTTGCAACACCACGACCAGTCCGAGCGCGAGGCCGAGTCCGACGAACAGCGCGTTCTCTCCAGAGGGTGAGCCCGCTTTGACGTCGGCATACAGCGAGAAGCCGCCGGCTTCGTCCTCATCTTCCTCGTCATCCTCCAGATCCGCGAGAGAGAACCGCCACTCGCTGTCGTCGGCACTTCTCGAGTCGTCCGCAGCGTCTTCCGACTCGCCGTTCGCTCCGTTTGCCGACCCCTCTTCGAACTCGGGCACGTCGTCGTTCCACTCGTCGTCTGCCATACCATGACTACCGGATCACGCGTCTAAAGTGCTGGGTCGGTGGCGGACTCGAACGGGGCGACCGGGAGACTACCGGATCTTCGACCCGAGCGGTGCGTCCTCGTGGGTCGTCAGCAGATCTGCTTGCTCGCCCGCAGCCAGAATCATCCCGTTCGATTCGTAGCCGAACAGCTCGGCCTTCGCCATGTTGGCGAGCAGGACCACGCGCGTTCCCGGAAGGGCTTCGACGTCGTGGAGTTGCTTGATGCCCGCGACGACCTGCCGGGTCTCCAGTCCGATGTCGACGTCAAGTCGGACGAGATCGTCGCTGTCCGCGATCGGCTCCGCGTCGATGATCTCGCCGACGCGGATGTCAAGCTCCTGGAAGTCATCGAAGTCGATCCGGTCCTCAGTCAGTGGTTCACGGTCCATAACCACGGTTTCGGCCCCCTCGGAGTCGTCGCTTTCGGTTTCCGTTGTCGCGTCGTCGGCTTCGCCGTCAGCCGCCTCCGCGACGCGAGCCTCGAGCTTCTCGTTGAGTTCTTCGACGCGTTCGGCGGGGATCTGCTCGAAGAGTTCCGTCGGTTCGCCGAACGTGGCGGGCGGGTCCTCGAACGCGGCCTCGAGCGTCACGTCCGCGATCGAGCCGTCCTCGTCGAGTTGTTCCCAGAGACGCCGGGACGTGTCGGGGGTGGTCGGCTGGAGCAGGACGGCGACGGCCTTGGCGATCTGGACGCAGTCCCGGATCACCGGCGCGGCTTCCTCGTCGTCGAGGTTCCACGGTTCGTGCCGCTGGATGTACTCGTTACCGAAGCTCGCGAGGTCGACCGCGGCCTGGGTGGCCGTCCGGATCGAATAGTCGTTGACGCCGGCCTCGAAGTCCTCGACGGCCTCCTCGATGCGGTCCTCGACCTCCGGGGAGAGGGCTGTCTCAGGCGTTCCGCCGAAGTTGCGGTGGGCAAAGAGCAGCGACCGATAGGCGAAGTTCCCGACCGTGCCGACGAGTTCGCCGTTGACCCGCTCGCGGAAGCGATCCCACGAGAAGTCGATGTCGTCCTGAAAGCCGCCGACGGTCGTCAGGTAGTACCGCAGGAGGTCGGGATGGAACCCCTCCTCGAGGTACTCCCGGGCCCAGATCGCGCGATTGCGACTCGTCGAGAAGGCGTCACCGTCGAGGCTCATGAACCCACTTGCGACCACGGACCGGGGCTCGTTGTAGTCGGCGACGTGGAGCATTGCGGGCCAGAAGATGGTGTGATGCTGGATGATATCCCGCCCGATGACGTGGATGATCTCCCCGCTCTCCCTCCACGTCTCCTCCCAGTCGTAGGTTTCGGGGCCGACCCGGTCGGTGTACTGTTTCGTCGAGGCGATGTACTCGATCGGCGCGTCGACCCAGACGTAGAGGACGAGATCATCGCTCTGCTCGTCGTCGCCGGGATAGTCGAATCCCCAGTCCATGTCCCGGGTGATACACCAGTCCTGCAACCCCTCCTCGATCCACTGTCGAGGCTGATTTCGGGCGTTTGCGGTCCCCTCCAGGCGGTCGAGGAACGAGGAAAGGTAGTCAGCGAGTTTCGAGACCGTGAAGAACTTGTGGGTGCGCTCGCGGTACTCGGCAGGATTCCCCGAGATCTTCGAGACGGGGTCCTCGATCTCGCCGGGTTCGAGGTGACGGCCACACCCCTCGTCACACTCGTCGCCCCGCGCGGTCTCGCCGCAGTAGGGACACGTCCCGACGACGTAGCGGTCGGGAAGGGGCTGGTCGTCCACGGGGTCCCAGGCGACCTTGATCTCCTGTTCCTCGACGTACCCCTCGGCTTCGAGGGCCTCGACGATCTCGTGGGTCAACTCCCGATTGGTCTCCTGGTGAGTGTGGCCGTAGTTGTCGAAATCGACGTCGAATCGCGGGAACGTCTCCTCGTACTGTTCGTGGTACTCCAGGGCGAACGCCTCGGGATCGATGTCGTCCTGAATCGCCTGGACGGCGATCGGCGTGCCGTGCATGTCAGATCCGGAGACGAAGGCCGTCTGCTGGCCGAGTTTCTCCAGGGCACGGGTCAACACGTCGCCGCCGACATATGTCCGAAGGTGACCGATGTGCAGATCGCCGTTGGCGTACGGCAACCCACAGGTCACTACTGCGGGGTCGTCGGTCGGGAACTCGTCGTGGCTCATGCTACGGCGTACCTCCAGCGGACTCATTAACGCGATGATTTGCGGTCATGGCTTTCGATCGGTTTTGACGGTGGCGGTATTCAGCGGGCGATACTGTCGTGGTCGGTGCGCGGAGCGGCCGCGACGACCGGGTTTCCCCGATTCCGACCGCCCGACAGCGTCGGGACGTGGGAGATGACTCCACTGCGCCGAGAAAGGGTCCACCCGGGACTAGCACAAGAGCAGACGCATACGACGGATGGGCGAGCCGCGGATCACACTCGCTCCTTCGCGGCCAGAGACAAAAACGTTGCTCAATCCGTGACGCTGACCCCGCCGAAGGCCGCGAAACCGGTCACGACCAGGTCGATCTCGTCGTGATCGCGCTCGTGTCGTTTCCGCTCGTCCTCGGCCCCGCCGAAGATCGGGAGGACGTCCATCCGGACGTTCCACCCCCGCGGGACAGTTATCTCACACCCGCCGAACATGGCGGTCGCGTTGATCGTCGCCGGTCGATCCTCGATGTTCGCTTCCCGCAGATCGAGTCCGACGCCGCCGAACAGCGCCGTCAGCTCCGCGCCCTCGAAAGCGGCAGCTGTCGAGCGTTGCTCGCTCCCGCCGAACACTCCGATCGAGCTGAGATAGGCGTCCGTGACCGTCCGCGACCGCGATCGATAGTGGCCGACGATGATCGAGATGCCGAACGCGACGACGAGCAGCGGCCAGAACTGCGTGACCTGCTCGGCCTCGACGTAGTCCAGTGCGACCAGTTGCAAGGCGGCAGCACCCACGATGACGGCGATCGGGCCGAAGAGGTTACGGAAGCCGCTCTTGACGAGTGCGTACACCCCCAGCAAAACGAACAGCGACGGGACGTACTGCAACAGGATCGACGCGTCGTAGATGTCGGTCGTCTCCGCCAGGAGCGCGATGCCAACGACGATCAAGATCGCGCCCAGGATGACCTGACTGGTGAGGGTTCGGCGGTTCATGGGTACTCCGTCGTGCGGCCAGCGCATAAGTGTATCTCGCGGCGACATGCAGCTGTCGGCTCCCGTGGAGACGCAGCACTATCGGAGCGACAGGATGAAAGGACGCCCTTCGGAGCGACCGCTCGAATACATGCCCTTCGGAGCGACAGGGTGAAGGGGCGTCTGCTCCCGAAACGATCAGTTCGGGGCTCCGACGGGCGCTGGATCAGTGTTCGTCGCCGTCCCCCTCTTCGTCGTCGTCCCCACTCACGATTTCCTGGTCGGCACCAAGCAGGCAGAAGCCGTCGGAGTCACCCGCACGGTGGCCGCCGTAGTGGTTGTTGACGATCGTGTTGTCGGCGACGTGGGCGTGGATCGTGTATCCACAGGGGCTCATCTCGCCGGCCGGCCGCGCATCCGGCGGCGTCGTGTCCTGGGGCCACTTCGTTTGCAGTTCCCATTCCCCGTTGCCGCCACCGCGGCTCGTGACTGTCGGGGTCGACGTTTCGACGACGCGGCCGTCTCCCGCCTGGTTCCCGGGACGCACGAACAGGTTGTACCGTTTCAGGTGTTTGTCGTCGGCTGTGAACTCCCCGACGATGGTGTCGCCCACGTTGAAGAAGCCACAGTCCCCCGCGTCCACCTGTGGTGGAGTCCCGTCAGGGAGAACACCAGTGACCGCGATCGACGCTTCCGGTCCGGTGTTGTCCAGCCGGATGAGCATCTTCGAGGCAGTGGTGCCGTCGGGCCGGAACACGACATCCGTGTGAACCGGGTCGCCGTCGCCACGCTTGGCTTCGAGCTGCAGCTCGTAGAGGCCGTCGTCGCTGGTGTGCCACTTGGCGAGGACGTCGTTGATCACCCGCGGAACGTACGTATAGAACCCGTCGCCGTCAACCTGCATTTGCTTGGAGACCCGGGGAGCGTCGTAACTCCGGACGCTGAACTCGTTGGTGACGTGTCGCCACGGGTTGGCCGCGTCGCTGACACCGGGCTTGTGGGGTCGCACTGAGACCCGATACTTGAGTGAATCAGCTCCGCTCGTGTCGGGTGTGAGACCGTCCATCGGCCGGCCGGTGATCGTCACCAGACCGCCGAAGGGTGCCTGTTTGGCCTGGAACCCACCCATGACGGCCTGGCCGGTGGCGGTTCCGACATCGGCGTCGCCAGGGGTCTGTTCGACGTCCGCGGGGAAGACGCCCCCGACGGAGCCGACAGCGAGGCGCCCCGCTTCCATCGCACCGGCACCTGGTGAGACCTGGACGATCGTCTCGACCTGGTTGCCCCAGGTGGGTGCGAAGTTGGGATTGGTCTGTGGCGGTTTGTCGTTCCAGGAGAGGACTGCCCTGATCCGCACCAGGCTCGGGCCGTCGTGACAGGGTTTGCGGTGGTGGCTGAGGTCCGCCGGCAGGTGGACGGCGTACTGGAGGCCGTCGCCCGGAATCGACGGGATATCGTAGACGTTCACCGAGCCAGTGCCGAGGTGATTCCAGGTCCCGCCGGAGACGTCCTTCTCCCAGAAGGCGACGTACTCCGTGCTCCCCTGCGTGCACAGCCCGCCCGAAAATCCCGACGGCTGTTTGACAGTGAACACGCCGGTGAGGAGGCCCTGCCGGTAGCCCACACAGCCCAGTTCCTCGTAGCCCGTATGCTCGGTCGTCTCCCCGAGGTTTTCGAGTACGTCCCCGACATCGAGGTCCAGGTCCGGCGGGAGGTCGATCGGGACCTCGGGTTCAGGTTCCGGCTGGGGTATCGGGTCCGGGAGTGGAAACGGATCGGGAAGCGGGAACGAATCCAGAGCCGGACCGATCGAGGTTGAGAGCCGTGACACACCGGCGAGGTCCGGCCTGGCCGGGGCGGGGTCGCGTTCCATGGATTTGAACTCGCTGAACCCGCCGCGGTGGGGCGGGACACTCGTCCCCTCGTATTGCTTCAGAAGCAGTCCCGTCCCTAGTTTGGGTGGATCGACTGCCTCCTCGTCTTCGATATCGAGTCCCTCGACGACCGACTCGGGAATGTCGACATCGACCAGATCCGGGATCGTCGGCCGCTCTGGTTCGATCTGGATGTCAGCGTCCAGGCGGTTGCCCCAGACCGGCCGGTGATCAGGGTCGCCCGCCGGTGGCCGGTGGTTCCAGCTCAACACCGCACGGATCCGGGGCAGGAACGGCTCGCTGCAGGGCTGTTCGTCCTCGTCGAGGTCGATCGCGATCGCGTACTCGATCGGATTCGGACCGGGCACGTCGTGGACCCGCGCCGAGCCGATCCCGAGATCCTCCCAGTTCCCATCCCGTTGGCGATCGATGAAGAATCGAACGAACTCGAACGAACCGTCGTCGCAGAGGTCGCCGCCGTAGCCGTAGTCGCGCTTGATGGAGACGATCGCCTCGAGTTTCTCGACAGCCGGATCGTACCCCACGCAGGTCAGTTCCTCGAAGCCCGTGTCACCGATCTTCTCGACTTCGGGCTCGTAGTCCAGTTCCGGCTGGTTGCCGAAGTAGTTCGGATTCTCCGCGAGATACTGCGTGAACTTCGTCCGTTCCGGCGGCACCGTCGGCACGTCGATGTCGACGTCGAGATCGAGTGCGTCGGCGGTCGCTGGACCGACGCTTCCGGTCGGTTCCAGCCCCTGTTCCCGCTGAAAGGTGGCCACCGCATCCTTCGTCCGGCGACCGTACTCGCCGTCGACCTCGCCGACGTCGTATCCGCGCTCTGCGAGGCGTTCCTGGAGTTGCTGTACGTCCTCTCCGTCCGCACCGAGTGTGAGATGCATTGGTAGTCTCCGGCAGCGCAGCCGCGGTCCCCAGCGTCCGTCAGTCACTGACACCCGAGCCCAGCGGCCCGCGCCTGAGCCATCTAAACGGAAGAGGATTACTAAAACCTATAGGTTAATCGACCATACAAAGACGGATAATTTTTCGATATGATGGCTTGTTTTCCATCCACATGGATACGAATGGGGAGACAGCACGGTGATGACTAACACGCAGTCGTGGATTCCGGCAAAGCATGCCGGCTGTACGTGTGCTTCACTGTCAGTGCCTACTGCCGACGGTGGCCGGCGGGGCGGCCAACCGGCCGGTGACTGTCACAACAGGTCGGTGACTGTCACAACAAGACGTACGCGCTCCCGAAGACGCCGATCGTCACCAGCAGTCGACCGACGCTGCCGGCGAACGTCGCCAGCGCGAACTTCCCGTAATCACGTTCGAGGATCGTAAACGCGTAGATCGAGATCGTATCCGGAAAAAAGGGCACGGACAGCGCGAGTGCGAGGCCGACGTAGCCGAACTCGCGGGCGAGCTGGACGGTCTTTCGTTCCGACCACTCGATCACGTCGAATCGGGACTCCTGGATCCGTCTGACGAGCGGGCCGTACTCCTTTGCTTCCTGGCCGATGTGGAAGGCGAAGACGCTCCCCGCTGCCTTCCCGAGTCCGCTGACGAGGATGATGAGTGCCAGGGTCCAATCGTACGGCAAGCCCAGACGCATGTGTCCGGCCGGAGCGAGGACGACCTCACTCGGGAGCGGTAACACGAAGGCGATCAGAAACGAGTAGATGGCGATCACGACCAGCCCGATCGGGCCGGTTGCGGACCGCACCATGTCTTCGAGCACCGCGTAGAATTCGGCCAGGAGTCCGCCGCTGGATGCGAGAAGATCCCAGAGTGGATCAAGCACTCCGAGGACGACGTCGCCGGCGATAGCGAGCGGGAGGGCGGCAGTCACGCGGCATCGTTACCGGCCGGTCGTGGTAAACCTTCATATTCCGGTCAGGGAGTCACCGATTCAGTACCAGTCCAGATCTGCGACGAACGACCGGAGCATCGACCGCGTGACGTGGGGCATACACACGACTCGCATCTCGCCGGCCCCGGTCTTGGTGACCCGCCAGCCGCGATCGCGCAACTCCTCGACCAGCGACAGCGAAACGTCGGCAGCCAGCAGCGGGAGTTCGGGACCGACGACAGTATAGCCCCGGTCCTCGAGCGCATCGGCGAGCCACTGGGCGTTGTCCATCGAGGTGTGATACTGCTGGCGGTAGCCATCGGGCCACAGTGCCTCCATGGCGGCGACGGCGCTAGCGACGCCTGCACCGCTACGCGTGCCGGTCAGCGTCACCTGTGACCGCGATTCCAGGTACGGCGTGTCGATCGCCAGTTCGTCGAGGAGGTCGCTCGAACGCGCGAGAAACCCGCCGGCGGGTACTGCGGCCTGCCCCGCCTTGTGTGGGTCGATCGTCATCGTGTCGATCTCGGCGTGACCGAAGTGCCACGCGAAATCGGTAAACGGCAGGAAGAAGCCGCCGAAGGCGGCGTCGACGTGCATCAGCGCGCCGACCTCTTTCGCCAGGTCCGCGAGTACCGGGATCGGATCGACGTGGCCGTACTCGGTCGTCCCGGCGACGCCGACGACCGCAACCGTATCGTCGTCGATCGCGTCGGCCATCGCCTCGACGTCCGCCCGGTAGTCGATCGTCGGGACGCTTCGCAACTCGACGTCGAGCATCTCGGCGGCTTTCGTGAAGCTGAAGTGGGCGCTGTCGGGGACGACGACGTTGGGGTCTGTCGTCTCCGCCCGGTTGCGTGCGATCCGGACGGCCTGGATGTTGGCCTCGGTCCCGCCGCTGGTGACGTACCCCGCGGGATCACCCAGTCCGGTGATCTCTCCAAGCAGGTCGACGGCCCGGCGTTCGAGATCGGAGACCGTCTGGTAGGTCCCGGGATCCCCCGGGTTCGTCGCGAGGAACCGCTCCGCTGCCTCGCGAGCCGCTGGATGTGGTTCGGTGCACATCGAGGAGAGAACGCGTTCGAAGTCCTGCGGCTCGGCTCGCTGCATGGGGGACAATTGGGGCCGGATCGGTTTATCCATTCCGCTCGCTGCAGTTCTGCCAGCGAACGTTCGATCGAGACGATCGTCTCAAACCTCGATGATATCGCCGTCCTCGACGTCCGGCACAGCAATATCGCCAGTCAGCGTCGTCACGGCCGCTCCACCGACGAAAACGCCGTCCTCGACGCGAACCTGCACCCGACCGGGTCGATCCAGGAAGTCACCCTGTTCACACCGGACCGTGCTGGCGTCGATCTCGCCGAACCGGTCGAGATACGCGCCGACTGCGCCGCTGGCGGTCCCTGTCACCGGGTCCTCGTCGACGCCCACGCCCGGCGCGAACAAGCGACCGTGGACCGTCGATTCCCGGTCGAGGGTGTCGAAGGTAAACGCGTAGAGCCCGGCGGCGTCGTGTTCGTCACAGAGACGCTCGATCGCGCCCAGGTCGGGCGTCACGTCGCCAAGCTGCTCGAAGTAGTTGACGGGGACGATCAGGAACGGCATCCCCGTGGAGGCGCGTGCGATCGGAAGGTCCACGCCGACACCCGCGAACGCCGTCTCAGTCAGTCCGAGGATCTCAGCAAGCCGGTCATACCCGATGTCGACCGCTCGCACGTCGGAGTCCTCGCCTTCCAGCCAGACTGTGCCGTCGGGTTCGATCTCGATGGCGAGCGTCCCAACGTTCGTCGAGAGGGAATGTTCGCCGGCCGCGAGGACGCCCTGCTCGAACAGCCGAGCGTGGGCGGCGATCGTCGCGTGCCCACAGAGATCGACCTCCGCCTCGGGCGTGAAATACCGGAGCCGTCGGTCGGCATCGTCGGCCGAACGGACGAAGGCCGTCTCGCTCGCGCCGAGTTCCGCCGCGATGGCTTGCATCTGGTCATCGGTCAGACCGTCGGCGTCGGGGACGACGCCGGCCGGGTTCCCGGCGAAGGAGTCCGTCGTGAACGCGTCGACGAGCGAAACGTCGAGCGACTCGGTTGACATACCACGTGCTGGGGCCACCAGGGGGATATGTCCACCGACAAGCTCCGTCCTTTAGGGCGGAGAAGGTGACCTGTCGCGTGGAACGGGAGCGCTGAAATGTCGGGACACCGCGTAAGGGGCCACCTCGACCGGTCCACGAACTCCTCACCGCGACACAGCGGGTCAGCGATCACTGGGAACGTGGACAGGTGCCTCGGGCATTTCGATCCCCTCGCTGGCGAAGGCGGCCATCGAGCGCTCTGTCACGTCCGAGGCGAAGGCGGACTCGTCACGCAGGTCTGTCACGTAGGCCTTGCCGCGAATCGTGCGATAGTACGACTCGTCCTCGACGCGGACCACCGCGGGGTGATCGCCGTCGACGTAGACGTACTTCGAGGTCACCATCGCCTCCTCGACGATTGTCCGCGCCCGCTCGACATCGGCCGAGGCAGTGATCGCAAGTTCGACGACGACCAGCATCTCCGGGCTGCCGTCGTTGGCGTTCGAGACGTTCGCGGTGAACAACGTGGCGTTCGGGACCCTGACGGCGGTATCGTCGGGCGTCAAAAGCGTCGTCGCCCGGAGGCCGATGTCGGTCACCTCGCCGTAGTCGCCGTCGATAGTTACCTTGTCTCCGACCTGATAGGGGCGCTCAGTGACGAGCACCAGTCCCCCGATGATCCCCGCGAAGAGATCCTTCAGGCCGAACCCGAGGGCCGCCCCGAGCAGACCCGACACGGCAAGCAACTGTGAGGTCGACAGTTGGAGCAATGGACCAAGGATCAGATACGCAACGGTCCCGTAGAGCAGAAACCGCACAATGGGGATTAACATCTTGATCCTAATTCGCCGGCGCGGGCTCCGCTCGGCGACCACGGTGAGCCCGAACCCGACGACCCGGCTGGCCAGGTACGCGGCCAGAAGCACTGCCACGCTCCCCACGACCGTCCCGGTATCGATCCCCAGATCCCCCAACGCTTGCAGCGCGATCACAGTAATCCCCTCCGTTCAGTCGCTGCGGCGGCGGCCGGCATCGCCGCCGGGACGAGTTCGACTATCCCGTCGGTGACCGTGACCAATCCGTCGCGTGAGAGGCGACCGAGGACCCGGTCGAGTCCGTCAATGACCTTCGAGAGCTGTGTGCGGTCCGCTCGCTCCTTTGCGAGCACGAGCCGTAGACAGAACGCCTCTTCGTAAACCAGATTCCGGTCGGACGTGAGGGGGGCAATGTCGCTGGGGCGCACCTCGCCACCCTGATGGCCCTCCCAGATCGCCGTGGCGACCCCGAAGTTCCCGTCTGAGACCGCGGCAAGCCGGCCGAACGTCACGTCCGTCGGATCCAGATCGCCGTCGGCGAACAACTCGGTGACTGCGACCGGACTCACCGTCGGAAACGGCACCGATATGGACCTCCCCCGCCAGCCGATCTCGTGACGCGTCGTGACAATGATCCCGCCCCGCTCGGGTTCATCGGCGACGAACGCAGGCATGTCGTCGTACCGACTGAGAATGAGTTCCGCGATCCGATCGGTGGGGAGGGGCTGGACCTCGACAGTGACGGGAAACTCCCGATCGAGGCCCTGTGCGGCCGTAAGATACGCCCACGCATAGCGGTTCCAGCCGGTCACCACCGTCCTGTTGACGTTCGCCAGGTCGTCGAGAAACGCGGACAGCTCCGCAAAACCGCCGACGCGGCGCTCATAGAGGTGCTGACAGTTCTCAACGACGATCGGCCCACCGTTGTTCGACGCGCGAATCTGGTCGACCCCATCACCCGGATTGAGGGTGATCCGGGTCGCGTCCAGGTCACGCACCGCCCGATCCAAGACGGTTGCACGTCCGGAGAACGGATCGCCGACGACGGCGACCGGACCGGCCATCTCACCGGAGAGGACTTCCTCGAATGGCTCATAGTCCTGACCGAGGAGGGTCGGGGCGTCCAGGTCCGAGCCCCGACGTGTCCCGCCACTAGCTCTGTTGTCTCCCATACCCTGCCTTTTACACCCAGTCAGTAGAAAGTACAGGGCCCGGAATCGACATCGTTCAGACGGACGTTCGCATCTCGCACGCTCACCCACTTGTATCCGTGACTCGACGCACCCACGACGCGACGTCCTCGACGACCGGCCGGGCGACGTTGTTCGGCTGTGAATACTCCGCGGGCGAGGGCTGACCCGAACCCGGCATGAAGAGGTGATTGAGGGCAGCGTACGATCGACAGGTGACGTTCTCGCGATCGCCGAGGGCCTCCTGCCACAGCGCGAAATCGTCCTCGACCGTGACCTGGTAATCGCGCTCGCCCTGGAAGAGTGCGAGAGGGACGTCGAGTTGCTCGGCGGTCGCGACCTGATCGTACTCCTGGACGGTCCACCAGAACGGCCGACCGCCGAGGCCGAGGACGATTTCGCCCGCCTCGATGTCCAGCGACCGGATACGCTCGACCGTGTGCTCGACCGCTTCGAGTTGTGTCGCCTCGTCGTCGCTGAGTTCTCCGTCCAGGCGGAACAGGTACTCGTACTGGGCCGGGATCACGTCCAGTAGCGGGCGGGCGTTCGCGGCCAGCATGACCGCGCCTGCGACCGACCCGTCGCGGTCAGCGATCCGCGGCGCGGTCATCGCGCCGATGGAGTGGCCGACAACGACAGTACGGGAGGGATCGATGCGAGAGTGGTCACGGAGCACGTCGAGCGCCGCCAGGGCGTCGTCGGTCACTTTCTCATCGAGCGTGAGTCCGGCTCGATCGACGTCACAGGCGTACGTTCGCTTGTCGTATCGAAGGACAGCGACGCCACGACTCGCCAGCCCCCACGCAAGATCTTTGAACGGTTTGTTCGGTCCGAACGACTCGTCCATGTCGTTAGGGCCCGAACCGTGGACAAGCACGACGCCAGGGACTGGATCCTCGCCCGTGGGGAGCGAGAGTTTCGCCGGGAGCGAGCACGAGTCGGTGGCCTCGACCGTTCGATCGACTTCCTCGAAGGCCGACGGCTCGACGTACTCGGGCGGAGAGTAGGACCCTCCCGACTGCGGGAAGAACAGGCCGACGATCGTTGCGGTATCGTCGAAGACGAGCCGGACCGCCTGTCGACCGCCGGTGAAGCGTGCCACGACCACGGTGACGTGATACCCGCCAGATTGGCCGTACTCCGCCCCAGCGAGTTCGACGAACTGCCCGAGTGATTCAGTCTGGTTCGTCCAGATCGCTTCGAGTCGGGCAGCGTCGACCTGGGCTGTAAACTGCTCGGAAAATGCGTACTCGGCCATGATCGCGTCGTACTCGCCGGCCCCAAGCTGTCGAACGAACGAGCGCCCGGTGTCGTTGAGCTGCTCCGGATCGGGGGAAGACGTCTCAGTCGTCTCGGTAGATTCTGTCGTCTCGGTCGTTTCGGCCGTCTCCGTTGGTTCGGTCGGAGGTTGGGTCGTCGCAACCGTCGTGGACACGGCCGTCGTGGTACTCGTCGGTGTCGACGGCTCGTCGTCAGCCGAACAGCCAGCCAGCGACGCGCCGGAGAGGGCAACACACGCCTGGAGGAAGCGTCGGCGGGTTCGCATACGTGGCGCTTTGACCGCGGACACCAAAAGCAGTCCTCCCGAGTGACAGCACCTGAAGCCGACTCGCATGTAAAACCCTAATTGTCGGCGTCCCCTGGCTTCGTCCGGTGACCACCTGAATGGCCGACCTGCCCGACGAGTTTCCCTGTACCGTCACGAACTGGGAGTACATCTACGGCCTCTGCCGTGACGTCAGCGACGACGTCAAAGGCGACGACTTCGACCCGGACGTCGTCGTCTCGCTGGCCCGTGGCGGCTGGTTCGCCGGCCGGACGCTGTGTGACTTTCTCGGCCTGGACGACCTCACAAGCCTCAAGATCGAACACTACGTCGGTACCGCAGCCAAAAGTCAGGAGCCGGAAGTTCGCTACCCGATGCCAGAGGGGTCGGTCGAAGGCAAGGACGTGCTGATCGTCGACGACATCGCCGACACCGGCCAGTCGCTCGAACACGCCTACGAGTACGTCCAGGAACGCGATCCGAACGCTGTCCGGACGGCCACGCTGCAATTGCTCCAGACCAGCGAGTTCGAGCCGGACTTCGTCGGCGAACGCTTAGAGGAGTGGGTCTGGGTCGTCTACCCCTGGAACTTCATCGAGGACATGATCGATCTGATCGGCAGCGTCATGGAGAAAGCCGACGCAGAGACCTTCAGCGAGGATGACGTCCGTTCGCTGTTGCGCTCGTATCACGAGGTCGATCCGATCGAGATGGAGATCGCCCAGCCCGATCGCATGGATGAAGTGCTCACGGAGATGGAGCGCCGCGGCGTCATCGAATACGCCGGCGGGGACACCTGGCGACTTACTGCGTAGGACTCCCGGGCGCGGATCGAACGCACGGCATCGATTCCAAGTCGAAGGGATTGTGATCACCCCCGACGAACTCCCCGTCAGTGTTCGGTATCCAACCGAGTTCGTTGATCGGGATCTTCGGGACAGCTATCCTGCCGATCGTCGCCATCGCGGCCGCCGGGTTCGTCCTGGGACGGAGCAAGGACGTCGATGCCGGACCGCTGAACTCGATCACGGTCTACGTCCTGGTACCGGCCTTGGTCTTTCACACGCTGGTGACGACGCCGATGAGCGGCGAGACGGTTCTGCTGGTCGCCGTCGGCGTCCTCGCCGTGACGCTGGTCATGCTCGCCATCGCGGACGGAGTCGGGCGACTCGCCGGCCGGACCGAACCCCTACTCGGCGCGTTCGTGCTGACGGCCGCCTTCGCCAACTCCGGGAACTTCGGCATCCCGCTCTCAGAGTTCGCCTTCGGCGCGACCGGTCGGAGCACCGCCGTCCTCTACGCGGCGGTCCAGGGCGTGCTCCTGTACACGCTCGGGACGTACGTCGCAGCACGCGGCAGCGGTGGGGCGCTGGCCGGCGTCCGTCGTGCCGCGCGGATCCCGCTGGTCTACGCGGTCGTCGTCGCGCTCGGCGTCCGCTGGCTCGGCCTCGCCCCGCCGACCGGCTCCGCGGCCATGGAGACCCTCCAGCTCGTCGGCGATTCCTCGATCCCGGTCATGCTACTCATCCTGGGGATCCAGCTCTCGGGGACGGATTACGGCGCAGCCATCGGCCAGGTCGGCCTTTCGAACCTGCTCAAACTCACGGTCGCACCGGTCGTCGCCGTCGGGGTCGCCCTCGTCCTCGGGTTCGAAAACCAGACGGTCGCGCGCGTGTTCGTCCTCGAATCCGCCGGCCCCGCCGCAGTCACACCGATCATCCTGCTGGGCGAATTCAGCGAGCACGGCGACGGGGCGATCGGCCCGGCGGAATTCGCGAGCACCGCGATCCTGACGTCGACACTGCTGAGTATCCCGATACTGACCGTCCTGATCGCACTCCTCAGGGCAGGCGTCGTGATCTAGGCGATCGATTCATGGTCGCGGCTGCCGACCGTCGTCATGGACGTACTGCAACGCCGCGTAGTACCGGTCCCGGTCGAACCGGTCCTCCCGCGCGGCGATGCGCTCGCTGATTCGCTCCGGCGTCATAGGTGACGGTTTGTGCCACACTAACATAATGGTTTATCATTTCAGAGCCGGGCGACACAGATGGCGGTTGCCACTGAAAGTCGAGCGCGGGAAACCGCGGACGAGTGATCACGCGGCCGAGGGCGCGTCCGGCGGCTCGATCCACAGATCGCCGAAGTACTCGTCCTGGTCGAGGACGATCCGGCCCTGGTTGGACAGAAAGAGCAACCCGAGGAACGTCTCGATGCGGGAGCCTGCGGCATCGTCGACCTCGGCGAACAGCACCGCGTCGCGCCCGGCGTCGAAGTGGGTCTCGACTGCAGTGGCGACGGCCTCGACGAGTTCCTCGACGTTCTCGCCGTGGGCCGTCCCGGTCACGTCCTCGACGGTCGGCTCCGAATCGTCGCGCATGTCGTCGTCGATCCGGTAGTCGAGTTCCTGCGTCCCGCGACGGAATCCACGCGGGGAGTCGCTGGTGTCGTACTCCCTGGATTCCTTCCAGTCGGCGGACCGCTCGGCCTCCCGAAGTTCCCGGACGAGATCCTCGAGCGTGTCGGGCGTCCCGCGGGCCCGCTTGCGGTCGAGTCGTCGATCCATCTCGTCCGCTAAGGCGTCGAAGGGATCGTCCTCACCCGCCGGAAGATCGTCGGCCCACGGATCAATCGGTTCGTCCGCGGCCCCAGGCCCGTCGTCGGGGTCGTCGTCTTCGAGCAGCGCGTCGCTTTTCATCCGCAACAGGACACTCGCGTAGAACAGCGCCCGCCCGGACGTCCGGAGGTCGGCCTCGTCGAGGCGTTCGAGGAACTTGTCGGTCACCCGGACGACGTCGATGTCCCACGGGTCGATCTCGTCGTCCTCCGCCAGGCCGACCAGCACCTCGACGGGTTCGACCTCGCCGTCGTCGTCGAGTGATGGCTCGGCGGGGCCACCGGACTGCGTCATCACGTCCGTCCCGCCGTCCGGTCGCGTCTGTTCCCCTTTGTCAGTGTCTGCTCGTCGATCCTCACGCATCGATTCTTCCTCAGTCATCCGCGGGCACCTCCTCGGTCAGATCGATCCCCGTCACGCTACTCACGTTGTCACCCTGCATCGTGACGCCGATCGCACGCTCGGAGCGTTCGAGCATCGCCGACCGGTGGGAGACGACGACGAACTGGGCCTCGCCCGCGAGTTCGTCGACCATCTCGCCGACGAGGTCGGCGTTGGCGGCATCGAGGAACGCGTCGACCTCGTCCAGCGCGTAGAACGGCGCCGGGTTGTGTCGCTGGATCGCGAAAATGAACGCGAGCGCCGTCAGGGACTTCTCGCCGCCGCTCATCGCCGCGAGTCGCTGGATCGGCTTGTCGCCGGGTTGGGCCTTCATCGTCAGCCCACCTTCGAAGGGATCGTCCTCGTTCTCGAGGTGGAGCCGACCGGTCCCGTTGGAAAGTCGCTCGAAGATGTCCCGGAACTGGGCGTCGATCGCCTCGAAGGCGTGCATGAACGTCTCCTTCTTTCTGGCCTCGTAGGAGTCGATCCGGTCACGGATCCCCTCCGCTTCCTCGACGAGCGTTCCGCGTTTGTCCTGTAGATCGTCGAGATCGGCCTCGACCTCGTCGTACTCCTCGATCGCGAGCATGTTGACTGGTTCGAGCCGCTCCATCTCCGCCTCGAGTTGTCCGATCCGGGTCTGGACCGTGTGATGGTCGGGGATCTCCTCGGGATCGTACTCGCCGACGGCCTCTTCGAGTTCGTCGATCTCCCACTCCAGGCGGGACTCCGTCTCGCGTTTCCCGTCGACGTTCGACTCGATCTCGTTGACCCGCTCCTTCTGTTCGTCGCGAGCCTGCTGGGCGGCCTGGAGTTCCTCCCGGAGGTCCTCGCGGTCGCCCTTGAGGTCGGCGAGTTCGGCTTCGAGTTCGGCGACGGCGTCCTGTTTGTCGGCCAGTTTCGACTCCTCCTCGGCGACGCGCTCGTTCAGTTCCTCGATACGCTCGCCCTGTTCGGCCTTGCGGTTCTGTGCCGTCTCGATCTCGTCGTGGAGATCCTCGATCGCGTCCTCGGCGTACTGTTTTTCGAGCTGGAGTTCGTTCAGTGCCGCGTCCAGATCGTCGAGTTCGTCCTCACGCTCGTCGATCTTGCTCTCCAGCGATTCGGCCTCGTCGGTCAACTCGGGAAGCTGAGAGTCCTCGATTTCGGCTTCTAGATCGTCGATTTCCGCCTCCAGATCGTCGATCTCGCTCTCGACCGCCTCGATGTCCGCCTCGATCTCGTCCATCTCGTCGGAAACGGCCTCGCGTTCGTCCTCGATCTCCGCGAGCTCCTCGCGACGCTGTTCGATGCGTTGCTCGGTCTCCTCACGTTCGCGCTCGCGGCGCTCGATCTCGGCCTGGATCTCCCGAACTTGATCGGCGGCCTCGGACTTTCGATCACGGGCGTCCTCGAGCCGCTCCTCGACGTCTCCAAGCTCCACACGATATTCCTGGCGCTCGTCTTCGAGTTCGGTGATGCGTTCGGCGACCCGCTGGAGTTGCCCCTCGCTGTCCGAAAAAGAGTACCGCGACCCGCTGGAGGAACCACCCGTCATCGCGCCGCTCTTCTCGACGAGTTCACCATCGAGGGTGACCAGTCGATACCGACCCATCAACTCCCGTGCTGTGGCCATGTCCTCGACGACCAGCGTGTCCCCGAGGACGTAACTGAACACGCCCGAATACGCCGCCTCGAACTCCACGAGGTTGTACGCGAAGTCGACGACGCCGTCGTGGTCGGGAAGCGACGGCAGTGACCGATTGTCCATCTCCGTCAACGGGAGGAACGTCGCCCGGCCGGCGTTGCGGTTCTTGAGGTACTCGATACACCGCTGGCCGATGCCGTCGTCCTCAACGACGACGTTCGCGAGTCGCCCGCCAGCCGCGGTCTCACACGCCGTCGCGTAGGACGGATCGACCCCACCGAGTTGCCCGACCGTCCCGTGGACGCCGTCGATGTCACCGTCAAGAACTGTCGTGACCGCCCGGCCGTACGACGCGTCGCCGGACTCCTCGGCTCTGGCTTCAAGCTCAGCGTACTCCTGGCGGGCGGCCTCCAGATCGTCGTCGATCTCCTCGATTTCGGCCTGCAGATCGCGTTTCTCCGCAGCGAGGTCGTCGATCACGTCCGCGATCGTCTCGCGGTTCGCCTCGGCCTTCCGGCGCTCCTCTTCGAGATCCGAGATCTCGGCGTCGAGTTCGGGGATCGAGTCTTCGAGGTCTTCGATGGTCGATTCGAGGTCACGTTGCTGGTTCGAGCGACGGCGCGCCTCGTCGAGCAGCCGGTCCTGCTCACGCTGCAGGTCGTTGCGTCGTTCCTTTGCGTCTTCGAGGTTCGACTTCTGTGCCTCTAGTTCCGTCCGGACCTCCTCGTACTCGGTCCCGACGGCCTCGATCTCCTCCTCGACGGCCGCGAGATCGACCTCGAGGTCGTCGATCTCGGCTTTCACGGAGGACTTCTCGACCTTTGTCTCGCGAATATCGGCTTCCAGATCGTCGATGGTCTCCTGCTTGCGGTCGATCTCGACGAACGCCTCGCGCCGCCTGGCTTCGGCCTCGTCGCGTTTCTCCTCGGCGCTCTCGATAGCGTCCTCGAGCCGGGCGATCTCGCCTTTGATCTCCTCGATCTCGCGTTTGAGTGCGAGCTGTTCGTCCTCGCCCTTGCGTTCGATCTCGGCGTTCAACTCGGCGAGTTCGTCCTCCAGCCGGACGACCTTCCCCTCCCGTTCGTCGAGTTCGCGCTGTCTCGATTCGAGCGTTTCTTCGAGGTCCGTGATCTCCTCACGGACGGCATCGAGATCCGCGCGTTTGTCCTCGAGTTCGGCGGCCTTCTGGTAGGCTTCGTACTCCTCCTTCTCGTCTCTGCGTTCCTGGTACTCCAGGGCCGTCTCGCGTTCGTCTTCGAGTTGTTCGAGGCGCGACTCCTTCTCCTCGATCCGGAGTTCGGCCTCGTCGATCCGATCCTCGACGACCTCGAGTTCCTCGAAGGCCTGGGCTTTCTTCTGATCGAACCCCGCGACGCCCGCGATCTCGTCGATGATCTCCCGGCGGGCCCCCGCGGTCATGTTGATGATCTCGGTGACGTCACCCTGCATGACGACGTTGTAGCCCTCGGGCGCGACGCCGGCCTGGGCGAGCAGGTCCTGGATGTCCCCGAGGTTGACCGAGCGACCGTTGATGTAATAGTACGAATAGTAGTTGTCGTCGGTCTCCTTGACCCGGCGCTTGATCGTGATCTCCTCGACGTCGCCGACGTTCTCGCTGCCGGCAGCACTGACGACTTGCGAACGGGTGAGCGTTCGATCGGCGTTGTCCAGCACGACCTCGACGCTCGCCTCGCGTTCGCGATCCGGCGATTCCCCGTCCTGATGGCCGGGGTTGTAGATGAGATCAGTCAACTTCTCGGCGCGGATCCCCGACGTGCGGGCGAGTCCGAGCGCAAAGAGGATCGCGTCGACGATGTTGGACTTGCCCGACCCGTTCGGGCCGCTGATCGTCGTGAAGTCCTCGTAGAACGGGATGCGCGTCTTTCGTCCGAAGCTCTTGAAGTTGTCGAGGACGACCTCTGTGATATACATGTGGGGGGGTTCGACGGCTGTTTCGTCCCGACGGTCGTGGGCACCCGATGTCCGTCAGGCGATGATGATGTCCGATTCGGTCTCCGTGTCGTCCGTGTCCTCGACCCCCTGGGATTTATTGGCTTCGGCCGAGGCTGATTCCGTCTCGTCTTCGACGTCAGTCTCGATCGTGACCGGTTTCTCGAAGCCAAGCTGGTCGTCGACAGCGTTTTCAAGTTCTCGCAGTCGAACTTTCGACTCGACGAGTTCGTCGGTGAGGCCTTCGACGGTCGCTTGTAGGTCGCGGACTTTCGCTTCCAGCTCCTCCACGCGATTGTCGCTCATACCACGACAACCTGTCTCGCCCCGCTTAAACCTACGTCAGACATTCACATTATGTCTGATACGTTACGGCGACAGGTGCGGCCACGGCCTCACTCCGCGGCCGGCTTTCGAGCGGAGATCCGCGCCGACGCGACGTACTCGCGGGGATCACGTTCGGGGTGCCACTCGCTGATGAACTCGTCGTCGTCCTTCGGTTCGATCGAGACGTCGACGAAGCCCGCGGCGTCGAGCATCGTCTCGAGTTCGGCTGGCGCGGCCGCGCCGCCGATGCACGCTGACACTGACTCCGGATCGATCCGGCGGTCATCGGGTAGCTCGGCGGTCCGAACGACGTCGGAAACCGCCAGGCGACCACCGGGCCGGAGGACACGATAGGCCTCGCGGAAAACCTGTGGCTTGTCGGGTGAAAGGTTGAGGACGCAATTCGAAATGATCACGTCGACGGTGCCGTCGGCGACCGGGAGGTGTTCGATCTCCCCGAGGCGGAACTCGACGGTCTCGTCCGCACGGTCGTGAGCGTTCTCGCGGGCTTTCTCGACCATCTTGGGCGTCATGTCGACGCCGATGACCCGGCCGTCAGGACCGACCGCGTCGCTCGCGAGGAAGCAATCGAATCCGCCGCCAGATCCGAGATCGAGTACCGTTTCCCCCGCGTCGAGGCTCGCGATGGCCGTCGGATTGCCACAGCTCAGCCCCATGTTCGCCCCATCGGGGACCGTTTCGAGTTGTGCGTCCGAATAGCCGATATCGCGGGCCCGATCGGCTGCGTCGATGGACCCACTGCAGCACGACGACCTCTCGTCCCCACCGGCGGTCTCCTCGTTTCGGGCGTCCGCCCCACTCCCGCAACACCCACCGCCGTCGGTATCGTCACCACGGGACTCCTCGTTCGCCACGCGCCCATACCGGTCCCGCACCGCCTGGCGCTGCTCGGACGCACTCAGATCCGCTCCGTCCTCACTCGACGTGTCCTCAGTCATCGCCCGAACGCACCCCATCTACCGTTTCGAGTAGTCGGTCCGCCCGGGTTGTCGTCGCATAGTATCGCCAGCGACCCTCCTTGCGACGGGAAACCAGTCCGACCTCGGTGAGTCGGGCGAGCGCCTGACTGATCGCGCCCTGACTCACGTCCAGTGTGGCCTCGATCTCGCAGACACAGACCTCACCACCCGCGGCGATACACCGCAAGGCCTCGTATCGAGTCCCGGACCCGATCGCATCGAGGAGTTCGAGATCCGCGGCCACCTCGTCTGCGGAAAGTCCATGCTCGATTGCGGTACAGCAACCGGCCTCTTCGAGAGATTCGTTCGGGAGATCGGACTTCGACTGGTTACCCATCTTAGTATCTTCTAATATTAGCGGTCGCTTATATGGTTTTCGACTGGCTCTCGACTCGCGGGTCGTTAGCCTTTAGCCGCCCCGCGGCCAACCGCGGGCAATGACCGCCCAAGCCATCCAGGAACGCGATCTCGCCGTCGTGATCGGGCTGGAGGTTCACGTCCAGCTCGAAACCGCGACGAAGATCTTCTGTGGCTGTTCGACCGACGTCGCCGAGGCCGAACCCAACACCCACACCTGCCCGGTGTGTCTCGGCCTCCCCGGATCGTTGCCGGTACTCAACGAGGGGGCCGTCGAGGCCGCTGTCCGAGTGGGCAAAGCCATCGACGCCGACATTCCCGAACAGACGCGCTTTCACCGGAAGAACTACTACTACCCCGACCTGCCGAAGAACTTCCAGATCAGCCAGTACGACGCCCCCATTTGCCAGGACGGCGAACTCGAGTTCACCGTCGAAGGCGAGCGCCGCACGGTCGGGATCGAGCGCGCCCACCTCGAGGAGGATCCGGGGAGCCTCCAGCACGCGGGCGGGAACATCGACACCGCCGACTACACGCTCGTGGACTACAACCGCGCCGGCGTCCCGCTGATGGAGGTCGTCACCGAGCCGGACTTCCGGGACGCGACGGAGGTCCGGGCCTTCCTCGCGAAACTCGAGGAGGTCCTGGAGTATCTGGGCGTCTTCGACGCGACGCGGGACGGCTCGCTCCGGATCGACGCCAACCTCTCGCTGGTCGACGCCACGGAGGTCGACGACGACGGAGAGATCGATGACGAGATCCTCGCCGACGCCAACCGCACCGAGGTCAAGAACATCTCCAGCCACAAGGGTGCCGAAAAGGCACTCGCCTACGAGGCCCAGCGCCAGAAGAACGCCGTCGAGCGCGGCCGCGAGGTCGAACAGGAGACCCGCCACTGGGACGAGTCTCGGGGGATCACGGTCTCGATGCGCTCGAAGGAGGAGGAGAAGGACTACCGCTACTTCCGGGAGGCCGACCTGCCGCCGCTGGAGGTCAGCCACTGGAAAGAGGAGCTATCCATTCCCGAATTGCCGGACGCCCGCCGCGAACGATTCGGTGAGGAGTACGGGCTCAACGAGGAGGCCGCCTCGAAGCTCACCACGACCAAGCAGGTCGCGGACTTCTACGAGGACCTGGCCGCCGAGTTCGACCCCGATCTGGTGGCGACGTGGGTTGCCGACGAACTGCTGGGCGAACTCAACTACCGCGACATGGCGATCACCGACGTCGCGGACCGACTCGACGAGATCGAGCGACTCGTCGAACTCGTCGCGACCGAAGAAATCACCGCGAAAAACGCCCGAGAGGCCGTTCTCCGCGGGATGCTCGACGACGGCGACGACCCGGATACGATCGTCGACCGCGAGGGACTGGGCAAGACCCAACGCGACGAACTCCAGGATGCCGTCGAGGAAGCCATCGAAGAGAACCCAGACGCCGTTTCGGACTACCACGACGGCGAGGGCGGGGCGATCAACTTCCTCGTCGGCCAGGTGATGCAAAAGACGGGTGGATCGGCGGATCCCGGTGACGTCAACCAGCTGTTGCGGGCCGAGCTAGAGGACTAGATTCCGAGCCACTCGTCGACGCGGATCTCGTAGCCATTGGATCGGCAGAACTTCGCGGCTTCCCGGCGAACCGCCCGGGATCCGGGGAGTTTTCCGTTCTCGTCGATCTCCTCGACTATCCACTGGGTGATGGCATCGATCCCCTCGTCGTCGTCATCCGCCTCGATCGCCGCGAGTGCCTTGAGAGTCTTTTTATACGCATCGCGGCGTGAACCGCCGAAGTCAGCGTCCTGTAGTTCGTCACTCGCCTCGATGATGCGCTTCATCGCGGCGGCGACGGTCGGCCGCTGGACCTGGACGCTGATCGCTGCCGGAGAGTCGAATATCTCGGCGTCAGTTTCAGGCAGGAGATCGGCGAGACGGTAGGTCCCGTCCGGTGACAGGATCTCGCGGTCGCCGACCGTCTCGACCACGTCGGCCGCCGTCGTCGGGAACGGCAGCGTTTCGAGTGCGTCCTCCAGTTCACCGAGTTCGGCCGCGGGGATCGGCGGTTCCGGTTCGTCACCACGTTCCAGTGCCGTTTCGAGTTCGCGCTCACGCTGTCGTCGCTCCTCGTCGTGGGCCTGTTTGTCCCGGCCTCGCTTGTCGTCTGCCATTCCTAACTGTTGGATCCCCGGGCGGATAGATTTGTTGGTTGTGTTTAAATATTAGAAGAGAGTGAACTTCGGACGGTCATGCACTATTCGGATGAATTCGAAATTCCGCCCGCCAAAACAACTATACAATTTCCCACCAAAAGTGGGAACATGGCAAAGGTAGATTCGAAAGGGCGAATCGTCCTCCCACAGGACATTCGGGAACGTCTGGGGATCACTCCAGGCACCGAGGTAGAGGTCCACGAGGAGGGAGGGAAAGCAATCGTCGAACCCGAGGACGATCCGGAAGCGATAATCCAGCGCATGGATCGACTCGTCGAAGAGACGGCTGTCGAACGTGGAGAGACGAAACCGATCGACGGAGGTGTCGATCCGATCGCCAAGAAACATAGAGACGCCGTTCGACGAGGGGCTAACGGGGACAGCGATGAGTGAGGGGGACGGCCCGTACCTCTTTGACGTCGGTGTAGTCGCTCTCGCACATACGGAAGCACCAGTCCGCGACGCTGCGCTTTCGTACGTTCGGGATGCCATCGCCGGCGACATAGATGCCATCGTTCCGTACCCCGCCGTGTTCGGCGCACACACCGTGCTCACGACGTACTACGGCCGATCGAACGCCGAAGCGTCTAGGCTGCTGGAGAACTTCATAGACGCAAATCGAATTCACTGGACCGATCGACTGCCGGAAACGCTCGTCAGCGATAGTCTGGATAACGCACGAACAGCAAACATCGGCGGCTGGGATGGATATTACGCTCAGGTTGCGATCGAGGAAGGAGCAAACACACTTCTGACCATCGACGACGACTTCGAACGGTTTGACGAGTTCGACACCGAAGTAATTCTTTCGTCCGCAGAGTTCCGCGAATTGAACGCGTTTCTGGAACGGTGACTCACCTATCGTATCAAACTGTACTCTCTTGGGACTGTGGGTGTACTCACTAGACAAGTCACAGAAGGGTCGTGATACCTCACGAGCGCGGGCGAGCGACGCGTGCGCGTCTTGTCCCGCTTCCGTCTTGCGATTTTCGCGCCGAAAGACATATGAGACGCTCTCCGCGTAGCAGGGGACAATGAGTTCCCAATCCGTCGGTGGTGATCGGGCGTGCGCCTGATCGTCACCGAGAAGGACAACGCCGCCCGGCGGATCGCCGAGATCCTCAGCGGCGACTCGGCGAGCGCCGAGCGAACCAACGGCGTCAACGTCTACCGGTGGGGTGGCCAGCGCGTCGTCGGCCTCTCCGGACACGTCGTCGGCGTCGACTTCCCGCCGGAGTATTCCGAATGGCGGGACGTCGAACCCGTCGAGTTGATCGACGCCGACGTCGTCACGCAACCCACGCGGGAGAACATCGTCGCGACGCTGCGCAGCCTTGCCCGAAAGGCCGACGAGGTCGTCATCGCGACTGACTACGACCGCGAGGGCGAACTCATCGGCAAGGAGGCCTACGAGTTGATCCGCGAGGAGACCGACGCGCCGGTCGAGCGCGTGCGCTTCTCCTCGATCACCGACCGGGAGGTCCGGGAGGCCTTCGAGAACCCAGACGAGATCGACTTCGACCTGGCTGCCGCAGGTGAGGCGCGCCAGATCGTCGACCTGATATGGGGGGCGGCGCTGACCCGCTTTCTCTCGCTTTCCGCCAAACAGCTCGGCAACGACTTCATCTCCGTCGGCCGGGTCCAGAGCCCGACGCTGAAGCTGATCGTCGACCGTGAACGAGAGATCGAGGCCTTCGATCCGGAGGACTACTGGGAGATCGTCGCCGACCTCGCGAAGAACGGCCAGGGGTTCGAGGCCCAGTACTTCTACGACGACGACGGCAGCGAGGCTGAGCGGATCTGGGTCGAGTCGGCTGCCGAGGCAGCCTACGCCGATCTCACTGAAAGTAGCCAAGCCACCGTCACCGAGGTCCGGCGGCGAACGCGCACCGACGACCCGCCCGCGCCGTTCAACACGACCGCGTTCATCTCGGCGGCGAGTTCGCTGGGCTACTCCGCCCAGCGCGCCATGTCGCTGGCCGAGGAACTGTACACCGACGGCTATCTGACCTACCCGCGGACGGACAACACCGTCTATCCCGACGATCTCGACCCCGAGGAACTGTTGGGTGCCTTCGAAGGCAGTTACGAGTTCGGCGACGACGCCGAGGCCTTGCTCGCCCAGGAGGAGATCGAGCCGACCCGCGGCGAGAATGAATCGACCGACCACCCGCCGATCCATCCGACCGGAGAGCTTCCCGATCGCGACGAGATCGGCGCGGACGCCTGGGAGATTTACGAGCTCGTGGTGCGTCGGTTCTTCGCGACCGTGGCCGAGCCGGCGACCTGGGCGCACCTGCGGGTCGTCGCCGAGGCGGCGGGCCGGTCGCTGAAGGCCAACGGCAAACGCTTGCTCGAAGAGGGGTACCACGCGGTCTATCCCTACTCGTCGGCCGGCGAGACCGTCGTCCCGGAGGTGATCGAGGGGGACGAACTCTCGATCGACGCGGTCGAACTCGAGGCCAAACAGACCCAGCCGCCGCGGCGGTACGGCCAGTCACGACTCATCCAGCACATGGAGGAGATGGGCATCGGGACGAAGGCCACGCGACACAACATCGTCGAGAAGCTCTACGATCGGGGCTACGTCGAGGATGATCCACCCCGGCCCACCAAGCTCGCCGAGGCAGTCGTCACGGCCGCCGAGGAGTACGCCGATCACGTCGTGAGCGAAGAGATGACCGCCCAGCTCGAGGCCGACATGACCGCCATCGCTGAGGGAAAAGCGACTCTGGAAGACGTGACCGCGGAGTCCCGGGAGATGCTCGGTGAGATCTTCGAGGAGCTGCGCGAATCCCGAGAGGAGATCGGTGAGTTTCTCCAGGAATCATTGAAAGCCGACCGGACGCTCGGTCCCTGTCCTGAGTGTGGCGAGGACCTGCTGATCCGCCGGAGTCGCCAGGGGTCGTACTTCGTCGGCTGTGACGGGTTCCCCGAGTGTCGGTTCACGCTCCCGTTGCCGAACACGGGCGAGCCGCAGGTGATGGACGAGAGCTGCGAGGACCACGACCTTCGCAAGGTCAAAATGCTCGCCGGTAGAGACACGTTCGTTCACGGATGTCCGCAGTGCAAGGCCGAGGAGGCCGACGAGAGTGAGGACCGCGTGATCGGGGACTGCCCCGAATGTGGCGAGAGCCACGGTGGCGAGCTCGCGATCAAACACCTCCGATCGGGCTCGCGACTGGTGGGCTGTACGCGCTATCCCGAGTGTGACTACTCGCTACCGCTGCCTCGCCGCGGTGAGATCGTTGTGACCGACGAACGGTGTGAAGAACACGATCTGCCCCACATCGAGATCCATGACGGCGATGACGACGACCCCTGGGAACTCGGCTGTCCGATCTGTAACTTCGAGGAGTTCCAGGCGCGCAACGCCGTCGAAGACTTAGAGGATCTCGACGGGGTCGGCCCGGCGACCGCCGAGAAACTGCAGGACGCGGGCGTCGGAGCCCCCGGCGATCTCAGGGACATCGACCCGGACGTGGTCGCGGGTGAGGTACAGGGAGTCAGTGCTGATCGAATCCGTGAGTGGCAAGAGGAGATCGCTGCCTGAGGTCCCTCGACGGGGACAAAAGCGGTCGTGATCAGTAGACGAACCGCTCGAGGACTCGACCGATCAGCCCGGGTTGCCCTTCGCCGCCGGGGTGTAAGACGAGCGCGTCGTTCTGTTTCGCGATATCGACTCCGGGGCCGTCACGAAGAATCGCACCCCCGGCGTCCGCGACGACGACGAGATCGGCGTCCCGCGCAGCGCGACTCAGTGCCGCCCCGTCGTCGTCGCTCTCGACGACGACTGACTCGGTCGGAACGGCACAGAGGTCCGCGAGTTCGGCGTGATATTCCTCGACGGACGCACGCCGTTCGTCAGTCGCGTCCGGTGCGATTCCGTGGACGAATTCGACGGTGGCGTCACGGTCGATCGCCAGCGCGTTCGCGAGTCGGACCTTCAGTGGATCGAACGGCCCGCCGTCGTCGACCAGGGCGATACGGTCGATCCCGTCCAGACGCCCGGCGTCGACGCCGAGGACGTCAAAGGACCAGTTCGAGCCCATGATGACGTCAAAGAGCCCCTCCGTGAACGTCGGGCCGGACTCGTCGACGACGACCAGATCGTACCCGTGGACGTCAGCGACGTTCGCGATCGCCCGCTCGACGTCGTGACTGACGATCTCACCGTACTCGACGGGGACATCGGCGCTTTCGGCGAGTGCCGCCGTTCGCTCCTCGAACACCTGATCCGCCTCCGAGAGTGTCGTTTCGGCGTAGGAAAGCGGCGTCTGGTCGGGCACCTGATCGAACTGGACGACGGTGACGGTTCCGTCCCCGGTATCGGCCAGTGGAACGGCCACGTCGAGGAGGCGTTCCTCGGCGGCCGCCGACGTGCCCTCGGTGAGCGCCACGAGCACGTCCGACTCAGCAGCGTCGTGACAGACCGAGCGGGTTTCCTCGACGGCGCGCTGGTCGATGCCGCGACGGATCGCGTCCGTGACGGCCCCCTCCCGGGAGACGTTCCGATGGGCGTACACGAAGTACCAGCCGACGCTCCCGACGATGATGACGATCGCTCCGACGAACGGGATCAGTCCCATCTGAGTCAACAAGACGACGCCGCCAACGACACCGAAACCCTGCATCCAGGGATACAGCGGCGATTCGTAGCTCGGGTCGTAGGCGATGTCGCTCTCCCGAAACGCGACGAGCGCGACGTTGATCAGCACGAACACGAGGATCTGGAACGCGCTCGCGAGTTTCGCGATGCTCATGATCGGGACGAACGCGATCAGCGCCAGCATGACGAGCCCGGTCAACGTGATGGCCGTGACCGGCGTGCCGAACCGGTCGCTGATGGTCGCGAACGTCGGCGGCGCGAGGTCGTCACGGCTCATCGCGAAGGGGTATCGCGACGACGAGAGGAGGCCGGCGTTTGCAGTGCTGATCAGCGCGAGCATTGCGGCGACCACAACGGCGGCCACACCGGGGGTCGACATCGTGGCTTCGGCCACGTCAGCCACCGGCGTGTTCGACCCGACGATCCCTGACGGATCGACCCCGACGATCACCAGGACGACGAGGACGTAAAGCAACGTCGTGAACCCGAGCGACCAGATCATCCCCCGGGGTATCACGCGATCCGGATCTTCGATCTCCTCGGCGACGCTCGCGATCTTCGTCACCCCCGCATACGAGACGAACACGAACCCGGTCGCTTCGAGGATGCCACCCGCGCCTGAGGCGAAGAACCCGTCGAAGGAAGCGGCCTGAAGCGAGCCGGCGCTGCCGCCGACGAACCAGACCATCGCAGCGAGCATGACCGCCACGATCCCCACCTGGAGGCGACCTGTCTGTTTGGCCCCGAGGAGGTTCACGAGGATGAGAATCGCGGCGAGCACGAGTGCGACCGGTTTGATCGGGAGTTCGAAGTACCAGAGCAGGTACGGGACGCCACCGACGAGTGCGAGCGCACCCTTAAACGAGAGAGCGAACCAGGTTCCGATACCCGCGATCGTCCCCAGCAGCGGCCCCATCCCGCGTTCGATATAGAGATAGGTCCCGCCGGCCTCGGGCATCGCCGTCGCCATCTCCGCCTTGCTGAGGGCGGCCGGCAGCACGACCAGCGCCGCCAGGATGTACGCCAATATTACCGCTGGTCCGGCCATTTCGAGAGCGAGCGCCGGCAGGATGAAGATGCCGCTGCCGACCATCGCGCCGATACTGATCGCCAGCACTGAGAACAGGCCCAGATCGCGTTCGAGTTCCTTCGGCATCGTGAGTCAGGCTGCCTCCAGGGTGTTTCGAACCGTTCGCGCGTCCGTTTCAGCAGGTGTCAGTGTCTCTGTGGCGACACCCTCGAAGGCGGTCGTCCGGTTTTCGTCGTTGATCCTGGTGATCACTGTCTCGACGTTACCGCGGACGCGCAGGTGCTGGGTGAGGAGTAGATTGACCGCGTCCTCCTCGGTCGCGACGAAAGCGGCCTCCGCAACCACCCCCTCCCGACCGAGACCGGTCTCGAAGGTCGTCCGATGGGTCGAAACCCCGGCACGCTCGGCCGCTCGCGCCTGGTCGTGTCGATCCGTCACGAAGACGACGGAATGGGACGCAGCGAGTTCCTCCGCTACCGCTCTGACGTCGCTGGTCCTCCCGATGACCACCACGTCGACCCCAGGCGTCGCGTCGGTACTCATCCCGGGGCACACCCCCCTGAGATCGGCGACAGATCCTTCAAGCCCACCATGCGACAGCCGACCGTTACGTACGGACGAAGTCTTTCCATACATCACCACGTAATTCACGGAGCGTCATAAGCTAGTCGTTTAATTTGACGTTGCGTCAGTAAAATGCGGCAAAATAGTCTTGTATGTCAACAAGGATGCGAAGTGATGCCGGCGACCGAGGGCTGCACCCGAAGCGACCCGAAGCGTGTAACGATCTGGACGAGGTGGTTCGACGGCGGGGACTGAATGACGGAAAATGGCTGAATGACGAAAATGACTGAATGACAACGGGGACTGATCGACAGCCGGTCACTCCGATGCGACGTTGAAGCCGTCGTAGGGCGTCTCGTACTCGTTGCGGATGAGGTCCTCGTCTTCGATGGTGAGGCCGATCTCGTCGAGTTCACGCCCGATCCGGCTCAGATCGTCTCCGTCACGGCCGATCGCCTCGATGTGGACGTTCTCCTGGCCGGTCATGACTTCCCGGACAGCGACGACGCCACGAACCTCTTGAGCGCGTTCGGCAAGTTCTTCCCGCTCGGGGACAGGTGCCGTACAGACCAGCAACGTGTGCAACTGGAGACCAGTCCGTTCGTAATCGATCTCGGCGTGATAGCCCGTGAGGACGCCGTCGGCCTCAAGCGCCTGGAGCCGGGTGCGGACCGTACTCGGGGCGACGTCCATGCGCTCGGCGATCGTACTCGTCGAGGTCTTGCGGGCGTTTTCCTGTAACGCGTAGAGGATCGCCCTGTCGAGATCGTCGAGTTCGCGTGCGGCCATGGACTGATATTGTGAGCCACGCGACAGAAGCGTTGTGGTCGCGCCAAGGATCGCTTCGGGAGGGGGAGAGCAACCCAACGCCTCCGGCGACCGGAATAAACGGAGTTTAATCCCCGGGCGAAAAACAGCGGGGTATGCAGGAACGTACGTACGCTGCTGAAGCCGACCCCGGGACGAGTGCGACTGTCGCGGGCTGGGTACACGAGATTCGCGACCTCGGTGGGATCGCCTTCCTGATCCTCCGTGACACGACTGGCAAAATCCAGATCAAGATCGAGAAGGACGAACTCGACGAGGCGCTCGTCGAAACCGCACTCGACGTTCACCGCGAGAGCGTCCTCCGTGTCGAGGGCGACGTCGAGGAGGAAGAGCGCGCACCGACGGGCGTCGAAGTTACCCCCGACGACATCGAGGTGATCGCCCCTGCCGACCCCGAACTCCCGCTCGATCCATCCGGAAAGGTCGACGCCGAACTGCCGACACGGCTGGACAACCGGACGCTGGACCTCCGCAAGCCCGAGGTCAAGGCCATCTTCGAGATCCGCGCGGAAGTCCTGCGGTCGGTCCGTGAGGCCTTTCGGAACCTGGACGCGACAGAGATCAACACGCCGAAGATCGTCGCGACGGGCACCGAGGGCGGGACGGAGCTGTTCCCGATCACGTACTTCGGCCGCGAGGCCTTCATGAACCAGAGCCCACAGCTGTTCAAGCAGCTGATGGTCGGCTCCGGGCTGGAGCGGGTCTTCGAGATCGGCCCGATCTTCCGCGCGGAGGAGCACAACACGCCACGACACCTCAACGAGGCAACGTCGATCGACTTCGAGTCGGCCTTCTACGACCACACCGAGGCGATGGACGCCTGCGAGACGGTCGTGAAAGCCGCCTACGAGGGCGTCGCCGAAAACTGCGCCGACGAACTCGAGACGCTCGGCCTCGACGAGGCATTCACCGTTCCCGAGGGCGACTTCCCGCGGCTGACCTACGAGGAGGCCATCGAGCGGATCAACGCCACGGGCGAACTCGACGACGTGCTGGTGTGGGGCGACGACCTCTCGACGGAGGCCGAACACGCCCTCGGACAGGACGTCGGCGAGCACTACTTCATCACCGACTGGCCGAGCGAGATCAAGCCCTTCTACATCAAGGATCACGACGACGATCCCGAGCTCTCGACGGGCTTCGACATGATGCACCCCTCGATGGAGCTAGTCTCGGGCGGCCAGCGTGAACACCGCCACGATCACCTCGTCGAAGGCTTCGAACAGCAGGGACTGGATCCGGGTGCCTTCGAGTACTACACCAAGATGTTCAAGTACGGAATGCCGCCTCACGCCGGCTGGGGCCTGGGCGGCGAGCGGCTGGTCATGACGATGCTCGGGCTGGAGAACATCCGCGAGGCGGTCATCTTCCCGCGAGACCGGCAACGGCTGAGTCCGTAGGACTCGCCGTTGTCCGTCGAGCGGGAGTTCGGAAGTCGCAGCCTGCACAGCGAACGCAGTGAGCGAGCAGGACCGTCTTCCGGTGTTCTGCCGAGTGGAGCGAGGCAGAATCCGTCGCGAGCGTAGCGAAGCGACGGTATTCCCGCGAGATCGCCCGAAGAGAGGTCTCGATTGCGAGCGGGAGCGACGCGACACGCGAGCGGCGAAGACGTTGGGAGCGAGCCAGGAACGGTAATTGATATGGGGGATACCAGAACAGTTGCCGGGAACCACCAATCATTAAGGTATCAGCGTGTCGATCACTATGTCAGATGAGTCCAGAAGAACACCGCGAAATCGATCCCCGTATTCACTCACTCCTCCGAATCGGATATCGGATTTTCTTACTCAGTGGCGGAATCCTCGCCGTGTTAAGCCTCCTGAACGTTGTCGTTTTCGACGGGATTTCAACCGCAGTACTGGCGCTCTCGGCGTTCGCACTCGCCTTCCTCAGCACTGCCGGAAAGATGTACGTCGAGGGACGAACCATTCGCACAGCGCTGTGGGTGCTCGTCGCGGTAGTCCTCGGAATTGTCACCGTTGACCCCTACAGCTGGGACATCGTCGGGCCCGTGACAGTGATCATGGCCGTGCTCTTTTTCGGATGGCTAGTGGTAGAAGTCGCAGACGGACTCGGACTCAGCAACGATGACGAACTCACGCTCCAGCCACCTGACCTCAAGTGACATCCTCCGCGCCGTGAACGGAGAGGGAGCGAAGCTCCCTCAGGCAGTCGGGCGTAGTCGTTCGAAAGGCGCGAGCGCCTTTCGTGATGAGCGTGGGACCAGTCCCACGAACCTGCGAACGGCGCAAAGCGCC
>Ga0207771_100280_pt1 | contig 34666 bp, 32 predicted proteins | sample A23M2SouthBayCA_2_FD_187731 | JGI IMG/M metagenome (GOLD analysis project Ga0207771, IMG submission 187731) | Aerobic enrichment media microbial communities from Eden Landing Ponds, California, USA - A23 M2 (2) (SPAdes) | ecosystem: Environmental > Aquatic > Marine > Unclassified | place... | reverse complement strand
GGGCCCGCCGTGGGCCTGCGTGTGGAAGAATCGGTCGCCGCGGTCGAGGTACTTCTCGACGATGGCCTCGTTGTCGTCGGCGTCGCGCCCGCCGATGACGAGGAAGCCGTCGCTCGTGTGGAACCACCGGAAGCGCTCGTACCACTCTTCGGACTTCCTGACGGGGATCGAGGCACGCGAGAGCCAGTCGACCTCGTCGTCTTCCTCGTCACCGTCACCACCCTCGCTCGTGTCGCCCGCCTCGGCACCGCCCGCTTCCCAGGTCTCGCGACGTTCCTCGATAGCTGCCAGTTCCTCACGGGTGTTTTCGATCGCCGCCTCGGCGCCCGCTTTCTTCTCCTCGATGCGTTTGGCCTCCTGGTAGAGCAGGTCGGCGTTGCGCTCGACGCCCTCGTCCGCGTCGACAGTCACCTCGTGGTCGTCGAGAGCGATCGTGACCGTGCCCTCGCTGCCGTCGACGCCGCGGACGGCCTCGGCCGCGGCGATACCGCGCTCGCGACCGGCGGCGAAGCGCTCGGCGATGTCGTCCCAGGAGTGCCCGTCCGCGCGCGCCGCCTCGACGGTCGAGAGGATGTCGTCGACGAGGTCGTAGTGGGCGTAGAGTGACTCGGCTTTCTCGCGTTCGGTCTCGGCCTGGGCCTCGAAGTCCGCGATCGCGCCTTCCTGCTGGGCGATGATCCGCTCTTTGGTCTCGATCTCGGACTCGAAGTCCGGGCGCTCGCGACTCTCGCTCGGCGCCTCGTCGCCCCCGTCGGCGTCGTCGCTGGCGAACGTGAAGTAGTCGTCCAGCGCCCCAGCGAAGGAGTCGAACGGGACGCTCGCGAGGTGGTCGTACTCCGCGAGCGCGACGGGCGTGGCGTCGACGCGGCGACCGGACGGTTCCTGGCCGTCAGTCTGGTCGTCGCTATCCGATTCGTCGCCCTCGTCTTGCTCGTCACTCTCGTAGTAGACCCGCGGGTCCAGATCACCGGACCGGAGTCGCTCGGCGAGTCGCGAGACGGCGTCGTAGAGCGCGCGCAGCTGGTCGTCGGTCGTCTCCTCGATGGGGACGTTGTAGGGGACGTCCGCGCGGGTACAGAGTTCCTCCCCGTAGAGCCCGCCGAAGTTGAGTTGGGTCGCGAGCGTCCGTACGACGTCGGCGTCGGAGTCGCGGATCCGCGCCTCGAAGGCGTCGTAGTCCACGGTGAGGGGATTGAACCGCGCCGACGGGAACTCGTACTGGGTTCCGGGGGCGACAGTACGAGATTTGAGGCGCACGGTTTCGAGCGAGTCGACGACCTCGCCGGTGGCGTCCAGCACTGCGACGTTGCCGTCGCCGAACAGTTCCGCGACGACGGTCGTCGTCTCGCCGTCGCGCTCGAAGCGCAACTCGAGGATGCGGTCGAACTCGAACTGTTCGACGCCGGCGAGTTCGGCGCCCCGGAGTCGATTCCGGAGCATCATCGCGAAGTTCGGCGGGCGCTCGGGTGCTTCGGGGAGGTGGTCGGGGTCGACGACGGTGACGAACTTGTCCTCGCCGACCGAGACGAGGAGTTCGACGCGGCCGCGGTCGTACTGTCGCATGCGAAATCGCAGGAGGTCCCGCTCGGGATAGAGGTAGACCTTCTCGACGCCAGCGCCCTCGTAGGCGGCGAGTTCCCGCGAGAGCGCCGCGAGGTCGACGCTCGTCAGCTCCCGCTTTCTGTCCATACCCCCAGGTCCGGCCTCGGGTGCAAAGATGTGTCGCTACAGTCGGGTCGAGCGGTTACAGCCGGGCCGAACAGTCCAGCAGCGCCCGCCGGCCGTTCTCGGTGAGCGGCTGGCCGTGAGCGACGGCCGCGATCTCGAACGGCGGGATGCGCTCGACGAGGTCGTGGACGCTCTCGCGGACGCCGCGCATGTCGTAGGAGTCCAGCCAGAACGGCGTGGTGAGTCTCCCGTTTTCCTCCCAGACGAGGTCGCCGAGGAAGGCGACGCTCAGACCGTCGTGAAAGTAGACGACGTGACCTGGGTTGTGTCCCGGCGTGTGGTAGGCGAGGAACTCGCCGATCTCGTCGCCCTCCGAAACCGGTTCGACCGCGATTCCGTCGGGGATCCCGACGAGCGTCCGGACGAGGCGGTGATAGATACCCTTGTGGTGGGTCGCGTTCGGTATCGACTCGCCGCGCGCGATGGCGAGGTCCTCGGCGCCCATGTACACCGGGCCGTCGAACCCGGGCGTGAGCGACCGGAGCCCCCCCGAGTGTTCGAGGTCGAAGTGGGTGACGAGCACCCGGTCGAGGTCGGTGACCTCGTAGCCCGCAGCCGAGAGTTGCGAACGCAGGCGCGGACTGTTGTACGGCAGTCCCGGGTCTATCAGGGTGACGTCACCGTCGTCGACGAGGTACCCGTTGGAGGCAAACGGCGGGACCAGACCCAGGTCGAGCAGCCAGAGCCCCTCGCCGAGTCGGCGAACCATATGCGGTCGTTCGACTCGCCCCGATAAAACGATACTGACCGAGTGTGGATGACCCCGTCGGTGCGGTCCGGTTCGCGCTGGGCATGTCGGCCACAAAACACTCATACAGGTGTCGAGTGACATCCTCGCCTGGCGTGGACGCCGGGGCTTCCACCACGGGTGGAATACCAGCAACGTGCTGGATTAAGGTTTCAAGACGTGTGCGCGTCACCGGTCTCTGGCTTCGCCCCCGCTCCCACTGCTGGTGAGCTAGACGGAACCTTGTCATCGGAAGCCCGCTTCTCAGACGGAAGTCCCTCACTCGGTGACGTGTCTTCGTGGGCCTGCCACTGGCCCCCACTCCGCGGCGAGTCATCGCCTGCCGATTTCCAAGGCAGGCTCTCTCCCCACGGATTTAGCCGATTGGCTATGTTCGCTGCTGCATTCAAATCCGCCTGATACTCCGACACCCAACACTCCTCGTTCGTACACCGGAACGTTCCCTGATGCGGTCGATACCCGATATGATGGCACGCATGGCACGTTTTCGACGTGTGGTGCGGGTACACGTATTCCACAGGAATGCCGTGTTCCGCTGCCTTGTCCTCGATGCGTGACTGGAGTTGGGAGAACAGCCACTTGCCAAGTCGTCGATTCCAATACTTCCCGATGTCCTCGTCCGTGATACCCCCAAGGTATTCGAGAACGATAACCGGGTTCTCGAACCGGGTAGTGTATTCGACGGCCTGTCTGGAGGCTTTCTCGATTTCATCTTCGATGGCGTCTTGCCACCGACCCCACACGAGGTTATCGAGGAGTTTCGACGCGTAGCGTGGTTTCAACCGGTCTTCCGCGCTCGCTTGTTTCTGTCGGAGTTGTCGGACGCGACCACCATCGACGAACAACGGGTCACCGGGCGTGTCGTCTCGGAGGGCACAGCCCACCAAGAGTTTTGATTCACCCACATCGAACCCGACTGGCGTCACATCACCACTCTCGGGTGAACACGAGTGGTCTGGTTCGACTTCGTAGTTCGCGGTGACGTGCAACACCCACCGGTTGCCGTCACGTTGCAGGCGGAGTTCGCCAGCCCATACACTCTCATCTTCGTCGTCGATCAGAGAGTGCCACCAGTCTTCTTGCTCGGGATTCAGCTGGAGTGGTATCCAGAAGTTCGTTCCACGACCGGAAAGGGAGACTTCCCAGCAGATTTCGTGGTGACGGTCTTCATCGTGGTCGAAGACGGCTGCGGTGTTGGCGTAGCGGATGGGATGAGTGTCTGCGAGTTGCTTTGCATCATACGTGTCCTCGTCAAGCAAGTCGGGGACGTATTTCTTGAGTGCATTTTTCGAGTGCCAGTTGAGGTCTTCACCTGTGACGACCTCGTTGACGGCGGTCATCGTATCGCACTCGTTGTTGAAGCACTCTCGGAGCAACGCTTCGTATCGGTCGTGTTCGTCGTGGAGTTTGCGCTGCTTGTGCTGAGTAGGTGGGGCAAGATACGCTTCGAGTGTCTTGCATTCCTCACTCATTCTTCAGCGTCGAGGCCTTGTTCGATGAGTTCGGCGTAGGCGAAGTCCATTCGCAAGCCGTTCTCACGAGAGTATTGTTTCACTCGTTCGTGGAGGTCGCTTCCACGGTCGATGGCGATGTCAACTCGCATCCGTTATTCAGTACGTTTCTTCGTATCTTGAAAGTTTGTGTTGACGTGGGGTATTCAGAGTGCTGTCGCTCGTGGCTTGTGTGGTGAAGTGACGCGATTCACGCCCGCCGTGAACGGCGGGATTCTCTCGCTGCTCAAAGAGTAGCCCTCTTCGCCGTTCTCGCGATGCTCGGGGGCTGTGCCCACCCCGCCGGATCGCTCACGATGCAACCCGTCGACGACGTCGACCTCGCCGAGGAAGCCAGTCGGACACTCCCGGAGGAGGAGGGTGGCCTGCCCCCGGGCTTCGACAACGGCGTCGCTCGGCGCGCCATCGAGAACGGGTCGGCGACGACCGTCGGGGCGCGGCCACCGGTCGAAGCCGGGTTGCCGTTCCGCCACGAGGGACAGTTCTACAACGTCTCCTACACCGTCACTGGCACGACCCCGGGCTATCACACCGGGATCGAGATCGACTACAACGCCTCCTCATTCGAGGGGTCGGTGGTCGCCTACGAGGACCTGCCTGCGGTCGACCGTGAACGGGTCGAACCGCTCGTGAAGGGGCCGACCGACCGACGCCAACCTGGGTACGACTTCGGTGCCACAACCACGTACACCGAGCGCGAGGCCGAGTCGTCTGTCCTCGTCCCCGACCAGGAGTACGACGCCGTCAGCTACCGGGGCGAGACCTATCCCATCCGGGTCAACGGGCCCGAACGGACCGAACTCGACAACTACCGCTACGAGGCGACAGTCGTCGCCGAGAGCGCCGAAGCCTACGGCTCGTATCTTCGTGAGGAGTACGCGTTTACCCTGTCGGGGCTCTCCGACGCCGAACGCAGCGTCCTCGACGAGGCCGCCAACGGCACCTACTACGCCGGGAGCAGCGACGAACAGGGCTTCGCCTCGCTGGTCGAGCGCTTCCAGTCACAGCGGGCCGTCGCGGGCGACGAGTACGGCGGTTCCTGGGTCGTCCGCTACGAGGGCCAGCTCTACTGGACCAGCATGGACTACGGCGCCTACGTCACCGACGACAGCGACCCCGTCACGCGCCCCGAGGAGACGCCCCCGCCGGAGGCGTGAACCGACTCGAACCGACTCGAACCGACTCGAACCGGGACGAACGAGCCGTGTGACGCTATCACACAAGTCGCCGTTTGTCCGTAGACAAGACACTCATACGGAACGGTCGACGGAGGCGTATGAACAGGAGATTCGTCTTCGGCTTCGCGCTCGTCGCCCTCCTGGCGGTCACCGCCGGCTGTTCGGCCGACGGGTCGCTCTCGATGCAACCCGTCGACGATGCCGGGCTGGCCACCGAGGCGAGCGACGAACTCAGCGACGACCCGTCGGGCGACGACGGGTCCCTCGTTCGACGCGTGATCGAGAACGGCTCGGCCACGGTCGTCGCACGGGACCCACCAGTGGACGAACACCTCCCCACCCGCCACGAGGGGCGGTTCTACGCGCTGAACTACACCGAGACCGGCACCGAATCGGCCCACAGGGTGACCGTCGAGGTCGACTACAACGGCTCGGCCGACGGGTCGGTCGTCGCCTACGAGGACCTGCCCGCCGTCGACCGGCGAACTCTCGACGGGGCGCTGGGCCGTGGTGACGTCGTCGAGGACCGCCTCCAGCCGGGTTACGACTTCGGGACGAGCGCGGTCTACCGGGAGAGCGAGGCCGCGTCTTCCGCGTTCGTCGGCGACTGGGAGCACGACGCGGTCCGGTACGAGGGCGAGACCTACCCGGTCTCGGTCGACGTCGAGGAGACGACCCTGACGGTGTACCGCTACGAGGCGACGCCGGTCGCCGACAGTTCCGAGGCCTACGCCCGACAGTTACGGGACCGATACGAGTTCGAACTCTCGGGCCTGTCCCAAGCGGAACAGAGCGTCGTCGACGAGGCGCTCAACGACACGAAATACCTCGAAAGCAGTGACAACGAGGGGTTCGCCTCACTGGTCGAGCGCTTCCGGTCACAGGACGCGGTCGTCGAGACGGAGTACCGCGGGAGCTACGTCGTCCGCTACGACGGACAACTCTACTGGGTCGAGATGAGATACGGGAGTTACGTCGACGAGTAGGGCTGGACAGGACTCACAACCGCTTCGAGACGTACGGGCCGTCCTGGCGGTAGCCCAGTTTCTCGCGGTAGTACTGCCGGACGCCGATACCAGAGAGGACGGCCAGCTTCTCGTAGCCGGCGTCGGCGGCGAGTGCTTCGGCGCGCTCGATCAGCCGCCGACCGTACCCGCGGTGCTGGTGGCCGCCCTCGCCGGCGGCATCGCCGACACCCACCTCACTCCCGTAGACGTGGAGTTCACGAACCACCGCGGCATCGGCGAGTTCCCTGCGGACGGGGTCGTTCGGGAACCGCAGACGACAGAACCCGACCAGGATCCCCCGCTCGCGGTCCTCGAAACTGACGAAGTGCTCGGTGCCGCCCGCGACCTCGTACGTGGCCGTATCGAGCGTGACCGCCTCGGGTTCGTCGTCGTGGTGGCCGACCTCTCGACAGCGGATACAGTCACAGCTCCAGCCGTGCTCGTCCATGCGCTGGCGGGCGAGTTGTCGCAGATTCGACTTCCAGACGCCGCCCTCGATGAAGTCGGCGGGGATGTCCCGCTGCACACGTTGGAGACGGGTGTATTCGGGGATCATCGACTTGATCTCGGCGACGAGTTCGGCGGCCTCCTCGTTGTCCAGCGGGTCGAACTCCTCGCGGTGCCACCAGTCGTAGACCGCGGTCCCCTCGACGACGAGTGTCGGGTAGATCTTCAGGAAATCCGGCCGCCACTCTACCTGTTCAAATATACGCCGGAAATCCTCCAGGCACATCTCCTTCGACATGCCGGGCTGGCCGGGCATCATGTGAAAGCCGACCTTGAACCCCGAATCACGGAGGCGTCGGTTGGCGTCGATGGCGTCTTGCGTGCCGTGGCCCCGGTGCATCTCGCGGTTGATCCGCTCGAAGGTCGTCTGGACACCCACCTCGACTTTCGTCGCGCCGAGGTCGAGCATCCGGTCTATCTGTTCTGGATCGCACCAGTCGGGTTTGGTCTCGAAGGTGGTCGCGATATTGCGGACGTCGGCCGTCTCGTTTTCGGTGACGACGTCCTCGACGTACCGGAACTCGCGTTCGGTGGGATCCTGGGCGAAGCTCTCGTCCTCGGCGGGCTGGGGCTCTCCTGTCGGATCGTACTCGTTCATCGCTTCCAGCGCGCGCTTGACGAACCACTCCTGGTAGTCGTGCGAGCGGGCGGTCATCGTCCCACCCATGAGGATGAGTTCGACCTTGTCGACGGGGTGGCCGATCTGGCGGAGCTGTTCGAGACGCAGGCGGACCTGCCCGTAGGGGTCGTAGTCGTTCTGGACACCCCGTGCGGCGGCTGGCTCGTGGCCGGTGTAGGACTGGGCGCTCGAAAACTCCGAATCCGGCCCACCGGGGCAGTAGAGACACTTCCCGTGTGGACAGCGGTGGGGCGAGGTCATTATCGCAACGGGTGAGACACCCGAGGCCGTCCGGACGGGTTTGCGCTGGAGGACGTCTTCGAGTTCCTCGCGGCGCTCTTCCGGTCCGAAGTCGATGAGGTCGGAGTTGCGGGGGACCTTCGGCGACGAATATTTCCCACAGACGTCTTTCTTGGCGCGTTCGACCTCGTCGCGCTCGATCTCGCCGGCGAGTATCCGGTCGACGAGTTCCCGGCAGGCCTGCAGGTAGGCCTCGGGCTCGTCGGGGTCGGAGCCGGAGTTGCTCTCGTCGGCTTCGGGCGGCTCGGTGCTCATCGCGGTTGGTCACACTCGGAGAGTGGATCGAATAAGCGTGTTGGCTCTGCATCGGAGACTCCGGCTCGTCGTGACCGACCAGTTATTCGATGTGGCCGACAAGTCACTCGCCACCACCGCCTCCGCCACCGTCGCCACCGCCGCCACCGCCGTCCCCGCCGAACACGCCGCCACCGCCGTCCCCGCCGAACCCGCCGAATCCACCGCCGCCGTCGCCGTCGTCCCAGCCATCGGCGTGCGTGGATCCGCTCGAATCAGAGGTCAGTGCCAGCCAGAACGCGGCGACGAACAGGATCGCCGCGACGCCTAGGACGTCGAGGTGACCGAACAGGACGTCGAGAACCTCCGGGACCGTCACACCATTCGCCAGCAGCGCCTCGAGGGTGGCCTCGTGTCGCCACTGGAGATACGCGTACAGGCCAAATCCTTCGAGGATCCCGACCGTGAATACGAGCGAGACGAGGAACCCGACGAGGCGAAACGGGAGCATCAACAGCCGGAGGACCATGCTCCCGTCCCCTTCGACCGATGTCGGCCGCCGTCGTTCGTCCCTGTGTCGGTTCCCGACTGTCGACGCCGGAAACGGCGCCGCCCCGTCCTATCGATCGCCATACACCGGAGACGACCGTCATCACCGTAACGGTCCATGCTAGCTGTCTAGGTCGGAGTGGTCCCACCACCGAGGCGGTGGGGTGCCCGGTCGACCCGACGACGGTAATCGAGTGTTGGGGCCGCGGGGCAGCGTCTACGGGGTCGCACAGTCAGTCACTCCAGTACTCGACGTCGGCGCTCGCGTCGAGATAGGTCGAGAGCGTCCGCGCCTCGCTGTCGCCACCGGGTGCTGCCCCCGCGTACAGTCCGACTTTCCCGTCGTCGGGATAGACCGTAACGTCGGGCTCTTCCATCGTCGAGACAAGCAGATATCGGAGTGTCTCGTCACCGGCCACGACGTCGTGATAGCCCGCCTCGCCCGCCGGGAGCGCGACGTAGTCGCCCGGCGAGAGAGCGTGTTCGTCCCGGTCTCCGCCCAGCGTGACCGTCCCCTCGCCCGCCAGAACGTAGATCGCTTCCTCGTTGCCGGTGTGGTAGTGGGGAAGCCACGTTCGCTGGCCGGGCGGGACCTCGTAGAGACTGGTTCCGAGTCTCTCGCCGCCCGCAGCGGCGCCGAGTTGCTTCCGACGGAAGCGGTGTCCCGCTCGGGGTGGGTCGTACTCGTCCCAGTCGAGGTCGGCTTCGGCGACGACGTGATCCGCGTCGGATCCTGTCGCTGTCCGACCCTGTTCGTCACTATCTCCGCCGTTCGAACCGTCGTCCGCGCCGTCGTCCGAACCGTCGTTCGATCCGTCGTCCGTGCCGTCGTCAGAACCGTCGTCGCTCACCTCCCAGTAGGGAACTTCGGCGTCGAAATCGACGGTTCTGGAGACGTAGCGTCCCTCGTACTCTCCGGGCGCGTCGCCGGCGACGAGGTGGGCCATCCGCTCGACGTCGCCGGACCCGTCCAGCACCGTGAAATCGGGGTCCCGCATCGTCGAGAACACGAGGAACCGAGCGGTGTCGTCGCCGGTCGCTTCCACTTCGTGAGCGTGGTCGGGGCCGGTCGGGAGCGCGACGTAGTCGCCGGGGTCGAGTCGTCTCTCCGTCGGGTCGTCGAGCGGGCCGACCCACAGCGTGAGGCCCCCGTCGAGGACGTAGATCGCCTCCTCGTTGCCGGTGTGGTAGTGAGCGGGCCAGGTGCGACGGTCGGGGTCGAGTTCGTACAGGCTCGTTCCGAGCGCCTCCCCACCGGCGGCGTGGGCGAGTCGGTACTGTCGGAAGGTCCGCTGGCCGTGGTCGTAACTGTGGGGGTCGACGTCCGTCGATGCGACGAGGCTCGTGGGTCCAGTGGCGTCCGCACCGGCGCTCTCGTCCTCGTTCGTGCCGTCACTCATACTCCGACACTCGACTCGTGTGCGCAAAAACGTCGGGTCACTCGGTCGCGGTCCACTCGCGTGCCAGGTACTCCTCGACGGCGCGCAGGCCACAGCGGCCGCTCACTTCACAGGTGCAACGCGACGAAATCGACGTCGTTCTCTTCGAGGTATTCGCGGAAGTCGGCGACGATCGGCGGGAGACGGGCGAAGATACCACGTTCGAACGAGGCGACGGCGACCTGGTCGTCGATGAACCCCGTGAAGAGCACCTTGGAGTCTGCGACCTTGATGACCTGGTTGACGTTCTCGACGCCCATCGTGTGCTCGTAGCTCTCCTTGGCGGTGACCTCGTGGAGTTCCTCGGTCACTTCCCGCTCCTGGTGGTTCGTCCACTGGATGTCCTCGCGCAGATGGTGGACGCTTATCTCGCGAGTCTCGGGGTCCACGCCGGCGAAGTACCTGAGCTTCTCGTCGGCGTGTTCGGCAGTAATATCCGCCATATCGTCCAGGATTGCCATGGACGGAGAAAGGACGAGAGCGTGGTGAATCTTTCCCTGTCGATCGGGATGGTTAGTCGTCGATCAGGACACTTCGTCTGCGACGACGTCGACGACGGCATCGAGGACGGACTCGCGCTCGCCGACGACGTACTCCAGTTTCCCGTCGCGGGCGTTGGTGGCCGTGATACCGGCGTTTGGCACCCACTCGCGGGCGCGGTCGGCGACGTCGCGGACGTCCAGCGGTGCGTCGGTCCGGACGTAGAGTTCGTCGTCCGAGACGACCACGACGGCGTCGACCTCGTCGCGGTGGCCGCGGTGGAGTTCCTCGACGAGCAGGTGCGTCGGCGGGAACTCGTAGCGGTGGGTGAACGCCTCGGCGTCGAGGACAGCGACCGTCGCGTCGTCGAGCGTCTGGTAGTCGAGGTTGACCTCGGCGGTCTCGATCTCGGCGGAGAGTTTCTCGCGGAACTGCTCGCTGACGTGACCGGCGAAGCCGCCAGGGCCGTCGCCGTCACCGAAGAGCAGGTCGGTGACGAGTTCGCGTTTGTCCTCGTAGGACTGATAGAACGCCTCCAGCGCGACGGCCTCGCGGACCTCGCGGGTGGCGTCGGCGTCGTAACCCGCTTCGGCCGCTGCCTCGACGTAGGCCTTGGGTGCACCCTCCCAGAAACTCACTGCCGGGAGGTGGCGCAGGTCGTCGCGGACGTCCTCACCGACGTGGGCTGCGACGTTGGCCGCGAGCGTCGTCGCCGTCGTATCGGCGGCGTGTTCGGCATCGGGCGCGACGAGACCGTCGACCGCCTCGTCCATCTCGGGGTCGGCGGCGACGTCGTCGACGATGACGCGTTCGGCGCCGTACAGATCCAGCAACTCGAAGCCGTCCAGCGAGTCGCGAGTGGCGCCGACGGCGACGAAGACGAACAGCGGGAACTTCTCGCCGTGGCGCTCGCGAGCGCCGAGCATGTTCGTGACGTCCCGCGTCGCGTCGTCCATGTCGTAGACGCCCTCTTCGAGCGGGCGGCGGTCGAAGTAGTGATAGACCGCGTCGTGTTGTTCGTGGTGGTCACGAACGAGCGGGAGCGTCGCGCGTTCGAGCGCCACACCCGCGACGTACCCGTCAGCGGTCGCCGTGTGTCGGACGACGACGGGCCGGTCTTCGAGCACCGCACGGCGGACCGCCGTCGCGACCTCGCGAAGGTCGTCGGCCAGCGCCTCGACTGCGGGGTCGTCGACGAGCGGGTCGACAGAACCGGGGTCGGCCTGTTCGCGGAGCGCCTCGGTCAGTCGGTCCTGGACCGCGGCCCGGTCCTCGTCTTCCAGGACCACCAGTGCCTCGGTCTCGACCTGGATCTCGCCGCGGCGTTCCCGGATCTCGCCGTCCAGGCGGACGACGTCGTCGAGACCGATCTCGGGGTAGGCGCGGACGCCGGCCTCCTCGAAGGCAGCACACTCGACCGCGCCGGTCTCGTCGCGGATCTCGAAGACCGTCGGGCCGCTGGTCTGGCGCGCCGACTCGACGACACCCTCGATACGGACCGTGTCGCCGACCCTGTCGGCGAGTGAGTCGATACTGACCTGTACGAGTTCCTCGACCTCGACGCCACCGCTTGCGGTCGCGGCGACGGCACCGCTCTCGCCGCCAGTCGTGGCGTCGGTGCTCGCGCCAGCACTGGCACTTGCGCTCGCACTCGCGGTGGCCTCTCCACTCACGTCGGCACTCGAACTGCCGTCGGTGTTCGCACCCGTGGCGGCGTCGGTATCAGCATCCGTGGCGGTGTCGGTCGTCAGTTCGTCGCTCGTGGCGTCCATCGACTGCTCGGCTGTCGCCTCAGGCGCGCCCCGAGGGTCCTCGGTGTCGTCGGCGCCAGCGTCCGACCCACCCCCTGACGACTCCGCGTCCTCGTTTTCGTCTTCAGCCTCGGCCTCGTCTTCTTTGACGAACGGCGGCCCCTGGTCGGGGTCGTCGACGAGTGTGCCGCGGAACTCGCGTTCGGACTGGCGGATCGACCACGTGAGGTCGACGTTGCCGTTGTCACGGACGTTGGTCACCTGGACGAAGACGGTGTCGCCGGCGTCCCAGTCGAGACTCTCGAGGCGCTGGTCCAGTTCACTCCGGTGAAGGAGGCCCGTCACGCTGTCGCCGATATCGACGAAGACGCCGAACTCGGCGTAGCCGTCGACGGTGCCGCGGTAGAAGCGGTCGACCGTCAGCTGGTCGGGACGATTCCCGCGGAACTCGAAGACGACGTCCTCCTCGTGGAGGTCACAGATGCGACCGTCGGTAGACGTGCCGCAGATGATACACGAACCCATTAGCGAGTGAAAGCGGCCGGTCCCTAAAACGGTTGTCGAAACGCTTCCGCGGAGACCGCGATCGATCCATCGGCACGCTCCCGGCAAGATGATGGCACACAAACAGTTATCTGTCGGGATACAGAGCGTAGAGACGTGACGACGAGTAACCATTTCAGTCGACGGGCGTTTCTCGCGGGCTCGGTGGCGGCAGTCTCGGCCGGCGTAACCGGTTGTGTCGGTGGGTCCGGCGGGACGCCGACACAATCCCCGGATTTGCCGTTCGAACGGGACGTAGACCCGTCGCGGACCTACCTCAGGACCCAGGGGGACGGCGCGGGTGACGCACGCCCGGTCGAGCTGTCAGCCCTCGGTATCGAGCCCGGTGTCGCTATCGTTCTCGAACGACGCGGCGTGTTCACGGGCAGTTCCGGTGGGACGGGGATGACAGCAGTGTTCAGCGAGAGCGCGAGTCTCGCACCCGCCGATACCCGCAACCGCGTCGTAGATGCCATCGATGCGGGGGCCGACTACGAGACGGGCGCCACGTACGAGGGCGACGCCGAGACCGACGTCCCCGAGGACTTCCTGGTGGCCGACAACGAGGACGACCAGACGAACGTGACAGTGACAGTACCTGAGGCCGCGACGCACCTGTTCGTCGCAGCTATCGACAACTTCTATCAGGACAACGCCCACAGGGAGACGCGCTTCGGGCTCCGCATCGAGGCGGCCGATTGATAGTGATTATTGTAGATTATTTCCGGATCGCGCCGACTCCGGGGTCGGCGTGTACCGGTACATCGCTACAATAATCACTATGAGCCCTCTCAGTCCTCGAAGACTCTGCTCTCTTCTTCGAGGTGTTCGATGCCGCGTGCAATTTCGCGGGCCTCCTCGGGGAACAGGGCGACTTCCACCTCGTTGCCCTCGTCGTCGGTGAATCCGAGTTTCACCCGGTTGTCGCCGAACTCCCGGACGTCGACGCCCTCGACGTCGTAGAGTTTCGCGGTCGCCGTCTTGTTCGAGGCGCCGACGTGTTTGAGCGCACCGTCTTTGAGTTCGAACGTGAAGCGGTCCAGGTCGAGCGTGAACATACCCGCGATGGGTCCGGCCCGTGCATAAACCGTCCGACAGACTGCGAACCGGCCCTGTTCCAGTTACGCGAGTGTGGCGACGTCGGCCCACGTCAGCCCCGTCACCGCCGAAAAGGAAGCGAAGCCGCGGAAGGCGTAGCCGAAGACGACGACCGAAGGGACGGCGCTCAGTGCCGCGGCGACCGGGAGCGAGAGGTCGTGGACTTCGCTCGTACCGACGACGAGCAGAACGGCCCCGTAGACGGTCGCGAGGAGGCGGACTTCGGGAGAGGGGAGGCCGGCGAAGACACAGGGTGCGCCGGCGTAGGCGAGCGTCTGGACGGTCTCGCTGACGCCCGCCCGGTCTTCGGTGAAAGGGATCAGGATGAGCGTCTGTAGCGCGGCCAGGAGATGGAGACCGGCAGGTGCGACGAGCACCGTGGCGATAGCGAGCCAGAAGACGACCGAGACGGTCGGTCGGTTGCCCAGCACGGGGTAGGCGGCCGTCCCGGTCGCGACGCGGGAGAGTTCCTCGACGAGGACGACCGACGAGGCAAAGACCAGCCCCGGCGCCTGGTCGGCCGGTGCGACCGCAGACCGGAAGAGTCGGCGCGGTCTGACGAGTACCTCTCCCCACGCGCGGACGACGGCGACCGGCCCACGGTCGCGCCCACCCTCGGGGTTCTGGACCCACTGTGTCACGGTCGACAGTAGGCACAGGGTCGTCAAGACGGTTGCGAACGCCACCGCGAGCAGCGGTCGTCGCGGGCAGTTGCTTCGGGCGTCACGCCCGGACGGATTTAAGTTACTGGCTGGTCAAACGTGGGGTGATGTACCGGGCACGCGACGAGGTCGAAAACGAGGCGTGGCTGGAGGACCTCGAACGCGCGGCCGAAAGGTTGGAACTCGGGAGTGGGGCGCGCTCGCGGGCGGTCGACCTGTTTCTCTCGAATCTCCCCGACGACGACCGTTCGAAACCCGCGGTGATGGCGGCGAGCCTCTACGTCGCCGGACTCGCAGAGAGCGACCGCCGCTCGCAAGGCGCTGTCGCCGAGGAGGTGGGCGTCGCTCGACTGACGATCCAGCAACGCTGGAAACCCATCCTCGAAGACGCGGGACTGGACGCACCGACGTGGTGAGGCGACGTCACGCCGATGTTCACGCTCTGTTGTGTGATTATCGAGTCGAGTTGTCGGAGTTGCCGCAACTGTACTCAGGATCTTCTCGACTGCACTCGTGATCGTGGGATGGAAGCCCTCGGCGGGCTCGCGGTCGCTCAGTGACATATCCGCGCTCTCGGCACCGCCCGCGCGGATAGAGGTCGCTGAGGCGACTACATGAACGCGAGCGCGCCTCGCCCTTCCAGTCCACCAGGAGATTCAGTCTGTGGCGCCGGCTACCGACCACTCAAGGCCGAGACAGCCTGTGAAACGTACATTTCCCTGGCGGACTGATAGTGCTTATTGTAGATTATGTCCGGATCGCGCCGACCCCGGGGCCGGCGTGTACCGGTAAATCACTACAATAAGCACTATCAGGCCGAATCGAGCGACAGGGCTGCGACGCTGTTGGGCGGGAGCGTCACGACGAAGTCCCCGTCCTCGGTCGCGACGTCGAGGTCGGCCGCCTCGAACCCCGCGGCGTTCTCGCGGGTAGAGTAGTCGTCGGGGTCGTGGTCGGCGAACAGCACCTCGCCGGTCGCGACGTCGAACTCACCCTCGACGGAGACGGCGACCGTCCGCTCCTCGTCGAGCGCGCGGTTGCTGAACGTGACGTGAGCGCCGTCGTCACTGTTGTCGCCGCCGTCATCGCCGCTTTCCGTGTCGTTCACGGTCGCGGAGGCGCTGACGAGCGGGAGGTCACGTAGGTCAGTCTCCACCTCGTCAGTTTCGACCACGGTCCGGACCGCCGTGCCGCCAGCGTGTGGGCCGTAGAGGTCGAACACGCGGTAGGTGGGCGTCGGCCAGGCGGCCTCCTCGTCGGTCTGGACGACACACTGCAGGACGTTTACCGTCTGGGCGAGGTTCGCCATCGACACCACGTCCGCGCGGTGGTTGAAGTCGTCGAGGACGCCCGCGGCGGCGACGGCGTCGCGCACGGTGTTTTCCTGTTCGAGGCCGTTCTCGCTCGTGGCCTCGGGGTACCAGGCACCCCACTCGTCGACCGCGACGCTCACGTCGTCCGTCGAGAGGTACGTGTCCAGGGCGGCCGCCGCATCGTCGATATCGAGGCCGACCTGCAGCGAGTGGGCAAAGAGCGTGTAGTACTCCTCGCGGTCGAACTCGGTCGGACTCCCACACTCCGGGCCGAAACGTCCGAAGTAGCGGTGGACCGAGAGATGGTCGATAAGGTCCGGCGTGGTGAGTGCCTCGAGGAACCGACGGTTCCAGTCCTCGTCGATGTGCCCGCAGGCGATGGTCTCCTCGGCCCCGGAGAGGCGCATGTAGTGGGCGAAGCGCCTGAACTCGTCGGCGTAGGTCTCGGGGTCGAACTGGCCGCCACAGCCCCAGTTCTCGTTGCCGACCCCCCAGTAGGTCACGTCGTGGGGCTCCGGACTGCCGTTGTCGGCGCGCTCCCGGGTGAGCGTCGTGTCGGCGTCGTTGTTGCAGTACTCTACCCACTCTCTGGCCTCCGTCGGCGACCCGGACCCGACGTTGGCGGCGAGGAACGGCTCGGCGTCGACGAGTCGGCACAGCCGAACGAACTCCTCGGTTCCGAAGGCGTTTGACTCCTCGAACAGTTTCTCGCGACCCTGCGCCCAGAAATCGTTCGGGCGGCGCGGGCGGTCCTCGCGAGGGCCGACGCCGTCGCGCCAGTGATACGCGTCGGCGAAACAGCCGCCCGGCCACCGGAGCAGGTTCACCCCCAGATCCGCGAGCAGGTCGACGGTGTCCTCGCGGATGCCGTCGGTCGTCGGCACCCGGTCGTCGTCGCCGACCCAGATCCCCCCGTAGACACACCGGCCGAGGTGCTCGGCGAAGTGACCGTGGACTTCTGGATTCACCCGGTCGATCTCCTCGTGGCGTCGAACGCGAACGGTGTCACGTGTCATCGACAGTGTCTACCGTTTCCTCGGCGCGGTTAAAAAAGATCGACATCAGTATCGTCGTCCCAGCGCCATCTGCCCGTGAAGGTAGAACTTTGCTTCTGGGTTCGTTGCATGTGTGTCCTACCGCCCGGTCAACGGGAACAGACATCCATTCATAGTGCTTGTTGTAGATTATGTCCGGATGGCGCCGCCCCCGGGGTCGGCGCATACCGGTACATCGCTACAATAATCACTATCAAATCATCGATGCATACGGTAGTCCGGCCCCGCACAGCACAGTACCGCAGACAGCCTCAGACCTGCCCTACCTCTTGCGCGTCTCGCTCTCCGCACCGCCCGCTCGATGCTCGTCCACCGTCAGAGCTAGCTCTGACGAGTCTTCGTTCGCTCACGAAGACCTCGCACGGTGTCATCCTCGCGCATGAACGCGCTCACGGGTCGTTCCTCCCCGTTCGCATCGAGGCGCGGAGCGTCTCGCTCCGCTCGACAGCGCGCGCCACAGTGGGGTGTGGAAACAGGCCGCCACGGTGGGGTGTGGAAACAGGCCGCCACGGTGGGGTGTGGAAACAGGGCGTCACCGAGGGGATGACACTCGCTCGCCACGGTAGGGTGTCCCAACAGTACAGTTTTCCCGGTCGGTGTCGGATCGTCTCGCATGTCCAGAGAGGTCGTGGCCTTTCTCGCGGGGTCGCCCGACCGACTGGCCCTGATCGACCACCTCGCGGACGAACCCGCCACACCCCGGGACGTCGCAGACGCGCTCGACGTCTCGAACAGAGGCGCCCAGCGGAACCTCTCGGAACTCACAGACCGCGGGTGGGCCCGAAAACGCGACGGCGACTATCACCTCACGACGACGGGACACCTCGTGCGCGAGACCTACACTGACTGTCTGGACCGTCTCGACGCACTCGGGGACCTGGCGACGTTCTACGAACACCTCCCCGACCCCGAGGACGCCCCGGACCCAGCGTGGCTCGCGGACGCGACGTACGTCACCGCCGAGGAAGACCACCCCCAGGCACCGGTCACCCACTACGTCGAAGCCGTCCGCTCGCTCGAAACCGACCACGTCCGGATGCTCGCGCCCATCCTCTCGCGACTCTTTCACGAACCACACGCAAAACAGGTCCAGCGGGGCGCGACGACCGAGGTGGTCCTGCCGGCAAACCGCGTCACCGCCGCTCGCGAGAAAAACCCCCTGGAGTTCGAGACGGTGCTCGCCGTACCGTCGTTCACGCTGTATCGCACCGACCGCTCCGTGGAGCTGGGACTCACCGTCACCGACGACCGGACGTTCGTCCTCGCCTACGGCGCCGACGGCAACCTCAAGGCCTGCGTCGATAGTAGCGACCCGGCGCTCCGGGAGTGGGCCGTCGAACGCTTCGAGCGCTATCGCGAAACAGCGACGGAAGTCGACGGCATCGGTCCCTTCTGACCAGCCGACGAACGAACGGCAACTACATACGAAGCGAGCGTGAGTATCTGCGACGATGGCCCCCACACGCAGGCAAGCCCTCTCCAGCGGCGTCGCCCTCCTCGCCGCGCTCGCCGGGTGTAACAGCCTCACCGATGGCTCACAGTCCGACGGCGGTAGCGACGGCGCCGATGGAGACAGCGACGGCGGGGACAGGTTCGATCGCCCGGAGAACGTCGCGATGGGCCCACCGACGGTGAAAATCCGGAAATCCGGGACGCGGGAGCGTCTCGTCGAAGTCGCGGACGCGGACGGCGAGGTGAACCAGAGCGAACGCGAACGCCGACGAGCGGTCCAGGACGGTTTCGTCACCAGCGACGAGGCGGCTTCGTGGCTCCAGATCGACGACGTCGAAGGCGCCGACACTGCCCGACAGTTCCTCGACGAGACCGACTTCGAATCGGCGTTCGTGTTCCTCGATCGCGGGAGCGTTCGCCAGTGTTACGAACGACACCTCTGTTACGTGGCCTGGGACGCGGTCGAGTTACAGCGTACGTACGCCGAGGTCTACCGCGACTACGACGTCGCCTGCAGCACGGACGAGTACGACAGCGTCGCCAGATTCGTCCGCCTCGACGGCAGCGTCGACCCGCGACAGATCGAATCCGGCGGCACGCACACGCGATACGGCGGCTGTCCCGTCCCGCGGTGGCGACTCGACGAACGCGGCCGGCCGGAGAACGAGGCGACCGGAACGGCGGGTGAAACCACTGCCACAGACGACACGGCCACAGCCGTTCACACCAGCGGAGGGGACCGATGAGCGAGGACCTCCGGGCGACACGGCGGGGCGTCCTGGCGCTCGCTGGCAGTGCGGTCCTGGCCGGCTGTGGCGCGCTGCCGAATCTGGGGGGATCGTCGCCACCCGACCTCGACGCCACACGCCTCGACGAGATCACGGCCGAGGAGGCACCCAACATCCCCCAGACAGTGCCGGTCTCCATCGCTGACGACCACGTCCAGGGTCACGCCGACCGGACGCGGACACTCCTCTCCGAGGCGCCACTACCCTTCGAGGAGGGGGAACTCCCGAACGGCGCGATGCGCGAGGAGATGAACGCCGCTGCCGAGACGGCACGGTCGACCCTCGAAGACGCCGAGAGCGCGGAATCACCCTACGAGGCGATCTCCACGCTCCGGGACGCCCGCGGGAAAGGTCGTACTGTCGCCACCGCCTGGGCGTACGCCGAGGATGGACTCCGGCGCGAAGCCCTCGAGGACGACGCGGAGGCTCTCGCCGACGACGTCGCCGCGTTCCGCGACCGATTCTCCTACGTGGGCGACGACCCGGTGCGAGCACTGCTCGTCTACGAACCGGTCGAGTCGATGGTCGCGAGTGCGGCGAACGACGCCGATGCGTGGCCCGGGGATCCCCGGACGACGGAACAGGCCGAGAACCTCGTCACCGTCGGCGAGTACGCCGCCGACCTCGAACGCGGGCGGGCGTCGCTCACCGACGCCACGTACCTCTTCGACCGCCTCCGTGCGGACCTGGCGAGGAGTCGTGACCTCGCGGCGACCTTCGAGAGTGCACTCGACGAGCTGGTCGACCAGTTGGAGACCGAGACGGCGGACTTCGACGAAACTGATTCCGTCTCGGCGGTCGTCGACGCCGACATCGAGGACTCGCCAGTCGAGACCTCCCTGCAGTACCTCCACGGCGATATCACGTACTCCGGCTCTATCACCTCCCACCGCGACGACGGTGAGGTGGCCTCGGCACTCGGCGCGGTCCATCGCGAACTCACTCGCGTCCGCGCTTTCCAGGACCTCCGGGAGCGCGTCGAGTCGGGGGAGCGCTACGCGGTCGAGAGTGCCGAGGACGTGGCCGAACTCCGGGAGAGCGCCGTCACGGCTATCGAGACAGCGCTCGACGAGGCGGCGGAGCCCAGTCTCTCCCGGAACACGCTCCACAACATGGCCGAACTCGTGGCGACCGTCGACGGCGAAATCGGCCCGTACGAAAATCGGGAGCAGGTCCCCGCGGACTGGATCCAGCGTGACCTCGGCGAGTACGTCTACGCCGCCGCTGTCGCACGGGTCACGCCGGCCGTCAGCGAAACCGTCGCCGAGACACTCCGGGCGTGAGGGCCAGGTGTAGAGGTAACAGTCTGAGCCAGTACGGCACCCGTGACCACAGTTGTAGATCCCGCAACCACATTCATGATCGCGAGATGGAAGCCCTCGGCGGGCTCGCGGTCGCTGCCGCGGGGTATCCGCGCACTCCGCACAGCCCGCGCGGATAGTCGCCCGCGCAGCGACCACGGGGCTTCGCCCCGCGACCCCGCCTCGCCCTTCCAGTCCGCCAGGAAGATTTCTATGAAGTCGGCCACCGAACGATCCACGTCGAGACAGCCTGTGCAACTAGATCTTTCCTGGCGGACTGAAAGGGCGAGGGTCGCTGGCGTGCAATTCAGTCGCCTGAGCGGGCTCTATTCGAGCGAGTGCGGCGCAGTGCGGCTGTTCGAGCGGAACATCCCGCGTGGTTCGAGAGAGCCCAGCTCTCTCGTCATCCCGAAAATCTTAGATTTTCGGAGACAGCGACCGCCAGCGGCCCGAGGGCTTTCATCTCACGAGCACGAATCCGGTGCGGTCAGCGGTCGTCGTTTATTTCACGACGGATTCATCGGAAACCGCTGCTAGGTTTGCACACGCAGTGAACAGCGGACCCAAACTATATTATCATTCGAGGAGACAGTTAGACGACCCAGCCGTGAACCCCCAGCCACCGACCGACCCGGACACGAACGGGGAGCAGTCCGTCGATTCGACGGTATCCGGGGAGGTGACGCGCGTCGAGGCGGTCCGGTACCTGGAGGGAGCGTCCGGTCACGCCGCCGCGACCCTGGTCATCCTGTCTGGGGGGTTACTGCTCGTGGTTCTGGACGCGTGGGGTCTCGGCGTCGTGACGGTCGTCGTCGCGTACGGTGTGGCCCTCCACGGGCTCTCGATATACGTCTGGGACGAACTCCGGGCGTATCTGACTCGCGTCTTCGACGCCCGCGACGACGACGCCGGTTCGACCCGGACGCTCACGCCACACAGCGTGTCCACTGAGATGAAAACGGAGATGCTGGCCGGGCTCGCGATGGTCGTCGGGCTGGTCGCCGGGTTCGGAGTCGTACTCGCGGCCCTCCGCGTCGTCGGCCCCCGGTTGACGGCGTACCTGGCGATCGGGGTACTCGCCGTGGGCAACGTCGCAGCCCTCGCCTGGGCGTTCCGCTGACCGCACGCCCCGCCTCACGGCGAACGCAGCGAATTTCGCGCGTCGCCGCCGGCGAGCGACCGGGCGCTCGGACACCCCCTGTCCACACCGACACCCCCCGTCGCGAACGCCAGCGAGTGGCGTGAAACCCGAGACCGGCCTACGACGGGACATGAACGTACTCGTCGCCGGCGGGACCGGCTTCGTCGGCACCGCGCTGTGTGAAACACTCGCCGCTCGCGGCCACGACGTGACTGCGCTGGCACGCGACCCGACAGACGCGGCGTTTCGGGGAGACGTCGAAGCCGTCTCGGGCGACGTCACCGACTACGACGCCATCGAGAGCGCCTTCGCCGGCCAGGACGCAGCGGTCAACCTCGTCGCACTGTCGCCGCTCTTCCGGCCGAAGGGTGGTGACGACGCCCACGACCGCGTCCACCGCGTCGGTACCGAGCACTGCGTCCGGGCGGCCGAACGTCACGACGTCGACCGGTTCCTCCAGGTGAGCGCGCTCGGCGCCGACCCGGAGGGGCCGACCGCGTACATCCGGGCGAAGGGCCGCGCCGAGGCGGTCGTTCGTGGATCGACCCTCGACTGGACGGTCGTCCGCCCCTCCGTGGTGTTCGGCGACGGCGGGGAGTTCGTCGGGTTCACGAGACTGCTGACGACGCCGTACGTCACCGGACTGCCCGGCGGCGGGAAGACACGGTTTCAGCCGGTCTGGGTCGGCGACCTCGCGCCGATGCTCGCGGCGACCGTCGAGGACGGCGCCCACGCGGGCGAAACCTACGAGATCGGCGGGCCGGCGGTGCTGACACTCGCAGACGTGGCCCGCGAGATCTACCGGTCCGAGGGGAAGTCGTTGCGCGTCCTCCCGGTCCCGATGGTGCTCGCGGGGATCGGCCTGACCGTCGCGGAGTATCTCCCGCTGATTCCGATGGGTCGCGACCAGTACCGGTCGCTCCGATTCGACAACACGACCGAGGAGAACGATATCGACGCCTTCGGGGTCGACCCGGAGGATCTGCGGACGCTCGACGCGTATCTGGCCGGCGACGTCGCGAGCACCGAGACGGAGTCAGCGACCGGGGTCCCGGAGAGTGCGGTCGATAGCTGACGTCAGTACTCGCGTTCGATGAGGTAGTCGGCGATGTCGTCCAGACGGGCGCGAGCCTCGTTGTCGGGGAGGACTTCGAGGTTGGCCTTCCCGCTGTCGACGAGGTCCTGTGCGGTCTCGCGGGCGAACTCGATGCTCCCGCTCTCGCGGAGGCGGTCGACCGCGACCTCGATCTCCGCTTCGTCGACCGCCTCGACGGACTCGGTGTCGACGAGGTTGTCGACGTCGACGCCCTGCTGGCGGGCGTGTAACGTCACCAGCGTCTGCTTGCCCTCGACCAGGTCCGACCCTCGCTGCTTGCCGAGTTTCTCGCTGGGTGTCGTCAGGTCGAGCAGGTCGTCCTGTATCTGGAAGGCCCGCCCGACGTCGAGTCCGTAGCCGTACAGCGCCTCGGCGGCCGTGTCGTCGCCCATGAGCCGGGCTGGAATAGAGGCCGACGCGGCGTACAACACTGCGGTCTTCAACTCGACCATCTCCAGGTATTCGTCGGGCGTGACCGCGTCGCGTGACTCGAAGTCGATGTCCAGTGACTGTCCTTCGCAGATCTTGGTACAGGTACTGGCCAGTTCCCCGACGGCCTGGACCGCACGGTCGGGTTCCGCGCCGGTAGCCGACATGGCCTCGAACGCCTTCGAGTAGAGGGTGTCCCCGGCGAGGATGGCCGTCGAGAGGTCGTACTCCCGGTGGACGGCCGGCACGCCGCGGCGCAGGTCGTCGTCGTCCATGATGTCGTCGTGGATGAGGGTGAACGACTGGATGACCTCGACGCTAACCGCGGCTTTCATCAGGTCCATCGCGTCGTCGCCACTCCCGGGCGGGAACGACCGGTAGTCGACGGTTTCGGGGTCGACCGCTGCGTCCGCGAGCGACTCGGCGACGAGCAGGAGCACGGTTGGACGCAGGCGCTTGCCGCCGGCTTCCAGCAGGTACCGGGTCGCCTCGTAGAGACGCTCGGGCTCTGCGGCCGGCAACTCCTCGGGGATCGCATCGTTGACCCGCTCGCGACGGACCGTGATCGCCTGCTCGACTGCCGCCTGGGACTGGTTCGTCATACTACTCGACCAGCTGGATCATGTTCCCGTTGCGTGTGACGTGCAGGTCGTCGCCCATCGTGTACCCCATGTCCTCACAGAGGTTCACGTACGAGGAGAACCCGGACATGTCCTGGTGAGCGGGCACGACGTTCTGGGGACGCAACGCGTCGAGCATCTCGTAGTGGCCCTCCTGGCAGAGGTGGCCCGAGACGTGGATGTCGTCGTAGATGCGCGCGCCCTGCATCCGCAGGAGCGTCTCGCTCTGGTGGCGCTGGCCCTCGTTCGTCGGCTCGGGAATGACTCGTGCCGAGAACAGCACCTTGTCACCGTCTTCCAGTTCGTAGGGCGTCTCGCCCCGGCCCATCCGGGTGAGCATCGCGCGCGGTTCGCCCTGGTGACCGGTCACGATGGGCAGGAAGTTCTCCTTGCCCTCGTTCATGATCCGCTTGAACGTCCGGTCGACGGACTTCCGGTGACCGTACATGCCCAGGTCCTCCGGGAAGTCGACGAAGTCCAGGCGTTCGGCGGTGCCCGAGTACTTCTCCATCGAGCGACCCAGCAGGACGGGTTGACGACCGATGTCGTCGGCGAACTCGACCAGCGACTTCACGCGTGCGATGTGCGAGGAGAACGTCGTGGCGACGATACCGCCGTCGTAGTCCTGGATGCTGTACATGACGTCCTTGAGGTGACGCCGCGCGACGGACTCGGAGGGGGTCCGTCCCTTCTTGTTGGCGTTGGTACAGTCCTCGATGTAACACAGCACGCCGTCGCGACCGATCTCGCGGAAGCGGTCCATGTCTATCGGGTCACCGATGACAGGGGTGTGGTCCATGCGCTTGTCGAGGCCGTAGACGATGGCCCCCTCGGGGGTGTGGAGGACCGGGTTGATCGCGTCGATGATGGAGTGGGTGACGTTGACGAACTCGAGTTCGTTCTGGTCGCCGATGTCCATCGTCTCGCCGGCTTCCATCTTCACGAGGTCGTTCTGGACGCCGAACTTCTCCTCGCTCTGGATCTGCTGTTTGACGAGTTCGATGGTAAACGGCGTCGCGACGATGGGGGCGTCGTAGCGGTGGGCAAGTTTGGCGATAGCGCCGATGTGGTCGAGGTGGCCGTGTGTCGGCACGATGGCCTTCACGTCGCCTTCGAGGTCGGACATCACCCGGTCGTCGGGGATGGCGCCCATGTCGATCAGGTCGAGACTGTGCATGCGCTCGGTTTCGACGTTGTCGTGGATCAGGACCTTCGAGAGGTTCAGACCCATGTCGAAGACGACGACGTCGTCGCCGGCGCGGACTGCGGTCATCTGGCGGCCGACTTCCTCGTAGCCGCCGATAGTTGCGAGTTCGATTTCCATGGTTGGGGTCCGAGGAAGGCACACCCGGGACGTGGCGACCGGCGAACGAGGGACCGTCGTCTGGGGCCGGTCCGACTCGCGCGGTCCGCGACGTCAGCGGCCGACCAGTCGTCTGTGGCCGCCGTCGTCACCGACGCGAGCGGAACAGCAGACCAGACCACACTGGTCCGATAGCTGCCGGCCGCGCTGCCGTGACCCTGGCGGCCGTCTGCTCGGTTATGCGGCCCTACGAGGGCCCATTTTATATAACGTGTGGTACGACCCCGCCGAGAACCGCGTCGTTTACCGCGTGGTACGACCCCGCCGAGCGCCGTCTCCGGCGAGTCAGCGACTGGCCCCGTCGCCCTGACCAGGCCCACCCTCGTGGTCCTCCCCCGTCGTCCACCGAGGCGACTCCGCGTCGTCGGCGTCCTCGGCGTCGCTCCCGTCGGTTGGCGCCGCTTCCCCGTCGGTCGACTCGTCTGCGCCTCCGCTTTCGCCGGCCAGCGCGTCCGCCAGCGAGCCAGTTCCCGTCTCCGACCCGGTATCCGGTTCGTCCCCGTCGGGAACTCCCGTCTCCGCCTCCCGGGACTCGGACTCGTTCGCGCCACCCGTCGTCTCGGAACCGCCCCAGTCGAGCGCGCTCGCGTCGCCGTCCGCCTTGGTCTCCGCGTCACTCTCACCGCCCGGCTTCCCTGCGTCCGCATCCACGACAGTCTCCGCAGTCTCGACGTCTCGGCTCGGCTGCCCATCCGAATCAGTCTCCGTACCACCGTTATCCACCGGATCGTCGGGCGCACGTTCCTCTCCTTCGAACCCGAGTTCCTCGGCGATATCGCTCTCGTTCGCCACGTCGGCCGGGGATTCACGGCCGACACCTGCCGGTCCGTCGTCGGTCCCGTCTCTCTCACCCGCTCGCTGGCGGCCGCCAGCCTGCCCGTCGGCCCGTTGCTCGGTGGTCTCGGACCGTTCACCCGACGTCTCGGTGGTCTCGGACCGTTCACCCGACGTATCGCTGGTTCGTCCCGGTGTTCCGGCTTCGCCTGAGGTCTCGGCGGGTCGCTCCGGACGGTCGGACTCCGACCTCCTGTCGCAGGCCCCCGAATCCTCGGCTCCTGCAGTCTCGGTATCTACCGCTCGTTCCTCGGCGTGGTCTCCGGGGCTCGCACGCGGACGCGAATTCGTCTCGCGCGGTCGTGTTTCGCCAGTGTCCGGAGTCGGTTGGTCAGTGCCAGTGGTCGGATCGTCCCCGTCCGAAGACGGTTCGTCGGTCGCGACCGACTGCCTCGGGCGTTCACGCGGTCGCCCCGGTTTCGCCGGTCGTTCGTCCGGTTCCCCCTGTGTCTCCCTTCGCTCGACAGGTGCGCGTTCTTCCGGAACTGCCTCTGGCGACGCCACCGGAGCAGGTCCGGTATCACCCGCCTGCCCCCCCACACTGTTCCCGGTCGAGACCCCGTCGGCGACGACCTTGTAGACCAGGCCGACCTGGCCGGACCCGAACACGAGCACGCCCAGCAGGGTCACGAAACCGCCCAGGACGGCGAGCGCGGTGTCCTCGTTGAGCCCGATGTCGCCGAGGTCTTGCATCTCCACGATGTATCCGCCAGCGGCCACCAGCGCGGCGCTGAAAACCAGCAATACGAGCCAGTACGCGAAGACGTAGAACCCGTACCTGAACCCTTCTTTCCGGGACACTGACGTCATAGGCCACGCATCTCCGACTGCGCTGAAATAGGTTACGCCGGTACTGGCGCGATTCTCGGCGATTCACGGGTCAGTCGGGGCAGGTGACAGGACTTGCCGTGAACCACCGCCCACTGGTAGAACCCGTGGGAGAACAGTCAGTCGTCGCCCGGTGAGACGTCCTCCGGGAAGTCGGTCTCGTCGATCTCGACGGCGATCTCTTCTTCGGCCGCCAGTCGTTCCATCCAGTCGGCGAACTCCTGGGATTCGAGTATCTCGTACTCCCTGCCGAGGCCGACCCAGACCGTGTAACACATACAGAGCAAGACGAGCGTGAACGGGATCCCGGCGGTGATAGCGGCCGTCTGGAGCGCTTCGAGACCGCCCCCGAGCAGGAGAACGGCGGCCACCGCACCCTCCGTCACGGCCCAGAAGATGCGCTGATTCACCGGGGCGTCGTGTTTGCCTCCGGAGGTGAGGTGGTCGACGACCAGCGAGCCCGAGTCCGAGGAGGTCACGAAGAACGTGACGACGAGGAGGATACCGATGGCGGAGGTAAGGCTGGCGAGCGGGTAGAACTGGAACAGTTCGAACATCGCCGTCGAGACGTCGGCAGCGACGGCGTCGACCATCGTTCCGCCGGTGTTCAACTCGACGAACAGGGCCGACCCACCGAACGTCGACATCCAGAAAAACGAGAACATCGACGGCAGGATCAACACGCCCAGGAGCAGCTGGCGGACGGTCCGACCCTCCGAGATACGTGCGATGAACATGCCGACGAACGGTGACCAGGAGATCCACCAGCCCCAGTAGAAGAGCGTCCACGACCCCTGCCACCCCGAGTCGCCGAACGCCTCGGTCCAGAGGCTCAGTGCAGCGAAGTTCTGGACGTACGTGCCCAGCCCTTGCGCGTAGGCGTCGAGGATGAACACCGTCGGGCCGACGACGAGCAGGAATCCGAGCAGGATCAACATCACGTAGACGTTGAAGACGCTCAGTCGTCTGACGCCCCCGTCGAGCCCCGCGACGACCGACAGCGTCGCCATCGCGGTGATTCCGAGTATCAGCGCGACCTGGGCCCAGGTCGCGATCGGGATCGTCGTCGGGAGGTAAGACTGCGAGAGGTAGTTGAGGCCGGCGTTGACCTGCCCGACGCCGAGTCCGAGAGACGTCGAGAGGCCAAAGAGCGTCGCCAGGACCGAGAGAATGTCGATAACGTGGCCCGGCCAGCCGTATATCCGTTCGCCAAGCAGCGGCCAGAAGATAGACCGAAAGGTCAGCGGCAGCCCCCGATTGAACGAGAAAAAGGCCAGCCCGAGGGCGACGAGGCTGTAGATCGCCCACGGGTGGACCCCCCAGTGAAAGAAGGTGATCGCGAGGGCACCCTCCGCGGCCAGGGCTGATTCGCTCGCCGCGCCGAAGATCCCCGGCGGTTCGCTGAAGTGGACGACCGGTTCGGCGACGCTCCAGAACATGAGTCCGATCCCCATCCCCGCACTGAACAGCATCGATACCCACGAGAAGTCGCTGAACTCCGGACGCGCGTGGACGCCACCGATCCGTATCTCCCCGTACTTGCTGACGGCGAGTGCGACGACGAAGACGACGAAGACGTTCGCCGCGATGATGTAGAACCAGCTGCCGTAGGCGGTGATGGTCGACTGTATCGTCCCGAAAGCCTCCGCGGCCGCCGTCTGGAAACTGAGCGTCAGGATGATGAACACGGCGATCAGCGCGGTCGAAACGACGAACACCTCGGGGTGAAGGTCGAACCCCCAGCGGTCGAAGTTCCGGTCGCCCGGTTCCCGCTCCGTCTGGGCGTGGAAGAGTTCGACCTGGAGTCCATCTCCCCACCACTCGTCGTCGTCACTCATATCGGTTCGATGCCGCTCGCAGTGTCGTCGCCAGTCCGTGCTCGGATCCCGGTCGCAACGAGGGCGGCTGTCTGTGGTTGGTCATGGGTCACTGGTCGACGCGTGGTGGGGCGTACTGGCGCGTTCTCGGCCACTTCCTCCGGATTCGCCCGGAGAGTGGACCGCGCGTCGGTTCGAGACCCATCCGTCACGAACGAAGGTTGTAATTTGGTACCATCCCACGATGTGACCTACCATACCGATCACGGCGGCCACAGATCGCAAACGGCGAGAGAGACTCCGTGTCGAGACGGGAGAGAAGGCAGGGATCGATCCGTCAGGGCCCGTCGTCTCGACGTACTCGACACCGCCAGTCCGATAGGCCGATACTACCGTGTCGCCTGTGAGACGAACCCGGAAAATCCACCCCGAGCAACCCCGAAAGACTCTGGCATCGACGACCTCACTCCCCGCCGGCGACGAGCGTTCCGGGTGCGTCACCGTCGAAGAACGCCCGCAACCCGTCGGGACCGAAGACGTGCGCGGGGACTGGCAGTTCGAGCAGCGTCCGGACCTTTCCGGCCATCCCGCCGGTGACGTCCGTCGCGTCGCTCCCACCCAGCGCGGCCGCGACGTCCTCGTACTGGTCGATCCGGTCGACGACCGCACCCTCGGAGTCGAGGACGCCCGGGACCGTCGAACAGAGGCCGACGCGGTCGACCGGAAGCGAGCGAGCGAGCGCGACGACGATCTCGTCACCGCTCAGGATGGTCACGCCGGCACCGGTCTGGACGACGCCGTCGCCGTGCAACACGGGACAGAACCCTTCCTCGAGCAGTCGCTCGACCCCGAGTGTGGGGAAATCGAGGACGGCGTCGGCGTCTTTGCTGGCGAGTGAGAGCGGTCGGACCGGCACCGCCGACACGTCGCGGTCGTGGAGTCCGTCGACAACAGTCGCGTTCAATCGCCCCATCGCGTCGTGGATGGCCACGACGTCCCGGGCGTCGCGGGTGCCCTCGGTGGCCGTGACACCGCGCTCGGCGGCGTGGTAGTGTCCGAAACTCCCGCCGCCGTGGACGAGAATCAGGTCCTCACCCGTCGCTTCGCGGGCCTCGGCGACGGCGTCCAGTGCGGCGCCGAGCGCGTCCTCGTCGACGGTCTCGCGACTGTCTTTCTCGGTGATCAGACTCCCACCGAGTTTGAGGACGGTCGTCACTCGACGCGCACCCCGTCGGTGTCGAGTTCCGCGCGGAAGGTCTCCTCACAGCCCGGCGTGTACTGGAGGGCCGTCCTGGTCTCGTCGGTGGGGTCGAGTGCGACGATACAGCCGCCGCCACCCGCGCCCGTGAGTTTCGCGCCGTAGGCGCCGGCGTCGCGGGCAGCCCACGCCATCGCGTCCAGCGACCGGGATGAGACACCCAGCGCCGACAACAGTCCGTGGTTGAAGTTCATCAGCCGACCGAGTTCCTCGAAGTCTTCGGCCAGGAGCGTCTCCTCGCCGCGGCGGGCGAGGTCGCCGATCACCTCGACCGTGTCCGCGGCGAAGTCGTACTCCTCCCGGAGCGCGCGAACGGTCCCGACGAGGGCGCCGGTATCGCCGGCACCGCCGTCGAAGCCGATCACGAGGGGGAGTTCGGGCGCATCGAGTGACCGTCGGTCCTCGCCCTCGACGCGGACGGCGCCACCCGCCGCCGAGCAGAACGTGTCCGTGCGCGAGGCGTTGCCGTCCTGGACCTCGTACTCGACCTGGAAGGCCCTGTCTGCGACCTCCCGGGGTGTGAGTTCGACGCCGAGTTCACGTGTCGCGGCGTAGATAGCGGCGACGGTGACTGCCGCCGAGGAACTCAGGCCGGCGCCGAGCGGGATCTCGCTCTCGATGGTGACGTCGAACCCGGCGTCTGGCGCGTCGGCGGCCTCGCGCGCCTGTGCGACCGCGGCGTCGACGTAGCCGGTCGCGGCCGCGATGAGCGACTCCGAGACGTCGACGTCCGGGTCGTCACTCGCCGTGCGGCCGTACTCGACGGTGAACCCATCGAGGGTGAGGTCCTCCGCGTCGACCCGCAGGTGGTCGTCGTCGCGTGCTTCCACCGTGACGGTCGCCCGCCGGTCGATGGCCGCCGCCACCGCCGGTTCCCCGTAGACGACCGCGTGTTCCCCGAAGAGATACAGCTTGCCCGGGGCGCTCGCGGTTACCATGCCCGCCTCTGGAACCCCCCGGGAGTTAGGTATTTCCGAACGACGCTGGCGCCGGGAGTCGCCGTACGGGGCTCGCACCCTTCGAACGGACTCACAGCCACCGACTGGCGTCGAGGTCCCTGTCCGTGTGGCGGTCGAGTGTGACACCCGCGAGCCCGCCCACAGCGCTCCCGCCGACGGTGTAGGCGAGAAAGAGGGTTGCGACGAGCGCGACGAACACGCCGTACGCCGGCGACGAGGGCGCGACAAAGCCCAGGTAGCTGACGAGCCAGACCGCGGGCACGAGCAACACTGCGAACGGGATGGCCGCGACGACGCCTGCGAGCGCGCCGACGCCCAGTCCCGCGGCGTACCCTCTGTCGTACCGGACAGCGGCGACCGCTCCACCGACGACCGGCGAGAACGGGATCACCGACAGCACGACCGTCACGACCGCGCCGGCGAGCGCTGCAAAAGGTGCGCCGTCGCGTTCGGTGAGTCTGTTCAGTCGTCCCATGGCTCACTCGCCGATGTCCGTCTCGTATTTCACGTAGTTGCCGAGATACCCACCCAGAGCACCGAATCCGACGAAATACACCGCCAGCCCGAACAGAATTGCGACGAGCAGAAACCCGGTGACGACACTCGCTGCGAGGAACTCACCGACGCCGACCCCGAGAAAGAGAACGGCGACGACGACGAAGACCAGCCCGCCGACGAGCAACGCCGGTATCAGCCCCAGCGCACCGGAGATCGCCCCGACTCTGACTCCGTCGGAACTATCGCCACCCTGCATGTATCCCGCGGCCATCCCGCCGAACAGCGGTCCAAAGGGCAGGAACCACCCGACCACGGCGCTCACGAGTGCGCCGACGATCGCGTTTGTCAGCGTATCTCCTTCGGCCATACGCCCGGCTACTCCCGGCCGGCGGAAAGGCGTTTCTCCGGAGACGCCGCCGTCAGATATCCGACGATGCGGGGGCGAACTTCGCCTCGTAGACCCGCTGGAAGTAGACGAGCAGCGGCGTGCCAAGCAGCGTCGGCCACAGCCACCGGAGGACCGGCGGGAGAAAGAGGAAGTTCACCGCCGAGAAGGCACTGACTGTCGCGATGTACCCGGCGCCCATCCTGACGACGTGCTGGCCCACCCACTCCGCTGGCTCGGATTCGCGGCGAAACCCCCGCAGATCCGTCACCGCGAAGACCGCACCGATGGCCCCGAAGACGAGCAACACGGTCGCGAAGTCGTTGCCGCTGGTGAACAGCGAGACGCCCAGGGCGACGATACCGACGCTCGCGACGCCGAACACGCCGACAGCACCCCAGTCGAGCGGTGCCGGGTCGTCGGTGGGTCGCTTGCGCGAGAGCACTCGGTATCCGGAGAAGGCGAAGTAGAAACTGAAGACGGCGACCAGCCCCAGAAACAGCCGCCAGAAGTTCGGCCGGAGTGGGTACAGAACCAGCGCAGTCGCCGAGACGAACCCCATCGAGTAGAGATACGCCCGACCGAACCGCCTGTGGCGCTGCCCACCTTTCTTCGTCGCGAGCGCTCCTGCACCCGCAAACAGTGCGAGAAACCCCGTTCCGATGTGGATCCACAGCGTCACGTCCTCGACCGTCGTCACGGGCCAGATCCTCCGCTCGATGAACCGGTCATCACCCCGACGGTTCTGTCACCAGGAACTTAAACTTACTGAGTGAGTACTCACTTATTGTAGAAGTGTCTATCGGCGGCTGGACGGCAGAGACGACTCACGACGAGAATCAGCGCTCTGCGAGCAGGCCGTCGACGTAGGCCGACCAGCCGGCCTCGATCGCGTCGCCGACGTCCATCTCCAGGGCGACGTGGAAGCCGGTCGAGCCGTCGGCCGCGGCGAGCAGGAACGCGGCGGTGGCGTCGGGGTCGACCGGACGGAAGACACCCTGTTCGACGCCGTCGCGGACGATCCCGGCGAGTGCGTCGAGCGCCGCGCCTTCGAGTTCCCTGAGGGGGTCGCGCAGTGTCTCGTTGTAGGGCGCGTGCGACAGCAGTTCCATGATGGCGACGTGGAGGCCAGCACCCTCGTCGCCGGGTGCGAGGAAGAGACGTTCGCAGGCCCCGCGGAGTCGCGTCTCGGGATCTCCCTCGGTCGCAGTCAGTTCGCTACCGAACTCCCTGGCCGCGAGGTCGAGAAACGCCGCGATCATCTCGTCTTTGCTGTCGTAGTAGTAGTACAGCCCTGCCTCGCTCTTGTCGTACTCGGCGGCGATCTTCGCCGTCGTCAGCCGCTCGTAGCCGTGTTCGGCGAGTGCCGTGCCGACGGCGTCCGCGATAGCTGCCTTCGCCTCCGGCGGAACCGACTCGCTCATACCGGTGAGTGAACGCTCAGTCGCTTGAGGCTTGCGGGTCCTGGTCGGCCGCTGGCTCCAGCACCGCGATCACGTCGCGGATGCCCGCAACGACCAGATACCCGAAGGCGCAGAGAAACAGGGTGACGGGGACGAACACGAACGCGAACCACCCGAAGGGACCCTCGGGACTCGCGCCGTAGTAGTCCGACCAGACGAACTCGTCGAGACCGATGGCGATACTCGACAGTGGGAGGACCACGAGCGCGATGCCACGTCTGATCGTCCGGCGGAGGGCTTCGTCGGTCACGGACGCTGATCGTGGCGGCGTGTCAATAGACGTTCCGGTGACAACTCTGTCGCCGACGCAGGAGCGGGATCCCGAAATTGTGATGGAGTGTCGAGGACACAAAGGATATCAGTGACAAACCGATACCGTGGCCGATGCCACGACGCCGAGCCGTGCTCTCGCTCGCTGGATCGGGACTCGCAACCGCGCTGGCCGGCTGTTCGTCGTCGTCTTCGACCCCCACGGCCGAGTCGACCGACGAAGGCGGGGAGTCTGTCGGCGCCGCGGACCAGGCCGACGGGTCGGACTCGACGGAGTCGGCCACGCCGTCGCCCACGCCCGTCGACGGTGCGGACGGAGTCGAGAACGCCAGCGCCTACACGCAGGTGTACCGGGATACCATCGACTCGGTCGTGTTGATCCGCAACCCGAACGGCTCCCAGGGGACGGGCTGGGTGTTCGAAGATGACGTCGTCGTAACCAACGCCCACGTCGTCGGTGAGGCCGACCAGGTCCGCGTCGGTTTCAGCGAGGAAGAGACCCAGGTCAGCGAGGTGCTCGGGCGGGACGACCTGAGCGACCTCGCGGCGGTTCGCGTCGAGGACACCCCCGACTACGCCGACTCGCTCTCGCTGACCGACTCGGAACCAGTCGTCGGCGCGAACGTGGCCGTCATCGGCACGCCCTACGGCCTCCGCGGGTCACTCTCGTCCGGTGTTGTCAGCGGGCGGAATCGACTGATCCCCAATCCGCGGGCGAACTTCATCCTCCCCAACGCCATCCAGACCGACGCACCGGTCAATCCGGGCAACAGCGGCGGCCCGCTCGTGAATCTGGACGGTACAGTGTTGGGCGTGGTCAACTCCGGCCGCGGCGACAACATCGCCTTCGCCATCTCACCGTCGATGGTCCGCCGCGTGATCCCTGGACTCGTCGAGAACGGAGCGTACGAACACCCGTATCTCGGCGCGCGAGTCGGTCGCGTGACCGCCGCCGTCGCGGAGGCCAACGACCTCGACAGCGAGGGCGGGCTCCTGGTGCGGACGGTCGACCGGGGGAGTCCCGCCGACGGCCCCTTGCAGGAACCGACGTCGGCAACTCGGGTCGACGGCTTCCGGATCCCGACCGGCGGCGACGTGATACGCGCCGTCGACGGCACCGCGGTGTCGACCCGACAAGAGTATCTCTCGACGCTCTTCCTGGATACCGCGCCCGGTGAAACTGTCGAGGTCGATATCGTCCGCGACGGCGGAGAACAGACCGTTTCGGTTGCGCTCGGGACGTTCCCCGCTCGGTGACCGACGTGTTCGATGGTCGAGTGACTCTCTCGAACTCTGGGTTGTGATAACTGTAAGGAGTGAACCGAACAGTTGTTTCATATTCGATTGGGGTGAAAGAAATGGTGACCGCAGACAGCAACGCACTCGACGTGGTGGGTTGAAAGCCCTCGGACCGCTGGCGGTCGCTGACCGGGATATTCTCG